>JADMIO011216333.1_pt1 | contig 55359 bp, 41 predicted proteins | sample 8958161 | NCBI WGS metagenome assembly JADMIO01 (sample SAMN16585339, study PRJNA669376) | soil metagenome | isolation source: Crop rotation soil | place: USA: Cullars Rotation, Alabama | collected 2011
GCCGCGACTTCAAGTCACGTGAATTCCAAGCTTCGGATCCCACTGTGCTGGAAAGAACGTTACGAAGCCATTGCTGCTTATGCGGCTGAACATGCTGGCAGTGAGGCTGACCTGGACCCGGAACTTGAGGCGGCGTCGCTGGAATTCCTGCAAGCTGAAGAAGAGGTTTAGTCAGTGAAGCGCGGCGAAATTTATTGGGCAGACCTTGCGCCCCGCTCCGGCTCAGAGCAGCAAGGGCGGCGACCAGTGATCGTGCTTTCCCATGATGCTTTCAACCAGACGCCAGGCTGGCGCTCGATCATCGTCGTGCCGATTTCAACCTCTTCCACGCAAGCGAAACGAGGGCCGACGGCGATTCTCTTGCCGCAAGGTGCAGGCGGATTATCTAAGGAGAGTGTTGCGCTGTGCCATCAAGTTACAACCTTAGATCGCAGAAAGCTTTCGCAGCGGGTCGGGACACTGACGGTTGATCTGCTTCGACAAGTTGAGACCGGACTCAGGTCTGCGCTTGACCTCAGTTAATAGATACTATTCATCAATAAGTTTTCCACCGCACCGAGCCACTTCCAGCATCAAGGACAGTGCGATAGATTTCTCAACTAACTTCACGCGATAAAAGTTGGGTCAGGCGACGGGCTGTTGCTGCTCGGAGCGACGGCGCTTCATCTCCTTGATCTGCGTCTCAAGGATTTTGAGATGGAGTTCGAGGAAGATGCGTCCCTCGCTGTTGAGCTTGATGCTCTTGTCGAAGTCTTTGCGCGCGGCCTCTTCGTCGCCCTGGAGCAGAGAAGTGAAGCCGCGCCCGGCGTAGGCCATTGAGGCCGTCGTGTTGCTTGGGTTCAGGGAAATCCCTTTGTCAAAATCCGCGACCGCGCCGCCGAGGTCGCCTTTGATGAGCTGCGCTTCGGCCCGCTTGATGTAGGAGTCTGCGTCCGTTGGCGAGACCTGTATGGCTTTGTCGAAGTCTGAGATGGCCCCGTCCATGTCGAACTGGTTGGCGCGTATGAAGCCGCGGTTATTAAACGCCTGCGTGATGTCGCGGTTGTTCGAGGTCATCTGCGGGTCAAGCGAGATGGCCTTCTCGTAATCCTCTATCGCCCCATCCAGATTTCCTTTCGAGCGTCGCGCCTTGCCGCGGTTGAGATGGGCCTCGGCAAACTGCGGGTTCATCTCTATCGCTTTGGTGAAATCTGCCACCGCGCCATCAACGTCGCCTTTGCCAAAGCGTGTGATGCCGCGCTTCAGATAGTCTTTGGCCGTGGACGGGTTCTGCGCCTGTGCGGCAGACGCAACCATGAGTAAGAGAAGAGAGAACAGGGACAAAGAGAAACGTCTCATAAAAGCCTCCGCTAAAAGAGCAAGGAGCCGCTTGAGGGTTATCGTTCCAGATTGAGAGGCACATTGTCTGCCTCCAGGCGTTTCGGCGTCAAGGGTAGAAACGCCGAATGGAAAGAAGAATCCAGGAGGGAGAGAGATTAGGAATTAAGAATCGAGAATTAGAAATTCAAAAATTAAAAGTCCCAATTCTTAAGTTTTCATTCCTCATTCTCACTGCACTGTCGCGGGCAGAAGCGAGCCTCTGCGGTCGGAGGCGATGGCGTGGCCGTCCTCTATGCGGCCAATCATACCGTGAAAATGTATGTCCGAGCCGGAGAGCACGAGCAGGATGTCGCCAGCGTGGTAGCGCGGGTCTTCCAGTTGGAAGCGAACGACCGTGGCCTGGCCGTTCTCCTGCTCAAGAGTCTCGAACTCGAAATCGTCCGCGCCGACCACGTAGGTCAGCGAATTGTTGGCATTCTTCTGTTCTTCGGGCACAGGTCCAAAACCTCGCTCACTAAATAATTTGTAGATAAGAGCGGGCACAGTGTAGCAGTTACTGCTACTTTGCGCCTAAGCGCAAACGAAAGCCGAGGCGCACAAGCAAGGGCGGGCCAATGGTCCTGACGGGCGTTAGCCCTATGCTGTAGCGCTGGTTGAAAAGATTCTCGCCGGCAGCAAAGAGTTCAATCTGCTTCGACACGCGCCGCGAAATGAAAGCGTCGAGCGTGAAATATTTTTCCAGACGAAAGAGGTTCTGGTCGTCGTCAAACTGCGCGCTCGCCGCACGGGCCTGAACGGCGACGGTGACAATGGACGGATTCAAGTAACGCGCCTGAAAGGTCAACTGGTGGCGGGGAACCTGCGGGATGAGCAAGCCTTCGAGCGCACGGTTCGCGGGAAACTTGAGGACGGTCGCGTCCGCCAAAAGATAGCCACCTGAAAGTGTCCAGCGTCTTGCCAGGCGCGCGTCCCACTCAATCTCCGCCCCAACGGAACGCGTGCGTCCGAGGTTTTGTCGCTGCCTTGTGATGAGGCCGGGCTGAACGCGCAGCGTCACGTTGGCCACGGGGCGCGTCAACTCTGTCCAGAAGAATGTGCCGCGCACATTCAGTCTCTGTTGGAAAGAACTCAAGCTCGCGCCTGCCTCGCCGCCCGTCAGTCGCTCCGCAAGCAGATTCTCGTTCGCCAACGTCTGCACGTCGCCGACGCGAAAGCCCCTGTACAACTCATTGAGCGTCGGCTGGCGAAAGGCTCTCGTCATCGAAGCATAGAGCGATAGACGTTCCGTCGGTTTGTAGAGCACGGAGAGCTGTGGACTAAAGGCCGTCTCCGCGCGGTCCGGGAAAGCGTTAGTGGTCGTTCGCGCGCCCACTGCAAGAGGATGCGTCGCGGAAAAAGCATTGTAGTTTCGCCAGTGGTCAATGCGCGCGCCCGCCGTCATGAAGAGACGCGGCGTGAGACGAAAGATGTCCTCCACGAAAAGTCCGAAGGTTCGCTCGCGCCCGTTTGCTCCGACCAGCGATGTAGGACGACCTGCGACGAATGCTACCTCGTCGCTCGCGCCGCGGACCTCGCGTCCTTCAAATCCCGCGACCACAGTCTCTCGTTTCAGAACGACGCGCGACCATTGAACAGAGAGGCCGACCGATTGCGCGGGCGAGCGCTGAACACGCGTCAGCGTTTCCGTGTTGCGGTCTGTGCTGACAGCCGTAAAGTTCTGGTCGAAGACCTGCGTGCCGCCGTAAGCACGAAAGGAGATGGAGCCAACACGTTCTGTTTGCCAGTCGCCGCCCGCGACAAACTGTCGTATGTGCGTGCGGTTGGTTTGAAGCGGCGTGCCGTTCTCTCTGGCTTCGCCGAAAAAGGAAGCTCTGGCAAAGACGCTGCCGCTCTGTGCAAGCGAACGCTCAAGGCGAAGATTGACGACAGCGTTTCGCGCGCCAGCCTCCGTGTCCACGCGCCCGCGCACTGCTTCATCAACGATGCGGTAGCCGTCTGTCTTGAAAGATTCGGCGGCGAGGTTCGCGCCCCACTCGCGCCAGCGCCCACCCGTGTAGAGCGACAGGTCCGCGGTCTGCTCGTTGCCGTAAGACGCTTCGAGCGAGAGGGCGGGCAGTTGCGGCCTGCGCGTGTTGATGTTGATGACTCCGCCGAGAGCGTCTGAGCCGTAGAGGTGAGATGCGCCGCCGCGCAGGACTTCTACCTCGCTGATGGAGGCGCGCGGCACGCGGCTCCAGTACACCCAGCCGCCGAAAGGGTCGTTGAGCGGAACGCCATCGAAGAGCACGACGGCGCGACTCGCGCCGCTCGCACCGACGCCACGCAGACTGACGCCCTGCGAAGTAGGATTGGCCGTGCGACTGCCGGAGCGCCGGAAGAGACTGAAGCCGGGAACCTGTCTGAGCGTGTCATCAAGAGTCGCGGCGGCGGTCGTCTGGATGTCTGCGGACGAAAGAGTGGCGATGCTGGCAGCCGTGTCGCCGAGCCGTGTCTCGGTGCGCGTGGCCGTGACGATTACTTGCTCGGAGAGCGGGGCGGGAGAGAGTGTGATGACGAGTTCGGACAAATTCGCTTGAGACGCATCGAGATTCCTCTCGGCGAGTGCGAAGCCTTCGGCGCGAACTTCGAGCATCACGTTTTGGGTTGGTGCGTCAACTTTGAAGCGTCCAGATGTATCTGTCGTGCTTTGTACGACGACCTGGGTGTCACGACGCAAGATGACTTCGGCGCGGGCGACGGGCGCGCCCGCCTGGTCCTGAACGATTCCTTCGACGTGAGTGATTGAAGACTGAGCTTGCAGCGCGCCGACGCAAAGGAGACAAAGGAGAGCGCAGGCTAAACCGCGCATGGCGAAAGCGTAGAAGGATGTGACCCCGTGACTAAGAGACTTCTGATACAGCATAGGCAAAGCTAAATTATGTGACCATTCAGCTAATTCCGGCCTGATGATGACAAACGCAGCCTCGCGGAGAACGAGCGCACGCCTGCGTTCGTTCTCCGCAAGGCTGCGCTCGTTCTCCGCACGCTTGAGTTCGTTAATCTCACGCTTGAGTTCGTTATCCTCCGGCCTGCGCTCGTTCTCCGCAGCCGTGCGCTCGTTCTCCGCACGCGTGCGGAGAACGAGCGCACGGCTGCGGGAAACGTACTCAGGGGCGCGTAAGCTCTACGCTGGCTTACTCTTAGCAATTCGCAATCCGCTATCTACAGGCGACCCGCCCGCTACCGCAGGCGGTACTGACCCGATGTTGCATGGAGGAGATTATTTTCTGCGGACATAGTAAACCACACCTGCGTGGTCATCCGTAAAGAGGAACGCGTCGGGGCCGGTGCGCATGATGTCTGCGGGGCGTCCGTGAACCACGCCGTTCTGTAGAAAGCCCGTGATGAAATCTTCGGTGCGCGCGCCGCGCCGGACACGCACGATGCTGTGGCCGTGGTTGAGCTTGTGCTCGGACGAGCCGTGCAGGGCGACCAGAAAATAGTTTCTCAGACTAGGTGCGGAAGTGTTCGTGTCGAAATACTCCAAGCCGAGCGGCGAGCTATGCGCGATGAAAGACGTGTAAGCCTGCGGCACATTCCGGCAGCCTGGATTCTTCTCCGAAGATTTGAACTGCGGGTCGGCCAGCACTTTTGTACCCAACTGATAACAGTAAGGCCAGCCGTAATTCACGCCCTGGCGCACGACGTACATGGTGTCCGAAGGACTGTTGTCGCCCAGATGATCCGCGCCCATGTCGGTCGCGTATAACTGATTGCCGACCCATTTGATGCCGACGGCGTTCCTCAGTCCCTTAGCATAAATCCTGCGACCTGTTCCGTCCGGGTTCATCTCGATGACCGACGCGCGAACCTCTTCCTTCTCCTCGCAAGCGTTGCAGGAACTTCCGACAGAGATGTAGAGCTTTCCCGTCGGGCCGAACGCGAGCGTGCGCGTCAGATGCCAGCCGCCGTACTTGTAGCCGAGGCCGTAGTCTGGAAAGGTCGCGAGCACTTGAGGGCGACCCGAGGGCGCGTTGTCGCCCGTGCGGTAACGGTAGCGTATGAGGCTGTCGGTGAGCGCTATGTAAATCCAGCTTTGTCCGCTGGCGTCCGTGTGAAAGCAGATGCTGTTCGGGTTGTGTAGACCCGTCAGGTACGGCGTGACTTTGCCGAACCGTCCGGCGCGTTCGTTGAAGTTCTCCAGAATGTAGATGGCCCCGCGCTTGTTGTCCGTGAGGTTGTACATGTCCGTGACGAAGATGCGCCCGTCAGGACTTTTAGTCATAAAGCGCGCACGCTTCAACCCCTCAGCCGCGACCCTGAGCTCGAATTCTTCCGGCAGGTAGAGGTCGAACGTGTCGCCTTTCTCTAGCGAGACTTTGTGCGGCGTCAGCTTGAGAGTTCGCGTCTGTGCCGAGATGTAGACGATGTTGAGGAGAAGCAGAACGAGAAGGGAAGTAAATTTAATTTTCATGCTTGGGTTTGTTGAGTCTGGTCAGTACCGCCTGCGGTAGCGGGCGGGTTTTTAGTTAGCCCAAACCCGCCCGCTACCGCAGGCGGTACTGACTAATACTCCGTTTCAAACAATTCTCACGACCACCAGCGTCATGTCGTCGTGCTGCTTGGCCCCGGCGGCGAAGTTGTCGGCGGCGCTGACCAGGCGCGTGATGATGTCCGAGGCCGCGAGGCCGTCGCAGCGCTTCGCCTCTTCGATTAAATTCTCCTCGCCCCACTCCTCTTCCGCTGTGTTCATGGCCTCGCTGATGCCGTCCGTAAAGCCCAGCAACAAATCTCCGGGCTCCAGTTGAACGCTCGCCTGCTGGTACAGGAAATCCGGCAGCAACCCGACAACCACGCCGCCAGCCTCCAACCGCAAGACATCTTTCTGGCCCGCGACCTCGCGCAGAATAATCGGCGGATTGTGACCGGCGTTGACGTAAGAGAGGCGACGGGTCGAAGGCTCGTACTGCGCGTAGAAGAAGGTCGCGTAGCGATTCTCGGCAGACGCGTCGTAGACCAGGCGATTGACCGTGCTCATCAACTCCGCCAGATCATTCGTCCCCGCCACGGCCTGACCGCGCAGAGATGCCTGAAGGCTCGCCATCAGGAGAGCCGCCGCGATGCCTTTGCCGGACACGTCGCCGATGGCTATGCCGAAGTGGTCGCCGGGCAGCAGCAGGAAATCGTAGTAGTCGCCGCCGACGCCGAGCGCGGGCCGGCAAGCCCCGCAGTAATCCAGGCCAGCGACCTCCGGCAGCTTTTGGGGAAAGAGTCGCTCCTGCACCTCGCGCGCGATCTCTACTTCGCGGTTGAGGCGTTCGCGCTGCGCGACTTCAGAAGCGATGGCCGCGGTCAACTGGCTGTTCTCAAGTGCGAGGCCCGTTTGCGTGGCGACCGATTGAAGCAGCCGCAGGTCCATCGTCGAGTAAGGCTCTTCTGACTGCTTCGGCCCCAGGCTGATGAAGCCAGGCAGATTCTCCTTGACCGAGAGCGGCAAGAGAAGCTGCGTGTCGAGTGTGGCCAGCATCTCGCGCTCACCCTTTTCCATGCCCGGAGCTTTATAGACCCATGAGTCCGTGTCGTCCGAATAGACAAGCACAGGCTCTTTGCCTTCGCGCAACTGCCGTACGGTCGCGGCCTGTTCGGGGAAGTTGACGGGCGGCGGCGCGTCATAGCCGAGCGCGTGCGCTGGCAGATACGAGCCGTTCTCCTTGAGCATCAGGGCCACGCGCGGCACGTGCAGGGATTCAGAGATGCGCCGGGCGACTGTCTCAAGTAATGGTCTGGTCTCGACGATGGTTCTGACGTTGTCGCTTAAGTCAGAGAGAATTTGTTCGGCGTTGTATGCTTCGCGGAAGAAGCGGCGGTCAACCCAGCGCCGAAGCTTCTCGCTGACTGCTTGTAGAAAAAAGACGAGCGAGACTCCGGCGGCGATGACAGTAATCTTCTGCGGGCGGTTAGCAGAAGAGCTGGCGACGAGCGTGGCGGCGACGAAGATAATCACAGCCGAAAGCACGACCTGGATGACGCGTACGCCGTTACGCGCCAGCGCGTACTGCACGCCCTGGCGTATCGCTACACGCACGTCCATCGCGCGTTGCACGACGATGACGTAAGCGAGCGTGAGTGGGAAGAGGAAGAGCATCAGCAGCGCAGGCACTGTGAACCAGGGCGAAACGTCCTGGGTCGTCGCCTTACCGCGTATGAGTCCGGCTATCACCAGAATGAAAAGCGGGCCGAGGCCAATGCTCGTTCCCGTCACCAAAAGTCTCAGGCGGCGGTGCGCGTCGGGAGTCTTGGTCTCACCCAGTTTGCCAAAGAGCGCGAAGAAGAAGATTGAAATGGGCAGCAGCGAGAAGATGAAAACTTGGCGCTCGTAGGGCCGCAGCACTTGATAGAGCGGCGTGACCGCGCCGTAGTTCGAGACCTGCCCGATAGCCAGGATAATCTCACACACGGTCACTAGACTGAGCGGGATGATGAAGAGCCACTTGGCCCAGGGGAAGCGCCGGTCCAGAGACCATCTTTCGGGAAAGTAAATCCCGAACAGCAGCATAAATATCGGCCAGGCGGTGTTGCAGAAAACGTGATAGGCGATGAGTACGTCGCGAAGACTGCTCTCCCACCCGACCAACTCCGTCTCGAAGCCTGCGAGTTGGCCGAAGCTGAGCATGAGGCCGAGCAGTATCCAGGCCAGCGGGTCCTGCGGCCTCGTCGCCGTCACCCAGAATCCGAGCAGTGCGGCGAAGATGGGCATCAGTATCGTAATGATGAAGAGCGGCATCCACTCGCCGATACTCATGGCCCCGCGTGCATTGGCTGCCAGCGGAATCGCCAACTCCTTCTCTTCTGTCTGCCCGCCTTCGTTCGTCTGCCGCACGCGAACCGTCAAGGTGTCGCCGGGACTGGATTTCAAGAGAGGCGCGATGAGCGAGGCCGTGCCCGTGTAGGGACGCCCGTTGACAGAGAGAAGAAGGTCGCCTTCGCGTACGCCCGCTTGTTTGGCAGGCTCTCCGACGTTGCTGATATCCTGGCTGAAGGGCTTCACGCTGAAGGGAGTCTGGACTTGCTCCGCTGCGTAGAATAGCTCGCGTATGCCTTCGGCGGTATGCATCGTCTGGTAGAGGGCCGCGACGATGAAGAGTGCAATTAAAGGAAGGTAGAGTTTTGATCTGGTTTTCATCGGGCGACTGTCGGGACGCGCTGCTTTCGACAAAATGTTATGCTCGCTCTTGTCCAACACTTTCGGGCGCGAGTTACGTGCTTCTATTCTAACTCAGCCGGGAAGTCAATAGGCGAACAGCCTTGAGCCGTGACGTAGCCGTAAAGGCCGAGCTTTCAAAGCACGTTCGAGCACAGACATTCAGGCCGCCGCTTGCGCGCCGCACCGCTCAGACGATTTTCCATCTTACCTGAAGGATGAACTCATAACGTGGAACAACCTTCCCACAGCAAAGAAGAGAAGCAGCGCACAGCAAAAATTATACGCTCGTTCAGGCGCGAGTATCCGACGGCGCGTTGCTCGCTCAACTTCTCCAGTCCGCTTGAGCTTCTCATCGCGACCATTCTTTCGGCTCAGTGCGCGGACGAGCGCGTCAACCTCGTGACCGCGGACCTCTTTCGCAAATACCGTCGCGCGGAAGACTATTTCAAGGTCGAACAAACGGAGTTGGAGCAGGACATACGCTCGACGGGTTTTTATCGCAACAAGGCCAAAGCCATTCAGGGCGCTTGCCGCATCATCAGTGAAGAGCACAAAGGCCGAGTGCCGGAATCTCTGGATGAGCTTCTGTTGCTGCCCGGCGTCGCGCGAAAGACTGCCAACGTCGTCCTCGGTAACGCCTTCCACATCACGTCCGGCATAGTCGTTGACACGCACGTCGCGCGGCTTTCAGAACGACTGGGACTGTCCCGTCACAACCAGCCGGAAAAGATCGAGCGCGATTTGATGGAGCTGGTCCCGCAGAAAGATTGGATAGATTTTTCGCACCTGCTGATCGCGCACGGACGCAAGGTCTGCCAGGCGCGAAAGCCTCTCTGTGCTGAGTGTGTGGTCGAGCCGCTCTGTCCGTCCTCGCTGTTGAAGCGAGCCGCGCTTTAATTGTCGCCAAACGGATAAAAGGCGGCGCGCTGGCAAAAGATTCCGCCGCCGATTTCGCTTCCGCCCACCTTGAGGCTTGCATAAACGGACATGTCGCTCTAATCTTCTCACACACACAAACCTTCTCTCCCATTTACCGAAGGGTAAAGTTCTCCCGTCACAATCTGGTGCTTTAATCATTGGCCTGCGAAAGACAAGTTTCGCGGTGTCTTGCCCAAAGAGTGTTTGATAGAAAGATGTGAGGTCACGGAGGGAAAGAAGATGAAGAGATTGAGAAACCTCGTCGTGGCGTTGCTTGCCGTCAGCATCGCCTGTCTCAACCTGAGCGCGTCGGCGCAAAGACGGCAGCAGCAACGCCGCCGCCAGACATCACCACCGAGTCGCAACGTCGCCAGCCCGGCGGAGTCCAAGCTGACGGGCGTCTGGCAACTGGACGTAGAAGCGAGCGACGACCCGCGCGAGGTGGCCGAAGCGAGAGTCGGCCTTCGCGCCTTCGGCGACGAACAGAGCATCATCGAGAAACTGACCGCCCGCCTGAACTCGCCTGAAAAACTCTCTATCGAGCGCCGCGGCAACATCGTCAGCATGGCTTCGACGCGCGCCCCGCGCATCAGTTTCGAGGCAGACGGGCGCGAGCACTCGGAGCAGGCGGCGGACGGTCATCAGGTACGCACGCGCGCCGTGCTTTACGGTGACGAGCTAATGGTCAGCTCAAACGGCAGCGGCGACGATACCTTCAACGTCACCTTCGACCCGATTGAGAATGGCCGCCGCTTGCGCGTCACGCGCCGCATCTACTCGGAAGAGTTGAATAAAGAGGTCGTCGTCCAGAGCACCTACGACAAGAGTTCGCAGGTGGCCAGGTGGAGCGTTTACGGCGAGCCTGAATCGCAGCGCACCGCCGAGGCCAGGCGACGCACGCCGCCCGCCCCCACAGTTAGAAGCAGGCCACAACCATCTCCTCCGATGACCGCCGAAAACACGACGCCTCCGCTGCGGCCAAGACCCGCGCCTTCCCCTGTAGAGCGTAATGAGAACACGTACGCGCTCGTCGTCCCCGAAGGGACAGAGTTGGTGGGCGTACTCAATAATGACTTGAGCACGGCAGAGTCGCGCGAGGGCGACCGCTTTACTCTGACCCTGCGCTGGCCGGCGCAGTATGCCGGAGCGACCGTCGAAGGCTATGTCTCACGCATAGACCGCGGCGGCCCGTTTGCGGGGCGTTCAGAGATGACGCTCGACTTCACCGAGCTACGCATGCCGGATGGGCGCGCGGTTCAACTCGGCGCGACGGTCGCGGGCGTGCGCACCGTTGACGGCGAAGACGTGCGCGTGGACACGGAAGGTGCGACGACAGACGTGCAGGAAAAAGATAGCCGGACCAATCGCACCGTCCAGCGAGCTGCGATTGGCGCGGCTGTCGGTTCCATCATTGGGGCCATCGCGGGCGGAGGAAAGGGTGCGGCTATCGGGGCGGCCATCGGCGCTGGTGTCGGAGTCGGCTCCGTTTACGTACAGGGCCGCGACGACCTTGATTTAAGGAGCGGGACTGAGTTGACGCTTCGCACGGGCAGGCGCTGAGGCTTCTAGTCATCGAGGCTTGAGTCATCAAGGGTGCGCCTCGTCATCGTCCAGCCAATCCTTTGTCATGTCGCACCAGAGCGCGAGGCCGCGCCAGGAGTTGAAGCGCGAGTAGTAGCGCGTGATCTTGGCGTCGGTCGCGGCGCGGCCATTATTGCGTGTGCGTGCGAAGGTGGCGCGCACCCAGGAGTCGAGCGCGAGCACGTCGTAGCGTCCGATCAGTTTGAGCAAATTCTCGGCGGCGTAATCGCCCACGCCCTTGACGCATTTCATCTCGCGCTTCAATTCCACGGTGGGCAATTCGCTCTCAAGCCATCCTTCCACATCCAGCGAGCCGGAAGCGACGCGCTCGGCCAACTCCTTCAAGTAGGGCGCGCGGTAACCGGCGCGCACCTCGTCACGGTAGAAGCTCATTGGCATGGCCGCCATCGCCGCCGGTGTCGGAAAGGAGCGGCGGCCATCTGCGGCCTCGCGTCCCAGGTTGCTAACCAAGCCCTCGACCATCTTCTTCGTGAGCGCCCAGGAACAATTCGTCGTACAGATGGTCTTCACCAGATCCTCGTAGACGGTCGGCGAGCGAGTCATGCGGCCCGCCCCCGCGCTTGGAATCCAGTCGAACTCCGGGTGCGCGCTCATCGCGCTGTAAAACTCTCGCAGGTCATCGTCGAGCCTGAGCATGTGGCGCACGTCGCGCGTGACGTGGGAGGTGGCGCGCTGGCTGAGCTTGCGTTGGACCTGGACGCTGAGGGAGCGGCGCGTGCCCTTGATACGGACGACGACGGGCGGGGCGTCGCCTACGTCCAGGACGCGCGTGATGGTTAAGGTTTCCAGGTCAATCTCGAAAGGCAGCAGGCTAGTCCAGCCGTGACTGAGCGCAGTTCGCCTGTAGCTGAAATCTGGGGGAACGGGGATTCTAATTTCCATTGCAAGAGCATTGTGGTCTAAGCCACAGCGAGATTGCAAATTCGGAACCTTTGTCCTATGCTCGCCGCGAAATGCAGAAGGCAGTAAGCAGAAAGCAGAAGGCAGCCGAGAGCGAGTTTTCTGCCTTCTGCTTTCTGCTTACTGCCTTCTTTCCTTTTGAGGTAATCTTCCGACTATGCAAGCACCCCCACAACAGATAGACCAGGAGAAAGTACATCGTTACCCGTGCCCGTCGTGCGGCGCGATTCTAGTCTTCGAGCCGAAGGACGGCGTTCTGACTTGCCCTTACTGCGGGCACAAGGAAGTAATTCCTGAGAGCGCAGAAGCGGTGCAGGAGCGCTCCTATGAAGAGTATTTGCAGCCGCGCGCGGGGCAGTTGGAGGTCCTGGCGCAGAACGCGCTCGAAGTTCAGTGCTCCAGTTGCGGAGCGATTGTGACCTTCGTCCCGCCGGAGGTGGCGAGCGAGTGCGATTTTTGTGGCGCGAAGATCGTGGCCCAGCCAAAGTCTGCCGACCCGACGGTCGCGCCCGAAGGCGTCCTGCCCTTTCACATCGCGCAGCCGCAGGCCACCGCGAACGTTAAGCAGTGGATATCGTCCCGCTGGTTTGCGCCAAACGCGCTGAAGAAGTTTGCCACGCCCGAAGCGATTGACGGCGTCTACCTGCCCTTCTGGACCTACGACGCCAACACGACCAGTTACTACACGGGGCAGCGCGGCGAATACTATTACGTGACGGAGACCTACACGGAGACGGACAGTCAGGGCCGGAGTCAGACGAAGACGCGTCAGGTGCGGCACACGCGCTGGTGGCCCGTGTCTGGAACTGTCTCGCGCTGGTTCGACGACATCCTCGTGCCCGCGTCCAAGTCACTGCCGGTGAATCGCCTCAATGCGCTCGAACCCTGGGACCTTCCCGAAATCAAGCCCTACGACCCGGCCTACCTCTCAGGCTTCAAGGCGCAGCGTTACCAGGTGGAATTGCCCGCAGGCTTCGAGCAGGCCAAGCAGATTGCCGCGCGCGTGATTGAAGGCGATGTGCGGCAAGACATAGGTGGCGACGAGCAGATGATCTCCGACATCAAGACGCACTACTCGGCGATCACTTTCAAACACTTACTGCTGCCCGTCTACGCTGGCGCGTACAGGTTGAATCAAAAGGTTTATCAGGTCGTCGTCAACGGTCGGACGGGCGAGGTGCAGGGCGACCGTCCCTACAGCTTCTGGAAAATTACGCTCTTCATTCTCTCCATCCTGCTGGCAATCCTGTTTATCTATCTGCTGGTGCGTTCAAGATAAAGAAAAAGAGAAGGCGACCTTTTACGGGTCACCTTCTCTTTTTGAATCTGGGGCGGCTGGCGGGGATCGAACCCGCGACATCGAGATCCACAATCTCGCGTTCTAACCACTGAACTACAGCCGCCATGCTGCGAGCCTTAATAGTACCGAAGAGAGGATTTTCTGACAAGCATGCGCGTCTATTGGCTCACCAACCTTTCCGCACCCGCACAAGCCACTTCAATCGCGTTCGCTTGAGGCGGCCAGCAACTGCGCTTCCTCTTCTTCTTTATCCGCGCGGCGGTTGAAGAAGGTCCGTTTTTTCAGTTGCGAGAAATCCGCCGCGATGAGGTGTGTGACTTCGGGCGGCGAATCATCAATATGAAACGAGCGCGCGCGCTGTTGGACGGCCTGGTCTTCGATGGTGACGCGCGCGTGTTGCCGCATGTGCTCGGCCCAGGATTCGGTCAGAAAAGTCTCCACGTAGCGGCCAGGCTCCGCCGGGTCTTCAAACACTCCCCAGCGCGTCGCCCCGTCTCGGCGCAGAATTCTCTCCACGTCTTTCATCGCGCGCAGGAACTCTCCGGCACGCTCCGGGTCCACGCGATACTCTACGATCACCAGCACGGGGCCATGCTCCGGGCGCGGGTCGCTCACTACGGTCGGCTCCGACCAGTGAAGCGATGGACTAAGATTCATCTCTTCATTAATCCGCATCGGGAAAAAGAGCGCAGCCAACAATCCGACCACGAGCGCGCTCGCCGCCGTCATGAGCGCGAGCGAGATTCCGAGGCGCTCTGCCAGCGCGCCCCAAAGCGCACTGCCCACGGCCATCGAGCCGAAGAAAGAGAGCAGGTAGATGGCGAGCGCGCGTGCGCGCACCCATTCGGGCACGACCGCCTGCACGGCTATGTTGAAACTGGACATCGTCGTCATCCAGGCCAGGCCGCCGCCAAGCATGGCGATGGAGAGCAGGCCGAAGACGCGCACGTAAGCGAGTGTAATGGTCGCGCCCGCGAAGATGATTGTGCCGAGGATGACGAGCACGTTGGCTGACATCAACTGGCGCGCCTTTGGCAGGATAAAGGCCGCGACAATCGCGCCCGCGCCGAGGCCGCCGAGCAGTATGCCGTAGCTCACGGCTCCCAGGCCCAACTCACGCCTGGCAACCAGAGGCATCATGGCCCAGAGCGCGCTCGCGCAAGTCGTAAAGACAGTGGTGCGCGCCAGAACCGCGCGCAACTCCGGCGCGTGTCGCACGTAGCGCAACCCTGCGCGCATCGCCCCCACGACACGCTCCGTCGGCGAGATGCTCTCAATCGGCTCTCTGTGCCATCGGTAGATGACGAAGATGATGCCTACGAAGGAGACTGAGTTTAGTAGAAAGACTGCCCACGAACCCAGGGCCGCGACGACCAATCCGCCAAGCGCAGGGCCGACGGCGCGCGCGATGTTGAAGGCCACGCTGTTGAGCGAGACAGCCAGGGGCAATTCGGAGCGTGGCACCAGTTCCGGCACAATCGCCTGCCAGGCGGGCGCGTTCAAGGCCGCGCCGAGGCCCAATGAAAAGGTCAGAAGTAATAAGATAGGTGGCGTAATCAAGTTGAGCAGCGTGAACAGCGCCAGCGCGATTGCGGAGATGAGCATCCAGGCTTGTGTGAAGAGGAGTAGACGCCGCCGGTCAACGATGTCGGCCAGAGCGCCCGCGGGCAGTGCGAGCAGGAACATCGGCGCGTATTCGGCGGTCTGCATGAGGGCGACGATGAGAGGCGTGGGCGCGAGCGTGGTCATCAACCATTCCGCGCCCACGTTGTGCATCCAGGTTCCGACATTGGACGCGACCGCCGCTATCCACAGCGCGCGAAAAAGCCCGTGCCGAAGCGGACTCCACGCCGACACACGTTGCTTCTCCATCAAAGCCCCCTTGCCACGTCGTTGATACTCGCTGAGAAGTTGTAGTCCGCTAAGTTTACTCGCTTGTCGCAATCTTATCCATTCTCTGTCACGACGAAAGCAACGAGCAGTTGAGAGTTGCTGTTCAGAGTTCAGCCTTTAGGCTGCTGATTCCCAGCAAGCTGAAGGTTGAACTCTGAGCGTCAGGCGCTCTCCATGCAGAGGCTAAGGTGTATTCGTGCCGCGCGGACGGTTGTACGGAGAGTCGGTTTTCCAAGCGGGCATGGCTTCTTGATTAGCAACACGCATCGCTGTTAGCAGTCCCACGACGGCAGCCCCGCGTGCGCCTTCCCAGTTCCAATCAGACTGCACCGTGTCTGACGGCATGTGGTATTGGGTCGCCAACCACTTTCGTGCGCGCTCCATCAACGCTTGCGGGTCTTCGGCTGGTCCGCCCGACAGGAAGAGCGAAGGAATCCCCCTTTTGACAAAGGCGTAATGGTCCGCGCGTGTGAAGAAGCTCTCTTGCGGAAAAGGGTCGGGCACTATCTCTACGCCGGAGGCTGAGGCTGTGTCCCGAATCACCTCATTCAAATCCGAATGGTTGAAGCCGAAATCTAGAATGAATCCGAGCTTGCCCCAGACTTCCAGAATGCTGCCGTCGTAGTTGATGTCCGCCGCCACCTTTTCAAGCGGCCACGTCGGATGATTCAACCAATATACTACGCCTAAGTCACCGTACTCTTCGCCCGTCGTCGCAATGAAAATCAGGGAGCGGCGCGGCTTCAGCTTCATCCGCACAAAAACCTCCGCCATCGCCAACAGCTTGCCCACGCCGAGCGCGTTGTCGGCTGCGCCGGGATAGATCGTCCCGCCCTCATCAATGCCGAATGCGTCGTAGTGCGCCGTGAAGACCACCGCTTCATGCTTCAGCTTTGCGTCCGAGCCTTCCAGATAGCCGATGACGTTGCTCGTCGCGCCCTCTTCCGTTTTGAGGCGCGGCTGAATGGAAGCCTGAATTTTCAGGTCGCGTGAGACAAACTCTCCCCGTTCGGCTCGCCGCTTCACCTGCGCGAAACTCTCAGTCGGTCTGCCGACCAGTTTCTCCGCCACGCCGTCGCTGACCAGCACGGAAGGCGGCAGTTTATACTCGTCTCCGAGAAGCTCTATAGACCAACGAGCGGCTGTGGTAGGAGTGTTGAGCGGTTCGGCGAGACTGACGTTGCGATTCGAGACGAACTCCGCGACGACCGGAAAACGTGACGCCTCTCCCTGATAAGTGACGATGAAACCGGCTGCCCCTTTTTCGATCAGCCGCCCGAACACGACCCTTTCGGCTGCGACTTTCTCCCAGACCTCATCATTGACGTTTGCGGGTTTGCCCTTCAAGACCATGACGATCTTGTCCTTGACATCAATCCCCGCCAAGTCGTCGCGCTTGAGTTCCGTGGAAACCACGCCGTAGCCGACGAAGACCACTTCGCCTCGCACGTCCTTTAGCTCCGAAGGCAGAGGCGGCTGCGCGAGGGCGAAATCTCTCTTGAAGGTGAAAACATTGTCGCCGGCTCTGAATGAAGTTTCAGAGAGCGGCGTTTGCACCTTCACTCGCATCTGCTGGAAATAAGTTGAGTGGTCGCCGCCCGGCTTCAGACCAATCCTGGCAAACCTGTCGGCTAGATATTTCGCCGCCCTTTCACCGCCGGGCTGCGCCATGCCGCGCCCTTCCATCTCTTTGGAAGCGAGCGTCGTGGTGACTTCGCGGATTGTTTCCGCTTTCAGTTGTGCCGCCGCGTCCTGTTCGGCTGGAGATAAAGTGTTGGCAGCTTTACTGGGCGCTGGCTTCGCAAATTTCGTATCGTCAATGGGGACGTTGTGCTTGACCTCGGTCAGCTTCGTGATGGTCTCAAGCTCATCTTCTAATTGGCGTACGGTGAAAGGACTCTTCATCCCGTCAACCGCGCGGTAGTCTTCGTAATCCTCGCTGCTGACGAGCTTGCCTTCGGCGTCTCTGACTTCCGTGCGAATCAGCAGTCCCGTGTCGATGGCGAAATACCAACGCTTCGGATTGCCGCCGCGCGGAGCTTCGAGGCGGTAGGCTTCCGCGCCGTTGACTTTCTCTTGACCCTTGAGTTCGATCCTGGGATAGAGGTCTTTGAGTTTAATCGGCAGATAGAAATCGGCATCGCGCCTGGAGAAGCCGGGCGCATCCTTCACTTCGCCGTTCTCCTCTTCCCAGGCGACCACGCCGTCAAAGCCTGTGCGCGTCGTTCCCAGGATGGGAGCCTTGATCTCTGTCAACAGTTTGTTCGGAGCTTTGGCGTAGCTCTCAATCGTCCCGCTGATCTTATAAGCTGGCGCTGTAATCGTCCCCTTCGTGACGCGTGAGGTTATGGCTTGGACAGCAGCACGTCCTCCTATTGCCTGGACGTATTTATCGAGTATTTGCTCAACAGTTGGGAGCACGCTGGCTGATTTAGTTTCAGTCTGTTTTGCTTCAGTTGATTGCTGAGCGTTTTTGGTGGAACGACTCGACATGCCCGGCGCGAAGGGTTGTCGAGCGATTGGCAGATAGAGCGGCGGAGGACCAGCCATCAGCGAAATCAATAGCAGCGAAAGCGGAAAGCTTCCATGCAACGCAAGCGACCTCCTGTAATTAAAGCTGGAGCCGACGAAGCGTCTCCTGCCCGGCTGGCTGCGGTTTCTACATCGTAATCCGCCTTCAAGTCCAGATAAAAACAGTCAATTGTTTCTCAATTATTTCTCAGAACACCTATCACCTCATTTATCCATCCGAAGACCAAGCAGCGGGAGAGCGGGGAAAACCTTTGCCTTTACTAGCGCTCCGACCTCCCGCTACAATGGTTTGAAAGCCAAACTAATGCACCTTCTGGTCATAGACAATTACGACTCTTTCACCTACAACCTGGTTCAGTACCTGGGCGAGCTTGGCGTGGAGGTAGAGGTGCGGCGCAACGATGAGGTGACGGTCGAAGAGGTGGAGGCCAACTGCTGCCCGGACAAGATTCTGATCTCGCCCGGACCCGGCACGCCAAACGACGCGGGCGTTTCCTTGAAGCTCATAGAGCAGTTTGCCGGGCGCGTGCCAATCCTCGGAGTCTGCTTAGGTCATCAGGCCATCGGCCAGGCTTTCGGCGGGCGTGTGGTCCGCGCGCCCTACCTGATGCACGGCAAGGCGTCAGAGATTTGCCACGACGGGCGGACCATCTTCGAAGGTCTGGAGTATCGCTTCAAGGCCGGGCGCTATCATTCGCTGGTCGTGGAGCGCGAGACGTTGCCCGCGTGTCTGGAAGTCTCCGCGACCACGCCCGACGGTGTCATCATGGGTTTGCGCCACCACGACCTCAAACTTGAAGGCGTGCAGTTTCACCCCGAATCAATTCTGACGCCCGACGGAAAACATCTACTCTCGAATTTCTTAAAGCTCTAGACAGTTCGACTCAAGAAACCAATATGGCTGAAGAGAAAACAGGGCGTGCGCCGAGACCCGCCTGGCTGCTGCCGACCCCGGCGCGCAGAGACGAGCCATCGGCGGGCACTGGCCTGCGCTCTCTTCTGCTGCGTCTGATGCGCGGCGAGGATTTACAGAGGGAAGAAGCTAATCTTCTGTTGGACGCGCTGCTCGACGGCGCGGCCACGGACGCGCAGATTGCCGCGGCGCTCGTCGCACTCGCCGTCAAAGGCGAGACCGTTGAGGAACTGGCCGGGATGGCCGCCGCCATGCGCTCGCGCGCCACACGCATCAACTGCCGGCACGAGCGCTTCATTGACACGGCGGGCACAGGCTCCAGTTACGCCAAGACCTTCAACGTCTCGACCGCCGCCGCCTTCGTCATCGCGGGCGCAGGACTCGCGGTCGCCAAGCACGGGAGCCGCGCCGCGACGAGTCGTTCGGGGAGCGCAGATGTGCTCGCGGCGCTCGGTGTGAACGTCGCGGCCACGCCCGCAGTCTCCGAGAGGTGCTTGAACGAGCTTGGCATCTGCTTCATGTTCGCACCGCTCTATCATGGGGCGACGGCGCGCGTGGCTGGCGTTCGCAAAGAGCTTGGCGTGCACACGACCTTCAACTTGCTAGGGCCTTTGACGAACCCTGCGGGCGCTCGTCACCAGATTATAGGCGTCTGGCACCGCGCGCTGGTCGAGCCGGTGGCGCGTGCTCTCGCAGCGCTCGGCACGGACCACGCGTGGGTCGTACACGGCTCGGATGGATTGGACGAAGTGACGCTGGCGGGAGAAACGGCGGTAGCGGAAGCGCGTGCGGGCGAGGTCAAAACGTTCGAGGTCGCGCCGGAAGATTTCGGGTTGGAGCGCGCAGAATTGCAGCACCTGCGCGGCGGCGACGCGGAGGCAAACGCGCGTACCGTGCGCGCCGTGCTTGAAGGCGCGAGACGAGACGAGGCGCGCTCTCTTGTTGTCGCCAACGCAGCCGCGGCTCTCTTCGTTGGCGGCGCGGCGGCTGACCTGTACGTCGCGGCGCGGCTCGCCGAAAAGAACATCGACAGCGGCGACGCACTTTCCAAGCTTGAACAGTTGATTGAAGAGACGAACAAGGGAGCGGATTGAAATTCGCCTGCGTGTGTGGAAAGTTAATTTTCACCACAGAGATCGGAGAGAGCACAGAGGCTGCACAGAGGAAAAACAATTTGAGATTTGAGATTTGAAATTGTTCTTCTCTGCGTCTCTGTGGTGAAGGATCAGCCTCAAGATGGACTTCTTAACTGAGATCATGTCGCTTAAGCGTGCGCGCCTGGAGCAATTGAAAAAGGCCCAGGCGATGGATTCGTTGAGCGCTCAGGCCGAGGACGTTCGCTCTAACGCGCGTCCACACGCGTTGCGTGCGGCTCTCCAGCATCGCGACCGCGTGAACGTGATCGCGGAGTTTAAGCGAGCCTCGCCGTCGAAAGGCGTGATTCGCGCCGGAGCGCACCCGGCGGAAATCGCTCGCGGTTACGAGGCGGCGGGCGCGGCTGCCGTTTCTGTGTTGACGGAAGAGGACCGCTTTCGTGGTTCGCTCAATGACCTGCGCGAAGTGCGTGCGGCGGTCTCGATTCCCGTCTTGCGCAAGGATTTTATCTTTGACGAGTATCAACTCTACGAATCTGCCGCCGCCGGGGCGGATGCGCTTCTCTTAATCGTCGCCGCGCTCAATGACGAGAAGCTGAGACATCTTCGCCGCGTCACGGAAGAAGAACTAAAGATGGACGCGCTCGTCGAAGTTCATACGGAAGGTGAGTTGCATCGCGCCCTCGAAGTTGGCGCAAACGTCATCGGAGTCAACAATCGCGACCTGCATTCCTTCAACGTCTCGCTCGAAGTCTCCGAACACCTCGCGCAGGTTGCCCCACCGGACAGTCTGCTCGTCACGGAGAGCGGCCTCGCTTCCAGCGAAGACATTCGACGCTTACGCACAAAAGGCTACCAGGGCTTTCTCATAGGCGAGACGTTGATGCGCTCTCCCCGACCGGAAGCGGCCTTGCGCGAATTGTTGTTTGAGGCTGGAGGAGAAAGTGAGTAACAAGCTCCTGCTTTAGCATTATGGTCGTCGTCAAAATCTGTGGCATCACGAATCTGAAAGATGCGCTCGCGGCTGTTAGCGCGGGCGCGGACGCGCTCGGCTTCAACTTCTACAAACAAAGCCCGCGCTACATCGCTCCTTCTGCCGCGCTAAAAATTATCGAGCAGTTGCCGGACTCCGTGATGAGCGTCGGCGTGTTCGTTAACGCGGGCGGGCCGGATGAGGTGGCGCGCGTCGCGGACCAAATCGGGTTGAAGGCTGTGCAACTACATGGCGACGAGTCGCCCGCATACTGTCGCGCGCTCAAAGGGCGTTTCGTGATTAAGGCTCTGCGTGTCGCTGAAGGTTTCGAGCCGAGTCGTGTGAAAGAGTTTGAGACGGACGCTATTCTATTAGACGCATACTCACGCAGGGCGCGCGGCGGGACCGGACGCGTCGTTGACTGGGATGTGGCCAGGGAAGTGCGCGAGCTTCATCCGAAGCTTTTCTTGGCGGGCGGACTGTCCGCAGAGAATGTCGCCGACGCCGTCACGGCAGTTCGTCCCTTTGCGGTTGACGCTTGCAGCAGTCTTGAGAGCGAGCCTGGAAAGAAAGATTTCGGGCGCGTTCGGGCATTTATCGAAACAGTGCGAGCGGTCGCGCCTGTTAAACCTTGACGTAGGGACACCTCTTTCGGTTATTCTGTGAGGCGTGGACCAGACGCAAGCGTTAGCCGCAAGCATGAAGAGCTTGGTCTATGTGTCCATCCCCCGTCACCTCATAACTGAATCCCTAACTCTCGCTACAAAGTCTCCTTGTCTAAAATTATGAGCGCAACAGCGCGGTCGGCCCAGAACAATCGGAAGGAAGCGCGCGATCAAGGGCGCGTGCTGCTGGTGACGGACGAGCCTGCGGCAGCCTCTTATGGCGAGGCACTCGAAAAGGAGGGCTTCCACGTCGTCGGCGTCACGGGCGGCGCGGCGGCCCTCGTTTCCTTGCGGCGCACGCGCCCGCACATAGTCGTCGTTGACATCCACCTCAAAGGAATCGGCGCAGACGATCTGGTGCGCTCGCTGACGAGCGCGCAGGACGGCGTCTCTGTGATTCTGATTGGCGAAGAGGCCACTTCGGTCGCGCGCCGCAGTGAGGCGATGCGGATGGGTGCTTTCGATTACTTTCAGATGTCCGCGGAACTCCCTCTGCTCGTCGCGCGCACGGCGCAGCTCATCGCGCTCAGGCAGATGATAGACCGCATGCGTGCCGAAGCGGATCGCGATTACCTGACGGGTCTGACTAATCGCAGACGCTTTCGCGCGGCGCTCGGCCAGGAGCTTGAAAGGTGGCGTCGCTATCAAGTCACATGCGCGCTGGTGCTGGTTGACATAGACCATCTCAAGAAGATTAACGACCGGCACGGCCACTCCGCGGGCGACCGCGTGATTCGCCACGTGGCCAGCGCGCTCGCCAGTTTGTCGCGCGACAACGACACGGCGGCGCGACTCGGCGGCGAAGAGTTTGCGCTCCTGCTCGCGGGCGTTGACGAAAGAAAAGCGCTGGCCGCGGCGGAGCGCCTGCGTCAAGTAGTCTGCGCAAACGAGGTCGAAGACGTGGGCACGGTCTCGGTCAGTCTAGGCGTCGCGGCCTGTCCCGCGCACGCCACCTCGGAACGCACACTCTACGCCGCCAGCGACGCCGCCCTCTACCGCGCCAAAGATGAAGGCCGCAACCGCGTGGCCATCGCTGAGGAAGAAGGTGTGACGCAGAAAGCCTAGAGCGTCTCACAGAATGTCTGGCCTGCATAACATTTGTAGGGGCAGGGACGAGTCCTCTGCCCGTCTCTACAGAAAACGGCGGGCAGGGACAAGTCCTGCCCCTACAGTTTTGTTCATCGTTTCGTGGATTCGCTCGTTGCTCTCTTTCAATTGCCGTCCGATATAAGCTATAAAATTACTGAATCAAACAAAGGCCCCGCGCGATGGGGCAAATAACAAGAAGGGTGACGTGATGAGAAAAAGTAGGGTGGTTGCTGTTTTCTTGTGGGCCTGCTGCCTGACGCTGCTGTCGGTCGCGTCCGTCAAGGCGCAAGGCGAGTATGAGATTGTGCCGGGCCAGAGAATCGGCCTGATAGAGATGGGGATGAATCGCCAGGCGGTTCACAGCAAGCTCGGCCAGCCAACGGGCACTTACAATCTGCCGGGGCGTGGCCGTGGCGATTACTGGATTTCGTCCGACAACTCGAACACGTTGCGCGTCTACTACACGAGTGCTGGTCGCGTCTACCAAATCTCCGTGACCTCGCCGCGCTTCACGACGCCGGAAGGTTTCAACTCAAGCAGCAGCCTCGCGGCTATTCAGCGCAGCTACGGTCGCCTCAAGGTCTTGCGCGTCTCTGCGCGCGGCGACATAGACTATTACTACGACGCGCCAAGAGGCATCAGTTTCGAGTTCACAGACCAACTCGACGCGCATTCTTCGCCGCTCGTCATGCGCGGTTACGCCGTTCTGATTTTCAGGCCGGGGACGCGCCCGCAGCCGGAGCCTGACGAACATCCTAGATAAGAGAGTGAAGCAAGCATTCGACACACAACCTGACGAGCGCGGGCACTGGGGGCCGTACGGCGGTCGCTTTGTGCCCGAAACTCTGATGGCTCCACTCGAAGAGTTGACCGAGGCTTACCAGCTTGCGCAGAGCGACGCAGGGTTTCAGACAGAATTCGACCGCTTGCTTCGCGACTATTCAGGAAGGCCGACGCCGCTCTTTCGCGCCGCGCGACTGACTGAGAGTTGCGGCGGCGCGACCATCTATCTCAAGCGCGAAGACCTCTCGCACACGGGTTCGCACAAGATCAATAACGCGCTCGGCCAGGTCTTGCTGGCAAGGCGTATGGGCAAGCGGCGCGTGATCGCGGAGACGGGCGCGGGGCAACACGGCGTGGCGACCGCGACTGTCTGCGCGCTCTTCGGTCTGGACTGCGTCGTCTACATGGGCGCGGAAGACATGCGTCGCCAGAAGCTGAACGTCTTTCGAATGCGATTGCTTGGCGCTGAGGTGCGCGAGGTTGACGCAGGCTCGCGCACTTTGAAGGACGCCATCAACGAGGCTCTGCGCGACTGGGTCACGAACGTCTCGGACACTTACTATCTTTTGGGAAGCGCGCTTGGGCCGCATCCTTATCCGCTGATGGTCAGGGATTTTCAGAGCGTCATCGGCAGAGAGGCGCGCGCGCAGATTCTTGAGAAGGAAGGACGTTTGCCGGACCTCTTGGTCGCCTGTGTCGGTGGCGGTTCAAACTCCATAGGGATGTTCCATCCGTTTCTTAAAGACGAAGGCGTGCGTATGATCGGCGTTGAAGCGGGCGGGAGCGGCAACGCGCTGGGACAGCACGCGGCGCGCTTCAACCAAACGGGCGGCGGGCGACCCGGCGTCTTGCAGGGGACGATGAGTTATGTGCTTCAGGACGAGCGCGGGCAGATCGCTTCGACGCATTCGGTCTCCGCCGGGTTAGATTATCCTTCGATTGGACCGGAGCACGCCTTTCTTCACGACGCGGGAAGAGTCGCATATGTCTCTGTGACGGACACGGAAGCGCTCGATGCCTTCAAAGCTCTTTCGCAGCTCGAAGGCATCACGCCCGCGCTCGAATCCGCACACGCCGTCGCACACGCCCTCAAGGTCGCACGCGAGATGCGCCCAGACCAACTGCTCATCGTCAACCTTTCAGGGCGCGGCGACAAGGACGTTAATTCAGTCTACGAGTCTGTCGAGTCCAACGAGTAAGACTCTTCCTTTGACTTGCATGACTCGACGGACTCGCCAGACCTATTTATGAACCGGATTGGAGCAGCTTTTGGTCGTCTGAAGCGTGAGGGGAAGCGCGGGCTGATTCCTTTCATCACGGCTGGCGATCCAGACTTGAAGACGACGGGCAAGCTGCTGGTCGAGCTGGCGCGCGCGGGCGCGACTGCCGTGGAGCTGGGCGTGCCGTTCAGCGATCCTGTGGCCGACGGGCCAGTCATTCAGAGAGCTTCGGAGCGCGCACTGCGGCACGGCTTTGGTCTTGGCGAAGTGTTGGAAGTCGTCGAGCGAGCGCGCGCCGAAATGAAGGATGTGCCCGTCGTACTCTTCAGCTACTTCAACCCATTGTTGCAATACGGAATGGAGCGTTTGAGCAGGGAAGCGGCGCGCGCCGGAGTTGACGGCGTGCTCGTGACGGACCTCGTGCCGGAAGAGGCCGAAGATTTCAAGTCGGTCCTCGAAGCCGGCGGACTGGACATGATCTTTCTGGTCGCGCCAACTTCGACCGACAAGCGGCTTGCGCTTGTGGCCGAGCGCGCCAGCGGCTTCATCTATGCCGTCTCGCGCGCGGGCGTGACGGGCGCGAGAGAGAGTGTCAGTCTGGAAGCTGAAAGGTTAGTCGCGCGTGTGCGTCAAGTTTCCGATCTCCCGGTCGCGGTCGGCTTCGGCATCTCGAACGCGGAGCAAGTTGCCGACACGTGGCGTTACGCAGACGCCGCGGTCGTCGGCTCAGCGATTGTCGCCGAGATGGAAAGGCTCGCGGGCGCACCTCAACTGATAGAGCGCATCGGAGAGTTTACGCGCCGGTTGCTGCCGCTCTCTGACGTCTCGTCATGAGTGAGTTCTTAATTTTATGAAGCATGAAGAAGAGAGAAAAGGCATTGAGGCAGGCGCTGCCATCATCCTCGTCCTGCACAGCCCGCGCGAGAAATGCTGGGGCGTGCTCGAACGGATTGACGCGGCGGGCATCTTTCTGCGCGGGCTGGACCTCAATGCCTTTGACGATTGGGTGCGCTCGGTCGCGCATGACGAGCCGTTCATGGGACTCGCGGACCTCTTCTTCCCCATGTGGCGAGTCGAGCGCATCGCACTGGACGAGAGAGCCGCAGGCGTCCCTTCACTCGCCGAACAGTTCGAGCAGCGCACGGGCCGCAAGCTCAGTGAGTTCTACCGCGACTAGCCGCGGCCTGTTGCAGCCTTGACGAACCCATCGGCCTCGCGGCACAATCGCCTCCCACCCCCAGTTCTATTGTAGAGAGTTGAGTCAAGTGACAAACTCACCGGACGGTGGAATTTTGACTTCAACGCCGGTGAAAAAAAGTGCGTTGCACGTGTGAAACGCTGTTCCATTCTCGCGTCGTGTGTGCTATACTGCCTCCCGGTTTGCTCCTAGTGGCGGGCCGCTCTTCTCAAGGGGAAGGCAGAATCCAAGTTATCCGAGACCCACGATTTGACGTGAGAAAAGGAATGGTAGAAAGAGAATGTTTGTGATGGCAGAAGACAGATTCGGCGCGGATCGCGGGAAAGCGGTCGAAGCGGCGCTGCTCAATATTGAAAAGAAATTTGGCAAGGGTTCGATCATGCGTCTGGGCGAAAAAGAAGTCGCAGACGTTTCTTCGATCTCGACAACTTCGTTAAGCCTGGACGCGGCGATTGGCATCGGCGGCGTGCCGCGCGGGCGCATCATAGAGATTTACGGGCCGGAAAGCTCCGGCAAAACCACGCTCGCCCTGCACATCGTTTCGCAGGCTCAGAAAGTGGGTGGCGTCGCCGCCTACATTGACGCCGAGCACGCGATGGATGCCGAGTATGCAGGAAAGCTCGGCGTCAACGTTGACGACCTGCTCATCTCGCAGCCGGATTCGGGCGAGCAGGCGCTGGAGATTGCGGAAGCTCTGGTGCGCTCGAACGGCGTGGACGTGATTGTGATTGACTCCGTCGCGGCGCTCGTCCCGCGCGCAGAGTTGGACGGCGAGATGGGCGACTCACTGCCTGGCCTTCAGGCACGTCTGATGTCGCAGGCACTGAGAAAGCTCGCGGCCATCGTCTCTCAGTCGAACACCTGTTTTATCTTCATCAACCAAATCCGTGAGAAGATCGGCGTCATGTTCGGTAGCCCTGAGACGACGACGGGTGGGCGTGCTCTGAAGTTCTACGCTTCGCTTCGCCTCGACATTCGTCGCATCGGCGCTATCAAGGACGCCGACCGAGTGGTCGGCAACCGCACGCGAGTCAAGGTCGTGAAGAACAAGGTCGCGCCGCCGTTTCGCGAGTGCGAGTTTGACATCATGTACGGCGAGGGCATCTCGCGCGAGGGTGATGCGGTGGACCTCGGCGTTGCCAACAAAGTCGTAGAGAAGTCTGGCGCGTGGTTCTCTTACAAGGGCGAAAGATTAGGCCAGGGCCGTGAAAACGCCAAGCAGACCTTGAAGGATAATCCTGAACTTCTGGAGCGCGTCGAAACGGACGTGAAGATAGCGCTTGGCATGCCTGTGCGCGGCGCTGCCGCCACGACGGAAGAGACCGAGACTTCAGAGACCTCCGAAAAGGCCACACGCAAAGCGGCCAAGTAAGACAAAAGATAGAAGTAAAAAAGGCAAAAGTGAGGCGGAAGCCATTTTAATTAAATGGGCCTCCGCCTTGCTTTTGCCTTTTACCTTTTCCACTTTTCCTTTTATCCTCTTCCGCTGGAGATGGAAAAAACTGTTCTGATAAAAAACGGGACGCTCGTGACGATGGACGCCGGTGAGCGCGTCGTCGAGGGCGACCTGTTGATTGGCGGGAGCCGCATCGCTGGCATAGGCGACGTGGGCGGCGCGGCAGACACCGTCATTGATGCTGCCGGGTGTGTAGTGCTGCCCGGCTTCGTGCAGACGCACGTGCATCTTTGCCAGACCTTGTTTCGCGGCGCGGCGGACGATCTCTCCTTGATTGACTGGCTGAAGAAAAGGGTCTGGCCGATGGAAGCCGCGCACAACGCTCAGTCCGCCAGGGCCTCCGCGCGCCTTGCCGTCGCAGAGATGATCAAGGGTGGCACGACCTGCGCGCTGACGATGGAGACGGTCAATCACACTGAGGAAGCTTTTCGCGTCGTCGAAGAGACGGGTTTTCGCGCCACCATCGGCAAGTGCATGATGGACAAAGGCGAGGGCGTGCCTCGTGAGCTGCACGAAAAGACCGAAATTTCTATCAGAGAATCTCTCTCATTGCTCGAAGAGTGGCACGGGCGCGCGGACGGGCGCATACGCTACTGTTTCGCGCCGCGCTTTGCCGTCAGTTGCACGCGCGAACTGCTCATGGAAGTCTCGCGCCTGGCGCGCGAGCGCGGCGTGATGGTTCACACTCACGCCTCTGAGAACCGGACGGAGATTGAGATGGTCGAGCAGGAGACAGGACAGCGCAACGTCGCTTACCTGGATAAGCTTGGCATCACGGGTCGTCATGTCGCTCTGGCCCACTGCATACACTTAGACGAAGACGAACTAAACATTCTCGCGCGCACCCGCACGAACGTCGCTCACTGTCCGTCTTCCAATCTCAAACTCGGCTCCGGCATCGCGCCCGTCAAGGAGATGATCGAGCGCGGCATCTCAGTTTCGATTGGCGCGGACGGGTCGCCGTGCAATAACCGCCTAGACATGTTCACGGAGATGCGCACTGCCGCGCTGCTTCAGAAAGTTCATCACGGCGCAGATGTCTTGCCAGCACACCGCACTCTCAAGATGGCCACGATTGACGGCGCGCGTGCGCTCTCGCTTGAGCGGGAAATAGGGAGTCTCGAAGAGGGTAAGCGTGCCGACGTGATCATCGTCAACCTGGACTGTCTGCATTCGAGCCCGCGCCCCACGGATGTCGTCTCGGCCATGATTTACTCGGCGCAGGCCAGCGATGTCCGCGACGTTATTATTGACGGCCACACGGTCATGCGTGAGCGTAAACTCCTGACGATGAATGAGCGGGAAGTTATCGAAGAGGCGAACCGCGAGGCAGTGCTCTTACGCGAGCGCGCAGGCGTTTGAAGATTAAAAATAAATGATTGGGTCTTTGTACTTAGGTCTTTGTGTTTTGCCGATGTGAGCAAAACACAAAGACCTAAGTACAAAGACCCAAGACGAAAACTCAAAACTTTTTAACCTGGCCGTAAAAATGGCTGTGCCAGCTCGAAGGGAGCGATTGCGGGGGGCGCGATCGGCGTCCGAGCTGGCACGGGCGGGCACTATCGAAGTTCGGGCCTCAGATGGCTTGTCTTGCGACTGGCTGATGTTTGGGCATCAACCCCATCCTCAACGCGCCGCATTATACACCCATTGGCGAAACTGTCAACGACTTTTTGTGACTAATTCAACAAACCTATGTAACAGGGAGTTTTTATAGGCGTTCCCTTGAAATTTGACTGTTGACCTGCAACACATGCGTGAAAGTTTGTCGGGAAAACGACGTGCACAGGATGGCTATTGGCAATATCCTCTTGCGGTTATTGATGTAAGTCCTAAACTCCCATCGGAAAGAAGTTGCGTAGGCAGAGCAGGGAAGATATTTGTGACCCGAAAAGGTTTTGAGCGCTCGTAGGATAATTAAGTAAACCTCATGAACCGGACACCGCACTCTTCAAATTCTTTATCCAGATTCTATGCCAGTCAATGCTGCCAAACGCCTTTAGGTAATTCGAGGAGAACTCTTGATTTGTTTATTCCGTTGGTAGCGAGAGTCACCAGGCTCAGTAGATAGAAGAGCCGACCGCCACAAACATTTCTGTCATACCACTTCGTATTGACATTTAAGATATTAAAGCGTAAATTCCGCTTGCTTTCATTAAGATATCCTCTTTAATAGTTCGAAACGCGCCCTTACACCGAGCGCGCTTTACGCCATCAACATTCATTTCTATTACCTTACATGAACTATTTTAAGAAATTTTCGGCAGCCGGATATAGCTTAGTCGCTTTCCCTTAAGTAATCTATTGGGGCTCAATTTCACTTCTTAATTTGAACGTGTTTCATCTGTCTCTTTTCTCTTTGCGTAGTCAGTCTCGCGGAAAGATGAGGTCGGCTTCGACACCTACTCGGATGAACAGGAACTGGAGCAACAATATATTTTCAGAGTGCCAACCCGAACTACTATCATAACGGTAACGCAAAAGTTAACGACACTCTGAACGGTCAGTCCTGACTTGCTCGATTACGGCCCGTGCCTAAAGAACTAATAGTCCTATAGTGATTGCGCTGTGGCCACAAGCTACGACTGGCGATCCCTCTTTAATTGAGTACGCCGGATGAGTTGTCTGCGCTCCTTCGGCCTTCCCCGCGGAAGCTTCTGTTTTAGGAGGTGTATGGGTTTATGCTGGCTCTTAGTATTCTGGCGTTCCTCCTCCTCGCGTTGATTCTTTTAGTTGTCGAGTTGATTTACAGGGACTATCGCTGGCGCGTGGCGGGGTTTCTTACCTTAACGTCGATTGTACTAATCAATCTGGTCCTACACTACAATAGTCTCACTTCCATTGCCACGGCTGATAGGTTCGAAGTGCGCGGGCAATATTTCCCGCTGAAATCAACCATCCGTATCAGCGGTGACCCGGCGGAGGCGGATTACTACACGCCCGCTCTATTGGTTCGCGGCGACGATGAAGAAATAAGCGAAAATCCCCTCATCACGCTTGCGGATTATGATGAGAGTAATTCGACTCTGAAGGCTAGTTTGAAAGGGGCGGCCAGACCGCTACGGCTAAACCTTGAGACAAAAAATATCACCCCGCTCTCCGGCAGTAACGACATAATCGACATCGGCTCATTACATTTGGTTTTTGAGAACGGCTGGCTTTCGCCCAGCAAATTGATTGTCGGCGGCAAAGAATATCGTTTCTCCTGGCCGCTTGTCGGGGGCGTCCTGTCTGTCGGCGAGGCCCTGTGTCGCGCTGGCTTCGGTCGCGCCGAGCAGTACCAGGCCGTTTATCCATCTAACACGACAGATAACGGGCAGGACAACGCGGCGCGCTTCGTGAGTGAAAATCCACTGGATCGTTTATGGCTGGTCCGTGATAGCTGGGCGAGCATCGGATTGGTGAACGGCTCTAATGTGGATGTCAAAGTCAATGGCTCCCCCCTGCCCGCGGAGATTAACTTTACGGTCAAAAACGGCGACAGGCTGACTTACGGGGCAGGCCGGAGAAGCACTTTCGATATTGAGGTAAGAATCAACGCGACGGATCGCCGGATATACCTGGAGCCGAAAAACCCGCTCACCTATCCCCTTTACATTGACCCCGACTCTGGCCAGCAAGCTGTCACACAGGTCGCAGTCTCTTCGGCCCCTTCCGTCAGCCCGCAGGCGTATCAATTAACCTTTGGCGAGCGCAACAGGGACATGGTCATAGGGACCATTCAATACTCTCTAAACCCCAAAGCGATTCTCCAGGACAATACGTCGCGCAATCTTTCTGACGAGGAGAAGACGCGCCAGCAGCAGATCTACGGGGAAGGATTTGTCATCAACAGCGGGCTTGAAATGCGCGCCTACAAGTTTGGAGAAACGGCAGCGCTAGGCTCCAGCCGCGGGGGCGCGCTCATCAGTCTGAATCGGAAGCAGGCCAACTGGCGGCCCATTTTTGACGTGGTCCTGCTCCTCCTGGTCAGCGTCTTCTTTTTCGTGGAGCGGGGCTGGATTACGCGCCGCAACTACTTGTTCATCCTGCTGCCCGTTGTCTACATGATGCTGGCCGTGAGGCTCATATTGTCTTACCGCGGCTATCTCTTGCCTCCCAATCTCAGCGACAGTTACGAGAAGGGACTGTTCGCGCTGGTCTTTGTCCCTTACGCAATTTTCCTCGGGCTCTACATGCAAGAGATCAGCAACGTGGTGGCCGGGAGTAACAGGTTTTTCTTCTCGCATGAGAAGTGGGCGGCGCGCAGAAACAACCTCATGGAGATGCTGAGGCTGCCTCCGTTCTGGTACATGGTGATCTGTTGCTTGCTCTTATTTTACGTCGGCGCGGTGATGGATAATTATTGGGGCGCACTTATCATCATCGGTTTCACAGTCCTGATATTCCTCGTCACGCGTTTCCTCTCAGATAGGATTTCGCTGAGCTATGACGAGCACCCTGTACTGGCGTGGCTCGACCAGGGGCTACAGTCACCGCAAGGGGTCGGGCATAATTTCTTAACCAAATTCCTGAACAGAATTTTCGCGCGCTCTCTGAACTGGTTCTTCAGGCGTCCGACGTGGGACATCTGGGTTTTATTCATGTTCCCGTTGTTGCTTGCGTTTGTCTTGCGCGTCTCAGGCATGAGAACTGAAGAGATACCTTACACGGGGCTGCGGGCGGAGTTGATCTACCTGCCTTGTCTGCTGCTTGGTTCTTGCCGTTTTTACATGTGGTTTTACACTAAATATCTCGGGGCCGCGGCTCCGCAAACTCAACTGTGGCACATAGGTTGGCTACTGTTGCCGACTCTGGCCTACGGGGCGCTGGCGCTGATTGTTGTTGATAGTGGTTTTTTGATTTACTCGCTGCCCATCATCATCCTCGCCGTCATCGTCACATGGCGCGCCAGTCGCTGGGTGTCGTTTGCGATGGTCGCGCTGCTGGGCCTCAGCTTCTTCCTGGTCCTCAAAACGTCCCTCTTCACTCATAGCGTGGCGGCGATGCTCCCGGACAGCGCGATTGAGTACAGGTATCTGGCCTACCAGGACCCAGGCTACTTGCAGGAGGCGGCGCTCGAAAAGACCATCGGACAGGGCCAGACCTGCTTGTCGGGCAGCGACGCCGCGCGCAGAATCTTCGGCATTAACGAACATTTCTGGACCATGTTCCATTACGCCGCCCGCGGGTCGGCGGGCACGGGTTACGGCGGCGCTCCTATCGAGCGCGTGCCGTTCGCTAATGGCATCGCGCAAAGCGACAATACGTACTCTATCTACATCATGTCGGAGCATGGTAGTCGGGGAGCGATTGCCGTTCTGGGGCTCTACTTATTCCTCTCGCTGTTGCTGATCTTTATTCTGACCCAGCATATGGCGGACGATCCTTTGCCAACCCTGCTCGTGGGCGGCGTGGCCTTAACCATTCTTGTCAGCGCCCTCTACCATGCTGCCGGTAACGTCGGCGCAGTGCCGTTCACGGGCAAGAATCTTCCGCTGCTCGGCCTCAACTCGTTGGCCGATGTCCTGCTCGTCGGTGTATTGCTGGCGCTGGCTTTCAGCGTCATCGGCTACGGGCAGAAAGACCTGCCGACCGCACAGCTCGGTGTCCTGAGCACCTTCAGCCGCAGCAACATCCTTAATCTGTGGCTGCTCTTTATCGGCCTGCTGCTCATCCTTTCTTTCGCGGCTGTAGTATTGCAGACTCTCAAAGCCTCTAATAACAAGGCCTATCAGGGCGATTATAATCTTGACCGCTTTATGCAATTCGCCAGGGATCAAATCGCCCAGGGCAACATCACTCTCGATCCGAACACTTCTCAGATTCCTCCTCCCTCGAACGTGCCGGGATTAGGTGAAGGCCAGTACCTGCGCCTTCTCGTAGATCAATTCAATCACGCGACGCCTGAGGAGAAGCAGTCCGGGAAATACTTTTTCCGGGCCCGCAATCTCACGCTCGACGAAGACCTGTACGGCTCTACATCGGCTCACGACCGTTACAATGAGACCGTGCTCGACATAGACCCGAACTATTTCAGGCGACCTTCTCCATTTACCGACAAACTCTCGTGGCGCGGAGGCATCGTGTCGCGCGACGCCGTCGATGAAGAGCAGGATTATTTAAGCGGTGAGGGACTCAGCCTGTTCCTGCGGCACGTCATAGACTCCGACAACCCGATTCCCGCCGTGGGTGACAAGGCGGATATCTCTTTGCCGGACCAGGGCGTCTCCTCATCGCTGACCGAACAGTCCTTCAGCCGCTACTTCCGGGTATTGAGGACTGCCGGCAAAGATACCGACCCACTCTTCGACCTGTATGCTATCGAGCGCGATGCTGTGCTGGAGCCGCACGCCGCGCAAGTCTACGTTAACGGGCAGCCCGTCAGAGATAAAACACGGCTGGAGCCGGGTGACATAGTAGCTGTCAAGTCATCGCCAGCGACGGGCGAACACGACTTGGTCTTTTCTTATCAGAAGGGGCATTCGGGACAGTTCACGCAATACCACTGGGTCAACGGGCGCAACGAGTACTCTTACCCCATGGGCGAGACGCTGGCACTCGCGCGGCCAATAGTTGAAGCGGTGAATGGCGAAGTTTCGCGGCTCGAACAGAACAACCAGAACGCAGAGGCCAAACAACTCTCGTCCACGCCTCTCGCGCTCTCCATCAGCGCCGCTCTCAACCGCCGGCTTTACCAGGCTCTCAGCCAGGAGGGCGAAGACTTGTGGCGGGAGATCAACAAGAAGAACGGCTTAAAGCCGCGGCTTGCCGTCACGGCAATGAACCCTGAGACCGGCGAGATTTTGGCCCTGGCGAGCTGGCCTTCGATGGACCCGAATCCGCGCCCATCTGAACAGGAGAAATCCGACCCTTCTTCCTATACCAATCTCGCCAGGCGGCGCGATGCCGAGAGCGCGCGCCTGTTGCCGAATCATAACTTTACGCTTCACGTGCTCGGTTCGGCCACCAAGCCTTTCATCGCGGGTGCTGCCGCCTCGGCTTTCCCAGAACTCTTGTCCCTGAAGGTCAATCATGAAAGTGAAATCTATGAAGAGGTGCTCGGCGTCCCGACGAAACCGGCCTGGAGGGCGAGCGGCGGCGGGCTCATAGACTGGAGCACGTTTCTACGCCGCTCAGATAATTATTACGCCGTCAACATAGGATTTTTCGGACTCACCAAGCCGGGTGATAACGGCAAACTGTCATTGAACGGGCCAGTCATCTCGCAGTCCTACGAGATAAATAATCAGAGGTATAACAGACAGCCGGACTTCGGCGGCAGGGCGACCAGAGGATCAGGCGAGATGCTCGGCCTTGAGTACAGCCCTCTGGCAGGAAAGCTGGGCGAGCTTTTCGGGATTCAGTACTCCGGCCCGGATGCTGACCCTATCACCAGCGTTTGGCAGCAGGCGCAGCAAGCGCACCTCTTGCCAGAGGCCGGCGCTGCCGTCAATTCTATTTCGCCGGAGATGCCCAACCTCAAACTGAATAACATTCGCGACGCCCGCGACTTCGTGATGATCTGTCTGGGCGGGAAGACAAATCTCTGGAGCAACGTAAAATCTGCCGAGGCGTTCTCCAGACTCGTTACGGGGAAGCGCGTTAACGCCACTATGATGAAAGTGCCGTCGGACGCTCCTCCGCGCTTCGAAGCTCTGGACGCATCCTATGCGCCGGTGCGACCTCTGCTCCTCAAAGCCTTAGAGGAAGTAGCCCTGTCTGGCACGGCGGACGCGCTCGCCGGGAAGATTCGCTCAATCAATGGGGCGCGCGGCGGGAGCGACGGGCGGAGGTTTGCCATCTTTGCCAAAACGGGAACCCTGCGGGGCCTGTCAAGCAGGAATGATTCTAACTTTATCTTCGCCGCCGGACTCTGGAACGAGAAAACCATGCAGCTTGACGACAGTGTCGTGCTCTCCATTTATATAGAGAAAGGAAATTCCGGGGGCGAGTCCGGGCGAAGCGCGGCCTTCGCCCTCAAGATCATGAGCATCTTAGACCAGGAATTTAACTGGAGTCGGGCTGCGGCCAGGCCATCAACCACCACGCGGTGATCTTACTCTACGCGAGAGAGCCGATAGAGGAAAGGTGCATAGTGGCAGACAGTTTAGACTATGTGCGGATTCCGGCGCGTACTATCTATCACCGCCAGAAGGTAGATGACGAGTTGGCGGCAGACATTCTACGCGCACTTGAAAGCGCGTTCTCAAGGCTCACGGAAGAGACAGACTGGAGCGCCGTCCTGTACCTTTTTTATGCTGCCGAGGACAGCCGCGCGTTTAATCTGTGGGAGGCCAGGCGTGAGCTGAAAAAAAGGGTCGCCGAGCTGTTTTTGGCTGAAGCAAGGAGAGATTGCGGTGAGACCTTAGACGTGAAGAGCTTGAATAAGCTGGCCCTCGCGAGGTGGAACTACTCGCTCGAAATCATCTCCCTGGATTATCCGTACCAATGCCGTTTGAGGGGATACTCCGGCTCGCAGCAATCTGTTACCTATTACGCCGATGTAGACATCTATCTGATTGAGGCCGCGCCTGGTATGACCGCAAGCGGACGTTTTAGAGCACACTGGCGGGCTCTGCCCGTCGCCGCAGACCAGGAGAAAGTGCGTTGCATACTCACGGCCCGCGGGAACACCTACATCAGCCCGCACGTGGATTTGAGCCAGCGTTTTATTCGCGGGCGCGAGAACCAAATCTACATCACCGGGCGACAGCGAGGCGTGCTCGTGGGGCCGAACTCCTACTATGATGTGGTTTCTCCTTCGCTCTCTCAGCCTATCTGGGTGAGTGCCGGTGAGAACATGGACGGATTACTTGGCGCTGGGCGGGATGAGGCCGGAGCGGAAAGGGAGTTTACAGATTTCAGCCTCAAGTTCCTCCGCCCTCACAACGCGGATGGCGAACGAGGCGGTCGTTTCCTGGAGCTGCTACGGACACGCGCTGAGGTCCGAGATTACAATTTAGAAGCGGTGGCGCGTGTCGTCCCGCGTGAGGCGGGCGGCGGTCCCGGAGCGTACGGCGCTGACTGGTGTCAGCTCGGTTTGACTCTGTCGCGCCGCATACTGGTGTCGCTTCCCCTGGGTGACAACGGCGTGATCGGCGTGGACGAGAATAATAATGTCTTAGCCTGGAGCAAAGCTGACAGGCGCGTCGAGCATATCTCAGACACGGGGCAGCGCTTCCGCCTCGGCAATCAGCTTTACCGTTGGGAGCCGGACGAAGCCAGGCTTTTTTACGGCTTCATCTATTTCGAGGACGAGGGCTCTCGCCGCAACGAGAATAAACGAAGCGGCGTCATCCCTGCGGAGTTAAGTTTCCAAGGGGTCATCGCACGCGGGGCGGGGTTTGAGCAACTCACGCAGCCGTTGTTGCCCGACTACCTGGAAGATGAGTTGGTCAGCCAGAGCGGCAGCGTTGCTGTATCATCGGACGGCGAGGGGAGATTCGAAGTCTCGCTCGCGGACGGCTCATCGGGGCGCAGGCTTTTTATGGTGCAGCAGGAAGGCGGGCGACCGTATCAAGCCGTGACTCCAGAGACCGGCGGGATGGTCCGGGCCTCCGCCCCATTCTCCTTCATCTTCGGATCAACTTGGTATCGCGTGAGGCTCGGCGAGAGCGCCTATCGCCTGAGGCCGCACTGGTCGGGGAAGTATCAGGTCCTCGAAACTAATGAGCGTGGAAGGCTTCGTGACGTTGCAGGTCCCCGATAACGCGGACTCCTGAGGAGAACAGAGAGATGCCCACTTCACCAGAAGAGAACCTTTACCTGTCGCGGGTCGAATTCCTGGACGAGAGAAATATTAGAAACGACCCATTCAAGGCCGTCGCGGACGCCATCTGGAAACTCATCATCAGGAACTCCATGCCCCCGCAGCCGCCGCCCAGGTTTTTCTCTGGCTCGCTGCGGTTGAACCCGATCACTGATGCCTTTGTCCAGACCTTCTATGTTGTCTTCCCGGATACGCTCGCCTCAGCCAGTACCATCGCAGTCATCGATCCCAGGGAGATAGCCCGGCACATTATCGGAAGAATGATTAACGATGCGAATCATGCTTTCGACGCATACCTCATCAGCAAAGTTGGGCAGGCGGCGTGGACCGAAGCCTTAAAGCTGGATTCGCGGTTGGTAGGGGAAAATCAAACCCAGATCTTCACCGACAGAAATCGCCTACAGGCGGCTTTGAACGTCTTTCTTGTTGAAGTGATGACTGTGCCGGTTACCAGAGGCAAAAGAGGCTTCAGACCGCTCGTGGTCGGAAGGGAGAGTCAGGCCGTTGAGGTCTCTCGTTTGAGAGAGCGCGAGGGAACTGACCCGCGAGTGCTGGCGCTGATTCAAGTGCTCGGTGACGCTTCCGTCAACCCGCACGTTCGCGAATCGCAATCGAGCCGCGATAATAACACCGATAACATCTGCATCCTCGAAGGACGCAGCCTCCGCTTCTTCATCATCGGCCCGAATGACTATGACGACATTCGGGTGGAACACATGCCCGACAATCAGTGGTACGGCTTGAAAGTTTTAGTCCCAGACTTAGGGTCTGCCTACAATCAGGGCAGGATTCAGTTTATTCTTGAAGACTCTTCTGGAAATCTGATACCACCTGCTACGCGGGGGCTGACGACGCGCTGGGACGTGGGATCAGAAGCGCAAGGGTGGCAATTTTCTCTTCAGGCGGCTATCACCAGGTCGGACACCAGGCTCTCGCAAATCGAGGGCGTGCCGGAGATGTCGCCGACAATAATGATGGTCGGTCGCGTGCTGCCGCGAAGAACCAGGATGTCATCGCCCGAGCTTGAATCTCACCTGACCAGGAACAACGTGGTCGCGACGACGGCCATCGAGTTGGAACAGGGACTTTTTCTATACGCCGACGACCGAGGCGAAGTCTTCCTCTTAAGCCCGACGGGCAATAAGCAGGTTAATAGCGCAAGCCCCAGTGACCCGCTGAAGGGTCATCGCCTTACTAACAACGCCGACGTAGAAGTCGAAGGCGTCAAATACATCTGGCATTATCAGAATATCGCAGAGATGACGGTCGGGTGGCTGGAGAAGAGAGACCTGAAGGAGTCCGACGTATATACGATCCGGGTGGAGAAAAGAACAGAGGACACTCGCCCGCTGCTTCTGGGCAGACAACACCAGAGCAAAGCGTTGGAGTACAGCGCCGAGGCCATCTTCCCGAATAACCCGGATCCTTATTTAAGCAATCTTGGAAATCTGCTCGTTCGATACGTTGGCCGGACCGCCGGGAAGCGGACGTTCCGTTTCAGCTTGCTCAACACGGGCAACGAGTTGCCCTTTTTATTCAAGCCGAACGGTCCCTACCAGTGGCGCGTCTTCTCCTGGCCGCAGTTTAATAACAGCCTGCGGTATGACTTCGAGGACGCCGACATCGTGGGCGAGAAGAACGAGATTATCTTCGGCACGACCTTTTACCGAATGAAAACGTCAGGAACCTTACCCTGGTAACTCATAGGAAAACGAATCGATGTCGACCGGCAACAAAGACGGCTCTCAAGAAGTCTCTGAATGGCTCAGGAAACTATGGCGCGATGGGCGCTTTGAGCTAGAAAGACTACACGGCTCGACGGGCAGTTATACCATCGCCTGTTACAGCGTGACGCGCGCCGGAGACGAGATGTTTCTCAAGCAGTACAATCCACTACAACAGAACGGGACTTCTAACGAGGTGGAGCATTACGACAACCACGTCAAGTACGGGTCGCCGCCAATGATGCCCAGGCTGATCGCAAGGTTCCCACACGAGGCCGGTGAGGGTACCCTCATCGACGCCATACTGATTCCTTACTATCATGAGGAGTTTAAGCCCAGGTCAATGTTCGAACTGCTTGCCGCCACCTTGAACCTGGCGACGCTGTTCGAAGCCTTCTCAAAGGAAGGGCTGATATATTTCGACTTGAAGAGCGACGCCTTACGCCTGGATAAGCAGGGCGGACTGCATCTCATCGATTTCACAGATTTGATAACGCCGGACCACCTCGTCAATTTTCGCAGGCGTGATTTGCCCGTCGGCAACTTTGAAAGCCTGCTGGTCCCGCCGGAGGGCCGTCAATACCAGGACTATCGGAATCGGCGGAAGAAGTTTGCCAGTCCAAAAGTTAGAATGAGAGTGAAAAACAGAATTTTGGCCAGGATTAAACCAGAGCCGTATCACGTTTATAGTCTGGCCGGGCTCACTCTTGAAATACAAGGGATGAGTAGCATGAAGGACTTCAGGGAGAAACTGTTCCACTCTGAGGAAGCAGGGCCGGGCGAACTAAATAAGCACGAGCAGCAAAAATTCCTCACTCTCATCAGAAGGATGCACCTGAAGACAGCCGAACGCCGCACGTCGTTACAGGAGAGCAGGCAAGTGCTGTGGCAGATACTTAAACCGCATTTATCCAAAAGTGACGCGGACAATGCGGTGACGCGCGCGCGAAACCTGCTGAGAACGCTCACGCCTGAGGCTGATTCCATCGCGGACGATGTATATAAAACTTTAAGGGATTACTGGAGGTGAACATCAGATGAACATCTATTCTGATTCAATACCGTATAGTCAGAAACAACAGAATGAAGACCTCTGGCTGTCGGTCAGGACTCAACAGCACGGCCACCTCCTCATGGTTCTTGATTTCGCGGCCCACAAAGTTACGAATGCGGAGCTGAAATTTAAGAGTGAGATAGGACAGTTAATCACCTCGCTAGACAAGGTTCCGGGCTTGACGGACGAACTGTTCCTCGGCTACGTCGGCAAGGACATTAACAACTACGTCTACGAGCAGGGACAGAAGTTCTCTGGCGGCCATCTTTCCTGCGTAGCCGCAATCTGTCTCCTGCGCCAGAACCGGCTCATCTATCTTACTTACGGCGACGCGCGCATCAATGTCTATACGGATTCCAAATTGATCCTGCTCAATGGCGCGAAGTACCTGACCCCGACCGTGATCGAGAATGTCGAAGAGAACCCTCTGACGTTTAATGACAATCCTGAATCTTTTGGCCGCAGGTATTTAGACTCCCCGCTCACTGAGCGGATTCGCTCGATGACCGTTAAGGACAGCGATGTAATTCTCATTTTCAGCGACGGGCTGGAAGAGGCGACATCGCCTCAAAGACGACTGAGCGAGTTGCACCGCGTTAATTCGGCTGATCCGAAGAGCATCTGGGAGGCGCTCATGCAGGCGAGCAATGCGGCCCAGGATGATCGAACCTTGATTGTCATCACCGGACCTTACGACAAGTTTGTTGATCCGGTGGTCGGTAATATCTCTCAAGCTGTTTCCAATTTGCGGGAACAGGTAAACGGGATTAGCGAGAAGCAGGGAACCTTCAACGAAAGCATTAAGACTATAAATACCCAGCTAGGAACCACCGACCACAGTATTAAGCAGTTGCAATCTCAGCTTACGGAGAAGGCGGACAGCTCGGCGGTTGGCCAGGAGATTACGAAGAAGATCGATGATTTAAAGACACTTGTCCTCGACCCGATAGTCAATAAGAAAAACAAGGGGACTGCCCAAGCGCGCGCGGGAGCCGGACAGAGTGAGGGAAATCATCTGACTGATAAAAGCTTTGGCCCGCTCTTAGCTCAGTGGATCGCCGATAATCAAGAGGAGTGGCGACGCCTCGTTGCTTCTCCCAATACGGTCGCTCCAACGCCAACCGTTGGCCAGAGCGATAAAATGGTGCGACCTGCGGCGACCGAGGTCAACTATCAACAAGGCGGCGGGCAGCTTGGGCCTGATTTGCAGAAAGACAGGATGCCGAGCATTATCAGCTCTATGGCTCAGCCGGGTGTCGTTGAAGGCCCGTCTAGGTCGGTCTTCTTCTTATGGCTCTCCATCGCTCTCATTATTGGGATCATCTTAGGCGCGGTTGTTCCCAAACTATGGTCTGGCTCCCCGTCCGACGTCTGGATAGTTAGAGCCGAGCAGTCCCGCTTTATCCTCATTCATCAAACAGAAGGGCGGACTGAAGGGAGTCTACCTATCCAGCTCTCGCGCCCGCCGGGAAGCGTTGCGCAGGAGAGACAATTCCAAAGCTTCGGTGAGGCTCAAGCCTACATCGGAAAATATGTTGGTGAAGCGGAAGCGGCCAAGACCCCTGTGGATGGGAATCCCAGCGTTGACACTGTCTCCATGGTCACGGTTCAATCTGGAGATAATATTGAGAAATTAGCCCAACGCTATAATACTACCGCGGACAAATTACGAGACCTCAATCGCTATGTCGATTGGAGCAAACTACGCACGGGAACACAGATCGCAGTTCCAATTCCCAATGGTGGCCAACAGTAAAGTTTTGCGGAAAGGGAAACGGCACACTGATCTGCTGTTAAAGCAGGTCGGATTGTTCGTTGTCGCAGGCTTGGCGACTTTGCTGCTGGTGATGCTCTTGATTAAGAGCCGGGCCGGGTCGCAGGCGCGCCCGGCGTCGCCGGAAAGTCAGGTCGCGGACGGGCAAACCTTGATCATTCCGACTTTCCAGCGCGAGCGTGGATACGTTACATATAAGGTGACGGGCACTGGGCATCGCTTCTGGTATGCTTCGATCGCCGAGCGTTTTGAAATCTGCGGGGGCTGGCACAGGATCGCGGAGATGACCCTGGAGCATCAAGGCGTCAGCCCCGATCAGAAAGCTGTCGAAGAAGCTCAGTATAAAATTGAAACCGGCGCGGAACTGATTATCCCCTTGGCGATATGCAATTAAGATTTATGGCAACCTTCTTAGGGCTCGCGCTTTCGATCTGTGCCCTTCTATTCTTTCTCGGCCCCAGTCAGGTGGCGGGCCGTCATGCGGAAGCGACTCCCAGCCAGGGGCAGCGGCTGCCTGAAAATCCTCACTTTGCCAGTGAGCGTAACTTCTTTCGATATACCTCGACAAAAAATCAACTCTCGCGTGCCGATGTCGCCAAAAGGCTGGCCTCGCGTTTCGGAATCAGCATAGAGGCAATCTTCAACGCCAACTCTCAGCGGGAAGCGCAGGTGCTCAAACCCGACGCGGATAACAATATACGCATTCCCCTCACGCAAAAGCAGAGTCCTTAAAAACTTTATCCTAAGCGCGCTTGACTTTTATCCTGCCGCCGCCCGAAGCTCTGCTGCGGCGTTTGAAGGAGTGGGCTGAACGCGTGAAGAAGATTCTGGTCATTGGCTCAGGCGGCGCGGGCAAGTCCACCGTCTCCAGGCGGCTAAGTGAAATCCTCGGCATAGAAGTCTTTCATCTGGATAAACTCTACTGGCATTCCGGGTGGGTCGAGACGCCAAAGCCCGAATGGCGAAAGATGGTTGACGAGTTGCTCAGCCGCGAGGCGTGGATCATGGACGGGAACTACTCCGGCACGCTCGACGCCCGGCTCGCGGCGTGTGACACGGTGATATTTCTGGACCTGGCCCGGACGCTCTGTTTGTGGCGCGTGCTGAAGCGCGTGGTCTCGTACCGGCGCGGAGGCCGTCCAGACATGGCCGAGGGATGTGACGAGCGTTTCAGCTTAGAGTTCATGCGCTGGATCTGGAACTATCCGAAGCGAACCAGGCCGCGGATATTAAAGCTCCTGGAGGAGAGCCGGGGCGAGAAAAATGTCTTCTGGCTGCGGACCAGAGCAGAGGTTGAGAGATTCCTCAATCACGCCGAAGGTGCGCGCGAAAATTCAGCCGAGATTCTGAAAGAGAGAGATAGATAAATGAGAGCAGTCTGGCGCGACGCGGTCCTGGCCGAGAGCGACGACACGGTCGTGGTAGAGGGAAACCATTACTTCCCGCCGAAGTCAATCCACAAGGAATACTTTCGTCCGAGTGACACGCACACCGTTTGTCCCTGGAAAGGCGAGGCCAGTTATTACGATGTGGTTGTGGACGGCGAAGTAAACAGGGACGCCGCCTGGTATTACCCGGAAGTGAAGGAAGCGGCCCACCACATTCTGGGCTGCGTCGCCTTCTGGCGAGGCGTGAAAGTCGAGTGAAGTCCAAGCCGAGCAGAGTTGACACTACAGGTGCGGCCTCCTTATACTGCGCTCTTTCCGCACTGCAATCGGAAAACACCAGGCCAGGTAGCTCAGTTGGTAGAGCGCGGCCCTGAAAAGGCCGGCGTCGGCGGTTCGATTCCGTCCCTGGCCACCAAAGATTAAGACAGAAGTAAAAAGGCAAAAGGATGAGAGACTCACCCTTTTGCCTTTTACCTTTTTAATTTTGCCTTCTTCAGCGGTGCCAGTAGTTCTTGATCTTCTGGGCAAGCAAGGGGAAAGGAACATACTCGGCCTGGCGGCCCGCGCGGCGCAGCTCTTCGACCATGCGCATGGCTCCGTCGGCGTTGCGCGTGTGCACCATGATGGTCGAGGCGCGCTGTAGTTCCGGGCGCGAGGCCAGCCAGGTAGCTATCGCGTAACCCGTTCGCTCGTCGTCGGTCGTCTCGGCGTGATAATGCTCTGGCAGCAGATCGTGGTCTAGAAAGATTGCGTCGTAGAAGTTCGTGCTCAAGAATTCGCGCGCCTGCTCCACGTCGTCCGCGATGTCCAGGTAATCGCCCGCGAAGCGGCGGGTGAACCAATCGTGCCGGCGCAAGTCGTCGTCCAGCAGAAAAACGCGAATCGGACTGCGCTCGGCCTTGAAATTATGGAGGCCGAGCCGGTTCAGCACTCCTCTTAAAATACTCATCTGTTTAGAATCAGACCTTCCCTACACTTGATCTCATACAAAACGGCCTGCTTGGATTACAAATTAACTCTTCAGGGATGCCTCACTATATCATACCGAAGTAATGAGTGATGAGTGATGAGTACTGAGTGAAAGCTTAGTTCTTACTCAGCACTCAGTACTCATCACTCATCACTAACTCTCCGTTTTGCCTCTGCCCGTTTGTGTGTTAATAGTTTTGGTGAAAAGCGAGTGCGGGCGCAGGTGAAACTTTCTTGATGCAATAAAATTTGCACAGCCGTTTGGGAAACTTCAGGTCTCTTTAATCACCACGACTCTTTAACGTTCACTTATGAAACAGGTCCTACAGAATAATAAGACCGGGCGCATGGAAGTGTCGGACGTGCCGACGCCAGCCGTCCAGCGTGGACGTGTGCTGGTGCGCGCCGCCGCCTCTCTGATCAGCGCAGGCACAGAGCGCATGGCCGTTGACGAAGGCAAGAAGACTCTGCTTGAAAGGGCCAGAGAGCGCCCCGAATTGGTCAAGATGGTCATCGAGCGCGCCCGTACCGAAGGCGTCATGAAGACCTTCAACGCAGTTCGCTCGAAACTCGGTTCCTCGACAGCGCTCGGCTACAGCGCGGCGGGCATAATTTTAGAAGTCGGGGAAGACGTGACGGAGTTTCGCGCGGGCGAGCGCGTGGCCTGCGCCGGGGCAGGCTACGCGAGCCATGCGGAAGTTTTGTCCGTCCCGAAAAACCTCTGCGTGCGTCTGCCTGATGAAGTCTCTTTCGACGCGGGCGCTTTCGGGACGCTCGGCGCAATCAGTTTGCAAGGCGTGCGTTTGGCGGACCCAACACTAGGCGAGAGCGTGGTCGTCATCGGGTTAGGCTTGCTCGGCCAAATCACAGTGCAGCTTTTGAAAGCCAACGGCTGCCGCGTCTTCGGCATTGACCTGGACCCGTCGAAAGTCGAGCTGGCACGCTCTCTCGGCGCGGACGCTGCCGCGTTGAGCGACGACCACGTCAAGCAGGCCGTGATGGACTTCACGCGCGGGCGCGGCGCTGACGCCGTACTGATTACGGCGGCGACGCCGTCGAACCAGCCCGTCGTCCTGGCAGGCGAGATTTCGCGCCTCAAAGGGCGCGTGGTCGCCGTCGGGATGGTCGGGATGGATGTTCCGCGCAATCTCTATTTCAAGAAAGAACTGTCCCTGACGGTTTCCATGTCTTACGGTCCAGGGCGCTATGACTCTGAGTACGAGGAGCGCGGCCACGATTACCCCTTTGCTTACGTGCGCTGGACTGAGAACCGTAACCTGGAAGCCTTCCTGGACCTCGTCGCCGCGGGCCGCGTCAACGTCGAGCGACTCATCACACACCGCTTTCCGGTGGAAGAAGGCGAGCACGCCTACCAGTTGATCGGGGGCGAGACCAAAGAGCCTTATCTGGGAATAGTTCTTCAGTACGACACGGAGCGCGAGCTGGAGCGCAAGGTAGAGATTAAGGCGAGGACGAAAACCGCCGTCGGAAAGAGTAGGCGAGTCAGCGTCGGCATGATCGGCGCGGGCGGTTACGCGCAGGCCATGCTCTTGCCGCACTTCCAGGAGGCCGGCGCTGAGTTTCGCGCGATTGCCACGGCGACCGGCGTCACTGCGCGCAACGTCGCGGAGAAGTACGGCTTCGATTACTGCGCCTCCGACGCAGACGATGTAATTAACGACGCGGAAGTCAACCTTGTCGTCATCGCCACGCGCCACGACCTGCACGCAGAGTTGGCGCGCCGCGCCCTCGTCAAAGGCAAGCACGTCTTTGTGGAAAAGCCGCTCGCCTTGAATGATGAGGAGTTGGAAGGCGTGCTGGAGGCAGCAGCGAATTCTGATGGAAGACTGATGGTTGGCTTCAACCGCAGGTTCTCGCCCGCGGCGCGAGCCGCCAAAGAGTTTTACGCGGGCCGACAGTCGCCGCTCTCCGTCAGTTACCGCGTCAACGCCGGGCACATTCCTAAATCGCACTGGACGCAGGACCCGCGTGAGGGCGGAGGCCGCATTATCGGAGAGGTCTGCCACTTCGTGGACCTGATGCAATTCCTGACGGGCGCGCCTGCCGTGCGCGTCTACGCCGAATCTATCACGACGCGAAACCGCGACGTGGTCGAAGAGGACAACGTCTTCATCACGTTGAAATTCGCGGACGGCTCGAACGGCTCAATCGCTTACCTGGCCGAAGGTGACAAAGCTTTGCCGAAAGAGCGCGTGGAGATTTTCTCTGAGGGGAAGAGTTTCGTGCTCGACGATTTCCGCTCGACGGCCAAGTACAGAAACGGGAAAGAAGAGAGCGCGAAGCCTCGCGCGCAGGATAAGGGTCAGGCAGCAGAGGCGCGCATCGTCTGCTCGGTCGTGATGGAAGGGGCAGCCGCGCCGATTGCGTTGGAGGATTTGGCTGCGACGACGCGCGCCACTTTTCGCATCAGAGAGGCGTTGCGTACGGGAGAGCCGCAGAGCATTTGAGTTTTCCACACTGTGGAAAAAATTAATTTCGAGCTTTGCGACTTATCGGCCTTGAAATATCCTCTTCGAGTGTTATAATCCGCCGCGCCTCTCAAAGTGTCCGCGTCAAACTTTTTGAGGGAGCATCGTAAGCGAGACCGTCAAGCCGGGACTTGAAAGCTCTAAGGGAAGTCTCAACCGAAATCTTCAAAGCTTCAGAATGTCGTCCGACAAAGCCAAAATTCATCCACTCTTCGCCGTGCCAGACACGGAAGCCGAAAGCGAAGCAGCGTCAGGCCAGGAGGAGAGTCAGTTGGCGGCAGAGCCTGCGGTCTGTCAGTTCTGTTTCGGCTCAGGCATGGAAGTGGTAAAGGGCCGCGGCGCGCGCCGCTGCCGCTGCCGCACGCAGAACAGCCAAGCCAAGCTGCTCGAAGCCGCCCGCATCCCGCGCCGCTATAGCGAGTGTTCTCTACAGAACTACTATCCGGTGAAAGGCAACGGCACGCAGCTTCGTGCCTTTCAGTATGCGTGGAGATTGGCGCGCGAGTATCCGGTCGTGGACCGCGGGCTGCTCTTCATGGGAACGGTCGGAGTTGGCAAGACACATCTCTCGGTGGCCATCCTGCGCGGCCTGATTGAGAAAGGCGTCGCCTGTCTCTTCTACGAGTTCGGTTCTCTGCTCAAAGAGATACAGAACTCTTACAATCCTGTCTCGCAGACTTCCGAGTTGAAGGTGCTCGCGCCCGTCTTTGAATCTGAAGTTTTAGTGCTGGATGAGCTGGGCGCATCGAAGCCGACCGACTGGGTCAGAGACACGATGATGCAGATCATCAACACGCGCTACAACGACAAGAAGCTGACCATCTTCACGACTAATTATCTGGACGGAAGAAGGACTGAAAGGGACGAAACCCTTGAGGACCGCATCGGTGTGCGTCTGCGCTCGCGCCTCTATGAGATGTGCAAGACGGTGCATATCGAGGGCGAGGATTATAGGAAGAAGTTGGACGGCCAGTCGCTCAATAGCTAAACGGCGACGCCGCTCTCAGTTGCTCGCCTCCGGCTCAACGGTAGCGAAAGAGACGTTCTCATAAACCTCACTCATAGCCAACTCACAATTCAAAGACGCCAGCCTGAAAATGGACGTGAGGTCGTTGTACTCGTAATGAGTCCACGAGCCGTCTGTCTGCTTGACCAGATGTGTGATGTGCGGGCGATGTTGTGCGATGAGCAGATACTCACTGAAAGTCGAAATAGATTGATAGTGCGTAAACTTGTCGCCCCGGTCGTAAGCTTCTGTGGAAGGCGATAGAACCTCAACAATTAAAGATGGATTTATGATAGCCCGTATGCCACCTATCTCCTCAAACTCGGCTTCGCCGCATAAGCCTGATACGTCGGCATAGCGATAGGGAGGAGCCGTGGGAACCTTAATTCTCATGTTGGCCAGAAAGACACGACAATTACGCTTCGCCAACTTAGCTCGTAAGTGGAAGTTAAGGTTCGACTCGATCTGGTCATGTTCGGGGCTTACTCCGCTCATGCAGAAGACCTCTCCGTTCCAAAACTCGAAGCGCTCCTCTGACTTTCTTTCCAACTCGAAATATTCTTCCAACGTGTATCGCGTTTTAGATTGAGCTGACATGGCAATACTCCTTACTCAGAGCTATCAATCTCCTGGCTGGTGATAGCGGCCATTTTCACTCCGCTTTGATAACCTCCGGCATGCGGCTCAGGTCAATCTGCGCGGGAGTAATCTCCTTCGGGAAGAAAGATTTGTCCATCAGTTCCGACATCGGCGTCCTGACTTTCAGAAATCCTAATTGAATACCCATGTCCAGTATCTTCTGCATCTCTTCGTCCGACGGGTTGAGGTTGCGGTAGGTGACGCGGTCTGGTGGCTGCGTCAGGACGTAGCGCAGGAGTTTTTCATCCTGTCGGAAATAGGGCGAGACCAGCTTCGCTGCGTCCAGGCGGTTGTTCTCGGCCCATTCGCCGGAATCTGCTATCCCGCGCACGAGGTCAGAGACAATCTCTGGATGCTCCCGAATCAAATCTTCGTGCACGACCAGAGCGCAGGAGATGTAGTTCGGCCAGATGTCTTTAGCGTAGTAGAGAACGCGCCCGTAGCCTTCCAACTCGGCTTTGCTACAGTAAGGCTCCGCGACGATGAAGCCGTCAATTGATTTCGTAGCCAGCGCGGCGGTCATGTCAGGCGGCGGCATGGAGACGAACTTGATCTCTTCAGGCCCGACGCCCTGGTCCTGCATCATCTTGTTCATGAAAAAATTTTCATTGCTGAACGGGTTCGGGATGGCGATGGTTTTGCCACGCAGGTCGCGCAAATCTTTCGCCGTGCTCTCCTTGCGCACCACGAGTTGCGAGCCGTCTCTATGTCCGAGGCAAGCGATTTTGACCGGCACGCCCTGCTCACGCATCTTCATCGCGAGCGGCACGGTCAGGAACGCCGCCTGCAACTTTTTGCTCTTCAGCGCTTCGGCGATGGTCGGGAGATCAGAGAAGCGCAGGGCGTCAAAGCGCGTCCCCGTAGTCGTGGTCTTGGAGGCATAGTCCGTGACCGGACAGGTCAAATGACAGGTCACGGGAACGAAGGCGACTGTCAGACTCTGCTGCTGCCCGCCCTGCGGCCCTTGATGATAAATCTCCTGCTCGTGGCTCTGCGGCTTATTCAACGCGCGGTAGCGTAAGAAGACAATCAAGCCGAAACAGACGAGAACCGCCGCCGCAATCCCGATAGCTTTCTTCGAGCGAAACATTACTTCTCCTTAACTTATTCAACGCGAGTGTTGGCCGGAGCGAAAGTTTATCATAGCTGAGCGCGATGTATGCATCACGCTTGTTAGGCGCGTCGTTCGTCCTCTGCCGATCCCTTATGTATAATGCTCCCGACCCGGAAAAGCTAACTTAATTTTTATCCGAAAGCGTCTCAAATCCACGGATGCCTAAGCGAACAGACCTACATAAAATTCTCATCATCGGCTCAGGCCCAATCGTCATCGGGCAGGCGTGCGAGTTTGATTACTCCGGCACACAGGCGTGCCGCGCCTTGAAGCAGGAAGGTTACGAGATAGTCTTAGTCAACTCTAACCCGGCGACGATCATGACTGACCCGGAGACGGCTGATAAGACCTACATCGAGCCATTAAACGTCGAGGCGGTCTCGGCCATCATCCGGCGCGAGCGGCCAGACGCCTTGCTCCCCACTGTCGGCGGGCAGACCGCGCTCAACCTGGCTATCGCGCTCGCCGACGCGGGGATACTTGAGGAGTACGGCGTCGAGATGATTGGCGCGAACCGCGAGGCCATCAAGGTCGCAGAAGACCGTGAACTGTTCAAGCATGCGATGGAAGAGATTGGATTGCCCATGCCGCTCGGCGGGTTCGCGCACTCCTGGACAGAGGCCGAGCAGATCGTGCTGGAGACTGGTTACCCGGCCATCATACGTCCCAGCTTTACACTCGGCGGAACGGGCGGCGGCACTGCCTTTAACCCGGAAGAGTTTGAAGAGATCGTGCGCGGCGGGCTTGCCGCCTCGCCCGTCAATCAGATCTTGATTGAAGAATCCATCCTCGGTTGGAAAGAGTTTGAGTTGGAAGTGATGCGCGACCTGCATGACAACGTCGTCATCATCTGCTCGATCGAGAACTTCGACCCGATGGGCGTGCACACAGGCGATTCCATCACGGTCGCCCCGGCGCAGACGCTCTCCGACGTGGAGTACCAGCGCCTGCGCGACATGGCCATCAAGGTCATACGCAAGGTCGGCGTCGAGACCGGAGGCTCTAACATACAGTTCGCCGTCAACCCACAAAACGGCGACGTTCGCATCATAGAGATGAACCCGCGCGTCTCTCGCTCTTCGGCCCTGGCCTCGAAGGCGACCGGCTTTCCGATTGCGAAGATCGCGGCCAAGCTCGCCATCGGCTACACGCTCGACGAGATTCCAAACGACATCACGAAAAAAACTCCGGCCAGCTTTGAGCCGACGATTGACTACGTCGTGGCGAAAATCCCGAAGTGGGCCTTTGAAAAGTTCCGCGAGGCCGAGGACGTACTCGGCACGCAGATGAAGAGCGTCGGCGAAGTGATGGCCATTGGCCGCACCTTCAAGGAGGCGCTCTTCAAGGGCCTGCGCTCGCTCGAAGCAGTCAAACCGCTGCGTCTCTCCGGCATCTCCGACGACGAGCTGCAACGAAAACTGGCGCGCCCCAACTCGCAAAGATTCTCTTACATCACTTACGCCCTACAGCACGGCTGGACGATCTCGGAAATCTACAGGCTCTCGCGCATAGACCCGTGGTTTCTCGAACAGCTTCAGGAAGTCATGCGTATTCAGGCGCGCATCGAAGACCGCAGGCTTGAGGACGTGCCGCCGGAAGTCATACGCGCCGCCAAAGAGGCAGCGCTCTCCGACCGTCGCATCGCCTACCTGACGAAAAGTAGTGAAGACGAGGTGCGCGCGCGCCGTAAGCGTCTCGGCATCGTGCCCGTCTACAAGCGCGTGGACACTTGCGGGGCGGAGTTTGAATCCTACACGCCATACCTTTATTCGACATACGAAGAAGAGGACGAGGCCGCGCCGACTGACAAGCGTAAGATTATGATTCTCGGTTCGGGACCGAACCGCATAGGGCAGGGAATAGAGTTTGACTACTGTTGCTGTCACGCTTCCTTCGCTCTGCGCGACGCGGGCTTTGAGACCATCATGGTCAACTGTAATCCCGAAACTGTCTCCACGGACTACGACACTTCCGACCGCCTCTACTTCGAGCCTCTGACCTTCGAGGACGTGATGAACATCGTGGACGTGGAGCGTCCAGAAGGCGTCATCGTGCAGTTCGGAGGACAGACGCCGCTCAATCTGGCGATGCGCCTGGACGACGCCGGCGTTCCCATCATCGGGACCTCGCCCGATTCCATAGACCTCGCCGAAGACCGCAAGCGCTTCGGCGCGCTGCTCAGCGAGCTTGGCATCCCGCAGCCCGAAAACGGCACGGCGACCTCGCAGGAAGAGGCCAGAGAGTGCGCCCAGCGCATCGGCTATCCAGTCCTCGTGCGACCGTCCTACGTGTTGGGCGGGCGCGCGATGGCGATTGTTTACGACGAGGCCAGCCTTGACGAGTACATGCGAACTGCCGTTGACGCTTCGCCCGAACGTCCCGTCCTGATTGATAAGTTTCTGGAGCGTGCGGCGGAGTTTGACGTGGACGCGCTCGCGGACGAGGAGACTTGCGTCGTCGCAGGCATACAGGAACATATCGAAGAGGCTGGAATTCATTCGGGCGACTCTTCCTGCGTGCTGCCGCCCGTGCGCATAGAGGAAGAGCACCTTGAGACGATGCGCCATTACACTAAAGAACTGGCGCGCGCTCTTTCGGTGCGCGGTTTGATGAACATACAGTTCGCCATCAAGGACGACCGCGTGTATGTGTTGGAAGTGAACCCGCGTGCCTCGCGTACCGTGCCGTTTGTCTCGAAGGCGATGGGCGTGCCGCTGGCGAGCATCGCAGCGCTTGTGATGGCCGGGCGTGCCTTGAAGGACTTTAATCTGCCGGAAGATTTGACCGAGACTCTGCGGACGAGCGGGCGCTACTTCATCAAGTCGCCGGTCTTCCCCTTCGTCAAGTTTCCGGGCGTGGACCCGATTCTCTCTCCCGAAATGCACTCGACGGGCGAGGTGATGGGCGTCGGCAACACTTTTGGCGAGGCTTACGCAAAGGCCATGATGGGCGCGGGGCTTGGGCTGCCGACAACGGGCACAGCCTTCATCAGCGTCAACGATGGCGACAAGGGGCAGGCCGCGCTGCTGGCTCGCCGCCTGGTCCGCTTAGGATTCAACGTGGTGGCGACCGTTGGGACTGCCGCGCGGCTGCGCGAAGTGGGATTGAAGGTCGAGAGCGTCTTCAAGGTCAACGAGGGCCGCCCGAACATCGTTGACCACATCAAGCGCGGCGAGATAGACATCATCATCAACACGCCTTTGGGCCGCGCCTCGCATTTTGACGAGCAGGCGATTCGCCGCGCCGCGCTTCAGTACAACGTCCCGTGCGTGACGACCATGACGGGCGCGCAGGCCATCGTCGAAGCCATCAGTGCGCGCGCCTCCGGCGAGAAGATGAGCGTCTATTCCTTACAGGAACTGCACGCCGCGAGCAGCGCCGCACCCCATTCATAGAAGTTAGCCACAGAGGCACGGAGACACAGAGGAGAAGAAGAATTTAAGATTAGACATTTGAAATCTCAAATCTGTTATCTAAAATTTCATGTCCTAATTTTTCTCCGTGTCTCTCTGTGCCTCTGTGGCTGATTCCGGTCTTTTGAGCAAAAGGAGAATTCAAGGTGGAGATAAACAGCCAGGAAGCCATCAACAGGATTCTAACGGAGTGCCGCACGATTGCGGTGGTGGGACTCTCTTCGAGTCCAGCGCGCGCCTCGAACAGCGTGGCCGGTTACATGAGGCGGCAGGGTTACAGGGTCATTCCCGTCAACCCGAACGAGCAACAGGTTTTTGGCGAGAAGTCTTACCCATCGCTCGCAGATGTTCCCGAAAAGATAGACCTCGTGGACATTTTTCGTCGCTCCGAAGAGGCCGGGCGCGCGGTTGACGAGGCCATCGAGGTCGGCGCGAAAGCCGTCTGGTTACAGGAAGACGTGATTGATTATAAAGCGGCACAGCGTGCATTGGATGCCGGCCTCCTCGTCGTCATGGACCGCTGCTGGCTGAAGGAACACATCAGGAATAAGTAGGCAGTGGGCAGTGGGCAGTGGGCAGTAGGTTCTAGGTAGATGAAGTGAGTGCTTGACCTTCAACCATGCGCTCGATTTAGCTAAAGCTTACTGCCCACTGCCTACTGCCTACTTCTTTTTTATGATTCGCGCAGTCGTTATCACAGTCAGCGACCGCTCGGCGCGGGGCAAGCAGCGGGACGAGTCTGGCCCGGCGCTGGTTGAGTTGTTGAAAGAGATGGGCGCGGAAATCATCGCGGCGGAAGTTCTCTCAGACGACCTTGAGCCGTTGACTCAGAGGCTACAAGCTTACAGTGAGCGCGCGGACGTGAACCTGATTATGACGACGGGCGGCACAGGCTTTAGTCCACGCGACACGACGCCGGAGGCGACGCGCGCCGTCATCGAAAGGGAAGCGCCAGGACTCTCGGAAGCGATGAGGATGGAGACCTTGAGACAAACTCCGCTGGCGATGGTCTCGCGCGGCGTCTCAGGCATTTGTTCCGGGACGCTTATCATCAACCTGCCCGGCTCGCCAAAGGGCGTGCGCGAAAGTTTCGCGGTCATCCGGCCAGTACTTGCGCACGCCATCAGTCTGCTCGCGGGAAAACCGCACGCTGAAGCGTGAAGTGGCAGGACACAGCCTGGAAAATTTCTTGGTGGGGCCACAGTGTGTTGCTAATTCGTTCCCCGAGCGCAACCGTAGCAAATTCGAATTTTGCCGACTCCTTGCCTTGGTCCTCTTGCTAGGGAAGTTGCTTGTTCCTTAGTATGTTTAGAATTTCGCGGGAGGTGCCATGATTCTTTATTGTAATAATTGCTGCATTGAGAACCGCAAGGGTAGAAACCACGAGTCAGTGCATGGCCCAGGCGCTTTTTACGATTTGGATCCCGGCGATCCACCCCAAAGTGTTGCCAACGCTCAAGAATGCCTAGTAGCAACGCGACTCCCAAACGGGCTAATCACTTTTGGCAGGTTTAGGTTTACACATGAAGGACCCGGCCAAATCGGGGGCCAACTCGTACGCGTTTTTTACGGACATCTCATCGAAACGAACGGCCCGTACCCACAGACACAGGCCGTTAACGTAGAACCCACATTCTTTAACGTGAACGGGGCTTTCAATCGGTGGAAGACGCTCCTTAAATAATCCTCCATCCGAGCAACACACTGTGGTCCCACTACCGAAAATTTTTGACAACTGGCACGCGGGCAACATATATTCCATGTCAAGCTCGACGGTTCACCATAGAGATTCGGGCGCGCTCAGGTTCTCAACCTTTCCGCTGTAAATCGGAGGCAGTTAATGCTCGGCGCGATTCTTCTACAGGCCACGGCTTCAACAACGACCACGACGACGACGACGGCGCAGCAGGTCGGGCCGCCGGTGACCGCCTACTGGCCGGTGATGATCTTCTTTCTGGTGGCGATCATCTTCCCGGTCCTGCCGATTGTGCTGGGCCGTTTCTTTCGCCCCATGAAGTATGTGAAGGCCAAGATGCGCCCCTACGAGTGCGGCATTGACCCGCAGACGGAGGCGCACGACCGTTTTACGGTTCGCTACTACATCGTGGCGATGCTCTTTCTGATTTTCGATGTCGAGACGATTTTCCTGCTGCCCTGGGCCATCATCTTCATGGGCGACGACTTCTCTTTTACCAAGTTCGCGCTCATTGAGATGTTCGTCTTCATCGGCATCCTCGTCGTCGGTTACTACTACGCCTGGCGCAAAGGCGCACTGGAATGGGCTTAAAATCAGTTTTGAGTTTTAAGTTTTGAGTTTTGAGTTAAAAGAAAATCCTTCAACTCAAAACTCAAAATTCAAAATTCAAAACTTTATTAACTATGGCTGAACACGAAGAAGGATTTGTTCTCACGACGGTTGATTCGATCATCAACTCGGTGCGGCGCACTGTGGGCGCGAAGGTGATGGATTTGGCGACGCGTCCCGTCAACTGGGCGCGCAAGTCCGCGCTGTGGCCCATGACTTTTGGCTTGGCTTGCTGCGCCATCGAGATGATCGCCACGGGCGCGGGCCGCTTCGACATAGACCGCTTCGGCGCGGGCGTCTTTCGCCCCAGCCCACGCCAGAGCGATCTGGTGATTATCGCGGGAACCGTGACCCTGAAGATGGGTCCGGTCGTGCGCAGGGTTTACGACCAGATGCCGGAGCCGAAGTGGACGATTGCGATGGGCGCGTGCGCCTCCACGGGCGGGCCGTTCGACTCCTACTCGACTATGCAGGGCGTGGACCGCGTCATCCCTGTGGACGTGTACATTCCTGGTTGCCCGCCCAGGCCCGAAGCCTTGCTCTACGGATTGATGCGCCTTCAGGACATCATCATGAGGGAAGCGCCCTCGGCCTACATCTTCGAGTCGGACGGGACGGTCCGACGGCGCAGGCAGTTGGCTTTCCAGCACATTGGGATCCTAAGCTTAGAATTCCACGTGGACAAGTTGTCGCG
>JADMIO011124132.1_pt1 | contig 55318 bp, 41 predicted proteins | sample 8958161 | NCBI WGS metagenome assembly JADMIO01 (sample SAMN16585339, study PRJNA669376) | soil metagenome | isolation source: Crop rotation soil | place: USA: Cullars Rotation, Alabama | collected 2011
CGCGACAACTTGTCCACGTGGAATTCTAAGCTTAGGATCCCAATGTGCTGGAAAGAATCAGGTCGCGGGCACGCGCGACAGCCAGACCGTGCGCGAGGCTTCGTTGAAAATCATCTCGTCGATGCGCGAGGGCGACCGCTTCGCCGTCATACAGAACGCTGGCCGCCGCGTAGAGCTTCTGCTCGACTGGACGGCGGACAGGGACGCGGCGGCGCGCGCCGTCAAGACAAAATTCTTCTCTGGAAACAGGTCGCGGCTGGCCGAGTGCCTTTCCGCCGCCGCCGCCAAGCTGAAGGAGCAGCCCGTCGGCGACACGCACGCGGTCATATACACGAGCGGGCTCGAGTCGCAGTCGAGGGACTCGATACGCTCCGAGCCCTTCCCGAAGGACGCGCTTCAAAAGCTGGCCGAGACGCAGGCGAGCGTCCACGTCTTCGGCTTCGCGGCGCTCGTACAGGAGTTCGAGAAGAACCGCACACCGCTGGGCGTCGGCGGCGACGGCAGAAGCGTGCGCGTGACCGTGGACGTGGACTTCGAGATGCGCAGGTGGTTCAAGCGCTACGCTCGCGCGACGAAACAGCGCGAGCAGCAGCTACAGGCGCTCGCGCGCGAGACCGGCGGGCGCGTGCTTCTGCCGAACACTTCGGAGGAGATTGTGAGTCTTTCGGAAAAGGTCGCGCGCGACATAGGCGCGCAGTACGTCGTCACATACTCGCCGAAGCGCCCGTTCGACCCTTCGGTCGGCGAGCGCAGGAAGGCGGAGGCGCACTCGCGGCGTATAGGTCTGCAACTCTTCTCGCTGCGTGAAGTCGTCGTCGGCCCTGCGGCGCGTTGAAGTCCGCGCGCGCGAGGCGGCGTCGCCTCATTTCATTTTGCCGTCGTCGGAGTCGGACGAGGACTCGTAGCTGGTGTCTGAGTCCGAGCCGATGTCGAGGGTCAGCTTCTTAGTGTCCCTGCTGTACGTGATGTAGGTGTAGAGACCCCTCTCCTCCGCCTGCTTCTTGACGTGCTTCTCCTCGAAGCCGCCGAGGCCGGAGCGGCTCGTCCAGATGGGGCCGGGGTGCAGGTTGTTGGGCACGCCTAGGTCTACCGCGCAAGACATGCACGCCCTGCGCGTGCCCGCCAGGTAGTTGAGGTCTAGCTCGACGCCGAGGTGCGCCTTTATCCTCCGCTCCGCGTGGTAGTCGAGCGGCGCGTACTTCTTCGACGGGACTACGATTCTGCGGTAATCGAGCGCCATCTTAATCTCCGACTCCTGAACGGTCTTAGGCTTCCTGCCGAGCTTCTTCTGGTGTCTGCGTTTGCGCCCGGACGGGAGCGCCTTCGACGAGATGAGTATGCCCTTCTTCGCGTCGCTCGCCAGCGTCTCGTTCACAGAGTCCTTGTTCGAGGAGATGTATAAAGTCTCGGACTCCACATGGTAGTAGCACTGAATCTCCACGCCGCCGTACTTCGCGAGCAGCACGGTCGCAATCCAGCGCAGCGTTTGCCTGTAGCGGTCGTGGTCGAACGAGCGCGCCTGTCGAACCTGGTGCGAGTTGACGTAGAGCTGCGACAGCTTCAACCCGCTCGACGGCCCTTTGTGTTTGTCGAGGCGGTGGACTTTACACCCCTGTTTCGCTACCCGCGAGCCGTAGTCCTGCCACCCCTCCACGTCCGTCTCGTAACCCCCGTAGAACACGTCCTCCTCTTCGAACGTCTCTTCCGGCTCGTAGAGGTGAACGACATCGTAGTCGTACTCGTCCGAAGACTCGTCGGTGGCGTCAGACTTAGAGTCGTCCATCTCCATACGCTGTATGACGCCGCGCCACGCGTGGAAGGGCGAAGCGTGCGGCGCGCTCGGCTTCAACTGCAAGCTCGCGCCGCGCGGCGACGGAGGGCTCTGTCGCTGCGTCCGCGCGTGCGCGGCGTTGGCGGGAGTCGAGGGCGACACCCGGGGCGTCTGCGGCCGAGACGCGGGCGGCGTACGCGGCTGCGTCTGTGCTGCGGGCGCGTGCGGCCCGCGCGCGGGGAGCGCGGGCGTGCGCTGCAACACGCCCGCGCGCGCCAACGCGTTCAAGGTCTGTGCGGGCGTTGACGGCGGGCGCGCGTTCGACGCCTGCGCGGAGGGCTTCGTCTGCGCGGCCGATTGGGGTCGAGTCTGCGGCGCGTGCGCGGCCGAGCGTTGCGCGAGTTGCGTGGGCTGGGCCGCGTGAAGCAGATTCTGGCGAAGCGGCGCGGCCGTCTTCAACTGCGCGGCTGCCTTCGGCTCGGGCCTGTAGACGGGCGGGGGCGTCGGCGTTCGTCTCTCGTGCGAAGCGGCGCGCGGCTGGACTCCATGAGCCCGAACGGGCTGGCCCGCGTGCGTCTTCGTTTGAAGCGCCGTAGGCTTCGGCAGGGGGTTGTAGACCGGCGGGGCGACGGGCGTGCTCTTCGGACGCGCGGCGGGAGGACGCGGCGCAGCCTGCCGCGCCGCGCCGTGCGCGTGCGGAGGCGTGCGCGCGTGACCCGCGTGCGGCGTCTGCCCCTTCCGTGTGCTCATACGCGGCTAACCTCCGAAGCTCTCCCGAGACGGGAACGCGGCCCGCGACGGTTCTGCGTGCAAACGTGTTTGAGTGCTAGAGTGTGTTGAGGTGTCCGCGCGAGTCGGCTCGACTCGCGGGCCAAGGCAATATACACCCCGCGCCCGAACGTTGGGTAGTTTTTTTTGAACCCTCCGCGGAGGCCCGCGAGCCTTGTGGCCCTCCCTCGATGCTTGTATATTCGGGGCACGCTCTCAAGCACGACTCCCGCAGCACGGAGACCGAAGGATGCTTCACGCCCTCGTCGTAGCCCTGGCCTACCTGCTCGGCTCGATACCGTTCGGGTATCTCGTCGTGAGGGCGGGCGGCGGCGGCGACGTGCGCGAGACGGGCTCGGGCGGGACAGGCGCGACGAACGTCACGCGGCGCGCGGGCAAGGGCGCGGGAGTCTTAACGCTCGCGCTCGACGCACTGAAGGGCGCTGCCGCCGTGTTCGCGGCGCGGCTCGTCCTGACGGAAGGGTTCGGGGTTGACTGGTGGGTCGCAGCCGCAGCCGTCGCGGCCGTCCTGGGACACTGCTTCCCGGTGTGGCTCGGCTTCCGCGGCGGCAAGGGCGTCGCGACGGGCCTGGGCGTGTTCGCATTGCTCGCGCCGACGGCGCTGCTGTGCGCGCTGCCGGTATTCGTGCTCGTGGTCTGGGCGACGCGCTACGTCTCGCTCGGCTCAATCGTCGCGGCGGCGCTTGTGCCGCTCGCGGTCTGGGCGCTCGGCGCGCTCGGCTACGTAAGGCGCGAGGAACTTCCCCCGATATTAACGGCGGCCTCGCTCGGCGGCGCGCTCATAATATTCATGCACCGCGCGAACATCGGTAGACTGCTGCGAGGCGAAGAAAGCAGATTGAAGTTATGAGGACTGAGTACTGAGTGGGCGCACGTTTCAACTCAGTCCTCAGTCCTCAGTCCTCGGATGAATATTGCCGTCATAGGTGCGGGCGGTTGGGGGACGGCGCTGAGCGTCGTGGCGGCCCGTGCGGGCGCGTGCGTGAGGCTCTGGTCGCGCAGCGCCGAGGTCGTCTTAGAGATAAACCGCTCGCACACGAACGGCGCTTATCTCGCGGGGCGCGAGATTCCCGAGGGCGTGAGCGCGACTTGCGACGCGTGCGAGGCCCTGCGGGGCGCGGAGGTCGTCATACTCGCCGCGCCTTCGCACGCGACGCGCGCGGTGCTCGAGGGCTTGAAGGAGTTCGCGCGGCCCGAGATGATATTCGTCAGCGCGACGAAGGGCGTCGAGGTCGAGACGGGCGAGCGCATCTCGGAAATCGTTTCGGACGTTTTAGGCGCGGGCGCGGCGGCGAGCTTCGTATGTCTCTCCGGGCCTTCGTTCGCGCAGGAGGTCGCCGCGGGCGAGCCGACCGCGGTCGTGGCCGCCTCGAACGACGAAGCGAGCGCGCGCCGCGTGCAGTCGGCGCTGAGCGCGCAAAACTTCCGCGTCTACACGAACAGCGACGTGACGGGGACTGAACTCGGCGGCGCTTCGAAGAACGTCATCGCGCTCGCCGCCGGGATGCTCTCGGGTCTGGGCTTAGGCTCCAACAGTCAGGCCGCGCTCGTCACCCGGGGCTTGGCGGAGATGACGCGGCTAGCGCTCGCCGAGGGCGCGCGGCTCGAAACGCTGATGGGCCTCGCGGGGCTCGGAGACCTCGTGCTCACGTGCACGGGCGCGCTCTCGCGCAACCGCCGCGTGGGTCAGGAGCTCGGCCGAGGCCGCACGCTCGACGAAGTGCTCGCGAGTATGCACGAGGTAGCCGAAGGGGTCAGAACCACGCGCGCCCTCATGCTGCTCGCGCGCCGCCGCGGCGTCGAGCTTCCGATAACCGAAGAGGTCAACGCCGTCCTCTACGAAAACAAGAGCGCACGCGCCGCCGTCGAGAGCCTTATGTCGCGTCCGCCGAAGGACGAGTTCGAGGGAGTCAAAGGAGGAATGATGAGTGCGGAATTATGAATGATGAATTGAGTGTAGGCCGCCTTTCACTCCCCGTTCATCATTCCGCATTCATCATCGGTCTTGATGTCTGACGAAGAGAAGTCGATAGTGACGAACCGCGCCGCGTTCCACGAGTACCACATACTTGAGAAGTACGAGGCGGGGATAGCGCTGACGGGCACGGAGGTGAAGAGCGTGCGCGCGGGCGCGATTCAGCTCAAGGAGTCGTACGTCTCCGTGCGCGACGGCGAGGCTTGGCTCTTCAACACGCACATCTCGCAGTACTCGCACGGCAACCGCCTCAACCACGACCCGACGCGCACGCGCAAGCTGCTCCTGCACCGACGCGAGATAGACAAACTCGACGACGCCGCGACTACCAAGGGCATGACCCTGGTCGTCACGCGCGTCTACCTGAAAAGGGGCCGCGTCAAATTTGAAATAGGCGTGGCTCGTGGTAAAAAACTCTACGACAAGCGCGAGACCGCGATGCGCCGCACGGTCGAGCGCGAGACGCGCGCGCAACTCAAGGAGCGCGTTAGAAGTTAGAACAGGAGACTGACTCACATGGAGATTCAAACGAGCAGCGGCCCCTTCGCGGGCGCGGACGTGCAGGCCCTCGCGGTCGCCGTATTCAAGGACGAGAAGGCAGACGAGGGCTTCCTCAAGGAACTCGACGCGGCGGCGGGCGGGCTCGTCCGCTCAGTCCTCGAGGCCGAGGAGTTGAAGGGCAAGGAGGGCGAGACGGTCTACCTGCACCTGCCCGCGGCATCCGGGGGCTTGAAGGCGACGCGCCTGCTGCTCGTAGGCGTGGGCGACCGCGCGGACTACGGCCGGGCGCAGGTCTCGCAATTCGCGGGGCTCGCCGCGCGCGCCCTGCGCACGAGGAACGTCAAGCAGGTCGGGCTCGTCCCGCGCCCCGAAGGCTTGGGCGCGTCGCTCGCCGCGCGCACGGCCGTCGAGGGCGCGATACTCGGACTCTTCGAGCCCGACAAGTATCGAACCGTCGACAAGGAGGAGCGCGCCGTCGAGCGGCTCGTCGTCGTCATCGACGGCGCGGACGAGGCGGAGCTTAGAGACGGGGCGGAGCGCGGCCGTGTCGTGGGCGAGTCGGTCAACTTCACGCGCGACCTAGCCAACGAGCCCGGCGCGTACATGACCCCGACCATCATGGCCGAGCGCGCGCAGGAGATAGCCAACAAGTTCGGGCTGGAAATCGACGTGCTCGACCAGCCGCGACTTGAGCAGGAGGGCATGGGCGCTTTCCTCTGCGTCGCGCGCGGCTCCGACCAGCCGCCGAAGATGATGGTCTTGAAGTACATGCCCGAAGGAAAGACTTCGGTCGAGGACGGCGAAGACTACCTGGCGCTCGTCGGCAAAGGGATAACGTTCGACACGGGCGGCATCTCGATTAAGCCGAGCGAGAACATGGAGCTGATGAAGTACGACATGACGGGCGGCGCGACCGTGCTCGGGGTCATGCGCGCAATCGCGCAGCTAAAGCCGCCCATCCCCGTCCTTGGCGTCGTGCCCGCCACGGAGAATATGCCCTCGGGCAAGGCCACGAAGCCGGGCGACGTTGTGCGCGCGATGTCCGGCAAGACGATAGAAGTCATCAACACCGACGCCGAAGGCCGCCTCATACTCGCCGACGCAGTCTCCTACGCGAAGAAGCTCGGCGCGACGCGCGTCATAGACATGGCGACGCTGACCGGCGCGGTCTCTGTCGCGCTCGGCGACGTGAACACGGGAATACTCGGCACAGACCAGGCGCTAATCGACGAGGTCATCGAGTCGGGCAGGGAAGTCGGCGAGAAGCTCTGGCAACTGCCGCTCGACAAGGAGTACACCAAGCAGATCAAGTCCGACATCGCCGACATCAAGAACGTCGGCGGCCGTAAGGCCGGGACGATTACGGCGGCAGCCTTCATAAAGGAGTTCGCCGAAGGGATTTCCTGGGCGCACCTGGACATCGCGGGCACGGCATGGGGCGACGAGGCCAAGCCCTTCCGCGCGAAGGGGCCGACGGGCGTCGCCGTACGCACTCTGCTCAACTTCATCGAGCGCGCCTCGCGCGACGGCGAAGAGGCGGGGGGCGCGAGCAAGTAACGGCCCGCAGGCAAGCCCGACAGGGGGCTCAGACGGACGCGCGTGTGTACACGAGTTCACACGCGCGTCTACTTATGTGGACGCCCGCGGCCGAGTGTTATATTAGGGTAACGAAAATATGCGGGTTTTCGAATGTAAGGTTTTTGGCATTCCTCTTGCTTGGTATGCGGCAGTTGAGTCGGAGGGCTGTGGAAACGCAAAAAAAAGTCCTCGCCCCCCTCGGTAGGCCGCCCGAGGCGCAAGCGTTGCCCCCTCCGTCTCTCTCTCACGGTCTCACAGCATTCGTCCCGCCAGTAAATCCGCGACGCCGCGAGGCCGCCGGGATTTTCGGGCGGGACGAACGCTTTAAAGAGTGGTATATTGTCGCCACGGGTGAGCTGCTCTCCGCCCGCCCAGATTTTTCGGGAAGAGCGCCGTGGTCGATTACTACTCACTCCTGAAGGTCAAGCGTACGGCGACGGCCGCCGAAATCAAGTCGGCCTACCGCAAGCTCGCGCGCGAGCGCCACCCGGACGTGAACGGCGGGACGGAGAAGGCCGCCCGCGAGTTCGCGCTCATCTCGCTCGCATACCGCACGCTCAGCGACCCGCAGGAGCGCGCCTACTACGACAAACAACTCCAGCAAGCCCACACGAACGACTTCGTCGTCGGCTCGGTCTTCAACACCAACAACCAGCACGCGCAGCGCCTGCGCCGTACGATAATTCAGGCGCGCTTCGACCGGCGCGTAGACCAGCTAATAGAGGCCGACCGCCGCGAGAACTTCGTCATGCAGCAGGCCGTCTTCACGACGGTCACGCTCTTCCTCTCGACCTTCTTCGTCGCCTGGTTCAAGCCGCCCTTCTGGTACAACTTCCAGATACTCGGCCGCGCAATCGTCTTCACGCTCTTCGTCATCGGCCTCTGGCACTTGGCCGTGCGTCTGAAGGCGTGCTTCGAGCACTACACGTACAAGCCGAAGTCGATTCACGACTCGCTCATCAACGCCGACGCGGGCAAGCCCGACAAGCCCTTCACGCGCTTCACGGCCTCTACCTTCCTAATCGTCGGCTACCTCCTGAGCCTCGCGTGCGGGCTCTACGTAAGCTCCGCCATGAAGTACTTCGACATATTCGGCGACATACACTACCTCTTCGGCCAAACCTTCCGCCCGGACCTGCTCATCTACCCGCCCATCGCCGTGCTCATCGTGGACACGATGCACACGGTCGCGTCGAAGATAGACTAGCCCGACGGGCCGCCTCCGGCCCTCGCGGCGCGCAGCCTTTTTCTTGCGCTCGGCGTCCAGCGTCGTGTATATTTCGCCGACAGGAGCCCCTCGGAAGGCTCGTGAACATCAGCCGAACAAAATAAGTGACGCGGCCCGGAAGGTTCCGAGGCATGACGGCGCAGACCGTCGCCCGAGACTGAACCGATCGCGCGGGCGTCGGCGGTTCGGCCAGCTTCGCGACGTTCACGGCCTTTGATTCGGAGTTTGCTAATTCAGGAGACTCGAACAACCACGGTGAGAACCCACACAGCGCGCGACCCGTTCGCGCCGCACACGAACGCCGATTGCCCGTCGGCTATCGAACGCGTCCCCCCGCCGCTCTAGTGGCCGCGTCCGCGCCGTCGGGCTTCTACGGGAAGGGAGCCGTCCGATGGCAAAGCGGATCACGGAGCGCCAGCGCCTCGCGCTCAAACTCGAACACCTGACCGACACCGAAGTCCACGAAGTCCTCGACTACATCTCCATCATGGAGTCTATGCGCCGCGCCACGTCGCCCGGCTCGGGTTGGGAGGATGACCTCGTCTCGATGCTCGCGAACTCGAAGGAGAACGAGCGCGCGCGACAGGCTTTCGAGTGGGAGTCCGTGAGACGCCGCGCCGAGCGCCGCGCCGCGATGAGCTACACGGCCCGCGCATGAGAAAGGGGCCTCCGGCTCAAACTCGCAGCGGCCACGCCCGCCGCGTGAACCCTCTAAAGTTCGCGCGGCGGCGCGGCAGTCTTTTCCTTTTCGCTCTCTGCTGCCTCCTCGTGCTGAACGTCGACGCGCCGACTCACGCGCGAACGCAGTCCGACCTAACGCCGCTCCAACGCGAAGTCCGAGTCCAAACAGCACGGCTCTCATCCGCCGACGTTGAAGAGCGTCGCGACGCCGTCACGCGCCTCGGCGCGCTCGGCCGCCCCGAAGGCTCACGCGCCGCCGCCGCCGCCCTCTCGGACGCGTCCGCGATAGTCCGCGCCACGGCCGCGCGCGCAGTCCTCTCGCTCGGCGCGGGCGAGGCCGCGACGCTCATACTGCCGTTGCTGCGCGACCGCGATGAGTTCGTCCGGCGCGAGGCCGCTTACGCGTTAGGATTGACGCGAAGTTCATCCGCCGTGACGGCGCTCGCCGCCGCCGTCGAGACCGACAAGCGGCCTTCCGTGCGCGGCGCGGCGGCCGTCGCGCTCGGGCAGATAGGCGACGCGTCGGCGGCACCCGCGCTCGCGGGCACACTCGCGCGAAGGCTGCCCGCCTCCGGCTTCTTCGGACGCCTGCTTCGAAAGAAGGTCGAGGAGGATGAGTTCGTGCGCCGCGCCGCCGCGGTCTCGCTCGGGCAGATAGCGAGTCGCGAGTCTGTGCCCGCGCTCGTCGAAGCCCTGTCCGACGCGCGCGCGCCCTCCGACATACGCCGCGAGTGCGCGCGCGCGCTCGGCCTCATAGGCGACGCGCGCGCCGTGCCCGCGCTACGCTCCGCGCTCGCCGCGCAAGACCCATACCTCTCGCGAATCGCCTTCGAAGCCCTCAAGAAGATTGACCCGCAGAGCGCGACTCGTCCGGGCTAAACGTGAGTCAAAAGTAAAAAGGCAAAAGTTAAGAAGGAGGACGAGAGACACGTTGACTCTCGTCCTCCTTCGCCCCAAAACAGAGCGGCCTTCATCTTCGACTGATGAAGGCCGCTCTGTTTTCTCTTAATTTTTGCCTTTTGCCTTCTTCAGCCTTCCGTCTTGTCGCCGCGGCTCTGGCTCTTTCGCGCGGCCTTGGCCTGCGGGAGTTGGACTGCCGCGCCGCCGGACTTGACCGCGGGCTTGTCCTCCTCGAAATCCTCGCCCGCGGCTTCCGCGATGAGCGCGCCGCCCGAGCGCTTCGAGAAGGTCAGGCGCTTGCGCGACTCGTCATAGTCCACGTGCACGAGGTCGCCGAGTCCGACCTGCTCGGTCGCCACGAGGTTCGAGAGCGGGTAGACGAGGAAGCGTTCGATGGAGCGCTTCAGGTGCCGCGCGCCGTACTTGAAGTCGATGCCCTCTTCGAGCAGGAAGTCCTTCGCCCCGTCCGAGCACTGGAAGACGAACTTCGTCCCCGCCGCGCGCATGATGCGATCCTGCACGGCCTGAAGCTCGAGGTCGAGAATCTGCTTCAGGTGGTGCTCCTTAAGACTGCGGAAGACGACCACCTTGTCGATGCGGTTCATGAACTCCGGCGAGAACTTCTTGCGCGCCGCCTCGACTGCCGTGCGGTAAATCTTCTGGTCGACCTCGGTGTCGTTCGGGTTCTTGCCCTCCTTGACGGGCGCGAAGCCTATGCCGCCGGAGATTAGCTCCGACATCTCGCGCGCGCCGAGGTTCGAGGTCATCACGAGCATCGTCTTCGAGAAGTCGACGCGCCGGTTGTCGCCGAGCGTCAGAGTCGCCTTGTCGAGTATGCCCAGAAGCAACTGCCACAGGGAGTCGGAAGCCTTCTCTATCTCGTCGAATAGGACGAGCGAGAGCTTGTTCTCCTCCGTGTGGTAGCGGTCTAGGTTCTCCTGCGTCAGCATCGGCGAGGTCTCGCGGTGGCCCAGGTAGCCCGGAGGGCTGCCGATGAGCTTCGCTATCTCGTGCGAGTGCTGGAACTCCGCGCAGTCTATCTTGATGACCGCGTTCGGGTCGCCGAAGAGGACTTCCGCCGCCGCCTCGACCACGCGCGTCTTGCCCGAGCCCGTAGGGCCGAGGAAGAGCATCGTGCCGACGGGGCGGTTCGGCGGGTTCATCCCGGCGAGGAAAATCTGGTAGAGGCCGCTCATGCGGCGCACCGCGCGCTCCTGTCCGACTATGCGCGAGGCGAGCTTCTCCTCGAACTCCTGCGCGCGCGGACTCTTCTGGTCGGGATCGAGCAGAACCGTGTTGTTTGTGTGCGTGTCTCTTTCCATTGCTGCAACCATGGGTTCAGACTCCTTTGCTTGGAGCGTCGGCGCGACGCGTCCGGCGGGCTTGCCGACTGGCGCAGCGTGTAGCGCCCTCGGCCCGTCTGGCCGCGTCCGTCCTTACACCATGCAAAGAGCGAACCGCACTTCTTTGATGAGTCGTTAAAAGACGTGGTTTGCTGAAAGGAGTCTGCCGGGTGGCGGCGCTCCTCGATAACGAGAGCACTATATATACGACCGCGAGCTTTTTGTCACCACAAAATGTTTGAGAGGAGAATTATTTTTGTAATTTCACGCCCCGCACGCGGCCGTCGGCGTGTGACAGTTTGCGGCACGGCGGGGCTGACAATAAACGTCCGGGTTCAAAATTATGGAGTCGCCGCGCGGCGACAACGCACACCTAAACGTCTGGCCGCGCGACGCGCGTGAAGCAAAACGTCGCGGCTAATACTTAAAAAATTATGCGCGCGCGCGAGGCAACCCCGCGCGCGCGCAGTCTTTGATTCGGGCAACCCGAGCGGCCCTTAGTCGTAGTACTCCAGCCCGAGGTGCGTGATGAGGTCTTCGCCGCGCAGGTGGCGGAGCGTGTTCTTGAGCTTCATCAGCTGGATGAAGATGTCGTGCTCGGGGTAGAGGCCGGGCGCGGTCATCGGCGACTTGAAGTAGAAGGAGAGCCACTCCTGCGTGCCCTTCATGCCGCAGCGCTGCGCGAGGTCTAGGAAGAGCGCGAGGTCGAGCACAATCGGCGCGGCGAGGATGGAGTCGCGGCAGAGGAAGTCTATCTTAATCTGCATCGGGTAGCCGAGCCAGCCGAAGATGTCTATGTTGTCCCACCCCTCCTTGTTGTCGCCGCGCGGCGGGTAGTAGTTGATGCGTACGACGTGCGAGAAGTCCTTGTAGAGCTGCGGGTAGACTTCCGGCTGGAGGATGTATTCGAGGACGGAAAGCTTCGACTCCTCCTTCGTCTTGAACGACTCGGGGTCGTCGAGGACTTCGCCGTCGCGGTTGCCGAGGATGTTCGTCGAGTACCAGCCGTGAAGGCCGAGCATGCGCGACTTGAGTCCCGGCGCGAGAATCGTCTTCATCAACGTCTGGCCGGTCTTGAAGTCCTTGCCGCAGACGGGGACGTTGTTCGTGTTCGCAAGCTCCGTCAGCGCGGGCACGTCCACCGTCAGGTTCGGCGCGCCGTTGGCGAAGGGCACGCCCGACTTCAGTGCGGCGTAGGCGTATACCATCGAGGGCGCGATTGCCTTGTGGTTGTCGCGCATCGCCTGCTCGAACGACTTCAGAGTCTTGTGTACCGCGTGCGGCTTCAAAAAGATTTCGGTCGAGGCGGCCCAGACGATGACGAGGCGCGAGCACTTGTTCTTGCGCTTGAACTCGTTCATGTCCTCGATAAGCTGCTCGGCCAGCTCGAACTTGTTCGCGCCCTCCTTGACGTTCGTGCCGTTCAGGCGCTTGACGTAGTGCTGGTCGAAGACCGCCTTCATCGGCTTAATCTTCTGTAGCTGCGGCTTGAGCTGCGCGAGCAGTTCCTTCTCAAGCACGCCCGCCGTCATCGCGGCCTCGTAGGCCGAGTCGGGGAAGATGTCCCACGCGCCGAAGACTATGTCGTTCAAGTCCGCGAGCGGGACGAACTCCTTGATTAGAGGGTTGCGGTTCTCCGTGCGCTTGCCGAGGCGTATCGCGCCCATCTGCGTCAGGCTGCCGATGGGCTCTGCCAGGCCGCGCTTGACGGCCTCGACGCCCGCTATGAAGGTCGTGCTCACGGCCCCGAGCCCGACGAGCAGCACCCCTAACTTGCCCTTCGCGGGCGCAATCTCCGTCCCGTCCTTTTCGTCTGTCACTATGTCCGTTTCTCCTTCTGCGATTCTTCCACGAAGGATACCGGACACGGCCGCGCGCGGTCTTGTCTAATCTTGCGGAAAAAGGGCGGGGGATTGCTGATTTGGAGTAAAGGGAGTCGCCGGGACGCTCGGCGGCGTCGCATTACAGGGGAGTCAGATAGGGCGGCGGCCCGAATTGGGGATTCTGCTCGTACCACTCTTCGATGGCGTCGTAAGAAGCGTTCAATACCCTTCGGACGGCCTCGGAGTCATTCATGCTCAAAGACCGGACGAGATTGACGTAGAGGTGCGTGTAGGGCTTTATCAAAGTTTTAGACTTTTCCAGACCCGATTTGAAAGTCATCTCCGAGGCGTTATTCAGGGAGTCGATGGCTAACTGTTGCCACTCCTGAACCGGCAGTGTTTCGCGTGCGCCGTTCCAGGTATATTGGACGTTGGAAAGGAAGCGCAGGCACTTCACCCAAAAGATAGCCTCGTCGCCGTGCTTTTTCACCCACTTGACCGTTTGGCGGGCAGCGTCCGCGCGCAGTCCCGCGAACTCGGCCGGGAGCTTGAGCAGGAAAGAGAGGTACTGCTCCAGCATGCCTATATCGGCGTTGTGCTCTTTTAACCACGCCGCGGTGTCGCGTGCGGCGTCCGCGCGCAGTCCCGCGAACTCTGCCGGGAGATGAAGAAGGAACTTGAGGTAGCGTCTACGGACTTCAACATCCTCGTCGTGCTCTTTCAGCCACTCGGCCGTCTGTCGCGCAGCCTCCGCGCGAGGGCCGAGCGGCTCGGCCGGTAACTTCAAGAGGAATGAAAGGTATTTAGCCCGCGCGGACGTGTCGTTGACGTTTGCCCGAAGCCATGCCGTGATTTGAGGGATGCGCTCCGACAACTCTTCGGGAGGGGCGATGGTCAACAGGTATGTCAGCAGGAAGCTGTCCAAAGTCCAGCCCAATTTACCGTCGAGCGCGTCCAACAGCCGGGCTATGAACGCGTCCACCAGCATCTTGTCATGTCCGAGCTGGTGCTTAAATTGTGACGCGCGTTTGGGTGCGACGGAAAAATCTGCGGCCTGAATCAGCGGCAGGAGGTCGATGTCGGAAGGGAACCCCTGCCCTTGCCCGCTGTGGTAGCGTAAGTACCAAAGTTGCAGCGCGGCTATCCAGCCCTGCGCGTCGGGTGTCGTGCGGCGGACGAGTATTTCCCTGCCGAGAGGGAACAACTCCTCGCAGTGTTCAATAATGAACCCGGTCAAGAGGTGGGACGCGTATCGCGTCTCAATGCTTGAGGTGTCACGCCACCGCTCGAGTAGCCTTCTGCCGAACTCGGCATCGTCCGCCCTGCGCGACGGGTCCGCGAGCGACGCCGACCTGAGCCGGACTGCGAGGCGCGAGAGGTCGCTGCTCGTCTGCGGGACGGCGGTGGAGGCTTCGATGACCACCTCACCCACGTCGCACCAGGGGAGCGGCCGCTGCTCCCACGCCTGCTTCGCAATCACGGCGTGCGCGGCAGTGATGGGGGCTCCCATAAACTCAAGGCTGGGACTCGCCCGCTGGCCGATGCGGAAGATGCGCCAGCCGCCGAAGTGCTTCATGCGCTGAAGCTCGAGGCGCACGTCGGACATGCCGGGCACGCCGCCGGTCATCTCAAGCAGTTTCATCAGCAGCGGCTCCGGGCACGCCCCGTAGGCGCGTGAGAAGAAGCAGACGAAAAGGTAGGCGCGTATCTCCCAGGGCAGGTCGGAGAGTACGCGGGCCGCCGACAGGTCGCGGCCTCCGGCGAGCGTTAGCCACAGCCGGTCTATGATTTCGCGGAAGGTGATACCGGCCGCCGCCTCCATCGCGACGATCAGAAAGTCCTCCTCGTCCCTCGAAGAGACCGGGCGGCCGTAGAGCGCGGCGAGCGACTCGCGCTCGCGCTGCGACGTGCGGGCCATCTCGAAGGTGGCGAGGTCACACGCGAGCATCTGCGACGAGTGCTCGTCGAAGAGGAACTGCGGGCTGGCCGCGAGCACGCCCACCTTAAGGCCCGGACGGTTCAACTGCCTGAGCACGGCGAGCCACGGCGATTCGACGTAGAGCGGGTCGTCGAGCAGCAAGACCACCGGCCGACCGAAATTCTGTAGACGCTCGATCGCCTGGACGTACTCGTCCGGCTCGCCGGGCGGCTCGTGCAGGCCGACGCCCGTGTCTGCGATGAGCAGGCTTCCGGCGTCAACCAGCCGGGACGCGACGCGTCTCGTGATCGTCGTCTTGCCGTCGCCCGGCGCTCCGACGACGAAGAGCGTCGGCAGCTTGCCCGCGTGGCCGACGCGCCGAACGACCTTCTCAAGCACGGCGGCCTCAAGCGCGTCGGTCTGGTCGCGCTCGATGAACTTAATGGTCTCGTCTTGGCCGTGCGCCACGTCGCGCCAGTCGGGCTGTCGGGCCACGAACTGCTCACGCTCCATCTCGCGCTGCTCGGACAGGAACGTCCTGTCCACGAGCTGGAACGGCGGCTGCCGTTGCGTCTGAGGCCGCCACGGGTCGATGGCCGCGTTAACGTCGGCCCGGTCGAGCCGACGCGGGCCGCAGTTGAACGAAGGCGGGGTGGATTGGTTAGTCGGGTCGAAGGTGATGAGGTTGTCGTGGACGAGTCGGCGCAGGCGGCCGAGCACCTGCGTCTGGCCGTGGGCGTCAATTTGGCCCCGCTCCAGAAGCACGCGCAGGGCCTCCTTCTCGGCGGCCAGACGCGGGCCAGCCAGCTCCGTATCGGCCACGTCCGCGGGGATGTAGACGCACTCGAACCGATCCCACAGCGCTTCGAACAACCCCTCGTGTCCGAAGGCCGCCGCGTCCGCGGCCCATACGGCCCGATCCGAATGTTGGCCGGTCGGCTGCCCGAGCCCGTTCAGGAAGTGAGTGCGCACGTCCGACTTCGACGAGTCCGCGGGCGAGCCGCCTGCGGCAAACCTCGTGTCGGGGCAGATGAGACGGAAACGCAAAAGGCCGCGCTCCGATTCGGGAACCCAGAGCCACTTGGGGGCGAATCCCTGAAGAACTTCCGCGAGTGACGCGGGCTGCCCTATGTTTGTTACCCGCTTGCACTGTGTGAACACGACCTTGTCGCCGTCGCAGACTTCGTCCAAGTCTTCCCCCCAGTCGTAGCGCAGCCGCCGGGGCCAGTCTTGTAAGCCGAGCACGGGCTGACGCAGGGACATCGACGCGAGTCGCGCGACCGCATAGGCCGCCTGATAGTTGTAGCCCGCGATGCTCACGCGCCCTTGCCGCGTGGCGGAGAGGGCGCGCAGGCGCTCGTCGCTAATGAGGAATGAGTCGGGCACGTCGAAGAAGCCGTCGTCTGCGGGGCGGCAATAGCTAGGATTTCACACGGGACAATTTATCGCAGAACTCGCGGCCTGGGCGAAAAAAATTAAAGGTGATGAGAGCGAGGGCCGTCTCTCATCACCCTTTGTTCGGGGATGAGGGCCGCACTGCGCCTCATCCTCCTTTCGCCTCGCGCGCGCCGAGGGCTACTGCCTGATGCCGGAGGGCGTGACTACGGCCGTGTCGCGCTCGTCGCGTACGACGGCGGCGCGCGTGGCGGCGCAGCGCGCGAGCGGGAGGAACTTGCGGCGGAAGTCTTCCCGGACTGTGACGGCGCGGCCGGTGCCGACGTTGATGCGCGCGAGCGGCGCGTAGTAGTGCTCGACGCCGTGGGGCGGGCGCGCTTCGGGCCTGCCCCGTTCGCCGGGCCATTCCACGTCGCCGGTCTCGGTGCGCGCGGGGATGAGCCAGTAGTCGCCCGCGCGGTAGTTGCCGCCCGGCTGGAACTGTATGCGGACGCCGTCTTCGAGTTCGAGCCACTCGTCGTCGCCCGTGCCTTCCGTGATGACGGCCGCTCCGTCGCGCAGCTCTAAACCGCCGCGGCGCGTGTCGCCCTCCTTCTGCTCCCAACGGCGCAGGAGCGTGTTCGACATGGTGGGCGAGGCGCGCTCGTCACGCTCGGTCTCGGCGTGCGGCTCGGCCGAGAGCGTGACTGTCATCTCGACGGGGTCGACGGCGACGACCTGCACGAGCGGCGTCGGGTCGTCTATGCGCGGCGAGTCGCGGTCGTAGATTTCGACCCAGTCGCCGACCTCGACGCCGGAGCGCGCGTCGCGCCCCATGCCGTCCAATGTGACGACCTTGCCCGAGACTCTTCTGACGGGGAGCACGACCGAGCCGTTCTCGCGCGACCACTTGAAGGTCGCGGGCTCGGACTTGCTCACAGTCCCGCCGCGGTGAATCTCTACGCGGTAAAGCTGGTTCTCCGCGCCGCGGAAGCGTGCCTCGGGCGAGACGATGCAGGGCTCGAACGAGTCGGGGTCTTCGGGCTCTTCGGCTTTGGCGCGCAGTCGGCCGCGGCCCTCGGGCTGCAACCCGCCGACGAAGTCGAGCCATGCCTTGCTGTTCATGATGGTCTGGCAGGTCTCCTTCGAGAAGTCCGGCATGTTCGCGATGTCAACGGCGCGCACCTGCCAGGCGACGCGGGCGCGCGTCGTCGTGTCCGGCCCCTGCGGGCCGAGCGCGACTTCGCGAATCGAGTCGTCCTCGAATGAGGTGACGTGCTGCTCCCACGCGTCGAGGTATACGAGGTAGTTGCCTTCGGCGGAGATCTCGTCGGCGAGGAAGTCGCGCTGCTCCCATCCGGGCGCGTTCTTCGTGGGCGCGTAGAGCGCTACGCGCTCGTTCTCGCACAAGAGCCCGCCGACGTAGTAGCGCCCCGTCCCGATGCCGAAGTTCCCTTGCAGGTTGGGCTTCAGCTTGGAGAGCTCTTCGGCCCCGGCCTTCTCCGCGTCGGCGACTTCGCCCTTCGGCCCGTCGTCCGCCATTATCGCGAAGCCGCAGAGCCCGTCGGGGCCGCCGTGCGGGCCTATGAGGTCTGAGGAGAGCGCGCGTATGTAGTGCCAGAGCAGCGCGGTCTGCTCGTTCCAGTCCGCGTCGAGCTGGACGCGCCCCTGCTGCATCAGCACGCGCGTGAAGTGCTTCAGGGGGTCGAAGGTGTCGCGCGAGAAGTCGCCTTTCATGATGGCCTCCTTAGGTCGCAAAGATGATGCCCGCATCGACTCCGGCGGGCGTGAACTCGTCGAGGCGCGCGCGCAGGTTTGCCTCGCGCTGCGGCTGGAAGAGGTCGTGGTAGACGCCCATCTCCGACTCGTCATCCGCGCCGCGCTTGATTTCATCGGGGCACGTCTCACCGAGCTGGCAGTAGGCGGGCGTGCCGTAGCGCACGCTGTTGAAGACGGGGCGGACGCGCATCTCCGTGCGCTCGCGCTCGGCGGCGACGCCCGCGTCTTTGCCTTTCAACGGCGAGAGCGCCGAGTCCGGCTGGCAGTTGTGCCGCCGCGGCGTGCGCGAGCCGGGGGGCACGTAGCAGAAGCGCACGCAGCCAGCCTGCGTGCGGGCGACGCGCACGAGCCCGTTGAAGATGGAGTTCTCAGCGAGCGAGAGCGCGTGCGCGCGAATGAGCCCGAAGACGGTCGAACGCACGACGCGCAGGCTTGCGTGCGCGTGCGTGCCGTCGGGGCCGCAGAGCGCTTCGAGTTCGGGCTTCGTCGCGTCGAGCACGCTGTCGGTGATGGAGATTTCGACGGGGTCGATGGTCACTTCGCTCACGTCCACGAGGATGCTTCCGACGATGCTTCGCTCGACGCGCAGGCGCGCGCTCGTGTTCGTCAGCTCGACGCTCGGCTCGGTCTCGCTCTCGGGGTAGCCGTCCGTGTCGAGCGACCACCCGGGCACGAGCGTGCAGTCGCGCAGGCTGAGTTCGTACAAATCGCCTTCGACGATGAGCCCGCGGCCGACGACCATTAACCCGTCCAAACGCACGCGCGCGCCGCGACCCTGCGGGCACCCTTCCTCTTCGCCGCTTGCGCCCGGCGCGTCGCCCCCCGGCGCGTCCTTTGCGGGCGCATCCAACTCGTCGGGCTTCGCCTCCTCGTAGACGGCGGCCCCCCCCGACTCTGCCGCGGGCTCTTCCTGATCGGGCACCTGGTCGTTAATACCTTCGACGTACGCGCGGACGGGCGTGACCTCGTCGTAAGTCTGCACGTCTTCGCTCTCGCCTTCATCTTCGGGCTCGGGGCCGTAGATGCCCAGCGAGTCGGGGCGGTTCGTGTACCAGTCGAGCAGGCGTATGACGGGGCGCGCGCCGTCGGCCGCGCGGATTTCGAGCCGCTGGTTGCGGCGCAGGCGAAGCTCGACGGGCTCGACGTAAGCGCCGCTGTCGTCAATCTGTATGAGCGCGTCGTCGGGCGCGTCGCGACGCCAGGCTTCGAGCGCGCGGTTGATGGTCGGGAAGTGGCGCTCGGCGCGTCGGCGCTGGCTGACGAAGTAGACGTGTGTGCCCGCGCGTGGGCGTGCGCTCGGCTTGTCGTCGTCGGGCATTCGGAGCACGGGCTTGCGCGGCACGCGAAGGCGGCGCGCATACTCGCCGCCGCCTATGTCCGCGGGGGAGCCGTAGTGATAACTCACCCAGACGCCCGTGCGCGGCTCGGAGCGCGTGGAGAAGGCTATGCGGCCGAGGCGCGGGTCTACGGCGACCTGTTCGCCCTGCGGCCTGTAGGCCCAGCGGCTCAAGTCCGCCGTGACGACGTGTTCGACGGGGACGGGGCGGTCTTCGTCGTCGCGCCAGATGAAGAGACTCTTGGAAGGGCCGTAGTAGTCGTGCGTGCGCTCGTCGAGCGCGCGGCGTCGTATGGGCGCGGGCACGTTCATCTCGTCGGCGACGTGCGTCGCGTCCGGCTCCTCGACAGCTTTGGTGAAGAGCGGCGAGTCGTTGCCGAGGATGCTGAAGGTGTAGTGGTGTCGCACGCGGTCTATGCAGAAGGCTTGCGCGTGCGTGACCGTGTGGGCTTTGAGACGCCAGACGAACAGCCCCGCGTTGGTGATGGCGTGTCGGCCCGTCCTGCGGTGCGAGTTGAGGCGGCGCGTGTTGGCGGTGTGCGCGGCGGAGTCGAAGCCGCCTTCGAGGCGTTCGAGCGCGTCGCCGTCGCGAAGATCCAGGACGCGCGCGCGCGCGAGTCGTTGATGATTCAAGTGCTGCGAGCCGGACAGCAGTTGGTAGAACTCGACGGCGCGCGCGGGCCAGCCCGCAACGTCGCGCGCGAGAAGTTCGAGAAGCGCGAGCGTGCCCTTGCGGCGCCGGTAACGAAGCGTCGCGGCGACCTCCCGGCGCGGGACGAGGAACTTGTTTCGCAGCGCGCCCTCCGCGGTGGAAACGTCGCCCGCGACCCCCGCCTCGCTGACGGGCCGGTAGCCGATGAGGTCTGCGACGTAGGGCACGACCCATTCCTGGCAGGTCTCTATGAACCAGTTGTCGTAGAGCCGCGCGATGTCGTCCTCGACGACGTTGACCTGCTCGGCGATGACCTGCAAGAGCGCGCGCAGGGGCTCGCCGCGCTCCACGTCGCGCATGCGGTAGAAGACCGGCAGAAGCTCGTAGAGCCGGTCGAGCCGCGGGTCGCGGGCTTCCGCGCCGTCCTGTTCGCTCATCGCTTTATCTCCCGGAGTATGAGTGTGTCGGGCACGAGCGGCGTGAGCAGCGCGAGTTGCGCGGGGCGTAAGCGCGACTGCGCGCCGAGCGCCGCGGCCGACTCTATGTGCGCGAGGTACGCGTGTACGCGCGCGCGCAGCTTCAAGTCTTCGCCGACTGCCTGAAGCGCTTCGATGCTCGCGCCCTCCGCCACGTCGTCGAAGATGTCGAAGTCTACGTAGACGACGCCTTCGACCGTTTGCGCGGCGGCCATCGCCTCGCTCAGCAGGGCGTCTTGCCCGAGGTCGCGCCTGTAGAAGCTGAAGCGTTCGAGGAGCGCGGCGCGCACCTTCGTCTCGACCGACTCCCAGAGGTAGTCTGGGTGGACTTTGACGCCCGCGCTCATGAAGAGGGTCTTCAGGTATCGCGTCTCAAGCTCGACGGGCTGGAACGGGTCGCCGAACTTGTGGAGCGCCTCGCGGAGATTCTTGTATAAGTCGGAGGTCTTCGAGATCGGCGCGTCGTCAGCGCCCGCGATGGTGACGTGTACGACTCGGCGGCGGCCGTCGGACAGGCGCGACGCGCTCGCCTTCGCGACGCCCGCGAACGTACGCGCGAAGTCTTCGTAGTCGCGAGTCGAGACGAGGCGGTCGAGCGCCATCACGGCGAGCGGGGCGTTGCGCCGGGCCTCGTCGCGGCTCTCGCGGTCTGCGCCGCCGGTCGCTGCCAGAGGGTTGGAGACGCCCTTGACGCCGAGCGGCTTCGTCGTCGGCTGGTTTATCTGCGCGGCCTTGAGGTTGCCGGGCTTGCCGATGCCTGCGCGGTATGTGGCGCGCACGTTCTCGTTGCCCGTCGGGAGTCGCGCGCCGTGTCGGCCGTTGCCGAAGACGAGCGTGGTCGCGCCCGCCTCGTCGGCCTTCGTGACGTAGACGCGGTCTGTCGGCGCTAACCCGGCGAGCGTGTCCGTCTCGTGCCAGAGCACGTCGTTGACGCGCGCCTTCAGAGTGCTCTCGACGCCCGAGGCCGTCGGCGCGGAGACGTGGGTGAGCGGCGACTGCTTGAGCGCGAAGGACTGCATGGGCTTCGACGCGTCGCCGCTGCCGAGGACTTCGGTGCGCGTCTCGCCGTGCGTCGCGCGCACGACGTTGCCGTAGATGCGCACGGTGTCGCGCTTGTAGCAGTATGCGAGCGGCGTCGCGAAGAAGAGAGTCGTGTGCGTCCTGTCGCCCGCGAGCGCGGGGTCGTAGGACTGCTCGACGCCCGAAAGCATCACAAGCTCGGCGGCCTTCAAGCCTTCGATGACCTCTTCGTCTTCCTTGTCGCCGCCGCCGCCGTCGCCGTTCGAGCCCGCCGCGTTGCCGCTGCTCGCTCCCGTCGCGTCGCGGCTGCCCGTGCCCGCGCCGGGCGCGGTGCTGCTCGGGGGCGCGGGCGGCGTCACACGTTTCTGCGCAACGTCGACGCGCTCGCCCGTCACAATCATCCGGCGGCCGACTTCGAGCCCCGAGACGAGCACGCCAAGCTCGACGCTCCCGCCGCAGACGGCCTCTTCGAACGGGTCAATCGGCTCTTCGGCCAGCTCGAGCTGCTCGCTCTCGACGAAGAGGCTCGACCTGCGCACGACCTTGAAGTCGTCGCCGCCCGCGGGCGCGATCCACCCGCCCCTGGACGTGTCTAGCTGTAGCTGCGTGCCCTTCGCGGTCAGGCCGTAGTCTGCGCGCGAGGCTTCAGACACGCGCGCGACGCGCTGGAAGACGAGCACGGGCGGCGCGTCCGCGGGCGCGTTGGCGGAGGCCAGCGGCGGGCGCTCGATGACGGCCCAACTGCCGGGCAGAATCTTGTTGTACGTCGCGTCGAGGTTTACGACGTGCGGCCTCTCCGTGAAGTCGTTCGAAGGGCTTAGGACGGAGACGGAGCACTCGGCCGTCATCGAGGGAAGCGGGCCGAGTTGGCCCTGCGTGACGAGCGGGTCGTAGTCAACCTCGACCGGGTTGCTGCCCGTGCTCGTCACGCGTACGCCGTTCTGCGCGCGGTCGTAACGCATGGAGACCTGCGCGTGCAGCGCCGAGAAGTTGAAGGTGTACGTGACGAGCTGGAAGTTGCTCTGCGCCACGCCCGAGACTGTGAGCGTGACGGGCTCCGGCAGGGAGAACGTCAGCGGCGTCTGCGTGTCAAAAATCGTCTGCGAGACCGTGGCCGTGTTGGTCACGCCGCCGGAGCCGTTCAGAAGTTCGACGCGCGCCGTGAACATCTCCTGATTGATTTCGCCGCCCGTCTCGCCGTGTGTGACGTTGACGCGGAAGCGGCGCGCGGCGGACGCGGGCTCGCCGGAACGTATGAGCGTCCACTCGATTGCGGGGCCGTTTGGCGTGCCGTTCGAGTTGCGCGGCTGGTTGAGCGGCGCGTTGTTGCCGAAGGCGGAGGCGCGCGTGCGCAGTGCGTAGACGGCCGCGGGGCTGCTGCGCGTGACGGGCACGTTCGCCCAGGCGCTGTATATCGCGCGGCCGAGCGCGGGCGAGAACGCGCCGAGCAGACGCGGAAGGTTGTCGGACGCGGCCGAGAACGCCGTCGCGACGCTCTTCGACAACTGCTGGCGGCTGCGCGGCTGCGAAGAGGGCTCCTTCGTCAGAGCGCCTAGAAGCTTCGCGACGTTCGAGAGCGAAGACTGTGACGCGGCGGGCCGCGGAGCCTTCGTAGTCGCGGCGGCGTTCGCGGCGGCCGTCGTCGTAGAAGCGCCCGCGGGCGGCTGCGCGAGCGTCAAGGCCGCCGTGTTCGAAACGCCTGACGAAGACGCGGGGGCGGGGGCGGGGAGTCGATTCAGGAGTTCGTTCAACTCTCCGACGAGCCCGCCAACCCAGGGCTCGAGCTTCGTGTAGCCGCCCTCGCGCGCGAGCCTATGCTCCTCGCGCAGTTGCGGGAGGGCTTCTTCAAGACGCAGGCGTAGCTGGTCGTTCGTCACGCCGGAGTCTATACCTGCCGTCAACGCGTCCAAGTGTTCGAGCACGCGCCCGGCGGTCGCCGTGTTGGCGTTGACGCCGAACTCTTCGGTGTTGCGGTAGCGCGCGGCGATGTCTTTGAGCGCGGCAATCGTCGTGGGCGCGGGCTGCCCGCCGTTCGAAGGCGCGGGCGCTGTCGGCCCGGTGTCAGTCCAGAGTCGCAGCGTGACCTTCGTGCGCCTGGCGGCGTCGTCCGGCTCGACCTTGACGGCGCGGAAGAGCGCGACGCTGTCGGGCGCGAGGCCGAAGTCGACGAGCAAGGGGTCGTTCGGCTTGAGGTTCGTGGAAGTGCCTTTGAGGTAGAGCGGCCACTCGCCCTGCCTCAACTTGTCGAGCGGCTGCGGGCGCGTCTGTCGCGGCACGAGCACGTTCCACTCGGCGCGCGCGTAGAGGTCTTCCGCCGTCTCGAAGGTCTGCGGCAACTCGCCGGGGCCGGGCGTGCTCGCGGCCCTGGCCCCCTCGGGTATCGTCACCTCGGCCTTGTCTTCGAGCGTGTACGCGAGGTGCGTGCTCGCGGAGACGCCGGGGCGTGGGCGGTAGCCTACGAGGTTCGCGAGCTCCGCGACGGAGCGGCGCTCGGTCGCCGTGCGAAGGTAGCCTTCGTTCGCGATTCGTTCCTGATAGAAGGTGAGTACGTCAGCGACGGTGGCCCACGCGTCGAGGAAGGCGACCGAGGCGTCGTCGGCGTCGCGAGTCTTGAGCGCGAGCAGAGGGCGCGGGCCTTCGGTCTGAACCTCGTCGCCGACGGGCGCGGGCAGAGACATCGTCGTCAGGCGCGCGAGCATCGTCTCAAGAAACGTGGCGTGCGTGCCCGCGCGGTAGACGAGCGCGGAGAGCCCCGGCCGGTTCTCGTTCGAGACAGGCGTGACGCGCTCCGTGCCTTCGCAGCAGCCGCAAGGATACTTCATCTCCCACCTCGCAAGTCGAGCACGAGCTGACCGTGCTCCGGGTAGTTCGGGTCGTTGTCGAGCCGCGCGACTTCGAGCGGCCCGATTGATAAAACGCCGCTCTCAAGCTCACCCTTCGGCCCTTCGAAGAGACGTTGCAGCCGCGTGACGCGAACGCTCTCGACGCCCTCCACGCCTTGCGCCGCCGCGACGAGTTGACTCAGGAAGACGCTCCCGCCGAACGTCAGATTGTCCGGGTGGAAGAGTCCGCGTCGGCCCCCGGCGAGCGCGCGCGTGCTGAAGACTTCCGAGAGCGCGGCGCGCACGTGCGCGCGCAGGTAGTGCGGCAGCACGCAGACCTGAAGGGCCACGTCGAGCGGCACGTAACGCGCCCCCGCCGTCGAGAGGTCGTGGCCGATGCGTCGGTAGCGGTGGAGCGAGCCTTCGACTTCGGAGAGGAGCGCGGGCGCAAGCTCTTCCGTGCCGCGCGGGTCGACGTGCGTCCGCATCTCGTACCAGCTTCCGGCCCAGTTGAGATTCGCCGCCGCGCGCTGAACCTTGTCGGGACGGCCGCGCTCGGCGAGCGTCGCGTAGTCCTGCGCGATGACGGCGCGCTGCAAGTCCTTGCGAACCGCGCCGGGCGCGAGCGCCTTCACGTCCGCGACCGACTCGGGCGAAGTGCCTCCGCGCGCGGGCAGGGGGTTGCGCGCCGTCATACTCACGCCCTCAAACTTGTTTCGGAAGACGACGTAGCGAATCGAATCCGCGCCGACGTTACCCGAAGGGCCGTTGCCGATTCGGTAGGTCGCGCGCATCTGCTCGCCGGGGTCGGGCGAGCGGCCGTTCTCGCCGTCGCCGAAGCGTAGGTGTGCGCGGCCTTCGTCGTCCATCTCCGCGACGAAGTGGCGCTCGCGCGGGCCGCTCTCAAGCAGGCTGCGGCGCGGCTCCCAGCAGGCGCGCTCGTCGCCGAGGTGCTTGCGAAGCTCGTCGTCGTCCGAAGGCGCGTGGCAGACGTTGACACTCGCGAGCGCGGCGCGCGCGTCCTGCCTTATCGCGTCGGACGCCGCGCCGAGCGAGCGCGCGTCCAGAAGCTCCAACTCTTCCGCGGCGACGACCGCGCCGAACATCTCCGCAATCTCTTCGCGCTCGTCGCCCGTCAACGCGTAGCCGCCGAGCGCGCGCTGGCGCAGACCTTCGACGCGTCGGGCCTTCTTCGTCATGTGGTCGTCGAAGCGCGCGACGAGTTTCGCAAGCGCGGCGGCCTGCTCCTCGGCGCTCTGCTGTTGCCGCCGGTCTTCGCGCGCCGAGGTCATCGTGAAGCCCGCGCGCGCGAGCGCCCTGCGACCGAAGATGGCCGAAAGTTCGGCAAGCTCTCCGCGCGTGAGCGTGCGCCCCTCTCCGGCCTGGCGTTGGAGTTGTTTGACGCGCTTGAAAACCTTCGCGATGAGCCCGCCGAAGAAGTAGTCCTGCGCGCGCGTCGCGTCCTGCGCGGAGGGGAAGGGCGCGGCGTGCGTGACCGGGCCTTGTCGAAGCACGGGGCGGAAGCGGCCCGCGGTCTGGATGACTTCACTTGCTTCGAACGGGCCTTCGCATATCGCGCGCGGGCCGCCCGCGTAAGGGACGGCGGGAAGGTCTTCGGGGCCGACCGTTCGGCCGTGGTCTGCGAGCACGACGTTTCCGCGCGCGACGCTCACGTCCTCGACAAGCTCGCAGCAGGGCGGCCCGCCGACCGAGGTGATGCAGAGCGGGAAGGGGAGCGCGTCGGCCGCGTCCCACTCGACGTTTACGACGGGCTGGCCGTCGAGCGGGTCGGTTGTCTGTTCGACCGACGTGAGACGCACGGCGTGGCGGTGCGACTTGTCCGCGTCGGCCTCGTTGCCGGTCACGGGGCCGCGCACCTCTTCGAAGATGAGCACGTCGCCGACCTTGAGACGCAGCTTTCTGTCGGCGGGGCCGCGTTCGTACTCGGGCGGCTTGGGCTCGCGCACTGGAGCGCCGCCGCGCGCGGGCTTCTGTTGGTTGGGCGTGCCGCCGCCGGGCGCTTTGACGAGCGCGCTCTGAGTCGGCGGCTGTTGCTGCTGCTGCGTCTCAACGGGCTCGCGCGTGCGCCAGCCGTCGAGGAGCGTCGCGTTGGTCGCGCCGCGCGGCAGGCAGCATTCGGTGTCGCGCCACGTGTAGAGCTTGATTTCGTTGTGCGCCTCGTAGAAGCGGTCGGGCTTGCGACGGGTCGGCGCGGGGACGGGCTCGAAGACTTCGTAGGAGGTCGGCACGAGTCCCGCCAGGTCGTCAACGTTGAGCGGGCGCGCGGTCGGCATCGAGCGGCCGGGGTCTGTGATGAAGTAGAAGCCGCCGGGCTGGTCTACGGTCACGTCGCCGCTCACGTTTACGGCGACCCAGGTGCGCGCGTTGCAGCCCTCGTGCATAGGGTAATCGACGAGCAGCGCGTGTCGGCGCACGGAGACGCGCAGGCGCGCGGTGTCGAGATACGCTTCGGTCGCGACGGCGTCCTGGTAGTAGCTGAGATAGTCGCCGACGTAGGCGAACAGCTCGACGAGCGCGACACCGAGGTCGGGCACGTGCCGCTCCTGCCAGCCGGGCATGACGAGCGAGAGGCGGTCGAAGATAAGCTGCCGGAAGCTGGCGTAGTCCTTCGCGAGATAGTCTATGTCGGGCTCGGGCGCGGGCTCTTTGTAGCAGTCTTCGGCGGGCGCGCAGTCCATCTCCGAAGGGCAGTTGGCCTTGAAGGAGAAGTCAACTTCGGCGTATCGCGGGTCGAAGCCTTCGAGGGGGCGGCCGTCCGCGCCGACGAGCTTGAGCGTGTAGGTCGAGAAGTCGCCGGGGCGGTCAACTTCGACCTTCATGCAGTCGTCGCTGTCGGGGTCTTCCACTTCGCAGAGCGTAACCTCCGTGACGCGTATGCCTCGGACGCGCGCGCCGCCTTCGATGCGAACGTCGCGGGCGCGTATGTCGCGCGGGGCTTTGTTGAGGAAGTAGACGGTGATGACGCGCTGCGTCTCGTCCACCTCGGCGTAGTCGATGCCGTTCGGCTCGTTCGAGGCGGCGTCGCGCGCGCGCTCGCGTATGAGTCGGCGTCGCCGTGAGCGGTCGCGGCAAGTTTCCTGAGAGTTCATGGCGTTCACACCGTCCGCGCGAAGACCGCGGTCTGATTCTCGCCCGTGCGGCGCACGACGTACCTGACGGCGATGCGCAGCTCCGCGTCCCTGGACTCGACTTCAAGCTCGTGCACGTCGATAACGTCGCCGAGCCAGCGTTGCAGCGACGACTGCATGTTGAACCGCAGCGCCGCCGCAAGCTCTGGGCTGTTGGGCGCGAAGATGAGTTGCAAGAGGCCGCTCCCGAAGTCGGGGCGGTTGACGCGCTCGCCGTGATTCGTGAAGAGCATCTGCTCAATCATGTCGCGGACGTGCTCGTCGGCGGCGGCCTGCGCCGTGCGGCCGAGCGGGTCGAAGTGGTATGGGAAGTCTATGTTCACGTCCTTTAACCTCGCGTCGCGTTCGCTCGCGCGTTTGCTCGCGCCGTAGTCAGCTCAGGTCGCCGTCACCTTCTTCTGCGTGTTCAAGATGAGGAGCGGCGTGCCCGTCGGCGTGCAGACGGACTGGCTCGTGTCGAGCAGCACGGGCTGGCCGTTCGACGTGACGCGCGTCGCGGCCGTCGGCGCGATGAACGTCGCCGTGACGCAAGGGCCGTTGCCCGCGTTCGGCGGCGGCATCGTGCAGCCCGCGACCGTGTACTGCGCGGTCGCTACGACGATGGGCTGTCCGCCGACGGTGACTGCGGGGACGACCGCCGTCGGCTGCGCCGTGCCCGCATGCGAGCACTGAACCTGCGCGCCTTGATGGAGTATGAAGCCGGGCATGTAACTCCTTCTAAGTGATGACGAGCGCCGGATCGTTGATGGTGACGCGCGTGCCCTTGATGTTGATTTCCCCCGCGGGCGTCATCTGGATGCTCGCGCCGAAGCCGTTGTCGATGGTTATGCCCGTGGCGTTGATTTCAATCTTCGCGCCCGTCGCGGTCTTCAAAAGAATGCCGCTCGCGGGGTCGTCGTTGAGCATGAGAGTGGTCTGCGCGGTCGTCTGGAAGACGAGGTGCGGGATGCTGGAAAAAGTCCCCGTGGCGAGCGAAGGGACTTCGCCCGTGCTCCAGAAGCAGCCGCTCCAAATCGGGCGCTCGGGGTCGCCCGCCTCGAACTCGACCCAGACGTTCGCCTGCAAGGGCGGGATGGCGTAGAAGCAGTTCTGCATCCCGGCGTACGGGACGCTCGGCAGCGCCCAGTTCGTAGGGATGTCGCCGAAGACCGCGGGCACGCTGACCTGTATGCGCCCGAGGTTGTCGGGGTCTTCGTTGTTCATAACCTTGCCGCGGTACTTGCCGTAGTATCGTGTCATGGCACCACCAGAGGCGTAAGCGAGCCGGTTCCCTCGCGCGTCAGTGTGAAGCGCTGCTTGTACTCACCCTTCGATATCTCGTGCGAGACGCTCTTGACGTAGTAGTTCCCGCCGTAGCTGTAGCCGACGCCGCGCAGGCCGACCAGGCCACGCGCGCGTAGTATGTCGCCGTACTCCAACGCGTTCAGCTCGCCCGTGATGCTGACGACGTTGTCGGTCGAGGCGTCGGTCGTGGCCTGCGCGCGCATGATTGCCTCTGCGACTTCGAGCCCGGCGGTCGTGCGCGCTTCGGGGAACTCTTCGGACGTGCCGCCGCCGCCCGAGGTCGCGCGCCTGGCCTGCTGCGGCGTCGCGGGCAGGAGGCTGACGCGCACGTTCGGCTGGTTGAAGATGATTGCGGGCTGGCTCGCGAGCGGGACGCGTAGACCTTGCGGCGAAGTGACGACGGGGATGGAGACGTTCGTGCGGCTGTCCTGAATCGTGCCGACGACGAGCGTGGGCGAGAGCGCGTTGTAGGTGAAGCTCACGGACGACGCGTTCGTCTCCGGCCCCGAGTTGAAGGTGATGGCCTTCTGCGGCGGCCCCGCGCGGTAGGGCGGCGGGACGTGCGGCGGCCCCCAGTACGCGAAGTTGGTGTTGGACGCGAGGCCCGGCTCGACGTAGAAGACGTAGCCCTGTCGCGCGGCGAGGAAGTTTATGTAGCCGAGGTCGGTCATCGTCTGCACGGGCACGCTCTCGGTCGGCGAGGGCGGGTTCGGGAATATCGGGGGCAGGACGTTGGGAATGATTCCGTACTGCGCGTACTTCAAGAGTATCGCGTCCACGATGGTTTTAGCGTTCACAGCGGGCCACGGCTGCGGAAGCTCTTTCATGTCCATCATCACGGAAACGTCCTCGCCCGTGACCGTCAGGGTCGAAGCGCCCGGCTCGTTGCTCGGCGAGAGTTGTACGTTCGTGATGACGCCGTCGCACAAGACCTGCGGCAGCACGCCGAAGGTCACGACGACGACGACGCGCGTGAACGGGCGTAGGAGGGGATTCAGGAGGAGCGGGTAATCGACCATGTCGAGCGGCGCTGAGCGCCCGACGTTGAACGTCAGGGAGAAGCCAGAGCGCCCCGTGTCGTTGTTAGTGACGCTGACGCTCTTTAGATTCTCGGCGAGGTCTGGCGGCACGGGCACGGCTATGCCCGGCCCCATCATGAGCGTCAGGTGTATTCCGAGAAGCGACAACTTCGTCTCCTCACTCTCCGGGCTGCGGGACGGGGACGCGTAGCACGCGGCCTGTCTCCGCCGTCAGGTCGAAGGGGTTCATGGCGTCGTTGGCGTCGGCGACGCGCCAGAAGTGCTCGGGGTCGCCGAGCGTGCGCGCGGTTATGAGGTCGAGGCGGTCGCCCTCGGTCACCGTCACCTCCGCGAGCAGAGGCATCGCCGAGCCCTTCGGCAGAAAGCGGCGGCGCTTGTAGACGGCCTCGCGCCCGCCGGGCAGGGTCAGCTTCACCGTCTCAAGGTTGTAGTAGCGGCTCTTGTAGTCGAACATGCTCGGCCCTCACAGAATCTTGACGTTCCCCGTGGCCGCGCCGACGGCGGTGCCTACGGTGTCTATCGCGGCCATCGTCTCCTTCACAATCTGGTGCGTCAGGAAGACGTAGTAGGCCGGGTTGGTGATGGACAGGTCGTTGTAGCTCAGCACGCGAAGGCCGAGGCTGACCTTCGCGCGAATCGGATTCAGGCCAACGTCGTGCGCCTCCTCAGTGACGCTGAACTCTGTGAGCTTGACGGGCAGCACGCGCTTCAAGCCCCAGACGAGGAAGGTGAGCGGCCCCGTAGGCGGCACGATTTCGAGAGTGCCGACGGCCATCAGAACGGCGTTCGCGATGACGAGCCCGCTCCTCGGGTAGAGGAGCATCTCGAGCGAAGAGAGCTGCGGGTAGATGCCGAGCGACGTTGCGAGCCCGCCCTGTTCGAGCTGGTCTGTGGCGTCGATTTCAACGTCGAGCTTGATGGTCTCGACGGGAGCGCCCTTGAGGCGCGTGACCTCGCTGCGCGCGCCGCCCTCGCCCGCCGTCTGCGCCTGTAGCGTGCGCGTCAAGGATTCGGGGTTGTACTGGAAGAGCACGACGCTCGGCAGCGGGCTGAAGATGTCTATCCCCACCAGCGCGCCCTTTACGATTCGTGGGCTTCCCGGAAAAGTGCTCATCGCTCACGCCCCTCGGAAGTTAAGTTTCAAACTCGCGGCCGTGTAGACCGGCGCGCTCCTACAAATTTTCCGCGTCTCTAACAATCTTTCCGTCGAACTCCGTCCGCGGCCTGTTCGGCGTCGGCTGGCGCGCGACGCGCGCAGACGTGTGTGCGACCGGCACGCGGACGCCGCCCCCGCTCAGGGCTCTGTCGGCCGCGGCATCGGCCTCCGCCTCGGCCGAATCTTCCGGCCTGCTCGACGCGAGCCCGCCGACGTTCGCGCGGGCGGCGGAGCCCTGTTGAAAGGTCTTCGCCGGTCGGCGGCCGGGGGCTCAGTCGGGCGACACCGAAAATTCGAGCTTCCGAACGGGGTTCCCGCAGACCTCTCTGCCGTTGCGCGGGTTTTTGGCGCACGTGTGCTCGGGGAGTTGCCCGGCGAAGTAGATTGTGTAGTCCCACTCGTCCACGTAGACGGAGCCGTCTGACTCCGCGAGGTCTAGCGAGCAGAAGAGTGCGAACTCGCCCCGCTCTATCTGCTGCTTCTGCTCTTCGACGAGGACGAAGTCCGTGGCCTCGTTGTTTATCAAGCGTATGAGCAGTTGCGGCCGGGGCGTCTTCGTGAGGCTGAATGATTTTCCGTCGAAGAACGCCATGACGGCGGCGGCCGGTTTCTGCGGGTTCTGCGCGAGGATGTCGGGAACCTTCTTGACAAGCTTCTGCGCCTCGTCCTGTAGCGGGAGGCCCGCCTCCTGCCAGTGGCCGCGCGTCTGGTAGGCGAAGATTTCGGGATGGTTGTCGAGGTCTTCGCCGGAGGGCAGCGCCTGAGGCAGGTTGGGCAGCCCGAGCGCGCCGCGCTCTTTGTTTGCCTCAGACGGGTCTTTCCCGACCTTCAGGGCGTAGCGCCACTGGGCGGCCGAAGTCGCCTTGTTCGGGTCTTCCTCGTCGCCCGCGTGTTCCAGAACCCACTCGCGAATCATCGCGGTATAGAGGGAGCGGTCGTCGAGATTGGGCGGGGTCTTGATGAGCGCGGCCTCGCCCTCGGCCCACTTGCGTACGGCGTCCACCTGCTCCTGGCTTTCGGTTCCGGTCAGCGCGGTCTGCTGCTGTCTGAAGTCGGAGTCGAGGGCGCGCTTCGCCCTCTCGGCCTCCTTGTCGAAGCCCGCCGTCTTCGACTCAATCAACTGCGAGGTCGCCCTGCTGGCCTGCGTCACGGCCGTGTCTATCTCACTCTTGCCGGTGATGGCGTCGAAGATTACGCCCGCGACGCTCTCGATGAGGACGCCTATCACGAAGCCTATGATGGCCCCCGGCACGTTGCCGACAAGGCCGCCGACCGCGGCCCCGGCGGCCCCCGCCCCGGCCTTCACCGCGCTCTTCTTGAGGTAGTATTTGAAGGCCGCCGTGGCGGCCTCGTTGACGGCGTTGCCGAAGGCGTTCGACGCGACGCCGTAGATGCCGCTCTCCTGCCAGCCGAGGCTCGGGTTGCTGCTCGTCATGCCGAGGTAGGCAGTCCAGTTGGCGGCGAGCCACGCGCGCGTGCCGTGTAAGAAGGCGTCGGCCTTCTCCTTCCAGTCGAGCAGCGCGGACTGCGCGGAGTACTTGTCCGGCCCTGCCAGCGGGGCCTTCGCTATCTGCTTCCGCGCGGCAGTGTTCGAGACGAGCGGCGCGCGCGAGACTATGCGCCGCGCTCCACTCGCGTCGCCCTCGCCGTGCGACGACGCCGCGACGCGGTCGGCCGCCGCGTCTGCCTCGCGCTCGTGAAAGTCGCCCGGCTCGCTCACGGAGAGGGGGCCGGAGGAAGAGGAGGTGTCGCCCGACTGCTGAATCGTGTGCGCGAGCTCGTGCGCTATCAGCCGCCGCCCTTCGCCCGTGTTCGGCGCGAACCGGCCCGCGCCGAAGACCACGTCCGACCCGACCGTGTAGGCCAGCGCGTTCACGTCGCGCGCCGACTCGGCCGCACGCGCGCCGGTGTGGACTCGCACGCGGCTGAAGTCCTGGCCGAAGCGCGACTCCATGAAGGCGCGCGTCTGCGCGTCGAGCGGGCTGCCGGTCGAGCCGAGGACTTCATTCACGGATTCGGGGACGCCCGCGGGCTCTTGGAGCGCGCCCGCGGCGCGGCGTCGCAGCTTCATCCCCTCGCGGCTGCACGCGCCGCACGCGCCTCCGCCCGCAGTGTTCTTGCCGCACGCGCACGCGCGCTGAAGCGCGCGGCGGGCCGAAGGCTGCGGGACGGGCGAGGCGCTCTCAAGTTGCGCCGTAGAGGGTTGATGCGTCATCGGCCGATACCTCCGTAGAGAGCGCGCGCTATCCGCGTGCCGATTTGTTTGGGACTCTCGCCGCCGTCGAGGCGCATGTCGCTCGCCGCGAGCCGCGGCAGCGCGCCGATTGAGAGAAGCTGCGTAGGGACGCCGCGCTCCGCGAGGAGTCGCGTGAGTTCCATCTCGACGGCCGCGCGGACGAGCGCGTGCTCGCCGGGGCGAAGCCGAAAGCCTTCGAGCACGAGCCGCTCGATGTTGAGGTTCACGTTCAAGCGACGCGCGCCCCCTGACGCGGTTCACGCACGCGGAAGTCGGCCTCGTTAATCGGCCGCTCGAGCTTGCGCATCTCCGTGCGGACGGCTTCGAGCACGACCGCCATCGTCACGGGAGTCCCCGCGCCCGCCGCGAGGAAAGAGGCGTTGAGCGCGATTGAGTGGATGTTGCCGCCCGTCAGACTCAGCCTTGACAGCCTTTCGAAGTCGAGCCCTTCGGTCGGCGCTTCGCCGGGGAAAGCCTTCTCCCAGATGAGACGGCGCTCGGGCGCGGCCGGGATCGGGAAGTTTATGACGAAGCGTATGCGGCGCATGAAGGCGGCGTCGAGCGCGCTCTTCATGTTGGTCGCGAGTATGGCGAGGCCGCCGAACGCCTCCATGCGTTGGAGCAGGTAGTTAATCTCGATGTTGGCGTAGCGGTCGTGGCTGTCTTTGACTTCGGAGCGCTTGCCGAAGATTGCGTCGGCCTCGTCGAAGAAGAGAATCATGCCGCCGTCCTCGGCCGCGTCGAAGAGCCGCCGGAGGTTCTTCTCGGTCTCGCCGATGTACTTGCTGACGACGGCCGAGAGGTCTATGCGGTACAGGTTGAGGCGAAGCTCGTTGGCGATGACTTCCGCCGCCATCGTCTTGCCCGTCCCGCTCTGACCCGTGAAGAGCGCGCTGATGCCGAGGCCGCGATTCATCTTCTTGCGGAAGCCCCACTCGTCGTAGACGGTCGTGCGCTGGCCCATCTGCGCGGCTATCTGCTTGAGCAGAGAGATCTCCGCGGGCGGCAGGACGATGTCGTCCCAGGTCGCGACGGGGTCGAGCCGCTGCGCGAGCGCGTCGAGTCGCGGGCGCGTCGCGCGCAGGCACGCGTCCCAGAGACGGTCGCCGACCGAGGAGGCGTCCTCTTCGTCCGCGTGACTTTTCACCTCCGTGACGACGCGCCGAATCTCGGCGGTGCTCAGGTTGAACTGACCGGCGAGGCGCGCGGGCGCGTCGCCCGCCTCTTCGCCGAGCGCCTCTGACCACGCGGCCTGTTGTTCGGAAGGAGTCGGGCGCGACACGTCGAGCGTGACGCTCGCGCGGTCGAGCCGGGGCCAAACGTCGCGCGTGTCGAGGAAGAAGAGGCCGTCGCTGCGCGTCAGGAATCGGTTGAGGGGCGGCGGCGGCGCGTTCGTCTCGCCCTGACCTTCGGCCGCGGGCGCGGGCGAAGTGTCGTGCGCGTCAATGTAGAGGCTCACGGGGAGCAGTAGACTCTGCCGCTGCCACAGCCGCGCGAGCGTCTCCAACTCGACGGCCTGCGCGGGCAGCAGCCGGACGGGCATGCGATACAGATTCAGCCCGAGCGCCGCCGCCGCGTGCCACGCGACGAGACGCTTGCTCGGCGAGTCCGGCCCGAGCAGTTGCACGACGGGCAGACGCTCCGACGCCGACGCGACGCTCACGGAGCGCACGACCTGTTCGACCTGCTCGCGCTGCGAGGTCGGAAGCCCCGCCCCGCCCGCAGGCACTTCGAGCGGGATGAGCAGCGGCGATAAGCGGTCGTCGATGTAGTTAAGACCCTTGAGGTAGTTGACGACCCACTCGTCGGACGAGAGCGGGCTCGCCGTCAGGGGGCTCGCGCCCTGCTGCGTTATCTCAATCATGCGCCAGTAGCGCAAAGGCCGCTCGGGCGAGAGCACGTCCCACGCAGGGTCTTCGAAGAGCGTCATCGCGAGCGCGAACGTAGGGTGCGCGCGCCCCCAACCGCCCTGCGCCAAGTCGCACAAAGGGCCGACGCGCGTGTCCAACTCGACGGCGGCACATAAGAGCAACAGGTCGCGCTCGAATCTGGAGAGCCCGAAGCGCTGCGCGAGCAGCACGAGCGCGGGCGGCGGGCTCACCGCCGACGCGGCCTCCTCCATAGCCTTTGCGGCCTCGTTCACCTGTTCTTCGCTGACGCGCGCGGGCGGGAGCATCAGGACTTCGGGCTTGGGCGCGGCCGGGTCTGCGTTGCGCCGGAAGATGCGTCGGCGGGGCGCGGGCGCGTCGGCCGTGGGCGCGGCCGAGTGCCCGACGGTCGGCTGCTCCGAGCCCGCGTGCGCCGCGCGCTCGAGACGCAGGCGCAGCCATGCGAGCGCCGCCGAGAGGAAGCGTTCGTTGCCCTGTTGCCACTCCCCTCGTGCGTTCATGTGATGGTCACCTTCTGGTCGTTGCGGAAGACTGGCGGCGTCGCCGCCCTGTCCGTGAGCAGGCTGTCCACGCCGTCAACGCGCAGGCGCGCGAACCACTCGACCGGGTCGGGCTCATCCGCCGGAGTCGGGTTGTCGAACTCGAAGTCGAGCGTGTCGGTCGCCGTGTTGAAAGGCTCTGCGTGTATCTCGCGCCCGCCGAGCAGAAGCGACGCGCGCTGGCCGGGCTGCACGCGCGGGCTGCAAGTGAGAGACATCGAGACGTGGCCCGCAACGTCGCGCGCCTCGGTCGCGGGCATCGTGGAAGTGATGCGCGGCGCGCGCGCGAACGCGAGCCGGTTCGTAGTGCGCGTGAACGCGACGCCCGGATGCGCGGGCTCTTCCGTCTCGACTTCGACGGCGACCGTGTAGAAACCTGCGGGCAGGTTCGCGGGCTCGTCGGGCACGACGACGCGAACCTGTGTCGCGGTCGCGCCCGCGAGCGGCGCGAGCACGCGGTCTGCGTCCATGAGTTGATGCCTGATGCGTACAGAGACGTTCGTGCCCGAAAGGTTCGCGCCGCGGAGCGTCAACGTCTCGCCGGGCAGGAGCGCCGAGGGGTCTGGCGACTCTGCGGACGAGAGTGAAGGGAACGGCGAGCCTACGTTCGCGACGCTCGCAACGCCCGCGTCGTCCGCGCTCCCGCGCCCGAGCACGGGCAGCGCGGAGACCGTCGGGCGCGCGCTGTCTATGAGCACGACCGAGACTTCGTACGCGGCGGAGATTCTGAACTGAGTCTGGAACGTCATCCAGAGCTTCGACATCTCTTCGAGGTTCAGAGAGAGCGGCGTGACGCGCACGCGCTCGACCTGCGTGTGAAGGTCGCTGCCGGGGAGCGGCACGGTCGTCGCGTCGCGAATCTGTTCGCGGCCGAGCAGCGGGTGGTCGTGCAGCACGCTCATCGCGTGGCCTAGAAGCTGGTGGCCTAGCTCGTCGTTGTCGCTCTGGCCGTAGGCCGTGATTAGGTAGTAGAGGCGCAGCGGCAGCGCGGGCTCTGCCGACTCTCCCGGCCTCGAAGTCTGCGGCGGCGTGTTGCGGAGCGCCGAGTCGACGGACGTGTTGTATAGGAAGACGTTGAGCTGGTCGCCCGTGATGGTGGCGCGCGCGCGGTCGGGCGGGAGCGTGGTCACGTCCGCGCCGAACCCGGAGAGCGCCTGAAAGAGCATCGTACGCAGCGTCGTGGTGACGGCGGCGATTGCGAGCGCGTTACTCATTCGCGCACCTCCCCGTTGCGCCGCCGTAGGTAGTCGTCCAGACTCATGCGCGGCGCGGCAGTCTCCGCGCGGCGCTCGGCGGGCGCGGGCGTCTGCGTCGCGCGAACCTCGACGCGCCCGATGGTGACGTTTATCGTCGGCGTGGCTTCGGCGCGCTCCCTACGCGCGTCGCGCGCGACGGCCTGACGCTCGCGACGCCGCGCGGGCCGGGGCCCGATTGCATCCGCCGACTCCCGCGCGCGACGAACTTGTAGAGACGCGTGTGACTCGTACGCGTCTTCTCTCTGGCCCTCGCGCTCGCGCGCACGCGCGGGCTCGTTTCGAAGTAAAGACGACCCCTCTTCATGCGCGCGAGGCGCGGCGGCGGCCTCGCGTCGCTCGTGCGACGAAGGCGGGGCCGGGCGAATGACGTTCGAAGGACGTTTCACTTCATCGGCTTCGCGCCCCGACGGTTCGCGCGGTTCGCGTGGCGAAGCCTCGTCCTGTTCGACGCGCGACCTCGCGCGCGTCACGAAGGGCGAACGCGCGGCCGTCCGAGCGTCGGGCCTGACAAGGCCGGTCTCTTCGCCGGAAGCGGGGACGACACTCTGCGGGCGAACGTGTGCGTCGTCTTCGTCGTCGTGTTCGCGAGTCCGCGCGCGCGAGTCCGTGACGTTCATCTGCGTGGGCGTGTCGTGCGTGCGCTCCGAGTCTTGCGAGGCGCTTCGCTCCCGGCTCGGGACAGGCCGCGACTCTTCGCGCGGCTCTTTGACGTAGACGACGCGCGCGTGCGTCTCGTCCGCGTCGCGCCGACGCTCGTGCGTGCGTGCGTCTTCGCGTCTGTCGTGCGTCGCCTTGTCGCGCGCGGGCGTTGCGTGCGTCTCGACTTCGAGGAAGAGTTCGCGCGCGCCCGCGTCGGGCTCTTCGAACTCGTTCGCGCGCCGCGTCGCTTCCGGCGCGAAGGCGTCGGGCGGAGGCTCGAAGCGTCCCGCGAGTCGCGGGCGCACGGACGGCGCTTCGCCGAGTTGTCGCGCCACGAGGCTCTTGAGAAAGTCGCTCATCCGTTAAGCCGTCTCCGGGTTCAACCGCCGACCATCTCCATGTAGACGTGCCGACGCCAGGGGCTCATCGCGAGAATGTCCTCCTCGCGCCAGCCGTACGCGGAGGCGAGGCTGTGGACTTCGCCGAGCAGCCGGTAGGCCCAGGCGTTTATCTCGCTCCAGAAGTACGCGACCACGTCGAAGGCCGCGAGAAACTTGTGGCCGCACGCGGGGCAGTCGAGCGCGAGCCGCACGTCGGCCTGCGGGTCTGCGTCGGACATGCGCGCCTCGACGGCCTCGACGACCGCCGCGGGAAGTGCGACAAGTGAAACCTGAGCGCCCTCGCGCGTCGCGCTCGTCAAGCAGCGTTCGAGAAGCTTTCGGCGCGCGGAGTCTGCGTCGTTGCCGCGCGCGACGGCGACGAGGTCGCCGCTCGTCGGGAGTCGGAAGCGGGCCTCGAAGCCCTCGCGCTCGACCGAAAGCTCCTCGGGCGTCTGCGTCCCGGCGTCCGCGCTGATGTCGGCGCAGTCGAACGAAAGCTCAAGCGACTCGCCGCACGCGTCGCACGCAGCGAGGCTCGTCAGACGCGGGCCGAACGTGCGCTCGCGTAGCGCGATGAGCAGGCGGTCGCGACGCCCGACGCTGAGCGCCGAGAGTTCTTCCGCGGACATCTCCGGGCACGCCGCGGCCAGCAGCGCGAGCGCGCGCTCAGGCGCGGTGCGGCCGAGCGCGCGCTCCCACACGCGGAGCATCTTCGAGGCTGAAAGGGCTTGCATGGCTCTTCAGACGGCGACTCGTCTTAAACCGAGAAACGAAAACTTCACCGGAGCCCTAGGGCTCTGTGAAGCTCGGCTCGGTCGGCTCGGTCACGTCGTAGTCGCGCTCCCAGCCTTCGTTCTCGAGCTTGATGTGCTGGATTGCGACGGCGTTCGCGTTGGCGTCGAGGTCGGGCAGCGCCTGGTACTCGGAGACCCAGCAGCGGTAGACCTTGTACGCGATGGCGAGCTGACCGGCCTCGTTGTAGACCTCAATCGTCAGGTTGCGGCGGAAGTCTTTGAGCGAGACTTCCGCGCCGAGCCCGCTGCCGAAGTTCCAGACCTTGTTCGCCCACTGCTCGAAGTCCACGTCGTGCGTGACGCCGCGCTCGAGCGTGATTGCCTCGAACTCGGTTCGGCCCGGAGACTTTCGGCTCGAGCTCGGGTCGCCGCCTTCGCGGTGCTTGACGACTTCGGTCGTGCGCTTGAGGCCGGTGACTTTGCTTACCCCTGCGACGGGCGCGGTGCTGCCCTCGAACTTGATTCGGAATTTGAAGTTTTTGTAAGGGTCGAAACGTTGTGCGTTGACGCTGAACTGGGCCATATCTCCTCCTTAGACCTCGACCTGTCCGGCCATCTGCTGTATGCGGATGATTACGAACTCGGCGGGCTTCAAGGGCGCGAACCCGACGTGGATGTTGACGATTCCCAGATTGATGTGGTTCTGGGTCGTCGTGTCCTTGTCGCACTTCACGAAGTAAGCCTCCTTGGCGGAGCTTCCCTGGAACGCGCCCTGCCTGAAGAGGTTCTGCATGAACGCGCCGACGCTCAGGCGTATCTGCCCCCAGAGCGGCTCGTCGTTGGGCTCGAAGACGACCCACTGCGTGCCTCTGTAAAGGCTCTCTTCGATGAAGAGCGCGAGCCTCCTGACAGGGACGTACTTCCAGTCGTCCGCCAGCACGTCCGCGCCGCGCAGAGTCCTCGCGCCCCAGACGACGCGGCCGATTATCGGGAACGAGCGAAGGCAGTTGACGCCGAGCGGGTTCAGGCGTCCGTTCTCAAGGTCTGTCAGCTTCAGGCTCAACTCGGGCACGCCCGCGAGCGACGCGTCCGTCCCGGCCGGAGCCTTCCAGACTCCGCGCTGCACGTCCGTGCGCGCGTAGACGCCCGCGACTGCGCCAGCGGGCGGCATGTCTATCTTGCGCCCGAGTTGGGTCGTGTCCGGGTCTGTGATGCGCAGGTAAGGGAAGTAGAGCGCGGCGTTCTTCGCGCTCTCGCCGCTTAGCGCGAACGAGCCTATGCCTGTGACCGCGCCCTGCACGTCTTCCCACGCGGCGGGCGAGTCCACGACGAGCATCGCGCGGCGGCTGTAGCAGAGCGCGAGCGCCTGTGAGAGCACGGCGTTCGAGACGAGTTGCGGGTCGCCGTCGGTCGTCGTCACAAGCTCGGTGACGCCGAGCGGTGGGAAGACGAGTATGTTGAAGATGTCCGTCTTCAGGAGTTGGTAGATGCCCGTCTTGCTCGCCTCGGAGCCGAGTATGTCCGCGTCGCCGACGGCCGAGCCCGCGTCGCCCGCAGTCCCCTGCGTGAAGGTGTTCGTGCCGCCGCCGGGCGGGGGGTTCAAGGGGTCTGCGCCGACCGCGGTCGGGTTGTTGTGCGCGGACGGGCGCGCGTCAATCGCGCCCGTCGAGCGTATGAGCGCGGAGGAGTCGAGCATTCGGTCGAGCCGACGGTTCGAGTTCGGGTCGAGGCTTATCTTCGCGTAGCGCTCCTGCTCGCCCGTCGCCATGTCGCGCACGGTCAGGTTGTAGTCCGTGCCCGAAGTGTCCGCGTAGTCCACGCGCACGCGTAGCTGGTTGCCCCAACCGCCGGAGGACGTGGCGGCGAACGCGACGCCGTTGTCCAGCGTGACCGTGGCGGGGTCTGCGCCCGCGCCCGTGATGCGGACGATGACGGCCTGGCTTCCGCCGTTCTGGTAGTACTGGAAGACGGAGTAGGCCATCGGGTTGTCGGAGCCCAAGCGGCCGAACGTGCGCTCGTAGTCGGCGTAGCTGTTGACGAAGACGGGGTCGGAGACCGGCCCGCGCGCGGCGACGCCGACGAAGGCCGTGATGGAGGTCGGGACGCCCGTTATCGTGCGGACGCCGCTGGCGACCTCCTCGATGTAGACGCCGGGGTAGGTTGGTGACACTGGCATAGTCGCTCTTTCCTTTCGCAGAAGGCCGCCGTGGGTGTCTGCCTTATTTGGAGATTGCCCTGTAGAGGTTCGAGCTTCGTTCGCGAGCTAGGCCGTGATGCGTTCCGTCATGCGTCACACCTCGGCGAAGGGGTTGCGAGCGGAAGCTTTAGTCGTCGGGGCCGCGGCCGACGCGAAACGCTTTCGCGGCCGGGGCGTGTCTGTTCGGCGGGGCCGCCCGCGAAGGTTAGGCGGGGTCGCCGTGGTCGGGAAGTGATTAATTGGCGGAAAGGGTCAAGAATCCGCCCGCCGCACGCGAGGCAACGGATTCGTCGAGCCGAAGTAGCAGACCGCCGTGATCAGAAGAGCTTGAGGTTAAGGAGCAAGACCGCCTTGAAGAGAAACCGCCGTGCAGCGCAGGCACTTCTGCCCGCGAGAGAAGGGCTATTAACTTAAAAAGAATTTCGTGACCGGCGCATAGTATTCAGTTTGCCCCCGGCTGTCAATACACTTTTTGTCCGCGGGCGTATAAATCTTTGTTAACTGAAATGTAAAAGGCCGCGCGCCGATTCCGAGTCGAATCGTGAATCGGCGCGCGGCCTACGAAGGGTGAGGAGGGGGTTGAAGGCGTCGCCTACTTGATGCCCTTGCGCGCCATCTGCTCCTTGAGCGCGGAGGCCACGGCCGAGTCGAAGCCGGACTGCCCGCCCGAAGTCTTCTTGCGCTCGGCCGCGATGTACTCGTCGCGCTGCTTCGAGAGCGAGACTATCTCGTCGCGCATCTTCTTGCGCTCCGACAGGCGGCGCTCGACCTCCTTCCGGCGCTCTTCGGGCTTCATCTTCTGAAGCTCGTCCGGCAGGTCGTCGGCCTTAACGTCTTCGAGCTTGACCGAGCCGTTCTCTATCGACTGGAGCAGGTCGCCGACGTACGCGTCCTTGTTGAGAGCCTTGTTGTAGGCGCGCTCGGCCTGCGCGGTGACGGGTGCCGCGGCGGCGACCTTATCCTCCGCCACGACCTGACGGCCCCTCGCCTCGGCGCGGTAGGTCGTGCCCGCCGGGCCTGCGCCGCCGCCGTATGCGAGGTAGGTCGAGCCGAGCTTCGTGCCCAGCTCGGACAGTTTCGCGTCGTAGGGCGTCGAGATGGTCGCGACGCCGCCGTCCTGCGCGATTTCGAAGAAGCGGCCCTCGCCGCGCTGCGCAATCGTCTGCCAGATTTGACGCGTGCTGTTGTCCGCGCCGCACTGAATCGTGTTGACGGTCATCCCGGTCTTGACGGCGTGCGCGGTCGTCGTCAAGGTGTCGGGCTCCTGCGCGTAGTCGTCGTGCGGCGGCGCGTCTCCGACGAGGAAGACCACCTGCGCGATGTCGGCCGAAGGCTTCGACCAGCCAGCCTTGTGAACGCCGTCGGCGAGTGCCTGGCGCACGTCCTCGGGGCCGTCGCCGCCGCCGTCGGCGCGGAAGTCCATGAGCGTCGTGTAGACTTTGTCCAGGTCGTTCGTGACGGGGAGTATCTGCGTGACGTACTGGTCGCCGTGGTCGCGGTAGGCGACGAGGCCGACGCGCACCGCAGGGTGCGCGGGCGTCTGCATTACTTCGTTGATGATGCCCCAGATGCGCTGCTTCGCGCCGTCGATGAGCCCGCCCATAGAGCCCGTCGTGTCGAGCACGAAGACCATCTCAAGCGTCTTGCCGCCGTCCGAGGGCTTATCGGGCGCGGGCCATTCGACTATGGGCGGCTCGGGGGCCGGGTCGGTGGCCGAGCCCTTGAGCATCGCCGAGGCGACGCCGACGCCGACCACGAAGGTCAGGATTGCCGCAGTGGTTCTGAAAAACAGGCGCTTCATATTCGTCTCCCTTTCCTGCAAAACGTCTCGCGCTGTCGCGCGGCCGTAAAAACTTAACGCGAGGCCCGGCGCTTTCTGGGGTTTGAACGGGAGGCTCTGTAGAGACTTGCAGAAAAAAATCAGCCGCGGACGAGCGCCTTCCTGTAGGCGCGCGGGCTGATGCCCGTGGACTGGCGGAAGGCTTTCGAGAAGTGGCTCGAACTCATGTAGCCGACGCGCGCGCCGACTTCGGTGACGGAGAGGTCTGTCTCGGCGAGCAGGTCTCGCGCGCGCGCCGCGCGAAGGCCCGCGAGGTACGCGTGGGGCGTCGCGCCCGTCAGCTTCTTGAAGAGGCGCGAGAAGTGGAAGGGCGAGAGGTGAGCCGAAGAGGCTATCTCTTCGAGCGAAAGCTCGCGGTGCATGTGCGCGTGCATCAGCTCGACGGCGAGGCGTATGCGCCGGTCTACGAGCCCCGCGCGCGACAGCTCGAGGTTCTCCGAGCGCCGCACGTTCGCGTAGCGCCTGAGCGCGTGTACGAGCGCGTGCTCGACGACGGCGGTTACTATCAACTCCTGACCGGCGGCCTCTTCCAGAAGCTCGTCGGCGAGGTCGCGCGCGAGCCGCGCGAGGCGTTGGTCGTTCACGACCTCGCGCGCGCGGAAGGTGACGACTCCGTCCGGGCGTGTGAGACGCGCGCGCGCAGCCGCGTCGTGAACGAAGACCGGCGCGAAGCTTACGACGACGAACTCCGCGCGACCCCCGCCGGAGGCTTGCAGAGAGTCGCCGGGCGCGGCCAGGAGCGCCGAGCCGCCGCGTATCTCTCCCGACGCGTGCGCGTCGCGAGTCGAGGCAGAGTCGCCCGCCGAGTCCGCCTCGGACTTACTCTCGCGCCAGCGCAGCTCGCCTTCAAGGAGTAGAAGCGCGGAGTAGTCTGCGCGCGCCTCGCTCGACCAGCGGAGTCGTCGGCCCGCGCGGTAGTGGACGGAGAAGTGCGGCGGGCGCGCGTAGACTCTCTCGGCCGTGTGCTCGGCGGGGCTCATGCTCTTCAGTAGCCGAGGACTTGGCCGGGGCCGCAACTCCGCCCCAGCCGATAGTGTAGTTGGTTGGGGTCGTCGGTGATGATCGCGCGCAGGTTCATGGTTGCCGCGCGTCGCAGCCAGAAGAGCGAGTTGATAGTCCAGACGACGACCTCAAAGCCGCGCTCGCGCGCCCGCTCGACCGTGGCCTTGCGAAGCAGCGAGCGGTGCAGGGAGATTTCGTCAGCGCCGCACGCCTCGGCCTGCGCGAGAATCTTCGCGGCGGGCACGAACGGGCGCGGCCAGCTTCGCCCGAAGAGCGCGGCGGTGCGAATCTCGGGCGCGATTTTTTTAACCTCGACGAGCGCGTCGTGCTCGAAGCTCTTGATGACGAGGCGCTCGCCGAGCTTGTGTTCGCGAACTAAGTTGACGACTGCGCGCGCGAGTTCTGCGCGGCCCGCTGGCTCTTCACACTTCAACTCGACGTAGAGGTGTTTGTCGCCGTAGCGCTCGAAGACTTCGGAGAGCAGAGGGATGCGCTCCCACTCGAAGCCTTCTATCGCGCGGTCGGGGTTCTTCAGGTTGAACCACTCGCCCGCGTAGAACGTCTTCAGCACGGTCGAGTCGAAGTCGTCCACGCGGCGTTCGAGGTACGCGGTGCGCGCGAGCGTCGGGTCGTGTATGACGACTGGGACGCCGTCGTGCGCGAGACGCACGTCGAGCTCTATGCCGTCGGCCTTCCAGTGAAAGGCGAGGTTGAATGAGGCGATGGTGTTCTCGGGCGCGCACGCGCACGCGCCGCGGTGGCCGATGATGAGCGGACGCCCGCCGGGACTTTCGACGCCGCGCTTCATTCCTTCCTCTTGCGCGGCGCGCGCTTGGACGCGGACTTCGACGCGGACTTCGACGCAGTCTTCGAAGGACTCTTGCGCGCCCTCTTCGCCGCGGCGGGCGCGGGCTCCGGAGGCTTCGCATCGTTCCTCAACAAGTTTATAGAGGGCTTCACGCCGCCGCCGGTCGAAGGTGAAGACGTGGCCGCGGGGATGTGCTCCGGCTTAGACGGCTCGGGCGCGGAGGCCGTCAGGTTCGGCGCGTCGAAGTAGAGCGCGGTGAGCGGCGGCAGGTCTACGGAGGCCGAGAAGGGAAGCCCGTGCCAGGGCGTCTCCTCCGCTTCGATTGACTCGACGCGCAGCGCGTCCGCGCCGAAGTAGTAGGACGAGTCCGTGTTGAGTACGAGCCTGTACGTGCCCGCCACGGGCAGCCCGAAGCGGTAGCCAGCGCGCGGCGCGGCGGAGAAGTTGCAGACGCAGACGACGCAGTCGCCCGACGCCGACGTGCGAGCGAAGGCGACTATGTTCTCGAGCGCGTTGTTAACGTCTATCCAGTGGAAGCCGCGCGGCTCCACGTCCAGCTCGTAGAGCGCGGGCCGCTCGCGCAAGATTCGGTTCAAGTCTCCGACGAGCGTGTTGACGCCGAGGTGCCCGTCCTTGTCTTCGAGCAGGTGCCAGTCGAGGCTCCGCTCGTCGCTCCACTCGCGCCACTGCGCTATCTCTCCGCCCATGAAGAGGAGCTTCTTGCCCGGATGCGCCCACATGTAGGCGTATAGCGCGCGCAGGGAAGCGAGCTTCTGCTCGCGCGTGCCGTGCATCTTGTTCAGCATAGAGCCCTTCATGTGCACGACCTCGTCGTGCGAGAAGGGGAGTATGAAGTTCTCGCTCCACGCGTAGGTGAGGCCGAAGGTCAGGTTGTTGTGGAAGTACCGGCGGACGAACGGGTCGCGCTCGAAGTACTTGAGCGTGTCGTGCATCCAGCCCATGTTCCACTTGAAGTCGAAGCCGAGCCCGTGCTGATCCGTGCCCTTCGTGACGAGCGGCCAGCTTGTCGACTCCTCGGCAATCATGATCGCGCCGGGCTGCTCCTGATGGACGACGTTATTCAGCTCGCGTATGAAGTCGATGGCTTCAAGATTCTCGCGCCCGCCGAACCTGTTCGGCACCCAGCGCCCCTCGTCGCGGCTGTAGTCGAGGTAGAGCATCGACGCGACCGCGTCAACTCTCAGCCCGTCGACGTGGCACTCGCGCAGCCAGAAGAGCGCGTTGGCGATGAGGAAGTTTCGCACCTCGTTGCGGCCGTAGTTGAAGATGAACGTGCCCCAGTCGGGGTGCTCGCCGAGCCGGGGGTCTGCGTGCTCGTAGAGCGCCGAGCCGTCGAAGCGCCCCAAAGCCCAGGCGTCTTTGGGGAAGTGCGCGGGCACCCAGTCCATGATGACGCCTATGCCGCGCCGGTGAAGGTGGTCAACCAGAAAACGGAAGTCGTCGGGGTCGCCGAAGCGCGAAGTCGGCGCGTAGTAGTTCGCGACCTGATAGCCCCACGAGCCGCCGTACGGGTGGCCCTTCAGCGGGAGGAACTCGACGTGCGTAAAGCCGAGGCGCTCGCAGTAGTCCGCGAGCGCGGGCGCGGTCTCTCGGTACGTGAGCGAACGGCCGCCCTCTTCGGGTATGCGACGCCACGAGCCGAGGTGAACTTCGTAGGCGAGCAAAGGCCGCCGCAGGTGGTCTTCGCTCGCGCGCCGCTCCATCCAGTCTGAATCGTCGAACTCGTACTTCGACTCGAAGACGATTGAGTTCGTCTCGGGCGGGACTTCGGTGTAGAGCGCGTAGGGGTCTGCCTTGAGGAACGCGAGCGCGCCGCGCCTGTGAATCTCGAACTTGTAGCGCGCGCCCGCGCCGAGATCCGGCACGAATATCTCCCAGACGCCGGAGGAGCCGAGCTTGCGCATCTGGTGGAGCCGCCCGTCCCACCCGTTGAAGTCGCCGACGACGCTGACGCCGTCGGCGTTCGGGGCCCACACGGCGAAGGAGACTCCCCCGATTGGGCCGAGCCGCCGGACGTGCGCGCCGAGCTTTTCGTAGAGCTTCCAGTGTCGGCCCTCCCCGAAGAGGTGTTCGTCGAAGTTGCCGAGCGTCGGCATGAAGGCGTAAGGGTCTCGGTAGGTGAAGACGTTGCCGTCGGGGTAGTGCGCGCGCAGGACGTACGGGAAGAGTTGTTCGCGACCTTCGACGAGAACCTCGTAGAGCCCGCGCGGGTCTGCGCGCTCCATGTCGCGCGGCGGCTCGCCTTCGGCGACCAGCTCGACGCGCGCGGCCTCGGGCCTGTAGGCGCGCACCGTCACGCCGCGCGGCGTCGGGTGCGCGCCGAGCAACGCGTGCGGGTCTGACGGGTGGAGCGCGAACATACGCTCGGCCTCCGCGCGCACGGCCGCCCCCGAAACGCCCGCGCCCCAACTCTCCATCAAGCCCTCCTTGTCCGGCATCCGTCGCTTCTCCTTAAAAGTCGGCCCCGAAAAAGTTCGCTGGCGAGTTCGAGCGTTACCGCGGCCTGCCGCGCCGAAGCCCCTTTATCAAGAAGACCAGCAGGACGACGACGAGCAGTAGGACGACCAATTCCGTCACGCCGATGAACTGGAAGACGCCGGGGTTACGAGTCAACATTCTTCACCTCCCTGCATGAGTCGGCCGCGCGCGCCGTCGGGCCGCCTTCAGTCGCGCGCGGCGGTTTCGGAGAACATGCGCTCGTCGCTTTCCGTCGGCTCGCGCGCGGCGAGCGCGTTGGGCGCGAGGCCGAGCGCGAGCGCGAACTCGCGCAGCTCTTCGGAGGGCCTTACCCACGCGCGCGCGGCCTCGTAGATAATCTCCTGCGCGCGTTCGAGGTTCGCTTCGAGCCCAAGCTCGCGGCCCAAGGCAATCAGCTCGCGCGCGGAGCGCACGGCGTCGGGCGAGGGGTGCTCTACGACGCGGCGCGCGGCCTCCGTGAGAGTCTTCTCGAAGACGCGCGTGGCGTGCGTGCGGTCTATGCGCTGCCCGAGCCGCGCGGCCTCGCGCGCCATCTCGAAGGCGCGCGCGTAGTCGTTCTCGCCGAGGCGTTGCGCGCGCAACTCGGTTTCGAGGCGGCGGCCCGTCACGAGTTCGGCCGCGACGCGTAGCTCGCGCGGCGGCTCGAAGCCTATCTCGACCAGGCGCTCGACGACGCGGCGGTTGTCTTCGTACACGCGCTCATACTCGTCTAAGAGGCGCGCGACCATGCGGCCGAAGACCGCGCGCGACAGGCGGCCCTGCCCCTGCGGCAGAAGCGCTTCGAGCCCGAACTCGTCCGGGCCGAACTCTGTCAGCGCGAGTCTTAGGAGGACGGGCAGCGAGGCCGTGCGGAACTGCGACCAGAGCCGCGACGCGGCCTCTTCGAACTTCTCACGGCCCACGTACGGGCACAGCGCGCAGTAGTAATCGACCTCGCCGAAGTGCATCGCGGCGAGCGCGTAGTCGTGAAGTCTGCCCGTGGCGCGCTCCTCCAAAGAGAGGCGCATCGTCTCCAACGTGACGCGGCCGTGGCGTCGTTTCTGCACGTCCGACGTTTGGTAGTCGTAGCCCGCGGACTCGAACTCGGGCGCGCGCCCCTCGCGCTCGACCAGGCCGGAGATGGCGACGTGCGCGGCGACGCGGCGCGGCGTGACGCGCGAGTGCTCGACCGCGCGGAGGAAGATGTCAGCGCCCGTGCCGCGCTCCTGCACGTTGCTGCGCGCGTCGCCGAGCGCTTCGAGGAAGCGCGCGACGGGCGGCGCGAGGCCGAGGTCGTTCATGAGCTCTACGACGCGGCCCGCGTAGCGTAGGGTCTGCACGGTCTCGATGCCGGAGATGTCGTTGAAGAACCAGCCGCAGCTCGTGTACATCGTCATCGAAGCGCGCACGGCTTCGAGCAGCGTGAGCGCGCGCACGCGCTCGTCGCGCGTGAGCGTTCGCGCCGCGCGCCGCCGAAAGAACTCTTCGCGCGACGCGGCGCGGCCGGTCAGAAGTTCTGCGTAAGCGTCGCGCGCCTCCCAAGGGTCGCGCAGAAGCTCGCCGCACGCCTCTTCAAACTTCGGCGCGAGGTCGTCGCGCAGCAGGTCGAAGGCCGCGCGGAGCGGCGCACGCCAGCGCTGGTTCCAGCCCTCGGGCGCACCCGCGCTGCAACCGCAGTCGCGAGTCCAGCGCCCTAGCCCGTGCGCGCAGCTCCACGCCGTGCCCGCGCCGTCAGGCCCGCGCTTTATCTCGACTTCGAACTCGGGCTCGTGCGCGTCAAGAAACTCGCCGTAGTTCGTGACGCGGAAGCCCTGTCGCTCGGCCTCCGTGTCGAGAGCGTACGCGAGGCAGCGGTCGCCCCAGCGGAAGTGGTGGCCGTAACTTTCGCCGTCGGTCGCGACGTTGACGAGCGTCGCGCCGTGACGCGCCGCGCGCGCGCACGCGCCGACGAACGCGCGGCTCGAAGCGAGCAAGCCTTCGAAGGCGACGCCGCGCGCTATCTGCCCGTCGTAGAAGAAGACCGCGAGCGAGCGCCCGCCGCCGTCCGTGTGGGAGTAAAGGTACGGGACGGTCGTGTCAACGTCGCCGCCGGAAACGTCGCGCCATGCGTGCTCGCCCGCGCCGAGCGCGCGCACGCGCGCCGCCTGGAACGGCGAGAGTATGACGTAGCGCAAGCCCTCTTCGATGAGCGTGTCGAGCGTCGCGTCGTCGCAGGCGGTCTCGGGGAGCCAGAGCGATTCGGCCTCGCGCCCGAAACGGATGCGGAAGTCCGTCAAGCCCCAACGCACCTGCGTGCGTCGGTCGCGCTCGTCGCAGAGTGGGAGTATCGCGTGGTTGTACCCCTGGGCGATTGCGTTGCCGTGGCCGCCGCGCCGCCGTACGCTCTCGCGGTCTGCCTCGACGATGCGCGCGTAGGTGTCGGGCGAAGTGCGTTCGAGCCAGGAGAGAAGAGTCGGGCCGAAGTTGAAACTGAGGCCGGAGTAGTTGTTGACGATGCGCTCGACGCGGCCGTAGGAGTCTGTGATGCGCGCGTGCGCGTTGGGGCGGTAGCACTCGGCGTTGATGCGCTCGTTCCAGTCGTGGAAGGGCTCAGCGCCGTGCTCGCGGTCGATGAGTTCAGTCCAGGGGTTCTCGCGCGGCGGCTGGTAGAAGTGACCGTGGATGACCAGCGCAGTCGTCATCGAAAGTCGGCTCCGGAAGTTTCTCTCGGAAGTCGGGTTTAAGCTATCACGAATCCCGCGGGATTCAAATCGTGACCGAAGCCGGGCCGCTTCAACCGAGCGAGGCGGTCGCCCCGACCCGCCCCAACTCGCGCCTGAAGCGCTCGGCCTCTTCGCGCCGGGCGTCGGACTGAACGACGGCGGGGGCGGAATCAATCAGCCTCTTGGCCTCGCCCACCGTCAGCCCCGCGAAGGGACTTTATTGTTCGCTAACACTAACCCCCGGTCAGAAGAGTTCGAATTTAATGGTGAGGTACTTTTTGGGGTTTTGGCGGAAGTCGTAGATGAGTTTGACGGACTCGGCGGAGAGTTGGTTGACGTTGTTGTAGAGTTGGTCGTCGGTGAGGAGTTTACCGGCGGTGCCTTCGCCGCGTTGGATGCCGGAGACGACGTTGTCTATGCGCTCGGCGGCGGTGTTGAAGCGCGCGATGGCGGCGCGGGCGTCGTTGTAGATGGCGTCGTCGGTGAGGAGTTTGCCAGCGGTGCCTCGGCCCTGTCGCAGGTCTGCGACGATGACGTTTATCTCGTCGACGGAGCGGTTGAAGCGTGCGATGGAGCCGCGGGCGTCGTTGTAGAGCGCGTCGTCGGTGAGGAATTTGCCAGCGGTGCCTCGGCCCTGGCGGAGGTCGTCGGCGATGGCCTGCAAGGACTGGCTGACGTTGTTGAGGTTGTTGTAGAGCGCGGGGTCGTTGACGAAGCGGCCCGCGGAGCCCTCGCCCGTCTGTATCTGCCGTATGAGGCCGTTCACGTCGCGGACGGTCGAGTTGAGGTTGTTGTAGAAAGCCTCGTCGTTGACGAAGCGGCCGAAGGTTCCCTGTCCCTGGTTAATCTTCCCTGCGATGTCCGTGAACTGGACGGAGAGCTTGTTGAGTTGCTGCATGAGTTCGTTGCCGGAGGCCGCGAGCTGCTCGTAGCTGCCGCCCTCCTGTCCGGGCGGCAGGAGCGCGCCGTCCTTTACCTGCTCGCCGATGGCCGTGCCGGGCGTGACGTTGATTATCTTCTCCGCGCCGAGGATGGAGGGCGAGGCCATGCGCGCGGTGGAGTCGTTGCGTATGAGGTCTGTGGCGGGGCGGCCGTCTATCTCGCTGTCGATGGAGAAGGACGCCTCGACCTTCTCGTCGGGGTTGTCGGAGGGGGGCAGGAGACGCACGTCGTCCACCTTGCCGATGCGAACGCCCGCGAGCCTGACCTCGGAGCCGGGTCGGAGCCCGTCGGCGTTGGGGAAGCGCGCGCGCAGGTGAATCTTCTTCGAGAAGGGCGAGATGTCGCCCGACGCGTTCAGTATCAGGAAGATGAGCACGCCGATGGCGACGACGACCAGAAGCCCCACGCGCACCTCGCGCACGCCGAAACTCTTCTTCGATGAAGGCATATCGCTGTAAGGGTGAAGGCGGAAGTATGAAGGATGAAGTGAAAGCCGTTAAAGCGTCCGCCCCATCACGCGCTTATTCGTCCTTCCGCCTTCACCCTCCATCCTTTCTTCAGTGTCCGCGGATGAACCGCTGGATGTAGGCGTCCTGGTTTCTGTGGAGCGCCTCGTCGGTGCCCTCGAAAATTATCTTGCCGCCGCGCAGCATTATAACTTTGGTGTTGACGAGGCAGAGGCGCTGCCCCTCCTCCTCGAAGTTTATCTCGCCCTCGTCGTTGACGACGGCGTACTCGCTCGTCAGGTACTTGACGTTGTTCATCTCGTGCGTGACGAAGATGGAGGAAACGTCTTCGAGGTCGCGCAGCTTTATCGCGAGCTCGCATATCGTCCGCGCCGTGGGCGGGTCGAGGCCCGCGGTCGGCTCGTCGAACATGACTATCTTCGGGCCGCCGACGAGCGCGCGCGCTATCCCTACGCGGCGGCGCATGCCGCCCGAAAGCTCAATCGGCATCTTGTCGATTGCGTCTTCGAGGTTGACGAAGCGGAGCATCCTACGCACCTCCTGCTCGACCTCGTCCTCGGGCACGCCCTGCTCGTGCAGGCGGTAGGCGACGTTGTCGTAGACCGAGAGCGAGTCGAAGAGCGCGCCCTCCTGAAAGACCATGCCTATCTTCTTTCGCACGGACATCATCTGCGCTTCCGTGTGCTCGGTGATGTCCTCGCCGTCGACGACGATGCGGCCGGAGTCGGGCTTCAGGAGCCCGAGTATCAACTTGATCGTCGTGGACTTTCCGCCGCCCGAGCCGCCGAGGATTATCTTCGTCTCGCCCTTCTGGACGGTGAAGCTCAGGTTGTCGAGTATGACGCGGTCGTCGAACGCCAGCGTCACGTCTTTGAACTCTATGGCGGGCGTGATGCGCTCGCGGTCGTCAACCTCGTGAAAGGTGGACTCGCGCGCGGCGTGGCTCACGCCGCCGTGCGTCGTGTGCGGGTCGTCGCGCCGCTCTGTTTCAACGTCCGCTGAAGACATAAGAGTGCGAAGCCGTTCCGCCCGCTCAGCCCGAGGGCAGCCCTAGGAGAATCTGTAGCCCGCGCGTAATGAAGTAGTCGGCCACGATTACGAGAATCGAGGTCGCGACGACGGCCGTCGTGGTCGAGCGCCCGACCCCCACCGTGCCGCCCTCGGTCGCCAGGCCCTGGCGGCACGCAATCGTGCCGATGATTAGCGCGAAGGCCGTGGACTTGACGAAGCCGCCGATGATGTCGTCGGTCGTCAGGCCGTCCCAGACCGCCGCCATGAAGGAGCTCGACACGAGCCCGAAGAACTTCGTCGAGACGACCCAGCCGCCGCCGATGCCGACCGAGTCTGCGATGAGCGTCAGCAGCGGCAGCGTTATCACGAGCGCGACGATGCGCGGCGCGACGAGCTTTCGCACGGGGTCTGTGCCGAGCGCGCGCATGGCGTCTATCTGCTGCGACACGACCATCGAGCCCAACTCGGCCGCAATCGCCGACGCGACGCGGCCCGCGACCATAAGCCCGGAAAGCACCGGCCCCAGCTCGCGCACGAGCGCCGTCGCCACGAGCCGCCCGGTCTGGTCTTGAGCGCCGTAGTATTTTAGCGTGGGATACGTTTGCAGCGCGAGCACGCCGCCCGTGAAGAAGCCCGTCAGGAGGATTATCGTGAGCGAGCCGACGCCTATCACGTCCATCTGGGCGATTATCTCGGGGATGTACGACGGGCGTCGGAATAGCCTACGCGCGGCGCGCGCCGCGAGCAGTGTGGTCTCCTGAACCTCAAGCAGGGCGCGCAGGGCGAAATTCATGCGAGCAATCGGGGAACGAGAAACGAGTCGCGCGGAAGATGCGCCGACCTTCAACCCCGCGCGCACGCGGCTTCGAAGGAAGCAGACGCGGGGGCGCGGGCCGAAATTAAAGCTTTGATGCGGTCGGCAATAGCGAGCGGTTTATGATGCGCAATAACGGGCGGGTGCGTCAAGCAGTAAAAGCGTTCAGCCGTCAGCTTTCAGCCGTCAGCTTTAAACCCTTCGACCTTCGCGACTTCTCCGTGAGCCTCGCGTTTAAGCGAGGATCGTCTAAACGCGAAGGGCGCGGAGAAGTCGCGAAGGTCGCGAAGAAGGTTTGGCTGATAGCCGAGTGCCGAACGCCGAACGCTTTGTCACGGTCTGCCGAGTGCGCGGCGGCGTTCGCGTTGGGGGCGGAGCGTGCGCGCGTCGGGCGCGGGGTCTGCGGGCGCGTCGCGGCGTCGGACGGGGAGGCCGCGTTCGAGTCGGCGGCGGATGCGTTGCTGCCTGCGCGCGTCGAGGCGAAGGTCTCTGAAGGTCTGCAACTGTTCGGGCGTGAGGACGCGCCGGACGCGTAGCTCGGTCTGCGCGCGTAGGCGCACGAGCGCGGCCTGAGCTTCGGAGACTTCGCGCGCCCGCTGCTCGACGAGCGCGTCGTCGGCCGTGTCGGAGTAGATGGACTCGTCGAGCGCGCGTCGAGCCTGATTCAGACGGCGCGTAAGCTCTCTCGCCTGCGGCACGCTCTGCTCGCGGATCTCGCGCATCTGCGCCACCTGCGCGGCCGAAAGGTTTAGCTGCGAGAGGAGGGAAGCGGCGTCGGCCGCCGCGGGGGCTTCCTCGGTAGGCTGCTGTCGAGTCGCATTCTGCGCGGGCGTGTGCGGCGCGCAGACTAGTAAGAGCGCGAGGGCGAAGCCGCACATGAGGGCCGTGCGCGAGCCTTGAGTCAACGTTCTCATCGTAGAGACCTCGAGCCGAACTTTCACGTTTGAACTAACGCTCGTTCTTAACCGGCGGCTTGACCGCGCCGAGTATGTCCGTGAGCCGCGGAACGCTCTCTTCGTTGGGGTAGAAAACGTCGCCGTTGTCCTCCGCGAGCAGTTCGCCGTTTGTCGCGCCGCGCGTGGAACGGCGAGGGCTCGGCTTCTTAACCGCCGTCGTGCCGCCCGCGTCGCGCGAAGGCGACGCACGACGCTCGCCGCCGCCGACGTTGACGCCGCCCGCGCTCACGACTTTAACGCGCTCGGCCTCTCCGGCCTTCCAACGGCCTTCCGCCGCGGCGACTTCGCGCTCGACGTTCTGGCGAATCAACGCGTCCACCTGCTCCTGCGTGAAGCCCTTCGGCGCGGCGGCTTGAATCTGCCTTTCGACGACCCGCTCCTTAACGCCCGTGTTGAAGGCGAAGCCGTCCGAGTCCCAACGCACTTCCGCGCGAGCGAGAGTCAGCACGGCGAGGGCGCAGAGGACGACCGCGGCCGTCGCAGTCGCGGCGCGCAGCCACGTCGGCGCGAGCGAGAAGAACTCGCGCAGCGCGGCCGACGCCGAGCGCGTGTGCGCGCGCTCGGGCGTCGCGACGTGCGCGAACTCGGGCGCGTGCGTCTCCGTCTTCATCGCCGAAGCGCCGGAGGCGGAGGGCGCGACGCGCTCGGCCACGTTGAGCGCCGGTATCGAGCGCATGACCTCTTCGCGCCACTCGCCCACGCTAGCGCGCACGCCGCCGAATGCCGCCAACTCTTCGCCGCACGCGGCGCAGTCCGCCAGGTGTCTACGGAAGGCCGCGGCCTCGGCGGGCGCTGACTCGCCGTAGAGGTACGCGAGCAACTCCTCCTCGCGCCCGCAGCCGCGCGCTTCGCCAGCGCCTCCCGCGCCGTTCGTGTTAACTCTCTCGTTCATCTCGGGGCAACCTCCAGCTCGAACTTTTCGAGCCTCATGCGCAACTGCCTGAGCGCCGTGTAGAGTCGGCTCTTCACTGTGCTCAAAGGAACCTGAAGCGCGTCCGCTATCTCCTGAAACGTCAAGCCCTCGAACTCCTTCAACAGAACCACCTCGCGCAGCTCCGGCGTCAGCGCCGCGACCGCGCGCCTGACCGCCTCGGTGCGCTCCTTCGCCTCGGCCGCGCGCGCGGGCGACGCGTGCTCGCCCGCGGAGAGAAAGCTCTCGCCCGCAGACTCGACCGCGTCCTCAATCCCCGTCTCGGCACGCACGCGCGCGCGCCGCTGCCGCGTGATGCACTGGTTGACGGCGATGCGGTGGAGCCACGAGGAGACTTTCGCCTCGCCGCGGAAGTTCTGAAGGTTTCTGTAGGCGGCGACGAACGTCTCCTGCGCGGCGTCGCGCGCGTCCTCGACGCTGCCGGTGAAGCCGTACGCGAGCGCGTAAATCTTGCGCTCCCAGCGGCGCACGACCTCGCCGAAGGCGTCGCCGTCGCCCGCGATGGCGCGCTCGACCAACTGCTCGTCCGTCGTCAAAAGTCTCTCCAAAACGTTTCCGTCACGGCCCTGACCTTAGCGCGACACCCGCCCGCGCGCTCGTGGATTTAGACGCGCACGCGCGCCCTTTGGTCTGCCAAACTTCGACGTACGCCGCACGAATCTCCCGCGTTTTTGCCCGGAAAAATCGAGAGTTTAAACTACGGCCAACCATTGACAACGCTCGCGGCGCTTCCGTAGTATGAAATGAGCGCGCGGGGGCGGCGACCGGGGTCGCTTCCGGGCCATCAACTGCCGTCGGCTCGGCGGCCCTCCTGATTCTAACCCTTCGGCGGACTTTTTCCCTTCCGCTTTCCAGCACAGTGGGATCCGAAGCTTGGAATTCACGTGACTTGAAGTCGCGGC
>JADMIO011227162.1_pt1 | contig 55317 bp, 54 predicted proteins | sample 8958161 | NCBI WGS metagenome assembly JADMIO01 (sample SAMN16585339, study PRJNA669376) | soil metagenome | isolation source: Crop rotation soil | place: USA: Cullars Rotation, Alabama | collected 2011
CCGCCGTGCACCGACCGCCGCGCTGGCTTGATGCAACTATCTTCCCCACACCGCGAGATAGCCGCCGACGCCAAGTTGCCGGTAAATTCCGCGACGAGGCGGCTGATTTTCCGGAGCGCTAAATTACGCCCTTCGCCGAAACTCCGCGCGGTTGGTCACCGACACCTTCCTGAAGATGTTTTTGAGGTGCCATTTAATGGTGTTCTCGCTGACGTTCATTCGTCCCGCCATTTCGCGGTTGCTCAGTCCGCGCTTTATGAGGCGGATGAGCTCCTTTTCTCGCTCGGTGAACTGATCGGATTGCCTGGCCTCGTCGATTTCGTCACGGGAATCGAATGGGTCGACATTCGTCCCCAGCCCCTCCCGCAGCATTTCGACATACTGTGTCAGGCGGGCATCCTTCTGGTGTCGCCCGATCCGATCGTCGATGAGGCGGTCGAGAACCGTCAAAAGTTCGTCTCCTTCATCGAGAATGGACCTCACGATTCCCCGGTCTGCGGCGAACTGGACGCATTTCTCGAGCAGACGGACGCTTGCTCTCTGTCGCCCGGCGAGCCAAAGCGCTTTTACGAGCATGATGGATCGCTGTAATGCCCGCAGCTTCCAGCCAGCTCTCAGGTCCTGCTTGACCAGTCGGGTCAGCGGTTGGATGGTCTCGGCCGGCTTGAGGTGCATGTTCAGCCGCGCGGTACAGGCTGTGAGCGTTCCCTCCAGCTCGGATCTCCATTGCTCGTCTTCTGGGTCCAAGGCGCTAATCTGTTCGGATATCGAGCGTATATATGACTGCGCCATGCGGAAATCATGCTGGTCAAGCGCCAGGAAAACCTTTTCGCCCAGCACGTTGACCTCGAGGCGCACCCATTTGACCGTACTTTCGGCGATGAGGACTCTGTCTACTGCCACTCGCGCCTCGGCATGGTGTCGCCGCAGTCGCAGAATGCGCGAATAGGTTCGAAAGGTAAGAAAGCGAGTGTCCGTAAACAGATGTGCATGAAGATGCCAGGCGTATGCGTCGATCAAACGCTGCGCGCCTCGTACGTCGTTGCGTTCGTATAAGGCGGCTGCAAGCAGCCCGGCTGCCATCACGGCGGCCGTGGACATCCCACCCGCAAGTTCTTCCACAGTTCTAAGCGACCAGGAAAAGTGCGCCTTGGCTTTGTCGATTTCACCGTTGAGCAGATCGATCAGACCAAGGATACATCGACTGTAGATATCCGCGTACGGGGCCTTCGAGTGCACATCGCGGGCGATGTTGCCTTCAACCACTTGTCGTGCCTTTTCTATTTCTCCGAAGTGGGCAAAGCTAAAACACACTGCGTTGTCCACTATGGTTTTCGACCATCCGGTTTCGTTCGGATAGGCTGCGATCCAAGCGCTCGCCTGCCGCATGGCGCTGGGCAAGTGGTCTCGCATGGAGAGCTGCATTATTTCAAGAGCTTCTATGCTCGCGACCCGGCTCTTATCGCCGCGAATGGCGCGCTTGCGGGCCTCAGGCTCGATCAAGGTCATCAGCGGTGCCGCATCATCCAACCGGTAGAGCAGCGACAACGACCAGGCGACCGCAAGCAGCGCCTGCGGCTGCTCGCTGAGGAACTCCATGGGAAGACGGTTCAACCAGTCCCGCAGATCGGAAACATGTCCCTCTGCAATCATATCCATGCCGCATGCCGCAATAAGCGCGGCGGCACGCCTTGGGTCGTTTCCCTCCACCGCATGCTCGGCGGCGGACCTGAGGTCCCCGGCCGCTTCAAACCAGTCGCAGCAGCGACGGTGCAGGGCGCTTGGATCGTCTATCGACGCGGCCAGGCGCTCACGGGAGAACGCTCTCAAGAGAGGCGTCGGCAGGTATTCAGTACTCTTACCGCTGCCCTTCCGTACCAGCAAGTGGTGCGCTTCATACTCATCGAGGAAGGCGGCGACGTTGAGGTGCCCATAGAGTTCGAGCAACAAGTCTCGTCGCAGTCGGTGTGGGATCAACACCGCGCCGAGGGCCCGACACGCATCCGGAGATAACCCTGCCAGCAATTCTTCCTCGAAATATCGGATGCCGCCGGTGCCTAGACACTCCGCCTGAACGGGCCCCGACCCTACGCGGGCTCGCCTTCGAACAGCCTCGCAACATAGCCTTACGCCCGCCGGCCATCCCTGCGTCTGCAGAAAGAGTTTCCGAAGCAGCGGGAGTTCAGGATCTGCGAGCAACGCTGCGGCCATCTTTTCGGTCTGATCGAAGGTAAGCCGAAAATCTTCCGATTGGAATTCCGCGAGCCGACTGCTCGTTCGGAGCTTTGCCAGGTGCAGAGGGCTTTCGACCCGAGTGGCGATCACGACCCGAAGGTTCGGCGGCGCATGGTCCAGGAGTATTTGCACGGTTCCAAGGGCCGCTTCGTCCGTCAAATTCTGAACGTCATCGAGGAACAGAAACGCCGCAAACTCGGATTCTGCGAGCTCGTTCAGCGCGACGATCAGCCTGTTTCCAGGGCTGAGCTCCGCAGGGCTCATCAGCAGCGTATTACTGGCGCTGTGCTCGCCAAGGACCCGTTGAATGAAGACAGTGACTAAGCTTCTGGACAAGAGGTTCGCGTCGTTCAACTCGCCGGAAATGCGTAGCCACGCATACCTGTCCATGACTGCATCGAATTTAGTGGCCAGCTGTGCCATGACACGCGTCTTGCCGCTGCCTGCGATGGCATTGAACAGGATGAATTGATGATGGTTGAAGAGATCCGTCTGGCTGAGGGCCGACGGCTCGAGATAGCTTCCCCGGAATCGGGGAACGATGAAGTTCGTCTTGGAAAGAAGCTGGATAGCTTCCGAATGCAGGGCCTGCGACACGGTAGGTTCCGCGGTTATGCGTCGGAAGAACTAACAGGTTGGGCAACTTCAGTAAAGCGAAGCCCGCTGCCGCTAGTTTACCGTCACTTCGCCGCCATTATGCGAAGGAAGTAGACCGCGAACACGCCAGCGTCATGAGTTGAGGCCCAAGCCCTTAAGCGCCCACCCGTTAGACTACCCCTCGCTTCGGGTAGTTTTGCGCTGGGGATCGAACGACCACACTCCCGCTCCCAATGATGCTAACGGGCGCGCAATCGAGAGAGTGACGCATGACAACGGTCCCCACGTTCCGGGTCGATCCCAGTTGGTTTTGGTCGCGGGAGCGGGCCCAACGCGAATGGGACCACCTGTGGACCAAGGTTTGGCACATGGGACCTCGGGTGGAAGAAATCCCCGAGGGAGGCGACGTTTTTATTCACACGCTGGGTCGCGAGAGCCTGCTGTTCGTCAATACGGGCAAAGGCGGTATCAAGGGATATTTCAATGTCTGCCGGCACCGCGGCAATCGCTTGCTGCTCAGCCAGGACGGCCCTGGCTTCGTCACCCAGTTCCATTGTTCCTTTCATGGCTGGAGTTATGGTCTTGACGGCTCGTTGGACAACGTACCCAGTCGCGAGCGTTTCGATCCGGTCAAGTTGAACGATCCAGATTGCACGTCGCTCAAGACCTTCCGGGTCGAGAGTTTCGCCGGTTGGCTTTGGTACACCCTGGATGAAGGCGCGCCGACGCTCGAGGAGTACCTCGGGCCGATCGCACCCAAGCTTGCGGCCTACAAGATGGAACGGGCGACCATCATCGATTACAAAACCTTCGAATTCGCCTGCAACTGGAAAATGACGTTCGACGCGTTCAATGAAAGCTACCACTTCCAGACGCTGCATTCGGAAATCCTGTCATGGGGCAACGAGGACGCGCCGATCACGCTCCTCAACATCCACAGCTTCATGGTCAACGAGTATGGCCGGCCCAGCAAAAGGTATCCCGAGCACGAGAAGCTCAATCCTGCGCTGACCACGCTGCTCGAAGCCAACGGGATCGACCCCGCGACATTTGCGGGTAAGGCGAGCGATGTGCGCCGTGCCGTGCAGGAGGCCAAGCGAGCAAAAGCGGGGAAATCCGTGTTCCCTTACGAGGGGCTAAACGACAGCCAGCTCAGCGATGCATATCACTACATGCTGTTCCCGAGCACGCACTTCAACCTTTTCCCCGAATTCTACGTCGCGCTTCGCTATCGCCCCCATCCGAGCGGCGATCCGGAGAAGATGTATTTCGACTTCATCATGTGTGCGCCGCTGGAAGAGGGGGAAACCGTTCCGCCCTATGAACACCGGATTGTTCGAGGCGGCGAAGAGCCGGTCGCCGACATCCTCAAATGGGGCGTGCGCCAGCATCCGATCGTGAACGAGGTCCTGGGACAGGATGTCGGGCTCGTCGAGCACGTCCAGCGCGGGCAGCATTCCCAGAGTTTCGACCAGGCGATCCTAAGTACCGACGAGCGACGGATCGAACATTTCCATCGCAACGTCGACGAATTGATCAACGGCCGCTCGGTGCGCGATCTGCTTGCGACGAATCCCGTCGAAGCCGATGCCCACAGCGGAACGTAGACGCGCAAGGGGTTAGCTTCATGCCGGCCATCCGCGTTCACCTGGTCTGTGGAGCACCGACGCACGACACCAATTACGTGCGGCTGCAATTGCTCGAGGCTTTGTCCGAGCTTGAGCATGCCTGGGTAACTGTGGGTGAAGATTTCTCGGACACGGGCAAGATTGCCGCGGCGGACGCGATAGTGCTTTACACGTGCAATGTTTCGCCATCGCACGCGGAGCTCGACGCGCTCGAGGCGTTCGTCGAACGCGGCGGGCGGCTATTTGCCATGCATGCCAGCAATGCGCTGATCCGTTTCACCGATGGTCCGCCGATCGTCGTGCAGAACATCGAAATTCCTGGCCAGGTCGACACGACCGATACGAATCCGCGATTCACCGCTCTGCTCGGCAGCCGGTTTCTCGCACACCTGCTGCTGCAGCCTATGCACGTCGAGAATGTCGCCCCTGACAATCCCGTGGTTGCGGGAATCGCCGGTTTCGACGTGGTCGACGAGCCCTACATCGTCGAATTGACGGGTCCAGCCGAAGTGCTGTTGTCATCGCGCTTCGCCGGCACGAACCCGGGGTATGTGCTTTCGGATTGGCCGGAACTGCTCGATCACCCGCAGATGTACCTGCGCAGGCAAGGCAAAGGCGCGGTGCTGTACCTCAATCTCGGCCACAGCAGCGGTCGATATGACTTCCTGCCGCTCATGGAGGAGGGCCCCGTCACGCGAGGTCCATGGGAAGCGCAGGGATTTCGTCAGGTGCTCGGCCGTGCGCTCAACTGGGTGACGGGCCAGTGATGGCCAGGCTGGCCGGCAAGGTTGCGGTAGTCCTGGGGGCCGGCAGGCAAGGGAACATGGGGCAGACGATCGCGCGGCGTTTCACGCTCGAGGGCGCGCGCGTCGTCGTCAGCGGCAGAAGCGCCGGCCCACTCGCGGAACTCGCCAGCGAAATCGGGGGCATTGCCGTCCAGTGTGATATCCGCTCGCGCGTATCGCTCGAAGCACTGGCAGTAGCAACCATCGAACGATTCGGCCGGATCGACGTTGCCGTTGATTGCGCGGGCGCCAATCTTCCAGTCCCGTTTCTCGAAACGACGGAACAGCAGCTGCAGTATCTGTTCGACCTGCAGTTCAAGGGGCCCTTCCAGTTCCTGCAGGTCATGGTCGCAGCGATGGTCAGAGGCGGGTCGATCATCCAGATCAGTTCGGCTGCCGCAACGATCCTGCTCGATGACTACGCGGCCTATCGGGGGACGAAGGCAGGAATTGACCAGGTGGTACGCAGCGTCGCCGACGAATTCGGTGCACAGGGAATTCGCGTCAATTCGATCAGCCCCGGCGCTGTCCGCACGCCCATGACGCAGGGACTGTGGGACCATCCCGCCGCCGTTCATCTGTTCGAACGCACGTCCCCGCTCGGTCGCACCGCCACTGTTGGCGAGATCGCGGCCGCCGCGCTCTGGCTGGCTGATGACGAGTGCTTCATGACCGGTGAGAACCTTCATGTGAGCGGTGGCCTGCTGCTACGCAAGAATCCATCAAAAGTGGAAGTGGAGAGGGCGATGGCCCGGGCGCAATGACGGATGCGCATCCATGCACGCTCGTCGAGATCCTGGATGCCAACGAAAAGCGCCGACCGGGCAAGTGCGCACTCGTTTTCGGGGATGAACGAGTAGATTACGCAACGCTGGCCAGGCGAAGTCGACAGGTCGCATCAGGCCTTCTGGCGGCGGGCGCTGCGCGTGGTGACCGGGTCGCCTACATCGGCGCCAACAGCGCGGCCTACTACGAGATTCTGTTCGCCGCAGCCCGGATCGGCGCAGTCATGCTGCCTGTGAACTGGCGCCTCGCCGACGACGAGCTCGTCCACATCCTGACCAACGGCGCAGCGCGGATACTCTTCGCAGAGCCGCGCTTCATCGAGAGACTCAGGAAGGCTGGCCTTTCATTTGCGCTGCGCATGTCCTTGGATCACCTCGGTGTGCACGACGACTTTGCCGTCTGGCGCGATGCTCGCTCGCACGACATCGGCAACGTACCGATCGCTCGCGACGATGTGGTGATGCAGCTCTACACTTCGGGAACCACCGGGAAGCCGAAGGGCGCAATGCTTTCGCATCGCAGCATTCTTGCGCTGCGGAGCGAAGTTCCCGATGAGCAGCAGCCGACCTGGAACAGATGGAGCGAAGCCGACGTCAGCATCCTGCCGCTGCCGCTATTCCATATCGGTACTGCCGCCTGGGGCCTGATCGGCATGTTCTACGGTGCAACCAGCATCATCCAGACCGAGTTCGATCCGGTCACGTTCATCGATGCGATTGAGCGTCATGGTGCGACGCGGCTTTGTATGGTGCCCTCCGCACTGAAGTTGATGATCGAGCACCCGCGCGCCGCGGCGGCCGATTTCTCAACCGTCAAATATACGTTCTACGGTGCCTCGCCGATCCCGCTGCCCTTGCTGCGCGACGCCATGCGAGTGGTGGGAGGCGGCTTTGTGCAGATCTACGGTATGACCGAAACGTCCGGCGCCATTTCGGGACTGCCACCGGAAGACCATGACCTCGGTGGGAACCGCCGGATGCTATCGGCCGGAAAGCCGCTCCCCGGCGTCGAGATCCAGATCCGTAGCCCCGGGAGCCGAGCCCTGCCCCAAGGGCAGATCGGCGAGGTCGCTATCCGCTGCGGCGCCAACATGGTCGGCTATTTCGCTGATCCCGCCGCAACGGCGCGATCGATCGATCCCGATGGCTGGCTGCTGACCGGAGACGCTGGGTACCTGGAAGACGGCTACCTGTTCATCCACGACAGGATCAAGGAGATGATCATCAGCGGTGGCGAAAATGTCTACCCCGCCGAGGTCGAAGCCGCGCTCTGCGATCACCCTGACGTTGCCGACGTCGCGGTTATAGGCGTTCCCGATCCGAAGTGGGGCGAGGCAGTCAAGGCGGTGATCGTGAGGGCACCCCAATCGACGGCCACTTCCGACGATGTCCTCGCCTGGCTCAAGTTGCGCATCGCCGGCTACAAGGTGCCCAAATCGATCGATTTCGTCGACAGCCTGCCACGCAATGCCGCCGGCAAGGTGCTGCGCAAGGATCTGCGCGAGCCGTACTGGGCAGGAATGGCGAGGCGGGTCAACTGACGGCGACAAGCGAAGCCAGGGTTAATTATTTTTTAGAGCGGTGCTGAGGAGAGTGCGGTGCAGTTACAAGGAAAGCAAAGACTGGGCTTCTACCGGGATATCCTGCTTTGCAGGAGCATCGACGATGCGCTGGTGGAGATCTACTGGGAAGGCAAGCGCCCGATCTTCTCCTTTGCCGCCGGGCCGCTTCCCGGAGAACTGCACAGCTCCCGCGGCCAGGAACCGGTGGGTGTCGGTGTGTGCCGGGCGCTCGGCTCGGATGACATGATCACGACCGGCCATCGCCCGCACCACGTGGCGCTGGCGCGCGGCGTGGATCCCAAGCGGATGGTGGCCGAGATCCTGGGCAAGTCGACCGGATTGTCAGGCGGTGTCGGCGGCCATATGCATCTGTACGATCCGAGCGTGAATTTCTCCTCGAGCGGAATCATCGCCGAAGGCATTGGCCCGGTCGCCGGCATGGCGATGGCTCGACAGATGCAAGGCTTGCCCGGAATCGGCGTTGCCTTCATCGGCGATGCGGCAGTAAACCAGGGTGCCTTCCACGAGGTGCTCAACCTCGTCTCGTTGTACAAGATCCCATTCATCTGCGTCGTCGAGGACAACAAGTGGGGGGTTACCACATCGAAAGCTGAGTCCACCGTCATCGAGCGCAATTCCGATCGCGCGGCGAACTACGGCATGGTGGGCGAATGCGTAACCGGTAACGACGTAGAGGTAATCCACGAAGCCGCTTTGCGAGCTGTAGCGCGGGCTCGCGCGGAGAGCAAAGCGACGCTGCTGGAGATTGAGACGGTGCGGCTCGACGGGCACTTCATCGGTGATCCCGCTGGCTACATCACCGGCGAGCGCAAGGCCTACCAGGTCGATCCCATCCCAGCCTATCGCCGAAAATTAATCGACGCGGGCGTGCTCGACGACGCGATCGATCGGCGGATAGCGGCCGAGGTGAAGGCAGTCACCGACGAAGCGATCCGCTTTGGCCTGGAGAGCCCCTATCCAGAAACAGTGGCGGCCTTCCGTAACGTATTTGCACCTGCACTGGGATAAACCCATGAGCGTATCCATCACCCCTTCAGCGACCGCCGAATCTGCCACGCAGGCTCGCACACTCTCCATGGCGCGCGCGCAACGCGAGGCCGTGGAATGGGAAATGACTCATAACGAAAAGGTTTTCATCATCGGCGAGGACGTCTACTCGATGGGCGGCGTCTTTGGCACTGCCGACGGGCTGGGCGCGAAGTTCGGCCCCCGGCGGGTCGTCAACACTCCGATTTCGGAGACAGGCTTCATGGGTCTTGCTACGGGTGCGGCGATGGCCGGCATGCACCCGATCGTGGAACTGGCCTACATCGATTTCATCGGCGTTTGCTTCAACCAAGTCGTCAATTTCGCAGCCAAGACCCATTACATGTCGGGCGGGCAGGTCAAGGTCCCGATGATCCTGCTGACCGGTACCGGCGGCGGCTACAACAATGCTGCCCAGCACTCGCAATGCTTGCACGCCACCGTCGCGCACATGCCGGGCATGAAGGTTGTTTACCCGACCAATGCCTACGATGCCAAAGGCATGATGCACACCGCGCTGCGCGATGAGAATTTCGTCGTATTCCTGATTCATAAGGGTACGGCCGGCCTCGGTTGGGTGGGACCGATCATCAAGACGGCGCTTGCAGACGTGCCGATCGAGGACTACACCGTTCCGTTCGGCAAGGCTGCGGTGACCCGCGAGGGCAAAGATGTAACGATCGTGACGCTCGGCATGGGCGTACACCAGTCGCTCATGGCTGCGGAAACGCTGCAGGCAGAAGGCATTTCCACCGAGATACTCGACCTGCGTTCGCTGGTGCCGCTCGACCGCGATGCCATCGTCCGGTCGGTGCGCAAGACTGGTCGTCTCGTCGTCGTGGACGAGGACTATCTCAGCTTCGGCGTGTCCGGCGAAATCATCGCCACCGTTGTCGAGCGCGATCCCCGCATGTTGCGCTCGGCCCCGGTTCGAGTGTGCATGCCGGACATTCCGCTCCCGTTCTCACGCGTACTCGAAAATCACGTGTTGCCCCTGGCTGGCCGTATCGCCGCTGGAGTGCGGGCGGCGATCACCTGAGACACCGAGAGACTACGATGACCAATATCACTGTTCCCGAAGGCCTGTGTTCCGGGGTCGAGCAGTCCGCCAGTATCGCCAACTGGATCTATTCTGACGGTGCGCAGGTGAAGCAGGGCGAGATTGTCGCGGAACTGATGGTTGAAAAAGCGACTATCGAAATAGTCGCACCTGCCAGCGGAACTTTGCGCATTGCAGTGGAACCCGAGGTCCCGGTCGGAACGGGAGCGGTCCTTGCGACCATCGAGTAGAGCGAGTGCTTGTCATTAACGCTGAAGTTGCGCAGCGACGAAGACCGAGGAGATTGCCGTGAGCCGCCAGGAGAACATCGACCTGCTCAATCGCTATTTCACGCACATGGCCAACGGGGAATGGGCAGCGGTTGAGTCGATGTACCACGACGATATCGTCATTCAATTGGCCGGTACCACGCCTGCGTCCGGCCGCCTTGCAGGCAAGGCCATGGTGACGGACGAGTTGATCGCCAAGCAGGTCCATGGCGCGCTGGTGCCGGAAAAGATGCAGTTCGCGCGGCGCTGGAAGATCATGTGCGCCGATGCTGACCGGGTCGTCGCCATCATGGAAGGCGGCGGACCGACCTTGTCAGGCGATGTCTACGACCAGACCTACTGCGAGATATTCCGTTTCAAGGACGGCAAGGTCCTGGAAATGCACGCCTTTCTCGATACCGCCCTGGTCGAGCGGGCATTGTTCAATAACCCACTGTCAAAGCCTCGCGGTGCGGGCGCCGCGAAAATGGAATATTAGTTTTCATGACGACGCGTTTCGCTGGCAAAACGTGCCTGGTCACCGGAGCAGCTCGAGGCATTGGAGCGGCAATCGCACGCGCTTTTGTTGCAGAGGGCGCGCAGGTCGTCATGGTCGATGTTCTCGAGAAAGACTTGCGCGGCACCGCTGAAACCCTCAACCAGACGGCCTTGCTCCACGATGTGGCGGACGAAGACGGGTGGCGCACGATCGTCGCTCGTCTCGAGCGCGACTATGGGCGGCTGGATGTCCTCGTCAACAATGCCGGGTTTGGCTGGCTCAAGAACATCACCGATACAGCGCTGGAAGACTGGCGCCGGCTGATGGCCGTCAACGTCGACGGTGTCTTCCTCGGCATGAAGCACTGCATCCCGCTGATGGCTCGAGGCGGCGGCGGCGCGATCGTCAACATGTCCTCCATGTATGGAACGGTGGGGAACGCCGGCACCTCCGCTTATTGCGCCAGCAAGGGAGCGGTGACGATGATGACCAAGGCGGTGGCCCTGGAGTGCGCCGAAGCCAACAACGGAATTCGCGTCAACTCCATCCATCCCGGTTACGTGACGACACCGTCCGTCGCGGAGACGCTGACCAGTGAGCAGGTGAACGCGTTACGGGCGCTGCATCCTCTCAACAGGCTGGCGGACCCGCAGGAGATTGCTCGCGCCACGCTGTTTCTGGCTTCGTCAGACGCGTCGTTCATGACGGGCGCCGCGTTGCACGTGGACGGCGGGTTTACCGCTCGCTAGGTTCCGCCCCGTCGACGGTCGTTCAGGTAAACCGTCAGCATCAGTTTGCGGGCTAAGTAGGGCGGGTGGGTTTTGGACGGCCTACCCGTCGCCCTAGGTAGTGTTGCGATTGATATCGCTCTCTTAGGATCCCCCATGCTTGGAACTTCCAGGCGCTTTGCGAAATTTTGGGGGTTGCTATGCGGAAGAAGTCCTTGGGCTGCGGAGCGTTCTCCGGCGCGCTGCTTCTGTTCGGTGCTCAGGTCGATGCGCAAGAAGCAGCACTACCAAGCGGTGCATCCGATGCGCCTCTGGAAGAGATCACCGTAACCGCCCGGCAGCGCACGGAGAGGTTGCTCGATGTGCCCGTGACCGTGACGGCGCTCGGCAGCACCGATCTCAAGCGGTATGCCGCGGACAATCTATCCAGCATCACGGAGATGGCGCCGCAAGTGAGTGTCGCGAAGCAAGCCAGCGGTGGCGGTTCGAGCTTCATCATCCGCGGCATCGGATCCTCGACCCTGGATACCGGCTTTGACCAGTCCGTAGCGCTCAACATCGATGGACTGCAGACGAGCCGCGGCCGATCGTTACAGCAAAGCTATTTCGACTTGGCACAGGTCGAAGTCCTCAAGGGGCCTCAGGCCCTGTTTTTTGGCAAGAACAGTCCGGCGGGCGTGATTTCTCTGACATCGGCCAATCCAACACGTGAATTTGAAGCGGGCGCGACGCTCGGGTACGAGTTCGAAGCCGAAGAGAGCTCAGTCAGCGGGTTCCTCTCTGGCCCGATTACCGACACGATCGGCGCGCGCCTGGCGATTCAGGGAAAAGACTCACGCGGTTGGCTTGAGAACGTCACCTCTAAGGGGGTAGCGGGTGCGGAACCGGCGACGGGCATGGATATGTTGCCCTCCGACCGCTGGGGCCCGAAGGAAACCGAGTACCTGGGACGGCTGACGCTGCTGTTCGAACCGAGCGACACGTTCAGTGCAAACCTGAAATTGACGTCGGGTGTCTCGAAGGACAACGGCGAGGGAACCAATGGCGAGATCATTGCGTGTCCGCTCGGCTACGTCACCAATGGCGGCACGATGGTTGATCCCTACGCCGATTGCAAAGCGAATCGGAAAGTGTCGGCGACGCGCGTGCCAAAGGAACTTCTCGGCGGCGTCGTCGATGCCCGCGATGGCAAATCCTATTCAGAATATAAGCCGCTGATCACCTCTCTTACCATGAACTGGAACCCGGGGTCCGTGGACATCACATCGGTCACAGGGTACTACCGCTACAAGCTCGACTATTACCAGAATGGATTCGAGAAAACGATCTTCGCACTGAATTTTGGATCGCAACGCGAAGAGTACGATTCGTTGAGCCAGGAACTACGGGCCCTGACCAAGTTCGACTCCAAGGTCAATTTCATGGTCGGCGCGTTTTACCAGGATGCGACCCTGGACAATGATCAGTCGTTTCGCATTGCAGCACTGCCTGTAGACCCGGCGACCGGCTTTTACCAGAGCATAACCAAGGGTGGCGCAATCGATTCGAAAACCTATTCAGTGTTCGGACAGCTGATCTGGGCCCTGGCGGACAACATCGAACTGGCAGGCGGCGTGCGTTGGACACGCGAGGAAAAAGATGTCACCCAAGGAAATACTTATGTGCATCCACTGCTGGCGGCAGCTTTCCCGCTGACGACGTTTGCGAACACGTTCGAGGATGACAACTATTCCCCGGAGGCGACCCTTACCTGGCACCCCACCGGCGACACGACGCTGTTTGCCGCCTACAAGACGGGCTACAAGTCGGGCGGGTTCGGGTTGCCAGCCATCTTGAGTAACGCCACTACGCCTGAAGACTTCAGTTTCGACTCCGAAAAGGCCGAAGGTTTCGAAATTGGTGCCAAGGGCATGTTCTTCGACGGCAAGCTGCGGCTCAGCAGTGCCGTCTATCTTTACGATTACGATGACCTGCAGGTAACGATCTTCGATGGCGCGAAGATCACGTACCAGACTTTCAACGCGGGTTCAGCGCGAGCGAAGGGAATCGAATTCGATGCGAGGTACCAGGCGAACCAGGATCTCCAGCTGCGGCTGGGAGTCGGCTACAACAAGACGCGCTACCGCTCCTTTGACTCAGCCTGCTATGCCGGGCAGACCACCAGCGAAGGCTGCAATCTGCTGCCGGTCGGCGGGGTGTTCACGCGCCAGGACCTCAGTGGCAATCCCACCGTCCGCGCACCGGACTGGAGCATCAACGCCGGCGTCAGCTATGACGTTCCGATCGGCGCGTCGCTGATGTTGCAGCTGACCGGTGATGTCGTCAGCGTCAGCGAATACTTCATCAGCGAAACAGAAGGCCCCGGCACATTGCAGGACAGCTATGTGAAGCTCAATGCCGGTATCCGCCTGACCAACGTCGACGAAACGTGGAACGTGGCTCTCATCGGGCGGAACCTGACCGATGAGTATGTAGTGGGTGGTGGCAGCGACCGGCCCAACAGCGGCTCGGGCACGGGCACCGCCGTCGGCGTTCACGGCGACATCCTCGGATACATGGAGGAGCCTCGGCAGATCCTGCTCCAGGCGGGCTACAAGTTCTAATCAGGACGATGGCCATGGAGCAGTCCGCCAATCGGGCAGTCATCGAGGACTACTACCGCGCGATGGGGCAGGGAGACTTCGATCATGTCGTCTCCCTGCACGCGCCCGATCTGGTCTGCTGGATGTCCGGCCGGAGCCTCGTCTCCGGTCGATTCCAGGGACGTACCGAGCTCTATGCCCACATGGGCGAACACGTCCTTGGGCCGCTCGTCACCGGGACAGAGCCGTACGTCAAGGACAGCCGGATCGCGCTGGTCGACGGTGACTTCGTCGTAGGGCTGCTGCGAGGCGGGCTGCCCTCGAAATCCGGTGGCCGCTACGATCAGTTCTATCTCCAGCTCTTCCGGCTGCAGGATCGCTTGATCGTCGAGATCGTCGAGATCTTCGACACGGTCATGGTTGAAACCGCACTGATGGGGCACGAGCTCGCCACACCGAGACGTTGGCCGGCCCTGCCGTTCGACCTTGGTGCCCCGGCTACATCAAGCCGTTCACGGAACTCGACACGCGAGCTGGCGTCGGCATTGGGTGAGGCACTCGTCGCTGACGAACCCAAGCGCGTTGCGGGGCTGCTGTCCGAAAACGCACTGGTTCGAATGATCGGCACGACTCCCTGCTCGGGCCGATGGAACAGCATCGAACCGGTCTATGAGGTGCTGGCCGGCGGTATGCAGGATGTGCGGACCGTATGCGCCGACGACAACGCGGCGTGCCAGCTCATGCGCTCGGCGCGCCCATCCTATGACCAGCAGTTCGGGATCGTCCTGGGTGTGGACGGCGACAAAATCAGTGAGCTCACCATCTTCCTCGATACAGTCGAAGCGGAAAGAGCGGTTTTCGACAATCCAGTCATAGACCCTTCAAAAAGCGTAATGCCGCGCTTCGACGTTGGAAAAGCTTTCAAGAGTTAGTCATCTGACGCGGAATCGCGGCGACGTAGCTCAGATTCCAGGACTGCCAGCCCCGGCCACGACATGATCGAATGCACGCTGCATGGGTCGACGGCTCTGATTGCGTTTGCCAATCCGCCGGTCAATGCGTTGAGTTTCCCGCTGCGGCGCGATCTCGTTGATGCGCTCGATCGAGCCATGGCGGCCCCGGCCGTCCGTGCAATCGTGCTGTTCGGTCGGAACGATACGTTTTCAGGTGGCGCCGACATCCGCGAGTTCAGTACGCCGGACGGGATGCGGGCACCCATCGTCCGGCACGTGATCGCGGCCATCGAGTCGAGTGACAAGCCCGTGATTGCCGCGATCGCGGGATCGTGTCTCGGTGGCGGTCTCGAGGTCGCGCTGGGTTGCCACTATCGGATCTTCGCGAGGACCGCGACGCTCGGCTTGCCCGAGGTCAAGCTCGGCATCCTGCCTGGCGCAGGGGGCACGCAGCGATTGCCGCGGCTGCTTGGCATCGAGACGGCCCTTGACATGATCGTTTCAGGAGCCTCGGTTCCAGTCATGGTTCTCGCAAAGACTCCGCTCGTGGACGAACTCGTGGAAGGCGACCTGCTCGAGGGCGCCTTGGCATTTGCAGCCAAGGTGATCGAGGCCGGCAAGCCGGCTCCGCGGGTGCGTGACAAGCAGATCAAGGAGCCTCGCGTCGACGCGCTCTGTGAATCTGCGCGTGAGGCGGCACGTGCGACCGTGCATTGCAATGTGGCTCCCTTGAAGTGCATCGACGCCGTGCATGCCGCGGCGACGATGACGTTCGAGGCGGGTTATGAGCTCGAGGCCCGGAGTCTGGACGAACTGGTCGCGACCCCCGAATCAGCGGCCCTGCGGCATGCATTTTTCGCCGAACGTGCGGCCAGCCGACTTCCGAGCATGGCCTTGGACGGCACTGGACGGATCAAATCCGCCGCCGTCGCCGGCGCGGGCACGACGGGGACTGGCATTGCGATCAACTTCCTGGATGCCGGCATTCCGGTACACCTGCTCGACGCCGAGCACGCGGCTCTCGGCAACGGCGTGAGTCGCATCCGGTCGCTGTATGCGAGCCAGGTGAAAAAAGGCGCGCTCCAACCGGAAGCGCTCGCTGAGCGTATGGCGCTTCTCGCCCCAACGACGGAATACGTGAATATCGCCCACTGTGACATCGTGATCGAAGCGGTTCCTGAGGACCTGGGTGCCAAGGAAAGCGTGTTTCGTACGCTCGACGGTGTGATGAAGCCGGGCGCCATCCTTGCAACTAACACTTCGACACTCAACCTCGACCGGATCGCAGGTGTCACTGGCCGGCCGCAGGATGTCGTCGGCATGCATTTCTTCACTCCAGCGAATGTCATGCCATTGCTCGAAATCGTGCGCTGCGCGTCAACCGCCGCAGAGGTGCTCTGGACGACCATGAAACTCGCTCGGACCCTGCGGAAGACCGCTGTCGTGTCGGGAGTATGCGAAGGCTTGATCGGCAATCGGATGATCGAGCAGTCCCTGCGGCAGGCACTGCTCATACTCGAGGATGGGGCGTCCCCCAGCCTGATCGACGCCGCCGCCGAACAATTCGGCTTTGCAGCAGGACCCTTCCGCGCGAGTGATCCTGCCGGCAACGATGTCGCCTGGAAGGCTCTCGTCGACCGTCTGATAGCGTCGCGTCGGGTCACGCTCGGTATCGTGTCCCGATCCATCGACGATGACGAGATTGTCGACCGACTCGTGCTGGCGCTCGTCAACGAAGGCGCGAGAATCATCGAGGAAGGTATTGCGGAGCGCGCGTCCGACATCGATGTCGTCTGCCTGACGGCGTACGGATTTCCCCGCTGGCGCGGTGGGCCCATGTTCTACGCCGAGCAGCGCGGGCTCCGCGAAATCGTAGGGCGCATGCGCGCGCTGGGCGCGAAGTCGCGCGGAGACTCCGGCTTCTGGGAGCCCGCGCCGTTGCTCGCTCGATTGGCGCAACGTGGCGGGAGTTTCAACACCACCGAGAAAAACCATTGAATCATCGTGACGATGTGATCGTTCGACCGCACGCACTCAGCATGCGCGGCCGCTGGGCGCGCAGCATGAGTTTTGCGCTCGGGCACGCCGCACGAATATACGTACACGCGGGGTGCACCCCTTGAATTCCCGACCTGTGGACGTTGGATTGTTTGAAGACGGGTCCGCCCCGCGACTGGTGGGCGGTCGGGATCGGATGTCCGGTCGTATCGTTTTTCCGTTGCCGGCCGATCGCGAGGCTTTCGAACCCCACGCGTTACTGCGGACCGGTCGGCTATGGTCCTACACAGTACAGCGATTTGCTCCGAAGTCGCCGCCTTACGCCGGCTCAAGGCCGTTCGAGCCGTTCGCCGTGGGCTATGTCGAGCTGCCGGGCGAAGTGATCGTCGAATCGCGACTGACCGGCGTGGCATTCGAGGACCTGCGCGTCGGCATGCCGGTCGAATTGACGCTCGTGCCGTTGCGCACCGATCCGGACGGCACGGCTGTCGTGACGTATGCATTCCGGCCCGTAGCGGGTGAAGCCTCATGAGCGAGGTGTATATCGTCGGTGCGGGCATCCATCCGTTCGGACGCACCGAAGGGAAGACGGGTCGCCAACAGGGAGAGTTTGCGGTGCGCGCGGCACTGCGCGATGCGGGCGTCGAATGGCGCGACATGCAGTTCGCATACGGAGGGTCCGACGCGGCCGGCAATGCGGATTCGATGGTCGAACAACTTGGCCTCACGGGGCTGCAGTTCATCAACGTCGCAAACGGATGCGCGACCGGAGGTTCTGCGCTGTTCGGGGCATACTCGTGCATCAAGTCGCAGGAATTCGATCTCGGGATTGCGATCGGCTTCGACAAGCATCCGCGCGGCGCCTTCGATCCGAAGCCCGTGGACTGGGGTCTGCCCGACTGGTATGGCGAGACGGGTCTGATGCTGACCACGCAATTTTTCGCCATGAAGCTGCGCCGTTACATGCACGAGTTCGGCATCACGCCGCTGTCGCTCGCCCGCGTGGCCGAGAAAGCTTTCGAGAATGGCGCGAAGACCGATCATGCATGGCGACGCACGCCAGTCGACGTCGACACGATCCTGAACGCGCCGATGATCAACGACCCGCTGACGAAGTACATGTTCTGCTCGCCGGGCGAGGGTGGCGTCGCGCTCGTGCTTGCGAGCGAGAGGAAGGCTCGCGAACTCGGTCGCACGAGCGTGCGCCTCAGAGCGGTCGCGATGCGCACGCGGCCGCCCGGATCGTTCGAGGTCTTTGCACCGTATCTCGACCTCGAGCGCGGCCGCTCGGCCAGCGTCATCGCAAGCCGCGCAGCGTACGAGATGGCTGCGATCGGACCGCGCGACATCGACGTCGCACAGCTCCAGGACACCGAGTCGGGCGCCGAGATCATGCACATGGCCGAGAACGGTTTCTGCGCAGATGGAGAACAGGAGGCCTGGCTGGCCGAGGGTAGGACGCGGCTCGACGGCGCGCTGCCGGTGAACACGGACGGTGGCTGTCTCGCGTGCGGCGAGCCGATCGGCGCATCAGGCCTGCGGCAGGTGCACGAGAATGTGATCCAGCTGCGCGGCGCTGGCGGTGCGCGCCAGGTGCGGAAGAAACTGCACACCGCGTACAGCCACGTCTACGGCGCGCCCGGCGTGTCAGCCGTCGTGATCCTACAGCACTGAAGAGTCCGGGAACGTCACGTGAACATGGACTTTTCCCCTGCGCAGCGCGCCTTCCGCGACGAGGTCAGGCGCTTTCTCGACGCGAACCTTACCGAGCGGCTCCGCAGCGCCGCGCGCGCGACGCCTACGGTGTTCGCGGAGCCCGACATCGGTCGCGAGTGGCAAGCGATCCTGCACTCGAAGGGGTGGCTCGCTTATAACTGGCCAAAGGAGTATGGCGGCACCGGCTGGTCTCCGGTGCAGCGGTACCTGTTCGAGAAGGAATGTGCGCTCGCTGATGCGCCAGGCCTGCCAGGACTGGGGCTCAAGCTGCTCGGACCGGTCCTGTATACGTTCGGCACGGACCGGCAGAAGCGCCACTACCTGCCGAAGATCCTGACGGCGGAGCACTACTGGTGCCAGGGATTCTCGGAACCCGGTGCGGGCTCGGATCTCGCGAGTTTGCGGACACGCGCGGTCCGCGACGGCAACCGCTACGTCGTGAACGGCAGCAAGATCTGGACGACGCACGCGCACTTTGCGGACCGAATGTTCTGCCTAGTGCGGACAAACCCGGATGGGAAAGCGCAGCGTGGCATCAGCTTCCTGCTGCTCGACATGCGGCAACCGGGCGTCACCGTGCGGCCGATCCGTAGCGTCGCGGGCGATCACGAGGTCAACGAGGTGTTCCTCGATAACGTCGACGTTCCGGTGGATGACCTCGTCGGCGAGGAAGGCGGCGGCTGGACGATCGCGAAATTCCTGCTCGAGAACGAGCGCGGCGGCTCGTGCTTTGCGCCGAAGCTGTTGGCGGACGTGGCGACGGTTAGAAGTGTCGCCGCGCGTGAGTCGAACGGCGGCAGCGCGTCGCTCGGTGCCGACCTGCTGTTTGCGACGCGCCTCGCGCAGGTCGAGCTTGACGCCCAGGCACTCGAGGTCACGGAGCTGCGCATCCTCGACCAGCTCGACCGCGGTCAGAAGCCTGGCCCCCAGACATCGCTGGTCAAGCTCGTAGCGGCGCGGCTGCGCCAGCAAGTCGACGCGCTTGCGATGAGGGCGTTTGGGTATGCCGGTCTCCAGCTGACGCCCGAACGCCCGCTGTACGGCGACGACGTGCCCGAACCCGTCCATTCGCGCGCTGCTCAGGTTGCCGCGCCGCGCTATTTGAACAGCCGCGCCTGGTCGATTTTCGGCGGCAGCGACGAAGTACAGAAGATCATCATCGCCAAGACGGTGTTGCAGCTGTGAGCAGTCACTCCGGTCCCCCGTTCTCAAGGCGGGCGGCTGCAACGTCTTTGCTACGTACGAGATGCTGGCCGAGATCGTGCCGCACCGCCGTGCTGGCAGGGCCGTCGAGTTCGACCGAAGCAACCTGCGCGGCGAGTCCATGTTTGCTGGAGAGACGGCGGTGCTATTCGACCTGAGCGAGGAACAGGTGCTGCTGCGTGAAGCCGTGGGACGTTTCGCCGCCGAACGGTGCGATCCACTCCAACGGGCGACGCACCGCGCCACACGGCAGGGCTATTCCCTGGGAAACTGGGCGGCCCTGGCGGAGATCGGGCTCCTGTCACTGCCCTTTTCGGCCGACGACGGAGGGTTGGACGGCGGTCCGGTCGAGCTGATCACGATCATGGAAGTGCTGGGTCGGGCGCTTGCCTTGGAGCCTGTGCTCGAGGAGATCGTGATCGCCGGTGGCCTGCTCGCGCGCGCCGGAACGGCGTCCCAGAAACAGAAATGGCTGCCCGAAATCATGGCGGGCAGCGCACATCTGGCCCTCGCGCACATCGAGCAGTCGGCCCGCTTTGAGCTCGACGACGTGCAGACGCGCGCCATCGACGGCACGAACCGCATCGAGCTGCACGGCGAGAAGTCGCTCGTTCTGTCAGGCCAGGCGGCGGATGCATACCTCGTATCGGCGCGGCGAAACGGGGATGGGCGCGACTCGATCGGTCTTTACCTGGTGGCGATGGACGCGTCGGGCCTCGGTCGTCGCGCGTTCCGGTTGGCCGACGGCTCCTGGGCGAGCAGTCTCACGCTGGCCGGCACTCCCGCTGAACCGCTGCAGGGTGGCTATGCTGCGCTCGCGTCCGTCGCCGATGCTGCGCGTGTCGCCGCCGGTGCGGAGATGCTGGGCATCATGACGTGGCTGCACGAGTCAACGATCGAACACGTGCGTAACCGAAAGCAGTTCGGAGTACCCCTCGGCAGTTTCCAAGTGATCCAGCATCGGCTGGTGGACCTCTTCGTGTCGCTCGAGCTGTCGCGCTCGCACGTCTACCGCGCGGCGCTCTGCTCCGACCAGGAGCGTGAGCTCGCGGTTGCGGCCATGAAGGCGTATCTGAGTTCGGCAGCGGTGACGATGGGCGAGCAGTGCATGCACCTGCACGGCGCGATGGGTACGACGGACGAACTGGCCATCGGGCATGCGCACAAGCGACTGCTGGTGCTCGCGATGTTGTTTGGAGACGCGGATCACGAGCTCGCGCGCTACATACGTCTCATCGACACGCGAGAGCGGCGGGACGAGCGATGACCGCGAAACTCATCGGCAGCGTGACGTTGGAGATCGAGGTGCCGCAGGAACGACCCGACGGCGCTGTGGCCCATGCCGTGGTACGACCTCATGCCACAAGGTGACTTCCAGCGCGTCGCGTCGGTCACGGACCTGGTCGAAGGCAAGATGTGCGCCGTTCAGATCGGCGGGCGCGACTTGCTGATCTGTCACACGCGCGATGGCTGGTTTGCGCTCGACAACGTCTGCACGCACGCGTATGCACGATTGAACGAGGGTCGCCTGCGCGGCTCACGCATCGTATGCCCGCTGCACGGTGCATCGTTCGATTGCCGCACTGGAGCAGTTCTTGGTGCTCCGGCGGTTGTGGCGTTGAAGACCCACACCGTGCGCATCGTCGGCGACGACCTCGAGGTCGCGCTTGATGTCTGACGCTCCCGCACGCACCGTGTCGCGACTCGTGACCCTCTTATCGAGCTGGTGCCGGCACCGTGGGTGGTCGCGACCGTGCCGGCCGCACGCTTTGGATTGGATGGCGCTTGGGTTCGAATTTCCTGCCAGCGCTGAGAGCGTCCCAGGTACCAAGCGTTGCCGAATTCACATTCAGTAGAGACGCCCCATCGTGGACTTCAGTCTTCCGTCCCCCCTGCTCGAACTTCAGCAACGAGTCCGGGAATTCGTCGTCGATGAGGTGATTCCCCTCGAGAGTGACTCGCGCCAAGGCGTCCATGGCCCGAAGGAAGAGTTGCGTCAGGAACTGGTCGCGCGGGCGAGACGTGCTGAATTGCTAACGCCCCACGCGTCGAGGGAGATGGGCGGACTCGCGCTGTCACACGTCGAAAAAGCTGTCGTGTTTGAGGAGGCGGGATACTCGCCGTTGGGGCCCGTTGCCCTGAATATCCATGCGCCCGATGAGGGCAATATCCACCTGATGGAAGTAGTGGCAAGTGCTGAACAGAAGGAGCGCTGGCTTCGTCCGCTCTGCGCGGGTGATACGCGGTCAGTGTTCTGTATGACCGAGCCTGGCCCAGGCGCCGGCGCGGATCCGTCGATGCTGGCGACCACCGCCGTGCGCGACGGTGACGACTACGTCATCAACGGCACGAAGTGGTTCATAACGGGCGCCGAGGGTGCGGGTTGGGCGATCATCATGGCGCGCATGGAGGACGGGTCCGCGACGATGTTCCTGAGCGATATGAATCGCGAAGGTATCAAGGTCGAACGGTTAATGGAGTCGATGGATTCGTGCTTCGTGGGCGGACACGGCGTGGTCACGTTCAGGGATGTGCGGGTTCCCGCAGCCGACGTGCTTGGCGAACTCGGAAAAGGCTTTCGCTACGCTCAAGTACGTCTCGCCCCGGCACGGCTTACGCACTGCATGAGGTGGCTAGGTCAGGCGCGTCGGGCACACGACACCGCAGTGGACTACGCGCGACATCGCAAGGCGTTCGGTCGCGTTTTAGGCGAGCACGAGGGCGTTGGCTTCATGCTCGCGGACAACGACGTGGACATCCACCTGTCGAGACTGACCATCCTGCATTGTGCTTGGGTACTGGACCAGGGAGAGCGCGCCAATCAGGAATCGAGTCGTGCCAAGGTCATCGTGTCCGAGGCCGTGGGCCGGGTGGTGGACCGCAGCGTCCAGGTCCTGGGCGGGCAGGGCGTGACAGGCGAGAAAATCGTCATGCGCATCTACAAGGACGTTCGAGGGTTCCGTATTTACGACGGCCCCAGCGAGGTGCATCGCTGGAGTCTCGCACGAAAGTTATTGAACGACCGTGACCAGCACCCAGGGCAACGATCAAGCACAGCCGGTGTTGCCCGGGCGGCGGCAAAGACTTGAACACATGAACGAACACGCGAACGGCGACCGCGTCGAGCTCGCCACCACACCGATGCGCGCGGGTTTTGAAATTGACGCCGTGAAGCTTGCGGATTGGCTTAGCAAGCACATTGAGGGGTTTACCGGGCCGATCGAGATCCGCCAATTTAAGGCCGGTCAGTCGAACCCCACCTACCTACTCGTGACGTCAGGCGGGCGCTACGTACTACGGCGCAAGCCGCCGGGCCAACTTCTCGCGTCGGCGCACGCTGTCGATCGCGAATATAAGGTCATCAGTGCACTCGGGCGCAACACGAACGTGCCCGTGCCGAAGACGCATGTGCTGTGTACGGACGAGTCGGTGATCGGCACGTGGTTCTACGTGATGGATCACGTCGAAGGCCGAATCTACCGCGATCCCTCGTTCCCCGACGTCGCCCTCGAGCGGCGGCGTGAGCACGCCTTCGCGCTGTGCGACGCCCTGGCCCGGCTGCATCGGGTCACCCCGGAGGCCGCCGGCTTAGCCGACTACGGCAAGGCCACCGGGTATCTGAGACGGCAGATCGCGCGCTTCACCAAGCAATACGCTGAAGACACCGCGGGCGGGCGCGTCGAGTCGATGGAGCGCGTGATCGAGTGGCTGCCCAGCAACATGCCGAAGCACGAGCTGCCGGCCGCGGTCGTGCACGGTGACTACCGTGCGGACAACGCGATCTTCCACCCGTCCGAGCCGCGGGTCGTGGCGATCCTCGACTGGGAACTGTCGGCGCTCGGCGACCCGCTGGCGGACTTCGCGTATCACCTGATGACGTACCGTCTGCCGACGTTATCGATCCCGATGCTGGGCGACCGCGACGTCGTGCAGCTCGGGCTGCCGACGGAGCAGGAATACATCGCCCATTACGAGCGGGTGACGGGCTGGAAGGTCGACCGGCGCGATCTCGAGTTCTACCTGGCGTTCGGCATGTTCCGGCTCGCCGGCATCTTCCATGGCATCCGGAGCCGAGTCGTGCGTGGCACGGCGGTCAGCCAGCAGGCGCATCACTATGCGGAGTTCACCGACGCGCTCTGCGACCTGGCTTGGGAGCAAGCGCGACGCCAATCGAAGAGCCGTACTGGCGCAGCTGACACGGGGAGATGAGTCGCAAACGAAGTCGATCGACGTCAAGGCGGTTGTCGCAGACGCAGGTCGTCCTGGCGGACGATAGAGGAGTAAGGATATGCAGATAGATTTAAGCGGCGCAGTTGCGCTTGTCACGGGTGCCGCAGGCAACATCGGCCAAGCTGTCACCGCGGCGCTTCGTGAGCAAGGCTGTACCGTGGTCGAATCGGACATATCCAAGCGCGGGGGTGACGCCATGCGTCCTCACGATGTGACCAGCGAGTCTGACTGGGATGCCGTCATCGCTTATCTCAAAAGCACATATGGACGATTGGACATTCTTGTCAACAACGCAGGCGTCGCCCCCATGGGGCGAATCAGCGACATGCCACTGTCTGAGTGGCGCCGTTGTCATACGATCAATGTCGAGGGAACCTTGTTGGGCCTTCGGGCGGCCAACGATCTCATGGCGAAGAGTGGAGTCAGTCGGTCCGGCGGCGCGTCGGTGGTCAATGTTTCATCGGCGGCCGCGGATCGCGGCACGGCTTTTAGCGCGGCGTACTGCACGAGCAAGGCAGCGGCAACCATGTTGACTCGCTGCGCAGCGCTCGAATTCTCGTCACTCGGACAACCAATCCGCGTCAATGCCGTGCATCCTGGCGCCGTTGACTCTGACTTATTCGATGGAATCCTGGCTGAATATTCCAAACTTCACGGTGGCACTCCGTTGCCAGAACTGCGCGCCGCGACGATTCGGATGATTCCACTTGGCCGCATGGTCTCGCCAGATGAGGTTGCGGATGTCGTTGTGTTTCTGGCATCGAATGCCTCGCGCTTCGTTCACGGGACCTCCGTTAACGTCGACGGAGGGTATGCAGCCTGAACGCGAAATACGTGACCCGCACCGACCTTGCGGGGCTTCGTCGATGTCGCCGGTAACCGACGGGGTATGGCAAACCGAGGCCGCCCTCGTAAGTATTTTTTAGGCAAAAGGAGGGCAGGCCATGCACACACCCGAATCACTCAAGCGCCGCATCGGCGAGGAAATAGGTGCCTCGGAGTGGTGCCTGATTGACCAATCGATGATAGATCGTTTCGCCGAGCTGACAGACGATCACCAGTGGATCCACATTGATCGCGATGCGTCAGCTCAAGGCCCCTTCGGTACCACGGTTGCCCACGGTTTTCTCGTGCTGTCGATGATGCCTAAGTTAACCACCTCGGTTGGCTTCGAGATCGAAGGTGCGAGCATGGTCATGAACTACGGCTTCGACAAGGTCCGCATGATCAACGTCGTGCGTGCGGGAGACCGAATCCGGGGTCGCTGTGTGCTCAAGGACCTCGTCGAACGCAATCAGGGACAATGGTTGATGACGATGACCGTGACGACCGAGATCGAAAATCAGCCCAAGCCTGCAGTGGTTGCTGACTGGCTCTGCCTTCAGCTCGTTGGATAGCTCGTTCGAAGACGTTGACCCCTGCCTGCAGCGGGCTACCTGGCCCGCGGCATGCATGTTGTCTTGGGGACGGCGGGTCCGATTTACGTCGCCGCGGCGCGCGTTGAGGCCTCGTCCTCCCGGATTGTCCGGCCAGATCGGAAAAAGTGCCACGCGCCCCAGGCGCCTGTCAGGGACAGGACAATTAATGCACGCCGCAAGGATTCGCCGTGGCCGCCCACGGACGGGGCCAGGTAGTCGCTCGCGAACCCTACCAATTGCGGCGCGATGATCAGGTTGGCGACGTTCGCCGTGAACAAGAGGACTGCCACGGCCTGGGCGCGCAGTTCCGGTGGAAAAACGTTCTGCAGCATCCCGAGCGTCGGGCCGATGAAAAAGTAGGTGGACGGGATGACGATCCACAGGCATGCCACGGCGACGAGCCGATCGTGCGTGTAGTAAGCCAGGACCGATGGGATCGTGGCCAGCAGCACGACGCCGCCCAGGAGCCAGGCAATGCGGCGCGAGTCGTCGGCGAACGGTTGGGCAACGAGCCAGCCAGTTGCCAGAGTCGCGAGTGTTCCGCCGAGGAGATGCATCGGGCCGAGCAACGCGCCAGCCTGGCCGGACGTCAAACCGTAGATCCGTGCGAGAAACGCGGGCGTCCACCAGACGAGCCCCCACCCCCACAATGTCGCAACCGTGCCGCCCAGGATGATGTGCAATGCGGATCGGTGCCTGAACATCCAGTGCAACGTTGCCGACAGGTTCGCCTGCACGATTCCCGCCGTCGGGCCTTCGAAGCGGCCACGACGCGGTTCACGAAGCGTCAGGGCGACAACCATCGCCAGCACGAAGCCCGGAACGCCGAGCGCGACAAAAGCTGCGCGCCACGTCCACGTATCCGCGAAATAGCCGGCGAGCTGCGAGCCGATCCACGCGCCGATCGGCGCACCCAGCGCGAAGATCGTGAGCGCCATCGGCCGCTGGCGCGGCGCGAAGGTGTCCGCAAGCATTGACGTGGAAGGCGGCGTTCCTCCCGCTTCGCCGACACCCACGCCGAAGCGTGCGACCAGGAGCTGCCAGAAATTCTGAGCAAGACCGCATAGGGCCGTCATCGCTGACCAGATCGCCACCGCCACGGCGATGATGTTGCGACGATTCGCCCGGTCCGCAAACGTCGCGATCGGCAGCCCAACAGTCACGTAAAACAAGGCCAGGGCGACGCCAGTCAGGAATGCGATGGCGGAGTCGGAAAGCTGCAGCTCAAGCCGGATTGGCTCGAGCACGGTCGATACGACGTATCGGTCTGCGATGTTGAAGCTGTACACCAGCGTCAACAGGCCCAGCACGTACCAGCGATAGCGGTCGCGCGTTTGTGTTTCTTCCCGAGCGGCCATGCCAGGGTCGTTCATTTCGTCGCGTCGATACTGATCAAGCCGATGCCTTTTTCGTCCTGAAGTGTGTGTCCTGGTGCGCCGAGTCGCGTTGCAGCTCGTAGAGAATCTATTATGCCAATGAACGCATCTTGACGATGCATCCCCACTGCCACGCTGCCTGGCTAGCCGTAGCGCGAACGTCGAACTCCTCTACTGCCTGGCTTGTTCGCTCACGACGTCGCACCTGAATCAAGCGCGCGGACCTCGACAGCGCACCGCACGTGCACGGCCGCGCGACGATCGCCTCGCCCGGCCCGCACACCCGCGGGGCTAACTCGACTTCTTTCTAACGGTCGCAGCGCCACACCAGCGGACGATCAGCTTGCGTGGCAGCCGCGACATTGCGTTCGATGACCTCGGATGAGGTACTCCGGCCGCCAAAGCTGCCCTGACAGAGACCCGCGCGCCAGTGATGTGGAGTTCGGGCTCGTCGCGCGGATCAGGTCCTGCCGAGGATCACCGATGATGCCTTGAAGACCGCGACGACCTTCTCCCCAACCTGAAGGTTCAGCGTGTCCAAAGCGCCGTTCGTGATGATCGCCGCAACCGTATTGCCCCCCTTCAGTCGTGCCACCAATTCGGTGTTGACGGCGCCACGCACGATGCGCTCGACCTCCCCGCGCAATTGATTCCGGGCCGAGAGCGCGAGCTGACCTCCCCAATCGAGACCGATCAGCACCGACGATGCCTTGACGAGCGCCAAGACCTCCCGGCCACGGCGCAGCTCCAGTGCGTCGGTGCTGTGATGAGTGATGATCGCGACGATGCGATCCCCGCCCGTCAGGGAGACTTCAATCTCGTCGTTTACTGCGCCACGCCGGACCCGCACCACCTTGCCGGCCCACTGGTTGCGCGCGCTCGTCTGCATGCCCAAGCGATCGAGTGTCGCGAGGTGATGGCGACTGCTCCCGAGCCTTGCTTTGACGCGCTTGAGGTGAGCGTCGTTTTCAGCCTCCACTGATCGATAGGTCTGCAGGAGCTCACGGCCATAGGACGTCAGTTGGGCACCGCCTCCACCGCGTCCGCCCACGGTCGTCGTGACAACGGGCTCTCCTGCGAGGTTGTTCATCGCGTCGATGGCGTCCCACGCTCCCTTGTAGCTGAGCCCGGTGGCCTTGGCGGCGGCCGTGATCGACTGAGCACCGTCGTCAATCTTTGAGAGCAGGTCCATCCAGCGCGGATTTGAGAACCCACCGACTCGCGTCTCGAGCTTGATGGAGCGGGATACCGTCAGCCTCGGTTTAGGCATGCGTACGTCATCGGTAGGGCGCCCAGCCGATAGTAGCGTGCGGTGGGCTTCGACCGTGCGGAAATAGCGGCGCCGACTGGACACCGGACGGTCGCGGGGCGCCGTAGCTCAAGAAACGCTGCCACCCGCTGCCGCGGACTGTTTTTCGACGAGAAAGGAACCTAGAAACTGAACTGCGACCGCAACGCGTAGATGTCGAGGTCCTGGCCCACCTGAACACCGAGCGGGTGCGTCGCGGGTGCGGGCCCGAAGGGCGTCAGGTTGGTGGTGCCGGCAGTGTTCAGGCGATCGACAAGTACGCGCCGTCGCTCAGGTCGCGCGCGGCATCGATCTCGCGCCGCGCGCTGCGTCTGAGGCTGCTGCTGCTGGGATTGCAGCTGCGACTGCTGGCGCTCGATGAGCTGGCGCAATTCTTCGAGTTGCCTCTGCGTGGAATCGCCCGAGGCGGCCCATGCCGAGGGGAGAGAGCCGCCCACCAGCAAAATGAGGGCGATGGCGCGACCAAGCGTGCCTCGGATCATCGTGGGCTCTCCGTCACTTCGAGAGGAAGGTGAACCCGGCGTCCTCAAAGGTCTTCCTGCCCGCTTCCCCGCGTATGAAGTCGAGGAATCGCGTGGCGTCGGCACTCGCACCCTTCAGTGCGGCGACGGGGTAGGTGATCGGCAGGTGACTGCTGGCCGGGAAGGTGTCCAGGACGCGCACGCGCGGCTCGACCTTCGCGTCGGTCGCGTAGACGAGCGGGCATTCACCGCGCGCCACATACAGCAGCGCATGGCGCACGTCCTCGGCCCGCACCAGCCGATCCGAGACCTCGTTCCAGACGCCGAGGCTCGTCAGCGCCTGCTTCGCATAGCGACCGACGGGGACGTTGTCCGGGTCGCCCGTCGCGAGACGCCCGTCGCCGAGCATGACGCCGATGGCGAAACCCCGGGAGATCGTCACCTTGGTGGCGTGATCGGCGGGAGCAATCAGCACGAGACGGTTTGAAACGAGATTGCGTCGCGTCGTGCGATCGATCAGGCCACGCTGATCCAGGTAATCCATCCATTCCTGGTCGGCCGAGGCGAACACGTCGACACTCGCGCCGGCCTCCATCTGGCGCGCGAGGACGGAACTTGCCGCGAACGAGAATCGGACTGGCACGCCGGTAGCCGTCGTGAAGTCCTCGCCGAGGTGCTGCATCGTCTCGGTCAGAGAGGCGGCGGCGAACACCGTCAAAGGCTTCGGAGTCTGGCCGTACACGACCGAACTCACAGCTAGCGCTGCCAGCGCCAAGAGGTGTGTTGCTCTCACGTGTCGACAGACCGCTATGTATCGAGGTATATAGCGTGCCGGACTGAAGACCCGACATCAAGGGCGAAAGCTAAACGGCAGTCCGACACCATGGACAGCGCGCTTATCCTGCTGACGCAACAGAAGATCGGGGTCGGCGACCTCCCCGGCGACCCCTTAGCGAAGACTTTCGGCGGCCGGAGCCGAGGCGGCACGTGCACTCTCTGCGGGACGGCTATAGAGCACGGCGGAATGGAAATCGAGATGGTATTTGCTAGCGTGAATGGGAACCCACGCAGCGCGACGATGCACCCGAACTGCCACGGTGCCTGGCTAGCCATGGCGCGAACGTCGCGCTCTTCGACTGCGTAGGCCATTCGCTAGCTCCCGACGTAGCAGATGAATCACCCACGGACACTGGCAGCGTCCGAAGCGCACGTGCACCGACGCGCGTTGATCGCTTTCTCCCGGCTGCATGTTCCGTCGATTCAGCGGGCACCGCATCCAGTCGTGGAAGTGCGCTACACGCCCAACAGGGTGACGATGGCAAAGTACTGGCGAGTCGAGAACGACTGCACACGATCTGCTGCCTCCGAACCATTGTCACGGACGATGGGACTTATCGAAAAATGCTGGCTTCCGGACTGTTGAGGCCACTCATAGGCTAGCGGGATTCTCACAGGATCAGGAGATCCGCTGATGCCCGCCATCTCGGTCATTGTCGGTAGCACGCGCCAAGGCCGGTTCTCGGAGAGACCGGCGCAATGGATCTTCCAAAAGTTGAAAAGCCAGGACATTGGTGCGCGTTTGCTCGACCTCAAGGACTACCCGATGCCCTTCTTCGACCAGCCCGTGCCGCCGGCGATGCCAGGCCGCCAGCCGTATGAGCACGAGGTCGTGAAGAAATGGACTGCGGAAATCGCACGGAGCGACGGCTTCATCATCGTCGCACCCGAGTACAACTACGGCCCCTCCGCAGTGCTCAAGAACGCACTCGACTGGGTCTACGGCGAATGGAATCGCAAACCGGTTGCCTTCGTGAGCTATGGGAGCGCGCTTGGCGCTCGCAGCGTGCAGCAGTTACGGGAAACGGCGATCGAGCTGCAGATGGCGCCAATCCGCCACTCCGTTCACATTCCTGTCGCAAAGCTCTGGGCGCACTTCCAGGGTGGAGACGTTGAAGCCGGATTTGCGCAGCTCGACGCACCCGCCAAGACGATGATCGACGACCTCTTGTGGTGGACCGCGGCGCTCAAGACTGCGCGGGTGGGTTAGGCGAAATAGCGCTGCATTTGCGGAGTTGCTCGATGAAGGTTCGGCCCGCTGGACCCGGCGGCGCATCCTTCCGGAACACCACCCTCATCGACATCGCAAAGTCGCGCGGAGCGCCCTCGACGCGAATCTTCGTCAACGTTCCGTCCGCAAGATCCGCCTGTACCATGTGCAGCGGCATGTGCCCCCAGCCAAGGCCTGCACGCAGGAAGGCGAGCTTTGCGCCGAGGTCCGCAAGTCGCCAGGTAAGGGGTGAGAACACGCCGAAGTCCCGACCCTGTGTCAGCATGCTTCGATCGGTCAGGACGAGTTGTACGTGCTTCTTCAGCGTGGTTGCGAGAACCACCCCGCGTCGCGCGGCGAGTGGGGGCGACGGATTCACCACGGTGACGAACGGCAGGTCGAGCAAAGGCTCGCTCTGCAGCTCGTCGGCGATGACTGGCAGAGAGCCGATCACCCCGATGCTGCACTGCCGATCGAGAACCGGCTTGACGATTGCGCCGAGAGCCTCGACGTGCAGGCGTAGCGACGTGTGCGGATACACTTTCCGGCTGTGTGTCGCCGCGCGCGTAATCGCCTCCATCGGGTACATCACGTCCATCGAGACTGCGAGCTCGGGCTCCAGACCTTCTTTCAGCGCGCGCGCACGCGCTTTCAACCCGTCGATGTGGTCTGCGACCGCTCGAGCATCAGCGAGCAGGCTACGGCCTTCGTCGGTCAGGCGTGGATAGCGCGCGCTCCGATCGAACAGTTTCACTCCGAGCTGCGCTTCGAGGTTGGCGAGGGTCTGGCTCACCACCGATTGCGCGCGTCGCAGCTTGCGAGCGGCCGCGGAGAAGCTGCCCTCATCGGCCGCAGCGGTGAAGGTTCGGAGTTGGTCCAGGGTGACGCCGTCGAGCATGTCCATCGTCTCCGACGATATATTTATTTAAAGCTCAGGAAGTCGTCGACGAGCGGCAGATGTTCGCCGTGCCCCACGAGTTCCGGCTGCGCGCGCGGACAGCGTGATGGCGCCGAGGACTATGTGTCGACCGGTTGCGGCATGGGACCCGAGGCTACGCTCTATCTGCTGGAACGCGGCGTTCACCTTACAGGCAGCAATGCGTGGAGCTGGGACGCGCGATGGCGTGCCCGCTGTTCTCCACGTCGAGATGCGGGGCGACGAGCACGAAGACACAAAGCCTCGCGGAACCTCGGATCGCCGTCCAGCAGAGTGTGCACCAGGACGCAGGGCTGATACGGATACGCAATCACACCTTTTAGATCCCAGTATCGGCCTTCACGATCGCTCTTGACTACCCGCACACCCGGCGCGGTCGAACCCATCCAAAAGTGGAATCGAGATGGCGGCGCTCGTAATGTAAGAAGCTCTCGCCGTCGGTCACCAGGTACTGAAATCGCGAATCTGGGGTCGGTCGATCGTGGGATAGCAGATTTCGTTGAGCATGCGTCATGGATGATCAAGACGTGTCTACGCCGAGAACGTTGCCCACTGGCAGCTTACAAGCTCTGTTTTGCGCGCGCTACGCCAGCCTACAGTCGTCGCCATGTCGGCCCCGAGGCACGAGGTGCGCGCCATGCGGGGGGCAGGCGGCGGTAACATACTCACCCCCGGCCTCTTCGATCTGGGTCATAGAGTATCGGTTGGGAGAACGCATGCAGCACCACGCATTTCAACTTGTCGAGCCGATCGTCCCGACGGATCACACGCTGGGCTCACACGGAGCGCCGGTGACGGTCGTCGAGTACGGCGATTTCGAATGTCCCGTCTGTAAACAGGCGGCGGGCGCAGTAAAGCTGTTGCTTGCGCGCTTTGAAGGACGAGTCCTGTTTGTCTTTCGACACTTCCCACTTGAGGAAATCCATCCCCGCGCCTTGCGAGCGGCAGAAGCGGCCGAGTGCGCGGCGGGGCAGGGCAAATTCTGGAAGATGCACGATCTGCTCTTCGAGCATCAGACGCATCTCGAGCCATCGCATCTGCACCGCTATGCGACGTCACTCGGGCTGGACCTGGCACGCTTTACTGCGGAGATGGACGATGAAATCCATCTGCAGCGAGTGCGGGACCACCAGCGCAGCGGCAGGGAGAGCGGCGTGAGGGCCACCCCGGGATTCTTCGTGAACGGGCGGATTCAAGACACCTCGTACGGCCTGGAGTCGTTGTTCGAGGCCGTACAGACCGAGATTCGGCATCGCGACGCGGATTTTCGCGGGTGATGGAGGTTCGTGCCGGCAGTCGCGCTTCAACTTACTGTGCAGTGACGTTGGCATCCTGCTTGAGACCCTCCACCTGGATCTTGAGGGTGGTTTCCATACTGAAGCCATAAGCCTTGCCAATGTCCAGCCCGAATTCGTCGCGATTGAACTGCATCTCGGCGTCGGCACCGCAGACTTCACGCTTGAGCAGCGGATGCGGCATGCACTTGAATGAATCGATCTTCATCTTCACCGGCTTGGTGACGCCATGCAGCGTCAGCTGCCCATCGGCTTCGGTCGGTACGTCACCGTTAAACCGGGTGAAGTTGCCCTTGAAGCTGGCAGTCGGGTAGTTGGCCACGTTGAACATGTTGGCGCCCTTGGCGGCCTCGTTCAGCTTGGCCTGGCCGAAGTCGATGCTGTCGGTCTGGACGGTTACGTCGATGGTGCCGGACTTGGCGGCGCGGTCCAGCGTGACGACGCCACTGGACTTGTCGAACTTGCCGCGCCATATCGACAGGCCCCCCATGTGGTCGGCCTCGAAGCTCGGGTAGGTGTGATCGGGGTCGAGCTTGTATGTAGCCGGCGCGGCGAAAGCCGTAGTTGCAACAAGGGTGGACAGAACAAAAACGAAGACACGCACTGTCGAACTCCTCCGGGGATTGGGTAATAGGCGATACAACAAAAGCAATGGGGCACGGGTACGGATTACTTCACTTCCTCGCGACGACGACGCGAACCTTGATTGTCACGGCATCGGCGACGACCGAGGTGTCCTTCCATTCGCCGTCGCCGACATGAAAGACACTGCGCTTGATCGGAAGCACACCGTCGAACACCTGGCTGGCGCCAACCTGCCTGACGCTGATCGGCACGGTCACATCCTGCGTGACGCCCTTGATGGTCAGCTTGCCGACCACGTCCATCTTGCCGCCAGCGTCATGCTCGAAGGCCGACGATACGAATGTAGCTTTCGGATACTTGGCAGCGTCGAACCAGTTCTTTTTCTTCAGTTCGTTGCTGTATTCCTGGCTGCCCACATCGACGCTGCCGACGTCGATCTCGAGCTTGGCTGTCGACGCAGCCAGGTTCCCCGGGTCGTAGTTGACGGCGGCAGTGACCTTGCCGAACTTGATGTCCATGGGGACGCCGAGCTGCTTGCCGGTTGCCGTGACGCTGCTCTTCGCAGCATCCACCTGGGCGATCGCCGACAACGTGCCAATCGAGAGCGCGACGGCAGTGACCAAGGCAACAGTTTGGCGGCGCGCAAAACGTCTCATCATCAGGCTCCTGCAATCAGGCCGGGGGTGCCAGCTAGCGTCGCACCGCGACTTGTCCCTGGGGCACCTTGTCGAAGAAGAGATAGATGGCCGCGATGCGGCCTTCCCGCGTAACGATGAAATCAGTCCCAGCGACAGCTGGAGCCTGGCCGGGGCGACCCTCTACCCATTGGATCCGTCCAGCATTGCCTGAGACGTCTGGCTCGGCGATCGGCTGGTACCTGAAGTCAGGATGAGTTGCCCTGATCACGCCGGCAATCCGATGGATCTCGTCACGACCACGGAACACGCCACCGTTGGGGTCATAGAAGACGCAGTCCTCGGTGTAGGAGTCGCCGATCATCGCGCGCCGGCGTGCCGGGTCACTCTCAGCGAAAACGGCCAGATTGCGCTTCAATAGCGAAACGATGTCGGACATTGGCTGTCTCCGGTTCGAAGGAACGTCGAGCTGTTTGCCGGTGCCAGCGACGCTGCTCTGGGCGGCATCCGCCTGGGCGACTGCCAGTAACGTGCCGATCGACAGCGCGCCGCCAGCGATCAATGCAAGGGCAAGAGATTTAATCGTCAGGCTCCTTGCAGCGGCAGCATGCGACGTAACGTGCCGTCGCGATCGACGAGGTGATGCTTGATCGCGGCGAGGATGTGCACGACGACGATCGAGGCCATCGTCCAGTTCAGCCAATGATGCGCCTCCAGGAAAAAGCCTTTCAGCGCCGCGCTCTTTTCGAACGGCATCGGCAGTTCCCACAGCCCGAGGTAAACGACCTTCGTGCCGACTGCCACGCTCAACAGGTAGCCCGTCAGCGGCACTGCCAGAATCAGCAGATAAAGCAGGATGTGCGCGCCGCTGGCCGCCTTCCGCTGCCAGGCAGACATGCCTGGCACCCGCGCAGGGGCTGGATGGGTCAATCGCCATAACACTCGCAGCACGGCCAGGAACAACACCGTGACGCCGATCCACTTGTGATATGAGTACAGCTTCAGCTTGGTGGGCGTTAACCCTGAAATGCTGGTCATGTACAGACCGAGCCCGAACCCCGCGAAGATCAGCAGCGCAATGATCCAGTGCAAAGCGATGGCGGGCTTGCCATAGGCTCCGCCGTCGTCGGCGGAAGCGCCGACGGCAACATTCGATTGAGCGTCCCGCGACATCGATCGCTCCGTCATTGTTCAGGCGACCTCCATGATTGCGATGTTCGTCTTGGCCCAATCGGCAAACCTGGTCGGCTGTCGGCCGGCGACCTTGTTGGCAAGCGCGATTGCGTCGCGTGAGTCCGCACCCAGATAGGTATGGGCTTCGAAGTAGGCGAGCATCTCTGCGATTTCTTTGGCTCCCGGGAACGCGGCGGCGAATACGCTTTGCGGCACTCGCTTGAAGGAGAGACTGTGACCCTGTCGGCTCAGCGTGGCGATGATCTCGTTGAAGCTCATGAAATCGCCGACCAGGGGCAAGCGCTCGCCGTGCCCCGCTAGCTCCGGCTGCGAGAAAGCACCGGCCACGATGTGGCCGAGCTCGGTGATGTCTCCCATGTGAATGACACGGGGCTCAGGATCAAGCGGCAGCGCCCAACCCAGCGTCCCGTCGGGTTGTTTCTGCGCAGCCAATGCACCGACCAGGTTTTGATAATAGAAAGGCGCGATAACGAAGGTGTGGTGGGTGAACCCGGCGTGCTTCACGAAGGGTTCGATCCGCGCCTTGTTCGTGAAATGCGGGACATCGAACTTGCCGTCGCTGATCGTCTCTACGTTCGGTAGCGTCGACCAGATGAGGTGCTGCACGCCGGCAGCCTTCGCCGCGTTGATGGCGGTGACTGCCTGCTCGTACTCGCCGACGCCCGCCTCCGCAAAATTGGTCACCAGGAAGACCCCGTGTGCGCCGGCAAATGCGGCGTTTAGTGTTTCCGGACGACTGAGATCCGCCTGTACCACCTCGTCCGCCGGCCGTAGATGCCTGGCCGGATTACGCGTCAACGCACGCACCTTGAATTGACCGCTCGCTTGCAGCGCGCGGATGACAGCGCCGCCTTGTTGGCCGGTTGCGCCGACGACGGCGATGAGCTTCGGTGGGTTCGACATGGCTGTTCTCGAATGAGCGGGTGTTTTGCAGGTGACGAACAAGATAGGGCTCCGCGGCCCATCATTGAAGCCTATATTATTTTATGCAATCCATCGTCTTTGAAGATAGGTCATGCTCGACGCGATCACCCTTGATCAGCTTCGCACCTTTATCGCGGCCCAGCAGCGCGGCTTTTCGACCGCCGGTCGAAGGGCTCGAAATCCGGAGCTCCACTCTCGATCGACGTGAGGTATCCCATGAGCGAGCTGATCGAGGTGGTCGCCGAATATCGCGTCACGTTTCCACACACACACGCCGACATGGGCGCGCGCCACGCCTTTTTGCGCGCCGGATTTGGCTCCGGCAAGATGCCGCAATTCGTGTTGAGGAAGACGTCGCCAGAGGCCACGGCGCGTCATTCGTATCGAACTGCCAGGTAATGTGAAGCCATTGATGCCGATGCGAGCGGTGTATTGCAACGATGCGCCGCCGGGCCCGGCGGGCGTTAGCTGATTGAGCGGCTCAAGGGGCGTAGTCGTACGCGCGGTAAGGCCGTTTTGACGAGCCTCAAGGGGGTTACATGAGCAGGAGTGTCCTGGTACGAGCTGGCCGCGACTTAGCGCAGGACATTTCAGTCGAACATCATGCGTTGCGTGCCGACGAACCTCGCGAGGTGGGTGGAGGTGACTCGGGACCCACTCCGTATGAGTTGCTGCTGTGCGCGCTCGGCGCGTGCACCGGCATTACACTGCGGATGTACGCCGACAGGAAGCAATGGGCTCTGGAAGGAGTGCGCATCAAGCTGTCGCAGGCGTCCGCGCATGCCGAGGATTGCTCCGCGTGCGATGTCGTAACCCCTAAGTTTCACCCGATCGAGCTGGAGATTTCTTTCCTGGGGGATCTCTCCGAAGACCAACGCCAGCGCCTGCTCAAGGTTGCGGGTCAATGCCCTGTGCATCGGGTACTTGATCCCCAGATCGAGATTAGAACCCGGTTGGTCGACACGTTTGATGGAGCCGCGTGAGATGACGCCCGGAGGCGTCGTGAACACACGTCGACGATTTCCGGTCGTTTTCGTCGCACTTCTATGCGCGTGCGCACCCCTGCCACGGCTCGAGCCGGTGCCCGAACAGATTACGGACAAAGCCGTCATTCACGGCATTCCGTATGCGCGGGTCTGGCTCGACCGCGACCTCGATCCATTCATCGAGGCGGTGCTTCGAGACAACGAGCGCGAAATCCGGACGCTCCGGGAAACTGGAAGGCTGACAAACCCGCTGCCGCCGGTGCACGTACTCGCGATTTCGGGCGGGGGCGATGCCGGCGCTTTTGCCGCCGGCATCCTTTCAGGCTGGACCGTTCATGGCGATCGACCGGAGTTCAAGGTCGTCACCGGAATCAGTGCCGGCGCATTGATTGCACCCTTCGCCTTTCTGGGCCCGCGGTACGACGAGGTCACACGCAGCGTCGCAACCTCTGCGGGACCCGCTGACATCCTCCATCGGCGTAACGCCCTGATAGGACTGGCGAGCGATGGGATGGCGAGCAGCGAGCCACTCGCGCGGATCGTCGCCAGGTACGTCACGCCGGAGATTCTCTCGGCCATTGCGCGCGAACATGCGAAAGGACGCGTCCTGCAGATCGGAACGACGGATCTCGACGCGGGTCGTCAGGTCACGTGGAACATGGGAGAGATCGCAGCCAGTAACGCCCCTGGCGCGCTGGAGCTGTTTCGCAAGGTCATGCTCGCATCGACCAGCATCCCCGGCATCGTGTCGCCCGTGATGATCGATGTGGAGGTGGCCGGAAAGCATTACCAGGAAATGCACGTCGACGGCGGAGTGATCAGCCAGGTGTTTCTCTACCCATCGTCATTCCTGCTCGAGTACAAGCAGAGGACAGGAAAGGCGATGGGCCGCGAGATCCACACGTATGTGATTCGCAACGGACGCTTCGAACCCGACTGGAACGACACGAGACGACGGACCCTTGACATCGGCCGGCGCGCGATCAATGCGGTGGTCCAGACACAGGGCATCAACGACGTACAGCGGCTCTACCAGACCGCCAGGCAGGACCACACGGATTTCAACCTTGCATACATCGATACGGATTTCAGCGCGCCGCATCCGCAGGAATTCGACACCAGTTACATGAGAGAGCTGTTCGAATATGGCTACCGGCTCGCCGTCGCTGGAAGCGAGTGGCACAAAGCGCCACCGGGCGAAGTGAAGTTCCCATGAGTCAGCGATGACATCCCGCCGAGGTGGATCTATCATCCACCGCCTGGCCAGCTCATCGTGAGCGGCACCAACCGATGAGGAGGACGTCGTCATGAGCGCAACCATGTCGATCGTGCTGGTGCACGGCGGATTCGTGGACGGTTCGGGGTGGCAGGGCGTCTATCAACACCTCAAGAAAGACGGCTACAACGTCACCATTGTGCAAAATCCTACGGTCTCGCTGGACGACGACGTCAGCGTAACCAAGCGAGCGCTTGCAGCCCAACCAGGACCGGTGATTCTCGTCGGCCATTCCTACGGCGGCGTGGTGATCACCGAGGCCGGCAACGATCCGAAAGTGGCCGGGCTCGTCTACATCGCGGCGTTCGCTCCGGATGAGGGGGAATCGGTTTCCGCGCTTATCAAGGATCCGCCACCCGGCGCACCCGTGCCTCCAATCCTGCCTCCGCAGGACGGTTTTCTATTACTGGATAATGCCAAGTTCGCCGCTTCGTTCGCGGCCGACGTGGACGCGGCGACGGCGCAGTTCATGGCGGACTCGCAGGTCCCGTGGGGCGTGGCCGCGCTCGGCGGTGCTGTCCGGAAGCCCGCCTGGAGGTCCAAGCGAAGCTGGTACCTCATCGCAACGGACGACCGCATGATTCCGCCTCCCGCGCAGCAGTTCATGTCGAAGCGCGCGGGCTCAACAGTCGTTGAAGCCAAGGGCAGTCACGCGATCTACGTCTCGCAACCGGCGGCGGTGGCAGCGCTCATCAAGAGGGCCGCACAGGAATCGAGCTGAGCCGAAACTCCAGCTGATCGCAGCGAGTTGAACGGTGGGTCCGGTTCACGCGGACAGGCACAAAGGGCCGCCGCGTGATCTCGATGCATGAACAGAAGCGGTAGCCCAGACAGAACCTGCCAAGGCCCTGGAACAACCCTGCAAGATGACGCTTGAGCCTGCAGTGCACTGAGTTGAATCGCTGCGTCGCGCGTCTTGGTTGTATGCCCCGGCGTAACATGAATGACGGTTCAAGCAAGCGGACGCAGCTATCGCCGCGGTACCACCGGCCAGCTGCGGCACTCGCGCGATGCTCCGCAGTGCCGATCGTAGCGTCGACAAGATCAGCCAACTGGACGACGTCGGCCGGCACGCACCTCCCCGAATAGCCGAGCCCTGACTTCGAGCGTGCGGTTGGGCCCGGTCGTGTACGCGCTGGTTCGCTGGTCAAGGATCGACAAGTTACAGTGCCACGCGACCCTCCAAACCAAGTAGCCGAGACTTCTCGGGACCAGACCACCCTGAATAGAGCGTGGCGGCCCGCGGCTGTTGGTATTTTCTGACGGTATAAACCGGCGATGGCAAGTGGAAAGGTCGCCGTGTTAATTACTTAGCCGCTCGATGTGACTGCCACCCCTCGCCAATCCGCGGCCCTTTGCCACTCTGCGTCTCAGCCGCGCACATCAGGCGACGTCATGATCCAATTGACGAGCTTGTGCAGGTCCGCATCCGTCACGCCGGAGTTGGGCGGCATCGGAATAGTGCCCCAGGTTCCGACGCTGCCATTCTTGATCTTCCCTTCGAGGTGCTGCGCGGCGCCGGCCTGAGACCGGTATTTCGCAGCCACGTCCCGGAATGCAGGGCCGACGACTTTCTTGTCGATCGCATGGCATCCGACGCACCCGTACTGCGCCAGCAACGCGCGCGGATCGCTGGCCTGCTGACCCGCTGCGCCGGGTTCATCGGAGGCCGAGGCCTTGTTTGCTGCAGGCTCAGTGCTCGGGGGCAGCGACGCCGCAGGGGGCTCAGGCTCCTCGTAGTTGGTCGTGGGAACGACCGAAGGCACCGGCTGCGACCTCAGGTAGCTGACGATCGTCCACACACCATCCACGCCCAGCACGCCGCCGTACGCCGGCATGCCTTTGGGTCGGCCGTAGTAGATCGATTGGAAGAGTTCTTCATCGCTGCCGCCGTATCGCCAGCGACCATCGACGAGGCTCGGCCCTTCCCAGCCGGTGGCACCACCACCGTGGCAGCCATCGCAGTTCATCGAGCCGAAAAGTCCTTCGCCGGCCTTGGGATTGCCTGGGTGGCCGGCCGGTGCAACCGGACCCGTGATCGGGGCGGGTGGCACGCCGCCCGCGTTCACACGCGACTCATCGCGAGTGTCCGAAGCGGATCCAGTAGCTTTGGTATCGGCGGCCGCCGCATCCTGTTTGCCACATACTGCAGTCTGCACGGCGACGACCAGCATGGCCGTCCAGAACATCGCGCGCGTGTTCATGAGTGTGCCCGCCCAGCTAGAGGCCGAAAATCCAGACCATCCCGCCCTGGCTCGTGTGCCGACCGATGTCCTTCATGTAGTCGGCAGGCGGGCGCACATCCGCCGGGTCGTTCGACACCACGTCGCCCGAGAGCAGGAACCAGTCGCCTCCGATTCCCGCGTATACGGCGACATACTGCTTTCCATCCGGCCCTCGATAGGTAATCGGATTGCCGACGACGCCTGAGCCCACCTTGAACTTGTAAAGCAGCTTTCCGCTCTTCGCATCCACTGCCTTGAACCAGCCATCGAGCGTTCCGTAGAACGCGACGTCGCCCGCGGTGACCAATGCACCGCTCCAGGTCGGGTAGGGCTCCTTTAGTTCCCACACTTTCTTCCCGGTCGAAGCATCCCACGCCATGAAGGTGCCCATGTAGCCGCCCGGTCCGGCGTGATAGGGCGTCCCGGCGCCGATGAACGGGACGCCACGAAAGTGCGTCGCGGGTGTCGCTGCGTAGTCCATGCACAGGTTGTTGGTGGACGTATAGAACAGGTGTGTCTGCGGCGAGTAGGCGGCCGGAGACGCAGGGCTCACGCCCCCTTCGAGACTTGGGCACACGCCGGTGACGTTGCCTTTCGAGGCTCCGGTTTGCTTCGACGGATCGAGTATCGGCCGGCCCGTCTTGAGGTCGATGCCCTTCGCCCACGTCACCTGCACGTACGGCTCCGCTTTCAGCAATTCACCGGTCGTGCGGTCGAGCGTGTACTGGAAGCCGTTCTTGTTGAACGTCACGAGAGCCTTGCGCGTTCGACCTCCGACGTTGACGTCGGTGAGGATCATGGTCGAGACAGCGTCGTAGTCCCAGTTGTCGTGCGGCGTGAACTGGTAGGCCCACACCAGCGAACCGTCCGACGGGCGCCGCGCGAGCACACTGGCGGTCCACTTGTTGTCGCCGACTCGCTGCTCGGAGTTGTACGGCGACGGATTGCCCGTGCCGTAGTACAGGAGATCGAGGTCCGGGTCGTACGACATCCAACCCCACACGGGTGCGCCGCCAATTTTCCACGCGTCGGCGGGCCAGCTCTTCGCGCCGAGTTCGGTCCCCTTGTCATACAAGGGCTTGAAAGTCTTGGGGTTCACGAGCATATCGGCGTCCGGCCCGATGTTACGTGCGGTCCAGGCGATCTTGCCGGTCGCGAGGTCGAGCGCTTTGACCCATCCGTAGATGCCGAACTCGCCACCCGATGCACCGACAATCACACGATCCTTGACGACCATCGGTGCCATCGGGGTCGTTTCGCCGTTGGCAAGGTCCGCGATCTGCGTGATCCATTCCTCGCGGCCGGTCTTCGCATTGACGGCGACCGTGTGTCCATCGAGGAGGTTGTAAACGATCTTGCCATCCGCGTAGAAGGCACCGCGATTGATCACGTCACAGCAGGAGACGCCGATCGCGTTGGGACTCACCGCAGGACGGTATTTCCACTTGAGCGGATAGCCCTCCTTGGAAAGATCGAACGCATAAAGCACGTTCGGCCAGGGCGTCACCACGTACATCGTGCCGTCGACCACGAGGGGTTGCCCTTCGTGGCCCGCCAGGACGCCGGTCGAAAACGTCCACACCGGCCTCAGGGTGGTTGCATTGCCTGAAGTGATCTGGCCCAGGCCGCTGTACCGCGTGGACGCGTAGTCCTTTGCGGGCATGGTCCAGGAGCCATCATCCGTTGTGGATTGGGCGCTGGCCGCACCGGCTCCGATCAGCATGAGCACCGATGCGATGAGGAATCGGGATGGCTTCATGAGGTGCCTTCAGTGGCTCTAAAGCCCGAGGGACTACGGCGACTTCCAGAATACAAGCATAGGCGCATTCGAAGCTCTATTCATACTTTGGTGCTATCGAAGGCTTCCCGCGTCCGTGCTAGAAAAATCGATTCAACGAGGGAGGTCATATGACACGCACACACTGTCAGCTGGGGCTGCTCACGACCGCGTTGCTCATCGCTGGTTGCGAAAAAAGCCCGCCTCCTGCTCAGGCTCCGGTGCTCGCCGGGGCCTGGAAGTCGTCGCTTCAGTTCGAGGGTGGGGCATTCGCGCCGATCAAGGATCTCGAGTTCATGTACGTCTTCAACGTCGGCGGCACGATGACTGAGTCCTCAAACTACGATGGCGCGCCCCCCGTACCACCCGCGTACGGCGTATGGCGAAGCGTGGGGCCCAATGAGTTCGAGGCGAAATATGAGTACTACGCAACGGCACCCTCCGCCGCAGACGAATTCATGAAGGGCGCGGGTTGGCCGCCGTCAGGTTTTGGGACATTCGTCGAACGGATTACAGTTTCGGCCGATGGTCAAAGTTTTACATCCACTATCAAATACGACGCCTTCGATATGAAGGGCGCACCGATTGAGGGGGGCGGCGTAGCGAAAGGTAAAGGCGAGAGAATCAAATTCTGAGTCGCTGCAGCACCGAAATGGCCAACGGCGCACGTCTGCGGGTCGCATGTCGGCTTTCTAAAGCGTCACTTCGGTTGCCTACTTGTCATCAGGCGGCAACGATGGCTCGCAATTCACCGATGTAGAGACGCAATGAAGCGGCGCAGGATTGGAACGGACTCCGTGCGGACCTGAAACATGCTCGTGGTCTCTGCAAAGTGGCTTGCCTGCGGCGCGGCTCTCCTCGTGATTGCTTGTACGACTGTCGGCGAGCACGCGGGACAAGCAGCCGTCGCCGAGGCATCTCACGCGAGCGAAGCGACGCTGGGACACACCCAGGCGACACGACAGCACTTTCTCGCCATGCTGGCACGGTCCTACTTTCCGGGACGCACTGGCCAGCTCCTGCTCGTGCCGCGTGAAGGCGATTTCATTACGCGGACCGATCCGGATTTCCCTTACATGCACGGCTCGCCCTGGGCGTATGACGTCGAAATTCCCCTGATGTTTGCAGGCTCCGAGGTCAAAGTCGGAACGTATTCCACGCCGGCGGCGCAGCAGGACGTGGCACCCACACTCGCGGCCGCGCTCGGCGTGCACATGCCGCCAACGTCGACGGGCCGCGAATTGCCCGTCCTGAAGCCGGGTATGGCACCGCCGCGCGTCGTCTTGCTGATCGTTCTCGACGGCATGCGCCGCGACTACTTCGATCGATACGCCACGCTCATGCCGACTCTCACGGCATTGCGGCGACGCGGAGCCTGGTTCGCTCAGGCCCAACTCAATATTCTTCCGTCGAATACCGCGGTGGGTCACTCCACCATCGCCACCGGAACCGATCCCGCCGTACACGGGATAACTGGTACCAACGTGTACGATCGCATCGGCCGCGTGCGTCGGGAGATCTTCGCCGGAGCCGAGCCAGGGGACCTGATGGCGCTGACCTTGGCCGATGTCTGGCAATTTGCGACATCGGGTCGGGCCGTCATCGTGGCACAGGGCAGCATCGACCGCGCCGCCACGCCACTGGCAGGGCATGGGGCGTGTCAATTGAACGGAGTTCCCGTCGTGCTTGCCAGCTACGACCCGCGGTCGGGCAACTGGGGCACGAATCCCCGCTGCTACCGTCTGCCCGCATACCTCAGTGAGGTCAATGCGAGCGCGCTATGGGCAGGCAGTGCCGAGTGGATGCATCACAAGATCGACAACCCTTCCGCCGTGCGCTTCTCGGCGCTTTTTCCCTCGTTCGAAGCCGACGCGATGGTCGCGATGATCGAGCACGAGCCCGTCGGCGAAGATGGCATCCCAGATCTCATCCTGCTCAACTACAAGAGCGCCGATTTCGTGGGACACAAGTACGGACCGGACTCTGAGGAGCTGCGCGCCACCCTCGGCGAGATGGATCGCCACCTCGCGCGGATTATCGGTGCGCTCGAGAAAAAGGTTGGCAACGACTACCTGCTTGCCGTCACTGCGGACCACGGCATGCCGTCCGAACCGTCATCGGCTGACCGCCGGCACTTTGCTCCATCGATCGTCGATCTTCTGAACAATCGGTTCGATCCCGAAGGAAAAAAGCTTGTGACCGCCTTCGAAGCCGAAAATCTTCAAATCTTCATCGACGAGGACCGCCTGTCGAAACTTGGGCTCAAGTTGCCCGACCTCGCCAAGTTCCTCAGGTCACAGCCATTCCTGTTCTGGGCATTCACCAGTGACGAGGTGCGGCAGGCAGCAGCGGAGCACTAGCTGCGAGAGGTCGTTGGATTGACCAAGCGCTTCCACCGAGACCATCGCGGAGACGCGTATAGCGATCCTGGGAGGAAGGCCAAACGCAGAGTCACGTTCGATTCAGCCCCGTGCGACCGCATCGCGTCGGGTCGCCAGCTCGAGCAGTTTATCGATCGAAAGGCTGCGCTCCAGGACCTGCGCGATTTCGTCCAAGGACTCGTCTACCACTGAGTTAAAGGAGCGAGCCGTCGCAGCGGCGCCGAAACTCGCCAGCAGCGCCCGTCGAAATGCATCGTTGGCGAAGAGACCGTGGACATAACAGCCGGTGACGTTCGCGAGCGCAGTGGTTGCGCCTTCGTGGACGCCATCCTCGCGTTGCAGGAATGGCCACTCAGTACCGGGGCCATCCGTCACACCGAGGTGCATTTCATAGCCGTGCACGGCATGACCGCCAGCCACGGACCGACCGTGGAAAGGTCGCAGGTGTTTCTGCGGCAGCAAGGTGGTCGTCACGTCGAGGTAGTCGAGACCCTCGCATGTGCCCGGTGTACCTTCGAGGCCCGCAGGATCGTGAATCGCCCGCCCGAGCATCTGGAATCCGCCGCAGATTCCGAGCACGCGACCGCCGCGCCGAACGTGGGCGGCAATGTCGATGTGCCAGCCTTGCTCACGCAGGAAGGCGAGGTCGGACAGGGTCGCCTTGGTTCCCGGGATGATGAGCAAGTCGAGATCGCCGGGAATCGCACTTCGCGGATTGACGTAGTCGACCCGGACGGCCGGTTCGATCATCAGCGGATCGAAGTCATCGAAGTTTGCCATGTGTGGCAGCCTCAGGATCCCGATACGCGGTGCATCCACGGGTCGACCTGACGACTGCGCCTGCAGGCTCGCGGCGTCTTCCGCCGGCAGGGTCGCCGCGCTCAGCATCCAGGGAACGATGCCGAGGCCTGGCCAGCCGGTGGTGTGCTCGATGGTGGCGAGACCGTGCCGGAACAACTCCACGTCGCCGCGGAACTTGTTGATGATGAAGCCGCGAACCTGGTTGCGGTCACGCTTATCGAGCACCGCGTGGGCGCCGACGAGCGAAGCGATGACATGACCCCGTGAGATGTCGCCCGCGAGGATCACGGGAACGCCGGCGGCGTGCGCGAAGCCCATGTTGGCGATGTCGTGGGCGCGCAGATTCGTCTCGGCCGGGCTGCCGGCGCCTTCGACGATGACGAGGTCGGATTCCGCTCGCAACTCATGAAAGCATTCGAGCGCGATGCGCAGCAGGTCCTCGCGTGATTCCAGGAAGGCCCGCGGTTGCACGGTGCCAGCGCGTTTCCCTCGAACGATGAGCTGAGACCGAAAATCCGCCTCGGGCTTGAGAAGCACCGGGTTCATGTGAGAGCTGGGTTCGACGCGGCACGCGCGTGCCTGCAACGCCTGTGCCCGACCGATTTCGCCACCGTCGATGGTGACGGCGGCATTGTTGGACATGTTTTGCGGCTTGAAGGGCCGGACTCTCATGCCTCTGTTCGCGAACAGGCGGCACAGGCCCGCAACGAGCACTGACTTGCCCACGTCGGAACCGCAGCCCTGAATCATCAACGCGGCCGCGAGAGTGCTAGCCGGGCTGGTCGCGTTCAAGCCGTTTGTCGCCGATGAATCGCGATGAAGGGCGCGTTCCCGATCGTGAGCCACTCCGCATCGACGTCATAGACGTCCCGGAGCAGCGACGACGTCAAGGCGTGTTGCGGCAAGCCGTCCGCCACGATGCGCCCAAGGCTCAGCACGATGACACGCTCAGCGAGGTTTGCGGCGAGTGTCAGGTCGTGCACCGTGATCACCACGCCGCGGCCTTCGCGTGCGAGCGAGCGAAGGAGGGAGGCCGCGTCGAACTGGTGCGCGGGATCGAGGCCCGCGAAGGGCTCATCGGCCAGGAGCCACTCAGGGTTACCCGCGATGAGGCGCGCGAGCATCACTCGCGCCCGCTCGCCTCCAGAGAGCGAGTCAACGGCACGCTCCGCGAATCCGACGACGTCCGTGCGCCGCAAGGCCCCGGCAACGAATTCGGCGTCCTGCCTGGCGGTGGTCAGGCCGCGATGTGGGATGCGCGCCAGGCTGACCAGTGTCGCGACCGTCACCGGCCAGACGACTTCGGAGTGCTGCGGCAGGTAGGCCAGGCGTCGTGCGCGTGTCACGGCTGGCAGGGACTGGAGATCCATCGAGTCAAGCTCGACGTGCCCGGAGGTCGGCGAGCGAAGTCCGGCCAGCACCGACAGAAGTGTGGACTTGCCCACTCCATTGGGACCGACGATGGCGGTGACCATGCCCGGTCGCAAAGTCATATCGACGTCCTGCAGGACGCTGCGTCCGTCGAAGTCGACCCGGAGTTGCGATACAGCCAGCGTCACAACAAGCGCCTTCGCAGGGAAAGCAGCAGCGCGAGGAAGAACGGACCGCCCAGCAGGGCCATCGCGACCCCGACTTGCAATTCCGATCCCCCCGGCAGCACGCGGACGACGATGTCGCCGGCCAGTAACAAGCACGCGCCGCCTGCGGCGCTGGGGATGAGGAGCGCCGAGGGACGCGCGCCCACGAGCGGGCGCAGCAGGTGAGGAACGACCAGCCCGACGAAGCCGATCACGCCTGCGACGGCCACGCTCGCGCCGACGATGCACCCGACTCCAATGGCGAGCTGCCATTGCGCGCGCTGGAGGTCGATTCCCAGCGAGCGCGCTCCCACTTCCCCGAGCGTCAAGGCGTCCAGTGCGTGGCGTGACGTCAACACGAGTCCGGCGCCCGCGAGGATCACCGGCGCCGCCATGAAAAGTTCTTCGTTCCCGCGGTCGGAGAGCGCTCCCAGCAGCCACTTGACCAGTTCACCGGCCGCCCAGGGACTCGGGGCGAGCGACAGCGCGAGCGCGGTGCCGGCGGTCGTGAGGCTCCCCACGGCAACGCCCGCGAGCACGAGCACCATCGGACTCGCGGCCGCACCCGCGAGCGCGAACAGGAGCAGCAGGCCGCACACCGCGCCTGCTATTCCAGAGAGGGGCAGCACCCAGACGTGTGCGCCCGCCACGCCAAAAAACATGCTCAGCACGGCCCCGAGTGCCGCCGCACTCGATATGCCCAGCACCCCGGGGTCGGCGAGCGGGTTGCGCAGGTACCCTTGCATCGCCGCGCCGGTGAGCCCGAGACCACCGCCAATCAACGCCGCGAGCACCGTCCGCGGCAGGCGCAGCTCAACGAAGATGTTGCGCGTGAGCGGATCCCCGTTTACGAACGATTCCCAGCTCAATACCGCCTTGCCGGTGGCGATCGACAGCGCTGCAAGCACCGTCATCAGGATTAACAGCAGCAGTGTCAGCCTGCGCGTGGTCATCGTGCTCGCGCGATCGTTAGGGACTCGTAGGCAATGCGCGCCTGCTCGAGTGCGCGCAGCGAGTCGAGAATCACAGGACCGCCGCAATAGAGCAGCCGCGCCGGAAACGGCGAGCGCACCATTTGCCGGTCCAGCCTTTCGATCGCCGGATGCACGAGGAGCCGCTGCGCGCGACTCGTGGCGGCGTCAGTCGCCTCGCCCACGAGCAAAATCTGCGGCGGATTCGACACCAGTGACTCCAACGGCAGCGGGCTCCAGCCGTCGATGCCGAATCTGTCGGCCGCAACGTTCCTGAGTCCCACCGCTCGCATGAGCTCGCCGGGCAGCGTGGTCGGACCGGCCGTCAAGCCGCTCGACTCGTAGATGGCCGCCGTGAGAGCGGGCGCATTCGAGGTCCGCTCGCCGGCACGCGCGATCTCGCGACGAATGCGTGCAACGAGCGCGGCTCCCTCGGCGGGGTGGCCAATGTCTTGCGCAATCTCGAGGACCTGGTCGAGCGATGCATCGATGCTGTCCGGCACGCCGTACGTCTTGACGCGAATGCCGAGGCGCCCCAGCGCCTGCCGGGTCGCAAGCGCGGAGTGACGGCTTGCGAGCACGAAGTCCGGATGAAGCAGCACGGCTTCCTCGGCGCTTTCGGACGTCACGGCAAACGTTCGCGCGAGCGCCGCATTCGTCGAGCGCTGTGGATCCGTGGAAAAGTGACTCAGCGCGACGATCTGGTCGCGCGGCGCGATCGCCATCAGGACTTGATCGATGCAGAGGTTGAGTGACACGAGCCGCGCGGGCGCCGCGGCGTGTGCCACTCCGCCCAGCACGGCCAGCAGCCCGAGAATCGGTGCGGCGCGTTTGGAGACCGCACAGCGCCGCGGTCGCTTCGCCCGCGAGAACCCGCTGCCGCCGTGCAATCGCTGCAACATGACGCTAAAAGTTCAGGCGGATTCCGCCGTAGGCCGCCCGCCCGACCGATCCGTAGTGGGCAGTCGTCGAGTAGTCCTCGTCGAAGAGGTTCTCGACGCGCGCGTACACACTCAGTCTTTTCGACACATCGTAATTCATGCGCAGGTCGACGAGCGTGTAGGCGTCGAGCGCGATCGTGTTGTAAGGATCGTCGAAGCCGGGCCCGATGCGTTGCACGGCGACGCTGCTCGTGAGTGCGGCTGGCCACGTGAAAGCGAGGTCGGCATAGAACGTATAGTCCGCGCGACGGGGCAGGTCGAGCCCGAAATTCGGGCTGTCGTGCGCGGCATTTTCGGCGTCCAGCGCCGTGTAGTTGGCGTTGAGATGCAGGTTGTCGAGCAGTTCAGCCTTGAAGGTGAGCTCGACACCGCGGGCGCGGGTCCTGGCGATGTTTTCATAAAAGCCGAACGGCTGTGCGCCGCAGCGCGGGTCTGCGCTGCCGAAGCACGAGAAGAAATCGATCATGTCGTCCGTGTCGCGCTCGAAATAGGTGGCCGAAAGCACCACCTTGTCGTTGGCCAGGTGCTGTTCGACGCCTGCGTCCCAGCCGTTCGATTCTTCTGGCCTCAGCGACGTGTTGCCGTACTCGCTGAAGAGCTGGTAAAGGCTGGGCGCCTTGAAGCCTTCGCCGTAACTTGCCCGAAGCAGCGTGCTGTGGGTGACCGACCAGGCGAGCGCACCGCGCACGGTCGTGCTGGTGCCGAAGGTGTCGTGGTCGTCGTAGCGCGCCCCGAGGGTCAGGCTGAGCGGCTCGAGGGGGGTTGCTTGGAGCTGCGCAAAAAGGCTGTTCAGGGTCACTTCGTCGCCGATCGTCGCGGGGTGCGGATCGAACGACGAGGGAGCGGCTGCGGTGAAGTCGGAACGCTCCGATTGCGCGCCGAAACTCAGCCGGTAGGCGGGGTTGATCTCGTACGTGCCAAGGTATTCCACGCGCTTGTTATGGCCATTGGCCCTGAACGTCGCGGTGGTGACCTCCTGGTCGGGATTGAAGTTTTCGCGGTCCGTGTCCGTGTAGGCAAACCCCAGCTGATGTGTCCAGCGGCTCCCGTCGGGAGCAAGCTTGAGCGCTGCATAAGAAACCAGTTCCTGTGTCTGGCCGTGCTCGGACGTATCCGCGAACTCATACGACGGGGGTGGAAAACCGTCGAAGTCATCATCTGCATCGGAGTAGCGCGCCCGAATCTCCGCCGACACGGAGTCCGTCACTCGGTATGTTGCGCTGAAATCCGCGCCGACGTTCCGGTAGCCGTCGGCTTCGCGACCTCCCAGGTCTTCGTCGAACGCCGACACGCCTTTGGTCGTGTAGTAATTCGCGCCGAGCCGCCAAGCCAGGCGCTCACCACCGCTCTCGATGCGACCGCGTACAAATCCGGTGTCGAGCTCACCGAGCTCCGCCCTGAGCATGGTCGACAGCGGACCGGTGGGCGCGGGCGTGATGATATTGACGACGCCGCCAATCGCCTGGCTCCCCCAGCGCACGGATTGGGGGCCGCGCAGCACCTCGATGCGAGCTTCGTCGTCGAGCAGCAGGTTGGCGAAGTCGTAGCCGCTACCGGTCGACGAAGGGTCGTTGAGCTTCACCCCGTCGAACAGTACGACCGTCTGATCGGATTCGGCGCCGCGGATCCGCAATGCCGTCGTGCCACCGACGCCGCCGTTTCGCGATACCGCGACGCCCGGCGTACGTGACAACAGGTCGGACGCGACGACCAGCTGGCTGGCGCGGATGTCGTCGGGTTGAAGGACCGTGATGGAGTCACCGACCCGACTGGTTGGCTCCTCGATTCCGGTCGCCGTGACGACTACGGCGACTTCCGGGTCCTGGGCCCAGGCGGTGGAGGAAATCGGAAAAATAAGGGGAGCCGTCGACAGACTCAGCGTCAACCGTGAAGGGAGCAACATGGCAAGGTTTCCCTGTGAGTGGCCAGACACCACGGCCGCACTCATGGCGAATGCAGGCCGTGACCTGTCGCCGCTCGGGATTTCCCGCTCGCTCGGCACACCCCGGCCGATCGATGGACGACAGCGACAGCAGGTCTCCTGGCTCGCGGGTTTGCACCGGCTTCACCTTCCCAGGCCTTCGCAGGCCCAGTGGTCTATGGAAGCCGACAGCCGCTTACAGTTGCGGGGGCAGCCCGGGCATTGCACCCGAGTTCCCTATTAAGCCCTCACGGGCACTGATCGCAGTTGCAACGTTGCCCGAGCCGAAGCTGTCAGTCAACTATGGCCGGCACTGAGACTCGGTCTGAATGGCTCACCGGCACGGAGAGAACACTTCCGAGCGCTGGCGACCACGTCCAACGTTGCGAGGCGGGAAGGTTCAACAACAGGCAGCGCAAGACTCGCAATGGACCGCCGTGAGCGATGACGGCGATGCGATCAGGCCCTGCGTCGAACGATGCCGAGGCGTCGCCTGTTCTCGCGCCGCACAATGTTGCGCGATACCAGCGTTCGACGCGGTTCCACAGTGCCTGCTCCGTTTCCCCACCGGGCGGGGCGCGGTGCCACGGATCGGACGCCCACGCGTCGCTTTCGCTACGGTCGATGTGGCTCCACGCACGGCCTTCCCAGGTCCCGAAGTTCAATTCGCACAATTCAGGATGGAGAACCAGGCGGCACGCATCGCGCGTTGCCAGGGCACTCGCCAGTTCGACACATCGACCCGCCGTGCTGGAGTGGACAGAGGCCACCGAAGGCAATCGCTCGATGAGACGAGCGATGTCCTCCGCTGCGGTGGAAGCCAGCGGCACATCGCTGGCCCCATAGCAGACGTCCGTTTCCAGCGCAGTCCGGGTGTGGCGAACTAGGAATACTTCCATGCGCCAAGGGTTCCCAGGTAGAAGGCAACTTCGGTGAGTTGCTGAGTAGCACCGAGCGTATCGCCGGTGTAGCCGCCGAGACGCCGGCTGAACCAGCGGGACAGCGTCACAAGCACGAGCCCGGCCGCGAGAGCACCAAATGCTCCGATCCCGCCGAGGAGTGCGACGGGCGCAACGCCGCAGGCCGTTGCGACACACAGGCCGACCGTACTGATGTGTCGCACGAGCGGCTTCGCGCGCGACGAATCGTCGTCCCTCACGTACCGAAGTCGCGCCATGACGACGATGGCGCACCACCGGGACAGCGCATGACCCGCAACCAAGGCCAAGGCTGCCAAAGGGATCGGAAACGCCGCCAGTGCCGCAATTTTCGTGAGCACGGTCATGAACAACGCGAGCGCGCCAAACGTGCCGATGCGGGAGTCTTTCATGATCGACAACGCGCGGTCACGATCCGCCGTGGCGCCGAGTCCGTCGACGGTGTCCGCCAGGCCGTCCTCGTGAAAAGCGCCCGTCAACATCATCGTGCACGCACACGAAAGGACCACGGCCATCCACGCGGGGAACAGAAGGTCGCAAGCCAGGAGTACGGCCGCCGCGACCCCGCCCACGCACAGGCCAACGAGCGGAAAGTAGCGGGCAGAGCCGTCCAGCTGACCGGCGTCGTGTCCGATCCAGGCAGGCACGGGAACACGCGTGAAGTACTGGGTCGCGGTCAGGAACAACCGAACCTGCTCACGCACTGCGGTGACCAAACTGCTCAATTCAGCCATCCGCTCGGTTGGAGACGCCTGCGGATTCGAAGCTCGCCATGTCGCTCAGCAATCGCGCGGCGGAGTCGATCAATGGCCACGCGAGGGCCGCGCCACTGGCTTCGCCCAAGCGGAGCCCAAGGTCGAGAAGCGGTTTGACGCCCAGGTGCGCAAGCAAGCGGCGATGCGCGCGTTCGTCCGAGCAATGGCTGAAGACACATCGATCCAGGCGAGGGCTCCCGAGCGCCTGCGCCATCACGACCGCGACCGAGACACTGAAGCCGTCCATCACCGTGACGCAACGCCGCTGAGTCGTCTCGAGGATGGCGCCCGTCAGCATGGCGATTTCGAAACCACCAAACTCCGCGAGCGTGTCGAGCGGATTCATCGCATCGGGGCGGCGATTCGACGCCGACTCGAGTACCTGTCGCTTGCGCGCGAGACCTTCGTCACTCACGCCCGTGCCGCGCCCGACGCAGTCCGCGAGCGGCCAGCCGGTCAGGCGGTGGAGAAGCAAGGCCGACGCGGCCGTGTTGCCAATGCCCATCTCGCCCAGCAGCACGGCGTTTGCGCCATCCTGGATTGTCGCTCGTGCGATTTCCCGGCCTGCGTCCAGCGCCTGTCGACACTGAGCCGCTGTCATCGCGGGCTCCAGTCGGCAGTTGCGCGTCGAGCGGGCCACGGCACGATCGATCAACCCTTCCTGAGCGGGCAACTCACTTGATAAACCCGCGTCGATGATCGTGAGACGCAGCCCGTGCTGGCGAGCCAGCACGTTGATCGCGGCGCCGCCGGCAAGAAAATTCCGGACCATCTGGACGGTGACGTCGGCAGGATATGCGCTCACGCCCTCGGCGGTGATTCCATGGTCGGCCGCGAACACGAGAACCGTGGGATGCACAAATCGCGGGCATTCGGATTCGAGGGCGAGGCCAATGCGAACCGCGAGCGCTTCCAGTGCGCCCAATGCGCCCAACGGCTTGGTTTTCAAGTCCATCCGGGTCTGAAGCCGCTCGGCCGTCATGGACGATCCGCCATAAGCTAGCGCCGCCTGCGGTTCGGAGTTCTTTTCGATGCTCATGGCATACACACGGATCGGCTGATGACAACTCGCTACCTGGTTCTCGGCGGTGCGCGCTCAGGCAAAACCCGTCACGCGTTGCGGCTTGCCCAGGGTTGCGCACTCGAGAAGGGCGGTACCCGCGTGACTTATGTTGCCACGGCGCAGCCCCTGGATGACGAAATGAGCGATCGCATCCGGCGGCATCGTGCGGAGCGGCCACCCGAATGGACGACGATCGAGGCACCGCTGGACCTGGCCGATCGACTCGAGAGAGTGCAGGACACGGACATCGTTGTCGTGGACTGTCTCACCCTGTGGCTGTCGAATGCGCTGCTGCCCGAGTTCGACGAGAAAGCCGTGAATGCGGAACTTGCGCGGTGGGAAAGAGAACGGCAGGCGTTTGAAACGTTCGTGCGGCAGTGTCGGGCGACGCTGATCCTGGTTTCGAATGAGGTGGGTTCAGGCATCGTGCCCGAGTCCGCGCTCGCCCGGCGATTTCAGGACGAGCAAGGTCGGCTCAATCAATCGATGGCTTCGATCTGCGATCACGTGGCCCTCGTGGTCGCCGGCCTTGCCTTGACGATGAAATAGCAGCGATAGGGTCTGGCTTCGTCAGACCGTGGGCACCGTGCCGCCGTCGATCACATGCTCGGTCCCGGTGATCGCCGCAGCTCGCGAGGACGCCAGGAAGACGATCAGGTCGGCAACCTCGCGTGGCTGTGCTGGTCGGCCCAGTGGAATTCCGCCCAGCCCCTTCATGATGATCTGCTTGCCGCCTTCGTAATCCGTGCCGGCGTCCGCCGCGAGACGCTCCGCCAGCGCGACGGCAGCGTCCGTTTCAACCCAGCCCGGCGAGACGCGGACGACCCGGATACCCTTGGGCGTGACCTCCTTCGAGAGCGCCTTGCTGTAAGCCGACAGCGCGGCTTTGGCCGCGGCATAAGCGATCGTCGATTCAAACAAGGGCAGGACGTGCTGAATAGAGGTCACGTGGACGATGACACCTGAGCGTTGCGCAATCATCGACGGCAGCAATGCGCGATCGAGACGCACCGCCGGCATGAGATTCTGGTTGAGCGCCTTCGTCCATTCCGTATCGTCAAGTGCCGTAAAGCCGCCGCCCGGGGCGCTCGAGCCACCGAGCACGTTGACCAGGATGTCGATGCCGCCCATTTGCTGCAGTGTGGCCTGGGCGACCGCATGGGCACCGTCCGCGGTCGAGAGATCCGCAGCGACGAACCGCACGCCATCGATGGACTCTGAAGGCACGGAGCGCGCGGCGGACAAGACCTGCGCTCCGGCGTCAACGAGCGCCGACACCACCGCAGCGCCGATGCCTCGGGTGCCGCCGGTGACGAGCGCACGTCGATTGGCGAGCTGCAGATCAAAGCTCATGGCGTAATCTCCAAGGCCGCGATCTTTCCGCGCTCCAGGCGAAAGGCAAACCGCAGGTCGAGTGGACTGCCTGGGAAATTACCGGTGAGCCGACTCGTGACGACGTAGCGACCCCCTTGGTGCTCAACGGCGAAGGGCTCGCTCGTGTACGAGTACTTGGCGGTCACCGCAGTTTTCCATGCCCTAATCGCCTCCAGACCCGAGTAGCTCTGACCCTCGTCCTTGACGACGGCCTGCGCCGTGAAGCAGCGCGCCACGGCCTTTCCAGCACATTGGGATCCTAAGCTTAGAATTCCACGTGGACAAGTTGTCGCG
>JADMIO010548935.1_pt1 | contig 55308 bp, 67 predicted proteins | sample 8958161 | NCBI WGS metagenome assembly JADMIO01 (sample SAMN16585339, study PRJNA669376) | soil metagenome | isolation source: Crop rotation soil | place: USA: Cullars Rotation, Alabama | collected 2011
CGCGACAACTTGTCCACGTGGAATTCTAAGCTTAGGATCCCAATGTGCTGGAAAGCGATTCCCAATCCCGTCAGGAGGCGCTTAATCCGCATTAACTCCGCTCCACTCTTTGAGCGGTGATTTTACCGGTTCGCGGAGAGTGATTGCAAACAGTGGATCAATTCTGACGGGTGTTTCAGGACCGCATGCGCCCCGGCGGCGTGCAATTCCTCGACCGCGTGGTAGCCCCAGCCGACCCCAATGGCGGTGGCCCCCGCCGAACGGGCCATTTCGATGTCGAAGGTGGTGTCGCCGATCACCACGGTTTCGTCAGCCTCGACGGCCGTTTCGGCCATGGCGCGGAGCACCATTTGCGGGTCCGGCTTGGACCGGCAGTGGTCAGGGGTCTGTAATGTGTGGAAGCGCTCCCGCAGACCCAGCTCCTTGAGGGTGTGTTCCAGCCCGACCAGGTTCTTACCGGTGGCCACGCCGAGGAAGATCTCCGGCGCGTTCAGGGAGTCGATCAGCGCCCGAATCCCGTCAAACAGGGGCTCGTGCAATTCGGCCCGGCTCCGAAGCTCGCGGACGATCTCGCGATAGGCATTGGCCAGGTTGGCGATCATGACCGGATCGTCGCTCTCCAGCACCCGGGCGACCCCGATCTCCAGGGTGAGCCCGACCTGCCTGCGGATCTGCTCCGGCGTCGGCTCGGGCAGGCCGTAGCGGCGCCAGGCCGCGAGCATGCCGGCCACGATGTTGTGCTGGCTGTCCACCAGAGTTCCGTCGCAATCGAAGACCACCAGCCGATAACGCCCCAGGTCTACCCGGGTATCGGTCATCGCTTGGTCTCGAAATCGGCGAAGGGATCGCCCTCGGTCTCGGCGGAGAAGCCGAAGAACTTCCAGGTCGCCTTCATGTGCGGCGGCAAGGGCGCCGTCGCCTCGATCCAGCCCTTGCGCGGATGCGGGATCTTGATGGAGCGGGCATGAAGATGAAGCTTGCGCGACAGGTTCTCGCGGGCGAGATGCGAGTCGATGCCGCCATACTTGCCGTCGCCCATGATCGGCGTGCCGAGGATGATGCAATGGGCGCGCAGCTGGTGGGTGCGGCCGGTCTCCGGCATCAGCGCCACCCAGGCGGCGCGGTTGCCGGCGCGCTCGATCATCGAATAGCGGGTGACCGCGTGGCGGCCCTCCTCTTCATCGATGCCGACCCGCTCGCCATAGCCGCCGGCCTGTTTCGAGAGCGGCGCGTCGATGGTGCCGCGATCCGGCTTCGGAATGCCGACCACGACCGCCCAATAGACCTTGCGCGCCGATTTGTGCCGGAAGGCTTCGGCGAGATCGCGCGCCGCCTTGGCATTGCGGGCGAGCACCAGCACACCGCTGGTGTCCTTGTCGAGCCGATGCACCAGACGCGGCCGTTCCGCCGCCTCGAACTTCAGGCTGTCGAGCATGGCGTCGAGATTCTTGTCGAGCCCGGTGCCACCCTGGACCGCGAGGCCGGCCGGCTTGTCGATCACCAGGACATCGGCATCCTTGTAGAGCACCGCATCGCGCAGGATCTTGGCATCCTGCTCGGAGACGGGTTTCGGCTTGGGCGCAGTCCGCGGCTTGTCGGCATCCTGGGCCGGGGCGATCGGCGGCACGCGCAGCATTTGGCCCGCTGCGATCCGATCGCTCGCTTTCGCGCGCTTGCCGTCCAGTCGGATCTGGCCGGTCCTCAAGAGCTTCTCGAGGCGGCCGTGGTTGATCTCGGGGAAATGCTTCTTGAACCAGCGGTCGAGCCGCTGGTCGCCTTCATCGTCGCCGATGGTGATCTGTTGAACGCCTGCCACGCTCAGGCGGCCTGGCGGTCGCGCTTCATCCAGTTGAGAAGCTGCTCGCTGCCCATCAGGTAGACGCCGATTTGTGCGAGCTCGTCGAGGCCGGCATCCGTTGCGCCGGAGATGGCGTCGGTGGCGAGGACGATGCGGAAATCTCGATTGGAGGCGGCGTAGACCGTGGAGCGGGGGGAGGTCGGGAAGTCGGTGCCGCAGAGAACGATGGTGGTGATGCCGAGGGACTTCAGGTGATCTTCAAGCGGAGTCTGGAAGAAGGCGGAGAGGCGCGGTTTGTAGCAGAGCCACTCGCGGTGACCGATCTCCTGCAGCTTGCCGTCGAGCAGGAGCTCCGGCTCGAGCCGCTGACCGAGGCTGGGCTTCAGCTCGTCGATCAGCTCGGCACCCGAAGTGCCCGGCATGACGATGCGCTGGCCGGCTTCGATCGCCGCGCGATGACAGAGATCGACGTTGGAGCCGTTGCAGCGATAGAGGCGCAAAGTGTGGACGATCGGCGCGCCGGCGCCGCGGAAGGCGTCGATCAGGCGGCGCATCGCGGGGATGGTGGAGAGAGCGCCACCGACCGTGGCAGGCGCATTGGGAAGAACGAAATCGCGCTGCGCGTCGATGGTGATCAAAGCAACCCGTTCGCGCTCCGGCGCCAGATACTCTTTCATACTGCCCCGAACCTCTTCGAACGGGCTCTCCCCGGATGAGCCCAACCACATTTCGCGGGAACCCTAACCGCGAGTCTCAATGGCTGACAAGCCCACCCGGTGCATGGCTCAAGCGACTGCCATGCAAGGCTTTTTGTCTTGCACGAAGTCAGACAACTTCGAGCACGTTTCGTGCCGTTCAATCGTTGTTCTCGTCCTTGATTCCATCGGGGCGTTTGGTGCGCAGGCGGTCCCAGTATTCGAGGCGCTTGATGATCTCGCGCTCGAAGCCGCGCTCCTTCGGCTGATAGAAGCGGCGGCGCGCCATGCCTTCAGGGAAGTAGTTCTGACCTGAAAATCCCTCGGCGGTGTCATGATCATATTCATAGCCCTTGCCGTAGCCGATCTCCTTCATCAGCTTGGTCGGCGCGTTCAAGATATGCTTCGGCGGCATGAGGGAGCCGGTCTCTTTCGCGGCGCGAATGGCTTCCTTGTAGGCGGTATAGGCCGCGTTCGATTTGGGCGCGGTGCCGAGATAGATGACGCAATGCGCGATCGCGAGTTCTCCTTCCGGCGACCCTAAGCGTTCATAGGTGTCCCAGGCGGCGATCGCCTGCACCAGGGCATTGGGATCGGCGATGCCGATATCCTCGACCGCGAAGCGCACCAGGCGCCGCGCGATATAGAGCGGATCCTCGCCGCCCGCCAGCATGCGCGCCAGCCAATAGAGCGCCGCATCCGTATCCGAACCCCGCAAAGACTTATGGAGCGCGCTGATCAGGTTGTAGTGGCCCTCTTGCGCCTTGTCGTAGAGCGGGGCGCGCTTCTGCACCGCCTTGGCGAGACCGGATGGGTCGAGGATTTTCTCGGGTGGGAGCCGAAACAGCTCCTCGGCCATGTTGAGGAGATAGCGCCCGTCGCCGTCGGCCATGGCGCGGACCGCAGCGCGTGCATCGGCGTCGAGCGGAAGGCGCTGGTGCATGGTCTCTTCCGCGCGCAGCAAAAGCTGCTCCATGGCCGCGTCATCCAGGCGATTCAGCACGAAGACCTGGCAGCGCGAGAGCAGCGCGCCGTTCAACTCGAAGGAGGGATTCTCGGTCGTCGCGCCGACCAGCACCACGGTGCCGTCCTCGACGTAAGGCAGGAAACCGTCCTGCTGCGCGCGGTTGAAGCGGTGGATCTCGTCGACGAAGAGCAAGGTTCCCTCACCCATCCGCCGGCGCTCGCGCGCGGCCTCGAACACCTTGCGCAGATCGGCGACGCCGGAGAAGACCGCCGAGAGCGGCTCGAAGGCGAGGCTGATGTCCTCGGCCAGCAGGCGCGCCATCGTGGTCTTGCCGCAACCGGGGGGACCCCAGAGGATCATCGAGGAGATCTGGCCGTTCTTCAGCATGCGGCCGATCGGCGCCTCGGGGCCGATCAGATGATCCTGCCCCACCACCTCGTCGAGCTTGCGCGGCCGCAATCGGTCGGCCAAAGGCCGCGGCGCGTTTTGCTCGAAGAGGCTCGCCACCTCAATGCACCTCGATGGTCTTGGTCTGGCCGTTGCGGCTGACGGTCAGGCTCCAGTCGTCGGCGGGCTGCGACACGGCCGCGAGCGTGTCCTCGACCGAATAGACATCCTTGCCGTTGATCTTGATCAAGAGATCGCCGGGTTCGAGGCCGAGCTTGTCCGGGTAGGAACCGCGGCGGATTTTGGCGATCGCGACGCCCTTCCATTCGCTGACGCCGAGCTCGTCGCTGACCGCCGGCGAGAGGTTGACCACCACCGCGCCGTTCAGCGGCTGCTCGCCCTTGAGCTCGGTTTCGTCCCGGGTCGGCACTTCCGGGGCCTCGATCAGCTTCACCGGCAGATCGACCGGCTTGCCGCGGCGAATGACATTGAGGTCGGCGGTGCCGCCGACCTTCTGGGTCGCCAGCCGGAACCGCAGGCCGCCGGGATCGCCGATATTGCGGTCGTTGACCCCGACGATGACGTCGCCCGGCTGCAGCCCAGCGCGGTCGGCGGGGCCCATCGGATAGACCTGCTGCACCACGACGCCGCCCGGATGCGGCAGGCCCATGCTGACCGCGATGTCGGCGGTCAGCGCCTCGCCGGAGACGCCGATCCAGGGCTGCACCAACTTGCCGCCGCTGGCCTCGGCATCGACGATGCGCGCGACCATGTTGGCGGGAATCGCGAAGCCGATGCCGATGCTGCCGCCGGTCTTCGAATAGATCGCGGTGTTGATGCCGATCAGCTTGCCGTCGGTGCCGATCAGGGCGCCGCCGGAGTTGCCCGGATTGATCGCCGCGTCGGTCTGGATGTAGTAGCCGTAGTCGCCGACGCCGATGTTGGTGCGCGCCAGCGCCGAGACGATGCCCATGGTGACGGTCTGGCCGACACCGAACGGATTGCCGATCGCCAGCACCAGGTCGCCGACATTGATGTCGTCGGAATCCTTGAGCGCCAAGGTCGGCAGCGCCTCGCCCTTGGTGTCGATCTTCAGGATGCCGATGTCGAACTTCTCATCGGCGGCGATCACTGTGGCCGGAAACTCGCGGCCGTCGGAGAGCACGACGCGGATTTCGTCGGCCTTGGCGATGACATGGTTGTTGGTGACGACCAGCCCGTCGGGCCGCACGATCACCCCGGAGCCCAGCGAGTTCTGCACCCGCTCGCGCGGCGTCTGCTCGCCGAAGAACTGCTTGAAGAAGGGATCGTCGAAGAACGGCGACATCGGCCGCTCCTTGACCACGGTGCGGGTGAAGATGTTCACCACCGCGGGAGCGGCCTTCTTCACCAGCGGCGCGAATGTCAGCTCGATCTGGGTCTTCGATTGCGGCACCGCTTCTTCGGCGAGCGCGGGCGCCGCGAGGATGAGGGCCAGGGCAAGAGAGGCAGCAAGTCGCAGCATCGTTTCTTCTTTCGGTTCTGCAGCGTCCTATTCTAGGTGGCACGCGCGGCCGGAAAAGCAAAGGGGCGGCACCATCGGCACCGCCCCTTCACATTCGCTTCCGGAAGCGCAGCCTTACGCGGCTTCGGCTTCCTCGGTCTTCTTGTCCGCGGTCGGGCCGGAATCGGTGCCCTTGGCGGCCGGATCGCGGTCCACGAACTCGATGATCGCCATCGGCGCGGCGTCGCCATACCGGAAGCCGGCCTTCAGCACGCGGGTGTAGCCGCCCGGACGACCCTTGTAGCGGTCGGCCAGAACGGTCAGCAGCTTGTTGGCCAGCACTTCGTTCTGCAGGTGAGAGATGAGCTGGCGGCGGGCATGGAGGCCGCCGCGCTTGCCGAGAGTCACCAGCTTCTCGACGATCGGACGCAGGTCCTTCGCCTTCGGCAGAGTGGTCTTGATCTGCTCATGCTTGATCAGGGCCTGGGCCAGATTCATGAACAGTGCCTTGCGATGGCTCTTGGTCCGATTGAGCTTCCGCCCGGACATTCCGTGACGCATGGTTCCTCTCCTCTCTCACTGGCCTTCCGTCCTCACTGGGAACGGCAAGACCGATTGCGCATCCTGATCGCCGCGGCACTTAAGTGCCATGAACGTCCAGGCCGGGCCGGGATGGCCCTTTCCTTAAGACAGAGCTTTTCAGTAGGGCTCGTCGAGCCGCTTGGCCAGCTCTTCGATGTTCTCCGGCGGCCAGTTGGGGATTTCCATACCGAGATGGAGACCCATCTGCGCCAGCACTTCCTTGATCTCGTTCAGCGACTTGCGGCCGAAGTTCGGAGTGCGGAGCATTTCCGCCTCGGTCTTCTGCACCAGATCGCCGATGTAGACGATGTTGTCGTTCTTCAGGCAGTTCGCCGAACGGACCGACAGCTCGAGCTCGTCGACCTTGCGCAGCAGGTTGCGGTTGAACGGCGGCTCGGAGGTGCGCTCCTCCGCCATGACGGCGGTCGGCTCTTCGAAGTTGATGAAGAGCTGGAGCTGGTCCTGAAGAATGCGCGCCGCGATTGCCACCGAATCCTCGGGGGTCATCGCGCCGTTGGTCTCGATCTGCAGCGACAGGCGGTCATAGTCGGTGACTTGGCCGACGCGGCTGTTCTCGACCTTGTAGGAGACCTTGCGGACCGGCGAGAAGATCGCATCGACCGGGATCAGGCCGATCGGCGCATCTTCCGGACGGTTCTGCGAAGCGGCGATGTAGCCCTTGCCGGTGTTGACCGTGAACTCGATCGCCAGGTTGGCGCCCTGGTCGAGGGTGCAGAGCACGAGATCCGGATTGAGGATCTCGATGTCATGACCCGCTTCGATCTGGCCGGCCTTCACTTCGCCCGGACCCTGGGCCTTCAAGCGCATGCGCTTCGGGCCGTCGCCGGACATCCGCAGGGCAACCTGCTTGATGTTGAGGACGATGTCGGTCACGTCCTCGCGCACGCCCGGGATCGACGAAAATTCGTGCAGCACGCCCTCGATATGCACCGCGGTGACCGCGGCGCCCTGCAGCGACGACAGCAGCACACGGCGCAGCGCGTTGCCGAGGGTGAGGCCGAAGCCCCGCTCCAGCGGCTCGGCGACGATGGTGCCGAAACGCTTGGCGTCGCCGGCGGAATCGACCTTCTTGTTCGGCTTAATCAGCTCGGTCCAGTTCTTCTGAATCACGTTGTTCGTCCTTTCGCATCGAGCCCCGCAGCCATTCAATCGCTCGGGCGCTCTAAATTCGAAAAGCGGACCTCGAGAAGAGGCCCGCATTCGAAGCACATTGGCCAGCCCAATGAGTGGGCGGCCGAAATCCAGATCAGACGCGGCGGCGCTTCGGCGGCCGGCAGCCGTTGTGCGGGATCGGGGTCACGTCACGGATCGAGGTGATCGTGAAACCCGCCGCCTGCAGCGCGCGCAGCGCGCTCTCGCGGCCGGAACCGGGGCCGCGCACCTGGACTTCAAGGGTCTTGACGCCATGCTCCATCGCCTTCTTGGCGGCGGCATCGGCGGCAACCTGCGCCGCGTACGGCGTGGACTTGCGCGAACCCTTGAAGCCATTGCTGCCCGACGAGGCCCAGGCAACCGCGTTGCCCTGGTCGTCGGTGATGGTGATCATGGTGTTGTTGAAGCTGGCGTTCACATGCGCGACGCCGGAGGTGATGTTCTTGCGCTCGCGCCGCTTGACGCGCCCGCCGCCGGGCTTGCCGTCTGCTGCTGGTTTAGCCATGTCTTCTGTCCGTTCCTTATGCGCGAGCCCTGTGGGATATCCTTGGGCGCGCGAGTTCCTGAATTACTTCGTGACCTGCTTCTTGCCGGCGATCGCGACCGCCTTGCCCTTGCGGGTGCGCGCATTGGTGTGCGTGCGCTGGCCGCGGACCGGCAGGCCCTTGCGATGACGGAGGCCGCGGTAGCAGCCGAGGTCCATTAGACGCTTGATGTTCATCGCGGTCTGGCGACGCAGGTCGCCTTCCACGGTGTAACCCTGGTCGATCACTTCGCGGATCTTCACGACCTCGGCGTCGGTCAGCTGGCTGACGCGCCGGTCGGCCGGAATGCCCACCTTTGCAACGATTTCCTTGGCCTTCGCCGGGCCGATGCCGGTGATGTAGGTCAGGCCGATGATCACCCGCTTTTGCGTCGGGATGTTGACGCCGGCAATACGCGCCACTGTGGTAACTCCTCAAAAATCCCGGATCACGGCAACACGAAACAACTCGGTCACCTGGGTGGTCGAGAGGCGCGCATTATATGAAGATTCGCCTGCCCGTCAACCACTGCGCAAGATCCATGCTAGCGCAAATTTACTCTATCAGATCAGATACTTAGACCTTAACTCCGTCCAAGACCCGATCGATCTGCCCGGCCACTTCCGACATATCAGCCATGCCGTCCACCGAATGCAGCAGGCCCTTGGCCTGATAATACGGCAGGATCGGCGCGGTCTGCTGCCGGTAGGCGACCAGACGGGCCTTCACGGTCTCCGCGTTGTCGTCGGCGCGCCGGGTGAACTCGGTGCTGCCGCACTTGTCGCAGATCCCATCCTTCTTCGGCCGGGCGAACTTGTCGTGGTAGCCCGTGCCACATTTGGCGCAGGTGAAACGACCCGAAATCCGCTCGACCAGCGCCGCGTCATCGACCTTCAATTCGACGACGGCGTCGATCTTCTTGCCCTTCTTCGCCAGCATCGCGTCCAGCGCCTCAGCCTGCGCCACGGTCCGCGGAAAGCCGTCGAAGATCACGCCGTTGGCCGTATCCGGCTTGTTCGTCCGGCCGTCGATCATGCCGATCACGATCGCGTCCGAAACCAGCTGGCCCGCGTCCATGATCTTCTTGGCCTCGACCCCGAGCGGCGAGCCCGACGCCACTTCCGCCCGCAGCATGTCGCCGGTCGAAAGCTGCACCAGCCCACGCTCGTCGGTCAGTTTCTTGGCTTGAGTCCCCTTCCCTGCCCCGGGGGGTCCCAGCAGAATCAGATTCAAACCGTCTCTCCCCCGAGTTAGCGGCGGCCCCTCAGCTTGGCCTTCTTGATGAGCCCTTCATACTGGTGCGCCAGCAGATGCGAATGGATCTGCGCCACCGTGTCCATGGTGACCGAGACCACGATCAGCAGGCTGGTGCCGCCGAAGTAGAACGGGATCGCATAATTGGCGATCAGCACTTCCGGCAGCGCGCAGACGACGCAGAGATAAGCGGCGCCGACCACGGTCAGGCGGGTCAGCACATAATCGAGATACTCGGCGGTGTTCTTGCCCGGACGGATGCCGGGAATGAAGCCGTTGTACTTCTTCAGGTTCTCCGCGGTGTCGTCCGGGTTGAAGACGATCGCGGTGTAGAAGAAGGCGAAGAACACGATCAGCCCGCAATAGAGCACGATGTAGAGCGGCTTGCCGTGGCCGAGATAGGCCATCACGTCCTGCAGCCAGGTCGGGGCACCGGCGCTGGAACCGTAGAAGCCGGCGACGGTCAGCGGCAGCAGCAGCAGCGACGAGGCGAAGATCGGCGGGATCACGCCGGAGCTGTTCAACTTCAGCGGCAGGTGCGAGGACTCGCCGCCCATCATCTTGTTGCCCATTTGCCGCTTCGGATACTGGACGATCAGCCGGCGCTGGGCGCGCTCGAAGACCACGATGCCGAAGATCACCCCGACCACCATGACCGCGACCACCAGCACGAAGACGCCGCTGATCGAGCCGGTCCAGAGCTGGGTCAGCATCTGCTCGATCGCGGTCGGCAGGCGGGCGACGATGCCGGCGAAAATGATCAGCGAGATGCCGTTGCCGATGCCGCGGGCGGTGATCTGCTCGCCGATCCACATCAGGAAGACGGTGCCGGCGGTCAAGCTGACGACCGCGGTGATGATGAAGGTCATGCCCGGGTCGATGACCGCGGAGCCGCTGGGTCCGGCCATGCGGATGAGGCCGTTGGCCATGCCGAAGGATTGGACCAGTGCCAGGCCGACGGTCGCATAGCGGGTGTACTGGTTGATCTTCTTGCGGCCGCTCTCGCCTTCCTTCTTCAGCGCTTCCAGGGCCGGAACGACCGAGGTCATCAGCTGCATGATGATGGAGGCGGAGATGTAGGGCATGATGCCCAGCGCGAACACGGTCATCCGGCTGATCGCACCGCCGGCGAACATGTCCACCATGCCGAGGACGCCGCCGGAATGCTGGCTGAAGATCTGCGCGAAGGCGGCGGCGTCGATGCCGGGCAGCGGGATATAGGCCCCGATGCGCGCCACGATCAGCGCGCCCAGGGTGAACCAGATCCGCTTTTTAAGCTCTTCGGCCTTGGCGAAGGCGCCGAGATTGATATTGGCGGCTAACTGTTCGGCGGCTGAAGCCATAGTCCTCTGCCTTCGCGGCTAAACGCGGGAATTGCCTAGATCAGATCGCAATGCCCGTGAAATTGTTCAAGCCCCAGCGCACTTTAACCGGGTGTTATTCTTTGGCCGGCTTGGCCTTCTTGGCGGCCTTTTCAGCGCGGTTCTGGGTCTCGGCATCAGGCTTGGCGGCCTTCGGGGCCTTGGCGTCGGCCTTGGCCTTTTCCTCGCCCTTGGCGGCCTTATCGGCCAGGGACTTGGCGTAAAGCTCGGCCTTGGACGGACCCCGCGGGGCCTCTTCCTTCACCGGGATGGTCACCTTCACCGAGCCGCCCGCCTTCTCGACCGCGGCGATCGCCGACTTGGAGGCGCCGGCGACTTCGATCGAAATCTTGGACTTGAGCTCGCCCTGGCCCAGCAGACGGACGCCGTCGCGCGGGCGACCGATCAGGCCGGCGGCGCGCAGCGTCTCGGCATTGACCGGCTTGCCGGCATCGAGGCGGCCGGCGTCGATCGCCTGCTGCAGACGGCCGGTGTTCACCTCGACGAACTCGAGCGCGAAGATGTTGTTGAAGCCGCGCTTCGGCAGGCGACGGTAGAGCGGCATCTGGCCGCCCTCGAACCCGTTGATCGCCACGCCGGTGCGCGCGGTCTGACCCTTGCCGCCGCGGCCGCCGGTCTTGCCTTTGCCCGAGCCGATGCCGCGGCCGACGCGGATGCGGGTCTTGCGGGCGCCCGGATTGTCTCGGAGTTGGTCCAGTTTCATCGTCTTAAACCTTCAGCAGGCGCGCAATTGCGCCAGGTTGTTAGTTCGCCGGCTCGATCTTCAGCATATGGGCGACCTTGTCGACCATGCCGCGGATCGAGGGCGTGTCCTCGACCACGTTCGAGCGGTTCATCTTGTTGAGACCGAGCGCCTTCAGCGTGTCGCGCTGGCCGGGCTTGCGGCCGATCGGGCTGCCGGTCTGGGTGATCTTGAGCTTGGCCATTGTACCAGTCCTTACTCGCGGGCTTCAGCGGCCGCATCGCCGCGCTTGCCGAGGATGTCGCTCACCTTCTTGGAACGGCGGGCGGCAACCGAACGCGGCGAGTTGCAATGCTGGAGCGCATCGAACGCCGCCTTGATCATGTTGTGCGGGTTCGAGGTGCCGACCGACTTGGCGACGACGTCATGCACGCCGAGCGCTTCGAAGATCGCACGAACCGGGCCGCCGGCGATGATGCCGGTGCCGGCTTCCGCCGCACGGATGACCACGCGACCGGCGCCGAAGTGACCGTCGGCATCGTGATGCAGGGTGCGGCCCTCGCGGAGCGGCACGCGGATCATCGTCTTCTTGGCATGCTCGGTCGCCTTGCGGATCGCTTCCGGCACTTCGCGGGCCTTGCCCGAGCCGTGACCGACGCGACCCTTGCCGTCACCGACGACGACGATCGCGGCGAAGCCGAAGCGCTTACCGCCCTTCACCACCTTGGCGACGCGATTGATGCCGACGAGCTTCTCGATCAGCTCGACTTCGTCGGAACGGTTCCCGCCCCGCTCACGATCGCGGTCGCGCCGACCTTCGGATTTCGCCTGACGTGCCATATTCGTTTCCTGTCCTTAGAAGGAGAGTCCGCCCTCGCGGGCGGCGTCGGCCAGGGCTTTCACCCGACCATGATACTTGTAGCCGCCGCGGTCGAAGGCGACTTCCTTGATGCCCTTGGCAGCCGCTCGCTCGGCGATCAGCTTGCCGACCTTCTTCGCCGCTTCGATGTTGGCGGTGGTCTTCAGGCCGCCCTTCACGTCCTTCTCGATCGTCGAGGCCGAGGCCAGCGTATTGCCGGCGGCATCGTCGATGATCTGGGCGTAGATGTGCAGGCCCGAGCGGAACACCGACAGGCGCAGACGGCTGCCGGAGTTCTTCCGGAGGCCGGTCCGAACCCGCTGCTGGCGGCGGGCGAAAAGCTTTGAGACGTTCGACATGGCCTAAGCCCTTACCTAATCCGTTACTTCTTCTTGCCTTCTTTGCGCAGGATATGCTCGCCCTCGTACTTGATGCCCTTGCCCTTGTAGGGCTCGGGCGGGCGGACCGCGCGAATCTCGGCAGCGATCTGGCCGACCTTCTGCTTATCGAAGCCGGAGATCGAGATCGCAGTCGGCTTGTCACACTTGATCGCGATGCCTTCCGGGATCGGGAAGGTCACGTCATGGCTGTAGCCCATCTGCAGTTGCAGGTTCTTGCCCTGCACCGCCGCACGATAGCCGGTGCCGGTGATCTCCAGGTTCTTCACGTAACCCTTTGAGACACCCTCGACCATGTTGCGCAAGTTGGCGCGGGTGGCGCCCCAGCTCATGCGGGCCTGCTTCGACTCATTGAGCGGCTTCACCGAGACCTTGCCGCCCTCGACCTTCACCTCGACCTGGGTGGAGATCGGAAGCTTCAAGGTTCCGAGCTTGCCCTTCACGGTCGCGGAACCGCCGGCGACGTCAATGGTGACGCCCTGCGGAACCTCGACTGGATTCTTACCGACGCGGGACATTGCATTCGCTCCTTAGAACACCCGGCAGAGCACTTCGCCGCCGACATTGGCGGTGCGTGCTTCGCCGTCCGACATGACGCCGCGCGGGGTCGACAGGATCGAGATCCCGAGACCGTTGTAGTAGCGCGGCAGGTCGGCGATCTTCGAATAGACCCGACGGCCCGGCTTGGAGACGCGATTGATCTCCTTAATGACCGGCGTGCCCTCGTGATACTTCAGCTCGACCGTGATCTCGCCGCCGGGCTTCGAGGCATCCAGCGAAAAATCGCGGATGTAACCCTCGCGCTTCAGCACTTCGAGGACGTTCGCGCGCAGCTTGGACGCGGGGGTTGCAATCTTCTGCATACCCGCCTTCTGACCGTTCCGAATCCGGGTCAGCAGGTCGCCCAATGGATCATTGATTGCCATGCTTCTTAGTCCTCCGGATTACCAGCTCGACTTGACCATGCCGGGGATCTGCCCGGTGGAAGCGAGGTCGCGCAACGCAATGCGCGAAAGCTTGAACTTGCGATAGGTGGCGCGCGGACGGCCGGTGATCTCGCAGCGATTGCGGATCCTGACCTTCGACGAGTTGCGCGGCAGTTCGGCCAGCTTCAGGCGGGCGGCGAACCGCTCTTCCATCGGCAGGTCTTCGTTGTCGGCGATCGCCTTCAGCCGGGTGCGCTTGGCGGCGTACTGCTTCGCCAACCGCTCCCGCCGCTTGTTCTTCTCGATCGAGCTCTTCTTAGCCATCTCTTGCTCCTAACGGGCCGGCTTAATTGTTGAAGGGCATGTCGAAGCCCTTCAGCAAAGCCTTGGCCTCAGCGTCGGTTTTCGCGGTCGTGCAGATCACGATGTCCATGCCGCGAACCTTATCCACCTTGTCGTAGTCGATCTCGGGGAACACCAGCTGCTCCTTGAGGCCGAGCGTGTAGTTGCCGCGGCCGTCGAAGCTCTTGCCGGAGACGCCGCGGAAATCGCGGACCCGCGGCAAAGCGATGTTCACCAAGCGATCAAGGAACTCATACATCTGTTGGCGGCGCAGGGTGACCTTGCAGCCGATCGCCATGCCTTCGCGCAGCTTGAAGACCGCGATCGACTTGCGCGCCTTGGTGATCACCGGCTTCTGGCCGGCGATCGCCGTCAGTTCGGCGACCGCGAGATTGATCTTCTTGGAGTCGGCGGTCGCTTCGCCGACACCCATGTTGATCACGATCTTGTCCAGCTTCGGCACCTGCATCGGGTTCGTGTAACCGAACTCCTTGGTCAGCGCCTCGCGGACGGTCTTGCGATAGTGGTCTTGCAGACGGGCAGCCATATCAGGCCTCCTCAATCAATCGCTTCGCCGGAACGACGCGCGACGCGGATCTTCCGCTCGCCGTCCATCCGGTAGCCAACGCGGGTCGGCTTGCTGGTCTTCGGGTCGATATGGGCGACATTGGACACGTGGATCGTGGCTTCCTTCTCGATGATCCCGCCCTGCACCTGCATGGTCTGGCGCTGGTGGCGCTTCACCATGTGGATGCCCTGCACGAGCAGACGGTTTTCCTCGCGGAACACCTTCAGGACCTCACCGGTCTTGCCCTTGTCGCGACCGGTGATCACAACCACCTTGTCGCCCTTCTTAATCTTCAGCTTCGTCGCCATTTTCTACCAATCCTTCCCGCTCAGAGCACTTCAGGTGCCAGCGAGATGATCTTCATGAACTTCTTCGCACGGAGCTCGCGGGTCACCGGGCCGAAGATACGGGTGCCGATCGGCTCGCCCTGCTTGTTGATCAGCACGGCCGCATTGCGGTCGAAGCGGATCGAGCTGCCGTCGGTCCGACGGATTTCCTTGGCGGTCCGGACGATCACCGCCTGGTGCACGTCGCCCTTCTTCACCTTGCCGCGCGGGATCGCCTCCTTGATCGAGACGACGATCACGTCGCCCACGCTCGCGGTGCGGCGCTTGGAACCGCCCAGCACCTTGATGCACTGCACGCGGCGCGCGCCGGAATTGTCGGCAACGTCCAGGTTCGTCTGCATCTGGATCATGGTTGGGTCCTCTTACTGCGCGGACGCGGAGGAGTCGGCGGCGTTTGCAACGACCGAAGCCTCGGCCGCCGTCACCACTTCCCAGCGCTTGTTCTTCGAGATCGGACGGCACTCGCGGATGTAGACCACGTCGCCGACCTTGCACACATTCGCCTCGTCATGCGCCTGGAAGCGCTTCGAGCGGCGGATGAACTTCTTATAGACCGGGTGCATGACGCGACGCTCGACCGAGACGATCACGGTCTTCGCGTTCTTGTCGCTCACCACGGTGCCTTGCAGGACTCGCCTTGGCATTTCTCTTCTCCTCTGCCCGCGCCGCTCAGGAGGCCTTGGCCTGCGCCTTGTGGCGCAGGAAGGTCTCGACCCGTGCGATGTCGCGCCGGACGGCGCGCACGCGGGCGGTGTTCTCCAGCTGACCGCTGGCGCGCTGGAAGCGCAGGTTGAACGCCTCCTTCTGCAGCGACACCAGGTCGGCCTTCAGTTGGTCTTCGCTTTTGATCCGCAGATCTTCCGGCTTCATATTCCGATCTCCTACTCGTCACCCAGGCGGGTGACCATGCGCGCCTTGATCGGCAGCTTGGCAGACGCGAGCGCGAAAGCTTCCACGGCGAGGTTCTTCTGCACGCCGTCGATCTCAAACATGATCCGGCCCGGATGGATACGCGCCACCCAGTATTCCGGCGATCCCTTGCCCGAGCCCATGCGGACTTCGGCGGGCTTGCGGCTGACCGGCACGTCCGGGAACACCCGGATCCAGACCTTGCCGACGCGCTTCATGTGGCGCGTGATCGCGCGGCGGGCCGCCTCGATCTGACGCGCCGTGATGCGGCCCGGCTCGACGGCCTTCAAGCCATAGGCACCGAAGTTCAGCTCGAAGCCGCCCTTCGCCTTGCCGTGGATCCGGCCCTTGTGGGCCTTTCTGAACTTGGTTCGCTTCGGAGAAAGCATGGTCCCAATTCCTCGTTAGCGCGCTGGCTGAGCTTCGTTGGCGCGCTTGTCGCTCGCCATCGGGTCATGCGCCATGATCTCGCCCTTGAACACCCAGACCTTCACGCCGCAGGTGCCATAGGTCGTCTTCGCCGTCGCGGTGCCGAAATCGACCTCGGCGCGCAGCGTGTGGAGCGGAACGCGACCTTCGCGATACCACTCCATGCGGGCGATTTCCGCGCCGCCCAGACGGCCGCTGCAGTTGATCCGGATGCCGAGCGCGCCCAGACGCATCGCCGACTGCACGGCGCGCTTCATGGTGCGGCGGAAGGCAACCCGGCGCTCGAGCTGCTGCGCGATGTTCTCGGCGATCAGCTTGGCGTCGATCTCGGGCTTGCGGATCTCGACGATGTTCAGGCTCACTTCCGAGCCGGTCATCTTGGCGAGGTCGCTGCGCAGCTTCTCGATGTCGGCGCCCTTCTTGCCGATCACCACGCCCGGACGCGCCGAGTGGATGGTGACGCGGGCCTTCTTCGCCGGGCGCTCGATCACGATCTTCGAGATGCCGGCCTGGGCCAGACGATCGCGCAGATATTCCTTCAGCTTCAGATCCTCGTGGAGGAGCTGCGCGTAGTCGCGGCCGGCGAACCAGCGGCTGTCCCAGGTCCGGTTGATACCGACCCGGAGGCCGATCGGATTGACCTTCTGACCCATTACTTCGTCTCCTCGGCGGCTTCCGCGCGCTCGCGCACGATCACCGTCAGATTGCTCCACTTCTTCTCGATGCGGACGCCGCGGCCCTTGGCGCGGGCGGCGAAGCGCTTCAGCTTGAAGCTGCCGCCCACGAAGGCTTCCGCAACGACCAGGCGATCGACGTCGAGCTGATGGTTGTTCTCGGCGTTGGCGATGGCGGCCTGCAGCACCTTCTTCACGTCGGCGGCGGCGCGCTTCCGGGAGAAGGTCAGCGCGGCCAAAGCCGGCTGGGCGCCCATGCCGCGGATCATCCCCGCGATCAGGTTCAGCTTGCGCGGCGTGGTCTGGACGACGCTGGCGAAAGCCTGCGCCTCGTTGTCCTTCAGCTTGCGCTCGGTCTTTTGCTTGCTCATGCCGACGGCGCCCTCTTCACCTTCTTGTCGACCGCGGTGTGACCGGTGAAGGTCCGGGTCGGCGAGAATTCACCAAACTTGTGGCCGATCATGTTCTCGGTGACCAGAACGGGCAGGAACTTGTGACCGTTGTAGACACCGAAAGTCAGGCCGACGAACTGCGGCAAGATGGTCGAACGACGCGACCACGTCTTGATCACTTCGTTGCGTCCGCTACCACGGCTGGTCTCTGCCTTCTTCAGCAGATAGCCATCGATAAACGGACCTTTCCATACGGAGCGCGCCATCTTCGCTTTCCTTACTGCTTCTTCTTCGCGGCCTGACGGCGGCGGAGAATGAGACCGTCGGTCTTCTTGTTGTGACGGGTTTTCTTACCCTTGGTCGGCTTGCCCCAGGGGGTCACCCAGGCGCGGCCGCCGTTGGTACGACCACCGTGCGGGTGATCCACCGGATTCATGGTGATGCCGCGGGTCGAGGGGCGGACGCCGAGCCAGCGCGAACGACCGGCCTTGCCGATCGAGATATTCTGCTGGTCCGGGTTCGAGACCGCGCCGATCGTGGCCATGCACTCGGCCTTGACCATGCGGACTTCGCCCGACGGCATCTTCAGCAGGGCATTGCCCTGGTCGCGGCCGACCAGCTGCAGGTAGGTGCCGGCGGAGCGGGCCATCTGGCCGCCGCGGCCCTGCTTCAGCTCGACGTTGTGCACGATGGTGCCGACCGGGATGTTCCGGAGCGGCATCGCATTGCCCGGCTTCACGTCAACGCGCTCGCCGGAGACGACCTGGTCGCCGGCCTTGAGGCGCTGCGGGGCCAGGATGTAGGCAAGCTCGCCGTCGCTGTACTTGATCAGCGCGATGAACGCGGTGCGGTTCGGATCGTACTCGAGATGCTCGACCGTCGCCGTCACGTCGTACTTGCGGCGCTTGAAATCGACGATGCGATAGCGCTGCTTGTGACCGCCGCCCTGGCGGAAGTTCACGATCCGGCCGTAGTTGTTGCGGCCGCCCTTGCGCTTCTTGCCCTCGGTCAGTGCCTTGACCGGACCGCCCTTGTGGAGCTCGGACCGATCGACGATGACCAGCTGGCGTCGGCCAGCGGAAGTCGGCTTGAAAGTTTTCAATGCCATGGCGTCAGATTCCCGTCGTCACGTCGATGGTGTTGCCCGCAACCAGGGTCACCACGGCTTTCTTGAAATCGTTGCGCTTGCCCGGACGACCGCGCCACAGCTTGGTCTTGCCCTGCACCCGCAGCGTGTTGACCGCCTTCACCTTCACTTTGAAGATGGTCTCGACCGCCGCCTTGATCTCCGGCTTGGTCGCTTCCAGCGGAACGCGGAAGGTCACCTGGTTGTGCTCGGAGCCCTGGGTCGACTTCTCCGTCACCACCGGGCGACGGATGATGGTCAGCATCTGGGCTTCGTCGAGCTTGACGACCGGCTTTTCGATCTTGCGCGCGCGGCTCATTTCAAACGCTCCACGAGGTGCTCCACGGCAGCCTTGGTCAGGACCAAGGTGTCGCGGCGCAGGATGTCGTACACATTGGCGCCCTGCTGCGGCAGCACATCCACGTTCGGGATGTTGCGCGCGGCGAGCGCGAACTTCTCATCAACCGCCGGACCGTCGATCACCAGGACCGACTTCAGGCCCAGGGTCTTCAGCTTGGCGGTCAGGTCCTTGGTCTTGCCGGAGGCGCCGGTGGTGCCGTTCCAGATGATCAGCTTGCCGTCCTTCACCTTGGACGAAAGCGCGGTCTTCAGGGCGAGCTTGCGGACCTTCTTGGTGAGGTCGTGGGCATGGCTGCGCACGACTGGACCGAAGATGGTCGCGCCGCCGCGGAACTGCGGCGAGCGCAGCGAACCCTGGCGGGCGCGGCCGGTGCCCTTCTGGGCATACGGCTTCTTGGTCGTGCCGGAGATGTCGCCGATCTCCTTGGTCTTGTGGTTGCCGGAGCGGCGCTTGGCCAGCTGCCAGTTCACACAACGGGCCAGGATGTCGCGGCGGACCGGACGGCCGAAGATGTCCTTGAAGACCTCGTCGGCGACGTCGATCTCGCCGTGGGCCTTGCTGTCGATGTCGGTGATCTTGAGTTTCATGATCGCGATTCCTTAGGCGGCCGCTTCGGCTTTGCCCTTGAGGGCGGCCGGCTTCGGCGCCTCCTTCGGCAGAGCGCGCTTCACGGCGTCCTTAATCAGGACGTAGGAGCCTTCATGGCCCGGGACCGCGCCGTGCACATAGATCAGGCCCTGCTCGACGTCGGTCTCGACGACCTTCAGGTTCTGCTGTGTCACGCGCTCGACGCCCAGGTGGCCGGCCATCTTCTTGCCCGGGAAGGTACGGCCCGGATCCTGGCGGTTACCGGTCGAGCCGTGGCTGCGGTGCGAGACCGAGACGCCGTGGGTGGCGCGGAGGCCGCCGAAGTTCCAGCGCTTCATCGACCCGGCGAAGCCCTTGCCGATCGTGGTGCCCACGACATCGACAAACTGGCCGGCGATGAAATGCGCGGCGGAGAGCTCGGCGCCGACTTCCAGGAGGTTGTCCTTGGAAACCCGGAACTCGGCGAGCTTCCGCTTCGGCTCGACCTTGGCTTTCGCGAAGTGACCGCGCTGGGCCTTGGAGACGTTCTTGACCTTCGCCTTGCCGACGCCGAGCTGCACGGCGGTGTAGCCGTTCGTTTCGTCGGTGCGGACCGCGACGACCTGGCAATGGTCGACCTTCAGCACGGTGACGGGCAGGTGGTTGCCGTCAGCGGCGAAGATGCGGGTCATGCCCAGCTTCTGGGCGAGGAGACCGGTACGCATGGCTGCCTCAGTTCTTCAACTTGATTTCGACATCGACGCCCGCGGCGAGGTCGAGCTTCATCAGCGCGTCCACGGTCTGCGGGGTCGGATCGACGATGTCCAACAAACGCTTGTGCGTCCGGATCTCGAACTGCTCGCGGCTCTTCTTGTCCACGTGCGGCGAACGGTTCACCGTGAAGCGCTCGATGCGGGTCGGCAGCGGGATCGGACCGCGGACCTGCGCACCGGTGCGCTTCGCCGTGATCACGATCTCGTTCGTCGACTGATCGAGAACGCGGTGATCGAACGCCTTGAGGCGGATGCGGATGTTCTGGCTGTCCATCGTCTCTGGCCTTCTACTCGATGATGCTGGCGACGACGCCGGCGCCGACGGTGCGGCCGCCTTCGCGGATCGCGAAGCGGAGGCCTTCGTCCATCGCGATCGGGGCGATCAAGTGCACCTCCATCGAGATGTTGTCGCCCGGCATCACCATTTCGGTGCCCGCCGGCAGCTGCACGGTGCCGGTAACGTCGGTCGTGCGGAAGTAGAACTGCGGGCGGTAGTTGGTGAAGAACGGCGTGTGACGGCCACCCTCTTCCTTGGTCAGGATGTAGGCCTCGGCCTTGAACTTGGTGTGCGGGGTGATCGAACCCGGCTTGGCCAGAACCTGGCCGCGCTCGACTTCCTCACGCTTGGTGCCGCGCAGCAGCGCGCCGATGTTGTCGCCCGCCTCGCCGCTGTCCAAGAGCTTCCGGAACATTTCGACGCCGGTCACCACCGTCTTCACCGTCGGCTTCAGGCCGATGATCTCGACTTCCTCGCCCACCTTCACGATGCCGCGCTCGACACGACCCGTGACCACGGTGCCGCGGCCCGAGATCGAGAACACGTCTTCGATCGGCATCAGGAACGGACGATCCTTCGGACGCTCCGGCTGCGGAATGAACTCGTCCACCGCCTGCATCAGCTTCAGGATCGCGTCATGGCCGATCTCCGGCTGCTTGTCTTCCAGAGCGCAGAGCGCCGAGCCGCGGATGATCGGGATCTTGTCGCCCGGGAACTGGTACGACGAGAGCAGCTCGCGCACTTCCAGCTCGACCAGGTCGAGCAGCTCCGGGTCGTCCACCATGTCGACCTTGTTCATGAACACCACCAGCGCCGGAACGCCGACCTGGCGCGCCAGCAGGATGTGCTCGCGGGTCTGCGGCATCGGGCCGTCAGCCGCACTGACCACCAGGATCGCGCCGTCCATCTGCGCGGCGCCGGTGATCATGTTCTTCACGTAGTCCGCGTGACCCGGGCAATCCACGTGCGCGTAGTGCCGCGCCTTGGTCTCGTACTCGACATGCGCGGTCGAAATCGTGATGCCGCGGGCGCGCTCTTCCGGCGCCTTGTCGATCTGATCATAGGCCGTAAACGTCGCGCCGCCGGTCTCCGCCAGCACCTTCGTGATCGCCGCCGTCAGCGACGTCTTGCCGTGGTCAACGTGACCGATCGTGCCAACATTGCAATGCGGCTTGTTCCGCTCAAACTTAGCTTTCGCCATTTGCCTGCTCCGTCTTCCTAGCCGCGTTAAGCCATCTTGGCGCGGACTTCGTCCGCAACCGCCTGCGGCACTTGCGCATAATGATCAAAGTGCATCGTGTACTGCGCGCGACCCTGGCTCATGGAGCGCAGCGTGTTCACGTAACCGAACATGTTGGCGAGCGGCACCATGGCATTGATCACCTCGGCATTGCCGCGGCTGTCCATGCCCTGCACCTGACCGCGCCGGCTCTGCAGATCGCCGATCACGTCGCCCATGTAATCCTTCGGGGTCACGACCTCGACCTTCATCATCGGCTCGAGCAACTTCGGGCCGCACTTCGGAATGCCTTCGCGGAAGCACGCCCGCGAGGCGATATCGAAGGTCATGACGTTGGAGTCCACGTCGTGGTACTGGCCGTCGATCAGGGTCGCCTTGAAGTCGATCATCGGGAAGCCGGCGATGACGCCGCTTTCCTTCGCGAGCTTCAGGCCCTTCTCGACGCCCGGGATGTATTCTTTGGGCACCGTGCCGCCGACCACGTCGTTCTCGAACACGAAGCCGCTGCCCGGAGCCAACGGCTCGAAGCGGATCTTCACCTTCGCGAACTGGCCGGAACCGCCGGTCTGCTTCTTGTGGGTGTAGTCGTGCTCGATGCTCTTGGTGATGGTCTCGCGGTACGCCACCTGCGGCGCGCCGACATTGGCCTCGACCTTGAACTCGCGCTTCATGCGATCGACGATGATCTCGAGATGAAGCTCGCCCATGCCTTTGATGATGGTCTGGCCGCTCTCGTGATCCACCGAGACGCGGAACGACGGATCTTCCTGGGCCAGGCGATGCAGGGCGACGCCCATCTTCTCCTGGTCGGACTTCGACTTCGGCTCGACCGCGACCTCGATGACCGGGTCGGGGAATTCCATGCGCTCCAGCACGATCGGATGTGCGGGGTCGCAGAGCGTGTCGCCGGTGGTGGTGGCCTTGAGGCCCGCGAGCGCCACGATGTCGCCGGCGCGGGCTTCCTTGATGTCTTCGCGGGAATTGGCGTGCATGGCGAGCATGCGGCCGACCCGCTCCTTGTCGCCCTTCACCGTGTTCATCACCTGGGTCGCGGTGTTGAGCACGCCCGAATAGACCCGGACGAAGGTGAGCGAGCCGACGAACGGATCGGTCATGATCTTGAACGCGAGGCCCGAGAACGGCTCGTCGTCGGAGCTCTTGCGGGTCAGCTCCTTGTCGCCGTCCACTTCCACGCCCTTCATGTCGGGCACGTCCAGCGGCGACGGCAGGAAATCGATCACGGCGTCCAGCATCGGCTGCACGCCCTTGTTCTTGAAGGCGGAGCCGCACAGCACCGGCACGAAGTTGCCGCCGATGGTGCCCTTGCGGATCAGCTTCTTCAGCGTCTCGACGTCGGGCTGCTTGCCCTCGAGATAGGCTTCCATCGCGGCGTCATCGAGCTCGACGCACATTTCGACCAGGCGATGGTGATATTCCTCGGCCTTCTCTTTCAGATCGGCCGGGATGTCGCCGACGACGAACTCGGCGCCCAGGTTCTCGTCCTTCCAGACGATGCCCTTCATCTGCACCAGATCGACCAGGCCGGCGAAATCGCTCTCGACGCCGATCGGCAGATGCACCACCGCCGGCTTCGCGCCGAGGCGATCAACGATCATGTCGACGCAGCGGTAAAAGTCCGCGCCGATGCGGTCCATCTTGTTGACGAAGCAGATGCGCGGCACGCCGTACTTGTCGGCCTGGCGCCACACGGTCTCGGACTGCGGCTCGACGCCGGCAACCGAGTCGAACACGGTCACGGCACCGTCGAGCACGCGCAGGCTGCGCTCGACTTCAATGGTGAAGTCGACGTGGCCCGGGGTGTCGATGATGTTGATGCGATGGTCGCGCCAGAAACAGGTCGTCGCGGCCGAGGTGATGGTGATGCCGCGCTCTTGCTCCTGCTCCATCCAGTCCATGGTGGCGGTGCCCTCATGGACTTCACCGATCTTATAGGACTTGCCGGTGTAGTAGAGGATCCGCTCCGTGGTCGTGGTCTTACCGGCATCGATGTGGGCCATGATGCCGATGTTGCGGTAGCGATCGAGTGGAGTGGTGCGCGCCATGATCTAAGTTCCTAAGCCGCCGTTACCAGCGGTAATGCGAGAAGGCCTTGTTGGCCTCCGCCATGCGGTGGGTGTCTTCGCGCTTCTTCACGGAGGCGCCACGGTTGTTGGCGGCATCCAAGAGCTCGGCGGCGAGACGGTCGGTCATGGTCTGCTCGGAACGGCCGCGGGCGGTGGCGATGATCCAGCGGATCGCCAGAGCCTGGGCGCGGTCGGGGCGGACTTCGACCGGCACCTGATAGGTCGCGCCGCCGACGCGGCGGGAGCGAACTTCGAGATGCGGCTTCACGTTGGTGAGGGCCTCGTGGAACGCCTTCACCGGGTCGCCCTTGGCCTTCTTCTCGACCTGGGACATGGCGCCGTAGACGATGGTTTCGGCAGCCGACTTCTTGCCCTGGTACATCAGGCAGTTCATGAACTTGGTCAGCACGATATCGCCATACTTGGCGTCCGGCAGGACTTCGCGCTTCTCAGCGGCGTGACGACGGGACATTGCGCGTTCTCCTTACTTCGGCCGCTTAGCGCCGTACTTCGAACGGCGCTGCTTGCGGTCCTTGACGCCCTGGGTATCGAGCGTGCCGCGGATGATGTGATAGCGAACGCCCGGCAAATCCTTCACGCGGCCGCCGCGGATCATGACGACCGAGTGTTCCTGAAGGTTGTGGCCTTCGCCGGGAATGTATGAGGTGACTTCGAAACCGTTGGTGAGGCGGACGCGGGCGACTTTACGGAGCGCCGAGTTCGGCTTCTTCGGGGTCGTCGTGTAAACGCGGGTGCAAACGCCGCGCTTCTGCGGGTTCGCCTGGAGAGCCGGCACTTTGTTGCGCGTAACCAGGGGCGCGCGCGGCTTACGGATCAACTGGTTGATCGTCGGCATTCTAAGTCCTCACCTCTGCGCGTCCGGACCGTGTCCATCAGGCGCTTTTGCAAACAGCGATACGCGAAACGACCCACATCCAGGCCTGCCCCCTCGGGCTACACCTCGACGCGGTCTCTTTGTACGCTTGCCCTCAAATTGAGAGAGCTATGTAATTTCAATGCTTTGTAGGGGGGCAGCGTCTGGTTCGTTGCGTCCCGGAGGACGACTGGAACCACCACCTGCCCCTGTCAAGGCGCGCGGAATATATTGATTCGGCTCCGGGGCGTCAAGGAAAAGCGGAGAGGTATTTTCGCAAGATTTTTCAGCATGTTATCTCGAGTCTTGCGAATCTGTGCACCCACCCATTCCGACCCGCTTTCCCGCCCTTCGGCGCTGCAGATCCGCCCATCCTGCCTACCGGATGTAAGCTTCCGGATATAGTTAAACTTGTTCCCGAAGGACGTCAGTCATAGCTTCGGTCGTTAACGGTGCATCGGGTGGACGAGGTCTGACGTGCGGCTCTGGGGTGTGCTCTCTTTATTACTGATATGCCTGCCGGCCTGGACCGGCCCGGCCGCAGCCGAGGCCCGGGTGGCCCTGGTCATCGGCAACAGCGATTACGGCTCGACTTTCAGCAGCCTGCCCAATCCCAAGAACGACGCCAAACTGATCGAAAAAGCCCTGAAAGGCGCCGGATTCGACGTCCAGACCGTGATCGATGCCAACCAGAAACAGATGAAGCGTGCCCTTGCGGATTTCGGGGCCAAGCTCTCCGGCCTGGGCAAGGACACCGTCGGCCTCTTCTATTACGCCGGCCACGGCGTCCAGGTGAACGGCGCCAACTACCTCATTCCGATCGGGGCCGAAATCCAGAAGGAAGCCGACGTCGATATCGAGGCGGTCAACGCCGACGGGGTGCTCCAGCAGATGGAGTTCGCGGGCAACCGCATGAACATCATCATCCTCGATGCCTGCCGCAACAACCCGCTCCCAGGCACCAAGCGCTCGGCCGACAAGGGTCTGGCGCGCATGGATGCGCCGAAGGGCAGCTTCCTCGCCTATTCGACCGCACCGGGGGCCACGGCGGCCGACGGCAAAGGCTCGAACAGCCCCTACTCCGTGGCCCTGGCCAAGGCGATCGAGAGCGACCGGGTGCCGCTCGAGCAACTGTTCCGCAACGTCCGCGTCAACGTGATGAACGAAACCGGCGAAGAGCAGGTGCCCTGGGATGCCTCGTCCTTGACCGGCGAGTTCTACTTCAAACGCCCGGACGGATCGGCTCCGGCCCAGCAGACGGCAGCGCTGGCACCCGCCCCCGCGCCGCAGCCCGCGGCCCAAAGTGGCGCTAACACCAGCCGCACACCGGAACCGCCCGTCGCCCTGGGCAAAGTCTTCAAGGACTGCCCGACCTGTCCCGATCTGGTCGCGATCCCAGCTGGCAAGTTCAAAATGGGCAGTGATCCCGACGCCGACATGGATCGCAAAGAGGAGCGGCCCACGCATGATGTCACGATCGCGAAGCCGTTCGCGCTGATGACGAAGGAAGTAACTCGCGACCAGTTCGCGGCCTTCGCCAAGGAAACCAACCGCGAGATCGACACCGGCTGCCAGGTCAACGACGGCGGCAACGGCAAATGGCGGGATGAGGGCACGTTCCTCGATCCCGGCATCAAGCAGCAGGGCAACCACCCCGTGGTTTGCGTCAGCCAGACCGATGCCGAGGATTACGCCGAATGGCTGAGCCAGATGACCGGCAAGACCTATCGGCTGCCGACCGAGGCGGAATGGGAATACGCCGCGCGATCGACCAAGAAGACGGCTTGGCCCTGGGGCAATGACGTCAGCAAGAGCGGCTGCAAGGCCGTCAACGCCATGGACACCAGCGGGCACAAGGAATGGCCGATCAATGACGCCATGCCATGCGACGACGGCTTCGTCACCACGGCGCCGGTCGGTTCGTTTCCGGCCAATGCCTGGGGGCTCTACGACATGCTCGGCAATGTCTGGGAGATGGTGAGCGATTGCTGGCATGACACCTACGACGGCGCACCCAAGGACGGCTCGAGTTGGAACAGCGACAGTTGCGACGCCCACCCGATCCGCGGCGGCGCCTGGATCGAGAATCCCTGGGACACCCGCTTTGCCGCACGCTGGAAGGGTGAGGACGGCAAGGCCGCCTCGATCGGCTTCCGCCTGGCCCGCGATTTCTAATAAGATCGGGCTTCCTCGCCTGAAAGGAGCCCACGCGGCATGGCGAAGCATCCGCTCCGGATCTTCTCCATCATCTGCCTGCTGCTGATTGCGGCTGCATCTTCGGCCGGTGCGGAGACGCGCCTTGCGCTGGTCATCGGCAACGGCAATTACGGCGGCGGCATCGGTCCGCTCGCCAATGCGCCGAACGACGCGAAACTCGTGACCACGGCACTGCAATCGGCCGGCTTCACCGTCACCACCGTGATCGACGCCGATCAAAGGGCGATGAAGCGCGCGTTTGCCGATTTCGGGCAGTCACTCGTCGCAGCCGGCCCGGATACGGTCGGCCTCTTCTACTATGCCGGCCATGGTGTGCAGGTGGACGGCAAGAACTACCTGATACCAGCGGGCGCAGCGATTGAGAGTCAGGCCGATGTCGAAATGGAAGCGGTCGATGCCAACTGGGTGCTGAAGCAGATGGAGTATGCCGGCAACCGGATGAACATCATCATCCTCGACGCCTGCCGCAACAATCCACTGCCGACGGGTACGCGTTCGTTGGAGAACGGGCTCGCGCGCATGGACGCGCCGACCGGCAGCTTCATCGCCTATTCGACCGCGCCCGGCGCGGTCGCGCTCGACGGCGCCGGCAGCAACAGTCCCTATTCGCAGGCGCTTGCCGCCGCAATCCAGACCAAGCAGCTGCCCTTGGAGCTGCTGTTCCGCCAGGTCCGCGTCGAGGTGATGAATGAGACCGGGAACAAGCAGGTGCCTTGGGATTCCTCCTCGCTCACCGGCGAGTTTTTCTTCAAGGCGCCAAGCGATGCGCCGGTCGCCGCAACACCGGTGCCCGCGCAGTCGGCAGCCGCTCAACCCGCACCTGAGCCAACGCAACAACCGGTCACGCGCAGCCAGAGCCTGGCCCTGCCCGCGCCGCCCGGCCAGCCCTTCACCGATTGCGCCGATTGCCCGGAGATGGTGGTGGTGCCGGCCGGACGCTTCATGCTCGGCTCATCAATGTCGGACGGGAACCACCGCGAGAACGAAGGGCCGCAAACCGAAGTGACGATCCCCCTTCCCTTCGCGCTGATGACGACCGAAGTGACGCGCGACGACTACGCCGCTTTCGTGCTGCAGACCAAACGTGAAAGCGAGAAGGGCTGCTTCATCGCCGATGGCGGCGAAGGCGTTAGCGATGCCAACGCGGATTTCATGCGACCTGGATTCGATCAAGGCGGCCGACATCCGGCGGTCTGCGTGAGCTGGACCGATGCCGAGGATTACGCGGCCTGGCTGAGCCAGAAGACCGGAAAGAACTATCGCCTTCCTTCAGAGCAGGAGTTTGAATACGCGGCGCGCGCCGGCCGCAACGGCAGCTGGCCCTGGGGCGAGGAGCCTTTCGCCAAGACCGGCTGCCGCGCCGCCAATGTCTTCGATGCGAGCGGCAAGGCAAAGTATCCGGCGGTCGAGGACGGTTTGCCCTGCGACGACGGTTTCGCGCAGACCGCGCCGGTCGATGCGCTGGCGGCCAACGCCTTCGGCCTCAAAGGCATGATCGGGAATGTCTGGGAATGGGTCGCGGATTGCTACCATCCAACCTATGAAGGCGCGCCCAACGACGGCAGCGCCTGGGTGGAAGACGGCTGCACCGAGCGCGGCATCCGCGGCAGCGGCTATCTCAACAACGTCTGGCAAAGCCGATTCGCCATGCGCGACAAAGGCGGCCCGAACAACCGCGAAGCCACACTCGGCTTCCGTCTGGCCCGCGATCTTTGAGAATTTGGCCGTCTGTCGATCACATTTCTGTTGGCCCGCGGCGTTGTCATCTGCAGAAACTTGCTCGCTGACGCCTCGGCGCGAACTTTGATTGCACCCGGAAGCCATACACATAGGCGGGTGTGAGAAGTGTAAACACTTCCTGAACGTACATTCTTGGATTGCATGACTCACATGCGCGGCGGTGCAGTTGCCTTTGACGCCTGCATCCGGCATTTCACAGTCCGAATTTGCAGGGCGCGCATCCGAAACCGGTCGCGCCCGTTTCGTTTTCAATGACCAACCGTCGAATGCCAGCGGGCTGTTTGCCGTGGGGGCAGCTGCGCCGCAGGAAAGACAAGTTATGCCGAGTGCATCCTTCAATCAGCGCGACCCGAGGGCAGCCGCAGGCCGCGCAAGCGTCGGACGGATCGAGATCGATCCGGCGACACGGCGCGAAATCGAGTCCGGAGCCGAGCCTCTTTGGGGCCAGCTGCTGCGCACCTGGGAATGCCTCGCCGCGGCGAAGGGGCGCTATCCCGCGCGCAACGAGATCGACCCGGCGGCGCTCGGCGCCAAGCTGCTGCCCAATGTCTTCCTGGTCGATGTCGTCGGCACGCCGGGCCTGTCGGCGCCGCGCTTCCGCTATCGCCTGCTCGGCCAGGGCATCATCGAGCGCGAACCGACGCGCGCCGGCGATTTCGTCGACGAGATCGGCGCGACCGCGGATATCGTCGCCATCGAGAATCACTATATCGGCGCTCTGGAGGGCAAAGTCTGGATCCGCGATGCCAGCCTCGCCTGGAGCGATCCGCGCGGCGGCTATCTGCGCTATCGCGTGATGATGCTGCCGCTCTCGGATGACGGCGAGACCGTCACCCATCTGATCGGCCTGGCACTCTACGAGTTCTGAGCCTTAGGTTTCTCAGGCACCTTGCACGGCGAGACGCTTCCGGCCGCGGATGCCGCCCATCAGCAGCCAGAAGGCGATCGACATGTTGACCAGGTTCCAGGCGATGCCGTTCAGGAAGGCAGCGCTGTAGGATCCGGTCCAGTCGAAGATCAGGCCGGTCATCCAGCCGCCGATCGCCATGCCGATCACGGTCGACATCAGCACCAGGCTGACCCGCACGCCTGCCTGCCGCGCCGGGAAATACTGCCGGACGATCAGCGCATAGCTTGGCACGATCCCGCCCTGCGCCAGCCCGAACAACGCCGACACGACATAGAGCGAGGTCAGGCCGTTGAATGGAATGTAGAAGATCAGCGTCACGCATTGCAGGATGGAGCCGAGGATCAGCGTGCCGACCCCGCCGATCTTGTCGGCGATCAGGCCTGAGCCGAGGCGACTGATCACGCCCATTCCCAGCATCACCGAGAGCATCTCGGCGCCGCGCGCCGGCCCGTAGCCGAGATCGGTGCAATAGGCGACGATATGCACCTGCGGCATCGACATGGCGACGCAGCAGGCGACACCCGCCAGCATCAGCAGCGGCTGCAGGAACTTCGGTGCGGGCAGCAGGTCATGCGCGCCCGATCCATTCCCGCCATTGGCGTTGAGCGGATGATGTTCGGCAATTGCCGGCCGACGCTTCAGGAACAAGGCGAGCGGCAGCATGGTCACGAGGCACAGGATCCCGATGACGAAATAGGCGTCGCGCCAGCCATAGTTCGAGATCGCATATTGCAGCAGCGGCGGCCAGATCGTGCCGGCGAGATAATTGCCGCTGGCGACGATCGCGACCGCGAGGCCGCGCTGGCGCTTGAACCAGTGCGTGGTATCGGCAACCAGCGGCCCGAAGGTGGCGCTGCTGCCCAGCATGCCGATCAGCAGCGCCTGAATGAGGATGAACTGCCAGTAGCTGCCGCTGTACGAGCCGGCGATGAAACCCACCCCCAGCGTGGCCGCGCCGATCAACAGCGGCAGCAGGATGCCGAACTTGTCGGCCAGCCGGCCGAGGGTGATGCCACCGATCGCGAAACCCACCATGGTCGCGGTGTAAGGCAGCGAACCGCCCGCACGCCCGACGTTGAACTCCTCCTGGATCGTGGTCAGCACCACGACCGGCGCCCAGAGTCCGATTCCGCCGACGGTGGCGAGGCCGAGCGAGGCTGCAACCCGGCCCCAGGCATAGAGGCTGTCCGGCAGCGGCGACCCGTCCGGCGCACGATTGGCTGACATTCTACCGCTGATTCCCCTGCGACTCTTACTTGGCGCGATTGTCGCGGACAATCCGCCGATCTTGCTATGATATTTCCTCAGGGGGGCGACTGCGCCGATCGCGGGTCTGCTTAATTGTGAGGATACAATGCCCGAAAAATTCCGGGGGAGACTGGAGGGCAAGGCGGCTTTGGTCACGGGTGCCACCTCCGGCATCGGTCTGGCCATCGCCGAACGCTTCGCCGCAGAAGGCGCACGCCTGCTGCTGACCGGCCGCAACCGCGAGAGCGGCGAGCAACTTGCCAAGAAGCTCGGCGCGGTCTTCGTGGCCGGCGACGTGACCAAAGCCGGGATCGCCGACGAACTCGTCGCGGAAACCACCCGGCATTTCGGCCGGATCGACATTCTGATCAACAACGCCGGCATCGAGCATCGCGGCACCGTGCTCGAGACTTCGGATGAAGACTTCGCCCGCGTCATGGCCGTCAATGTCGAAGCGGTGTTCCGCTTTTCCCGCGCCGGCGTGCGCCGGATGATCGCGCAGTTCGAGCAGAGCGGCCGCGGCCCAAATGGACTTGGCCCAAATGGACTCGGCCCAAATGGACTCGGGGGCGCCATCGTCAATATTGCGTCCGACTGGGGCTTCGTCGCCGGGCGCGGGGCTTTTGCCTACTGCACCTCCAAGGGCGCCGTGGTGCAGATGACCAAGGCCCTCGCCCTCGATCACGCGCGCCAGGGCATTCGCGTCAACGCCGTGGCGCCCGGCGACGTCGAGACGCCGATGCTGCTTTCCGGCATCGCCCATCGCGGTCGCAGCGCCGCGGAGGGTCTCAAGGAGAACGGCGAAGTGATTCCCATGGGCCGGGTCGGCCAGCCGCCGGAGATCGCCGCCGCGGTCGCCTTCCTCGCCAGCGATGAGGCGAGCTTCATCACCGGCACGACATTGCTGGTCGATGGCGGCAATACCGCGATCTGAAGACGATAGGGAGACAGCGAACATCATGCCCGGCCTTGCCATCAGCGAACGCGCCCACAAGCTCTACAGCGAGGCCCTGGTCTGGGACGACCATTCCGGCTTCGATCCGGTCGGCGGCGCCCATCGCCTGGAGCACCTGCAGCGTTGGACCAAATCCGGCGTGCATTACCTCTCGATCAATGTCGGCTATGACGTGATCGACTGGCAGACGAGTCTGGAAGTCCTGGCCGGATTCCGCGCCTGGCTGCAGCAGCGGCCGGAGCAGTATCTCCTGGTCCGCACCGCCGACGACATCCTCAAAGCCAAAGCCGAGGGCAAGCTCGCCGTCACCTTCGATCTCGAGGGGATGAATGCGCTGAACGGCAGCGCCGATATGGTCAATGTCTACTATGCGCTGGGTGTCCGGCAGATGCTGTTCGCCTACAATCTCAACAATCTGGTCGGCGGCGGCTGCCACGACACCGATACCGGCTTGACCGCGCTCGGCCGTGCGGTCATCGCTGAGATGAACCGGGTCGGCATGCTGGTCGATTGCTCGCACAGCGCCCCGCGCACCACCATGGAGGCGATGGAGGTTTCCGAGGCGCCGGTGATCTTCTCGCATTCCTGCGCCAAGGCGCTCTGGCCGCACGGCCGCAACATCACCGACGCGCAGATCAAGGCCTGCGCGCGGACCGGCGGCGTCGTCGGCATCAACGGGATCGGCAACTTCCTCGGGCGCAACGATATCAGCAGCGCGAAATTCGTCGATCACGTGGCCCATGTCGCCGGTCTGGTCGGCGCTGAGCATGTCGGCATCTCGCTCGACTACGCCTTCGATGCGGAGAATGTGGACAGCCTGGTCAGCGGCAACAGCCGCTACTGGCCGCAGGAAGAATATAAGACCGGCTCGCTCTATCTTCCGCCGGAGCAGCTCCCCGAAATCACCGAGACCATGGTGCAGCGCGGCTTCAGCGATGCCGAGATCACCGGAATCCTCGGTGGCAACTTCCTTCGTGTGGCGAAAGCCGTCTGGAAGTAGCCGAGTGGATCGCTGCGACTGGGCGCGCGCGATCGATCAGGCCGATTTCCAGAGCAGCGTGAGCGGTCCGTCCGCGCCGGAGACCGGATCGGAATTGGGGAAAGACAGGCCGGCAATCCGCGCGATCATTTCCGGCGTCGCCGCCTCGCGGTTGGTATCCGGCCTCTGCGCCGGCGGATAAGCACCAACCACGAGAAAGTCGCCGGTCGATTCCAGCTTGCAGTGTCCGGTGCCGGCGGGCAGCACCGCGACATCCCCCGCATTCACCGTGACCTCTTGGCCATCCGGTCCACCGAGCAGCAGCCGCGCACTGCCGCCGGCAAAGCCCAGCGCCTCATGGGCGCGGGTGTGATAGTGGTGATAGGCATAGACGCCGTTGCGCCAGGCCGCAGGCCAGCCGTTGCGGTCGAACATCGCCTCGAACTTCGCCGCGGGATCGCGGCCGGAAATCTCCACCGCATTCCGGTAGAGCAGCACCGGCAGGCGAGGGTTGTTCGGCGTCAGCTTGCCCGGCTGCAGCAGCAGGGTTTCCGGCTTCGGCAAGGTCTGCACCATCGGACTCTCCATCACGCGCGCATGTAGTCCTTGATAGGAACCGCGTCGATCTGCTCCGGTTGCATGAAGCGCTCCGCATACTCGCGGTAGACGCCTGAGCTCAGGAACAGGTCGAACACTTCCGGGTCGATATGCGCAGTGTCGCGCATCTTCGCCATGATGGAAATGGATTCGGAGAGCGATTTTGCCTTCTTGTAGGGCCGGTCGGCAGCCGTGAGGGCTTCGAAAATGTCGGCCACCGCCATCATCCGGGCCGGCACGCTCATCTCCTCGCGCTTCAACCGCTTCGGATAGCCGGTCCCGTCCATCTTCTCGTGATGACCGCCGGCGATCTCCGGCACGTTGCGCAGGTGGCGCGGCAGCGGGAGGCGATGGAGCATGCGGATGGTCTCGATCATATGCGCGTTGATCTTGAACCGCTCTTCCTGGGTCAGGGTGCCCCGCGCGACGGTGAGGTTGTAGATCTCGCCGCGATTGTAGAGCAGCTCCGGCACATCGACCTTGAAGCCCCAGGGATTGTCGGCGTCTATCCGGTCGCGCTCACCGCGCACCAGGATGTGCTCGGGCCGGTCGGCGAGCAGCGGCTCGATCACCGGCAGCGTGGCCGGCGAGGTCCTCGCCTTGCGTTGGGTCTCCTCATGCGAGAGACCGATCCGGTCGTCGAGGGTGCGGGTCCAGCTGCGCGCTGCGATCTCTTTCACCCGCGCAATCCGTTCCGGCGCCATGAACTCGCCGCCGACATTGCTCTCGGCGATGAAGGCGAACTCCTCATCCAGAGTCTTCCACAGGCGCTGCAAGGCTTGCAGCTTCTCCCGGCGCGCGTCGGCATCGAACCCGGCTTCTGCGATCTCCTTCCAGCACGCAGCCTCCGCCTCGCGCTTGATCACCTCGAAGCGCATGCGGACTTCGTGCAGCCGGTCGGTGATCGTCTCCAGCTTAGTCGCCTTGTCGATCACGAACTCAGGGGAAGTCACCTTGCCGCAATCATGCAGCCAACCGGCGATGTGCAGTTCTTCCCACTGGTCATCGCTGAGCTTGAAGTCTTTGAACGGGCCGTCCGTCGCGTCAACCGCGGCCTTCGCCAGCATCTCCGTCAGCTCCGGAACCCGCTGGCAATGGCCGCTGGTATAGGGACTCTTGGCGTCGATGGCACCGGCCAGCAGCTCGATGATCGCCTGCATCAACCGCTTCTGCTCCTGGATCAGGCGGTTGGTCTCGATCGCGACGGCCGCGGTGCCGGAGACCGCCTCGACGAAGGCCTGGACGTCGGCCCGCGTTGCTTCCGCCTGGCGGATCTCCGGATTATCGGACAGCATCAGCACCCCGACCAGGTCGCCCTCCCGATTCTTCAGCGGCACCGCCATGACCCGGAAGTGCTGGCGATGCTCGAATCCCGGATACCATCGGATGACCTGCTCCGCCGTGACCTCTGCCTCGACGGTCGCGCGCCGTGCTGCGGCTTGAACCGCAGGATGGTCGTCGTTCATGCCAATCCGAAGGCCGGGCGGCGGCAACCCGCCCAACAGCCGGCCGTCGAATCGCGCCAAGGCGCCGATCAGGGTCCCGTCGGGCTCCGTCAGGTAGACGATGCCGCCCCGCGCGCCGGTAATGCTGATGGTTTCGGCCAGAATGTCGTCCAGCAGCCGATCGAACTTCTTCTCGCCCCCAAGCAGCGCTCCGATCGCCAGCAGCCGGCTGATCGTATTCTTCATCGAGCCCATGGCGATCGCCAGCCGGTCGATCTCGACCACGAAGGAATGCACGTCGAAGGGCCGATCGAACTTCAAGGCATTGATGTCGCGCGCCGCCTGAGTCAGACGATCGAGCGACCGCGCGATCAACCGGGCGATGGTGAGCGCCGCCAGCGTCGCCGCGGTGAGCGCGATCAAGCTGATCAGCAGCATCCACATCCGCTGGCGGTCGGCCTCGGCGAGAATCTCGCTCTGCGGCGTCGCGATTGCGAGCGAGATCGGCTCCTTGCCGCTGATCAGCGGCGCGTAGAAGGTCTGCCACCGCGTCCCGCCGGCATCGAAGTTGTTGATGGCCGATTGCGACGCATAGGCCCGGCCGGCCACCTGTTCCATCACCGGCTGCTTCAGGTTGGCGACGGTCGGCAGGACCGGTGCGCCGGTCAGATCGACGGCGGCCGGCAATCTTCGCTCGCTGCTCGCCAGAACATGTCCGGCTTCATCGACGATCGCGAGCAACGAAGACGGAGAAGCCTTCGAGGACTGCAGCACCGCGGAGAGAGAGTCGAGCGTCACATCGACGCCGACCACGGCGTGGCCATCCGGGCTCCGTTCGCTGAACGTGATGCCGATCTGCCGCGTGGTGAAGAACAGATAGGGCGCGCTCATGATCGCGCCATCGCGCTCCATCGCCGTCTTGAACCAGGTGCGTTCTCTCGGGTCATAGATGTATTTCGGCATCGGCCGGTTCTCCAACGGCACGATGTTCTCGTCGTAGAAGAGATAGCGCCCGACCGGCTTGCCGTTGCCGTCATGCGTGATCGTCTGCATCAAATAGACCGAGCGCGCCGGGGCTGCGAGCGATCGCCCCCAGTCCGACTCAGCGTCGATGGTCCGGACCGCGATGAAATCGCCATCGTCGTATCCGACATAGGCGGCCGAGATGGCCGAGCCGCCCCGCAGTGCCTCGATCATGATGCGCGAGGTGGCGAGGCGCGTGTCTTCGGTATGCGCCGTCACGAGATAGGAGCGCGACAGCAGGCGCGCGGAAAGGATCGCCGGCTCGGTGATGCGGCCGAGGCCTTGCTTGGTCTGCTCGCCGATGCGCTCGAACAGCGCGCCTGCGGAGACCAGCAGCATGTTCCGGGCCTGGATGTATTGTGCTGTGATGGTGATCGCCGCAAAGGCGAACAGAAGCGCCACGAACAGTGTTGCTATATAGGCATAGAGAGTGAAGCCCCTGGGTCTTGGGCGCATGTTTGGCTTTTCCCTGATAAGCCGAGCATTTTACAGCCGCTGCGAGTGATTGTCATTCTTGGTCCAAAGGCCAAGGCTTTGCGGCGCGTTCGTCACCGGCGATCAGCATCGGGGCGTTTCATGATCGCTGCGGTGATTCGGGCTGGAGTTGAAATGCCTCGGGCGGGACCAGCACACCAAGATGAGAGATCGGCGGCGATAGCTTGACGCGCGATGGCGCGAAGCTAAGGAGTCGTGCATGATTTCGCGCATATCCCTGTTTGGTATTGCGATCGCCGCGCTCTTCCTCAACGCGCTGCCTTCCGCCCGCGCGGATGGTGTTCCGGTGCGCATGTCATCCGACACCGGTGTCCCCGAGCCCATCTTCAATCACGGCATGGTGCTGAACCATGACCTGCGCACAGGATGGCGGCCGATGCCGGAACGCCGGATTCATGAGCCGCTTTCATAGCCCCAAGCATATCCGTCCCCCTAGGCAAACCCGGCGCAAGCCCCCACATCGGACCCAGGCGCGTCGGCAAGGCCGCTCTCTGCGATCAAGACAGCTGCCGCAATTTGGCGAACAAGGGGCAGGCATGCAGGTGGCATTCAGGAGACGCGCCGGTGACGCCGCGGCCGGCGAGATCGCGGATGCGATTGCGCGGGAAGAAGTCGCGGGCCTCGCCACCATGTTCTGGGGCCGGGTCGCGGCGCTGGCCCTACTGGCGGTCTGGGTGCTGCTCACCCTGCCCTTCGCGCGCTCGCAGATCTATCTGCTCGCCATCATCGTCTTCGCCCTGCTCGGCGCGCCGTCCTATCTGCTCGCCCGCCGCGGCATCCAGAACACATTCGCCACCGCTTTCTTCCTGCTGCTCGATGCCAGCATTCTCACCTATATCCTGATCGTGCCGCCGCCGTTCCTCGCCGAGCAATGGACGCCGCAGCTGAATTACCGCCTGCCGAACTTCCTCTATTTCGGCGTCTTCCTGGCCAGCATGGCCTTGAGCTATTCGCCGACCCTCGTCATCTGGGCGGGCGTCGCGTCGATCGTCGCTTGGAGCACCGGCTTCCTCTGGATCGCAACCTTGCCGGAGACGATCCTCACCTCATCGCGCAGCCAGCTGGACAGCGGCCTCAGCCCCGAGACCATCATCGGCAACTTCCTCAACTCGGATTCCGTCAGCGTCACCAGCTGGTACAATCAGCTCGTCTTCCTCGCCCTGGTGACCGGCATTCTCGCGCTCGCGGTCTGGCGCTCGCGGCGGCTGGTGTATCGGCGTGCCGCCGCCGAGGCCGAACGCGCCGCGCTCTCCCGCTATTTCTCACCCAACATCGTGCGCGAGCTTTCAACCCGCAGCCCGGAGCTGGCCCGGCCCGCCGTGCAGCCGGTCGCCGTCCTGTTCGCCGATATGGTCGGGTTCACGGCGATCTCCGAGCGGCTTTCGCCCGATGCCCTCATTGCCCTACTGAGTGAGTTTCACGGGCGCCTGGTGCAGGTCGCGTTTGCGCACGGAGGCACCATCGACAAGTATATCGGCGATGCGATCATGGTGCATTTCGGCACCCCCCGCGCGCAGAAGAACGATCCGATCCAGGCGCTCGCCTGCGCCGGCGCCATGCTCGACGAAATCCGCGGCTGGAGCGAAGAGCGGGTTCGCCGCGGCGATGCGCCGATCGAGATCGGCGTGGGCGTCCACTACGGCGAAGTGCTGGTCGGCAATATCGGCGATGCGCGGCGCCTGGAATACACCGTGCTCGGCGACACGGTGAATGTCGCAAGCCGGCTCGAGCGCATGACCCGCGAGGCCGGCGTGCCCCTGATCGTCAGCGACGACCTGGTCGTCGCGGTGCGCGGCTGCGGCGAGGATCCCTGCCTCATCGTGAAGGATCTCGCCCCGGACGCGGTGCGCACGGTGCGCGGACGCCAGCAACAGATCGCGATCTGGTGCGTGACCACCCGGTTCGCGACGCTGCTTTAGCCCAGCTTCCGGATCTCCTCCGCCACCATCTCCTGCAGCTTCCAGAGATGGCTGTCGTGGATGCCGTATTCCTCGAGCTTGGTGATGGTCTGGTAGAGATAGTTGGCGCAGGAGCCCCAATGGCCGGCCGCGCGCGCCAGGATCCGCGCCACTTCCAGATCCGGCAGCTTGCCGGTGTAGTAGCTGGCCCGCGGTCCGGCATAGAAGGTGAGCGCGCGCACCTTGCCGCTGTCGGTCTTCGCCGTGATCCAGCGCAGCTCGCCGAGGTCTTCGCGCTGATCGACCTCGCGGCGGAGCAGTTTGCCGAGCTGGGCGAACTGGTCGTCGTCCGGCAGGCGGCAGATCACGCCGTGGCAGGCACCACCGTGATCGAGCGCCATCATCAGTCCGGGAAAATCCGGCGTGCCGCGCCAGCGCTTCAGCTCCAGACAGAAGGAGCGATGCCAGCCATGCGCCGTCGCGCGCCGATGCTCGACGAAGGTACATTCCGGTCGCCAGATCAGCGAGCCGTAAGCGAAGATCCAGAACGGCTGGCCCTCTTGCGTGGCGATGAGCTCGGCGGTCAGCGCGTCGTAATCGGCTTCCGTCAGATATATCCGGCCCGGCAGTGGGCCGGGGTCGGGCTCCTTGCGTTCGACCCGCGCAACCAGCTCCGCCGTCAGCGAGAGCGGCAATCGTCGCGCCGTCTTGGATGAATGCGCAGGCATGATGTCCCCGGGATCAAACCGGGCCCAAGCTTAACGCGCTTGTGATCGGGGCGCCAGCGCGGCCCGCTTCGCTTCCGGGAACCGGCACGGGCTGTGCATCGTTATGGCAGCTCCGAAATCTCACCAACGAGAGTGAAACACGTGATTCGTTTCAGTGACCGCGCCACCCTTCTACCCATCGCCCTGTCTGTGGGATCTATGCTGCTGCTTTCCGGCTGCGCCGGCAATGTGGAGGGCAAGATGCTCCATGCGCCGGAGACCTGGACCGGCGATGCAAGCGGCAGCATTGCGGGCAATGGCTCGATCACTCTGGAGAGCAACCGCGGCACACACTGCGAGGGTCCCTATCGCCAGGTGCCGAACGACACCGCCGGTGAGGTCGGCGCCGATCAATCGGAGAACGGCGTTGCCATGCTGACTTGCAGTGACGGCCGCACCGGCCGCGTGATGTTCACGGTCGGCGCCGATCAGGCAGTCGGGACCGGCATGCTGGGCAAGGATATCGTCACGCTCCAGATCGCGGAATGGGGACTTTAGCGCGACCGACTTCTCTTGGGTCTTCTAACGGGCGGGCGCGCCGCGATTGGCAAGAACGCGGTCGATGGTCTCGACCAGCTTCGATTGGCGGAACGGCTTGTCGATCACGGCGGCGGCACCGAGATGCTCGGCGACCGAAAGCTGGTCATACTCGCCCGTGCCTGAGCTCGAGCCGGACATGGCGATGACCGGAATCCGGATGCCGTTGTTGCGCAGCCAGTTCAGCAATTCAAATCCGTCACCGGCGGGCATGTAGATATCGGTGATGATGATGTCGGGGAGGCGGTCGTTGACGGTGGCGATCGCCGTGCGCGCGTCCTCGGCGCATTTCACGTCATAGCCCACGGACTCGACCATCCGGCGCAGCGTGTCGCGCAAAGATGCATCGTCGTCGACGATCAGGACCGAATAAGGCGCGCGTTCCGCACTCATCTTCTCTGCCGTCGCAACTGGGTTGTGGAGATCCTGCACAATTTCCACGGACATGTCATGCCTCGGATCGTTTGCAATTGCCGGCTTGGTTAATTCTTCGTAAACGCATGCCAAAACCACATTCGATACTCCAACCCGGAGGTGGAAATTTGGTTGCAGCAGTGCCAGCGCATCGGACGTGAGACTCAAAGAAACAAGTGTGCGCTTTGCGCGACTAGAGCAGCCCTTCCATCATGCGAGACCAGAAGCCGCGCATCCGCTCCGCGAAAGTCCGCTGCGCCTCCCAGCTCTCCCGGTCGATGGCATTCGACGTCTGCTCGCCGTCCTTGAAGATCGCCTCGAGATCCGCTGCCGTCTTCTTCCCAATGACCACGGCCTCGATCTCGTCATTGAACAGCACGCTGCGGTGATCGAAGTTCGACGAGCCGATCGCCGACCAGACTCCGTCGATCACCACCGTCTTAGAATGCAGCACAACATTCCGGGTCTCAAAGATCTTCACCCCGGCCTCCAGCAGATCGCTGTAATGCGAGCGGGCAGCCTCTACCGCCGGCGGCGAGTCGCTCTTCTCCGGCACCATCACCCGCACATCGACCCCGCGCTCGGCCGCGTCGATCAGCGCCTCTACCTCATCCGGGGTAGGGACGAAATAGGCGTTGCTGATCCAGATCTTGCTCTCGGCGCTGCGCAACGCCGAGACCAGCGTGACGTAGTAGCGGGAGATCTCTTGCTTCGGGCTGCTGCCGATGATGCGGACGATGTCACTGCCCTTCGCCTGAGGCTTGGGAAAATACGCAGCTTGATCCAGCTTCGCCCCACCCTCTTCCTGCCAATGAACGAAGAACAGCTTCTGGATCTCCGCCACGGCCGGGCCCTCGATCCGGATCGAGGTGTCGCGCCAATGCGCCGGCAACCCGGTCTGCGGGTCCTCTTCGCCTTCCTTGTCGTGATCGCTGCCCGGCGATTTGCTTTCGTAGCTCTTGCTCAAATTCACGCCGCCGATCACCGCGACCCGCCCGTCCGCCACCAGGATCTTGCGGTGGTCGCGGTCATTGCCGTTGATCACATTGACCGGGTTGGGATCGACCGGGTGGAAATCGACCAGGTTCGCGCCGGCTTTTTTTAGGCCTTCGAAGAACGCACCCGGCGTGTCGCTGGACCCGTAGCTGTCGTAGATGATGTTAACGGCGACACCTTGCTGCAGCTTTGCGATCAGCATGTCGGCCAGCAAGCGGCCGTTGCCGTCCGGCGTTTTCAGCGTCACATCCTCGATCGTGTAGTATTCGAGGTTGAGCGTCTCTCGCGCCTGCGAGATCGCCTTGCCGAACGCCGCAAAGGTTTGGTCTCCGTCGCGCAGGACTTCGACCGCATTGTCGGTGGTCAAGGGACTGCCGGCGAGCCCCTCCTCGACCTGAAGATGGCGCAGCAGGATTTCGCCGCCCTCGGTGCTCGTTCCCAATCTTTTGATGAGAGCTTCGCTCGCCGCGGGTGTAAGGGAACCCTCGGCGCCCTGGATGACCGGCTTGGCTTCAGTGGCCGAATTGGCGATGCTCTGATCGGCATCCGGGACACAGGCCGCGAGGCTCGTCGCCAGTATCAAGACTCCACAGCGGGTGATATTGAGGATTGAGACCATGACCAGACGATCCGATTGCGCCTGGTTAGAACCCGCCGGGAAAGCGAAGCGTTCCGTTCAGTCCCGCCGCGCCGGCCTGCCCAACGCAGATGTTTATTTTCGCAGCGATGGAATAAAGCTGAAAATGAAACCGACGGTCCTCTGTGCCTTCCTGCTGCTCGCCGGCTGCGCCACCGACCGGGCGGTCGAGGCGCATATCTCCAACACCGGCGAAAGCTTCACCGGCACCTTCGAACCCGGCAGCTTCGCCGGTTCCCTGGAGATGGACAACGAGAAGACCAAATGCACCGGACGTACCGCCGGATCGGAGACGGTCGGCACGACCGTCGTCGTGCTGGTCTGCGACGACGGCCGCACCGGATCGGCGGTGTTGCTTGATGGCCCAACCCGTTCATCCGGCACGGGCGTTTTGGGCGACGATCAGATCAGCGTGTCGATCCGGCGATCGACCTTCTAGCTGAGGTGATAGGTCTTCGGCAGGCCGTAGACCGGCGTCGGCAGGCCTTCCATCCGCGCCTTCAACTGCAGCGACAGGAACTGCGAGTAGTGCCGCGACTGGTGCAGGTTGCCGCCCTGGAACCAGAGACCCTCCTGCTGCGTCGGCTTCCACATGTTGCGGAACTCGCCCTCCCAAGGGCCTGGGTCCTTCGTCGTATCGGAACCGAGACCCCAGACCTTGCCGACCTTGTCGGCGACATCCTGTGAGATGAGCTGCGCCGCCCAGCCGTTCATCGACCCGAAGCCCGTGGCATAGACGATGAGGTCAGCCGGGAGCTCGCTGCCGTCGGTGAACTTGACGCCGGTCGGCGTAATCCGCTCGACCTGACCCTGCTTCATCTTGATCGAGCCGTTGCAGATCAGCTCCGAGGCCCCGACGTCGATGTAGTAGCCGGAGCCGCGGCGATAGTACTTCAGCGGCAGGCCGCTTTCGTCGTCCCCGAAATCCAGCTTGAAGCCAGCTTTCTCCAAGCGCGCATAGAAGTCGGCATCGCGGCGCTTCATCTCCGCAGTCAACTTCTGGTGGGGCTCGGCCATCAGCTTATAGGGCATCGAGGCCGCTATCATGTCCGCTTGGTCGCAGCTGATGCCGTTCTCGAGCGCCTGTTCGCCGTAAAGCGGATAGGTCCAGAGCTCCATCAGGCTTTCCGAGCGCGAGACATGAGTCGAGGACCGCTGCACCATGGTGACGTCGGCGCCGTTCTCCCAGAGGTCGGCGCAGATGTCATGCGCCGAGTTGTTGGAGCCGATGACGACGCATTTCTTGCCGCTCCAGTCCTCGCCGCCCGGATGCTGGCTCGAATGGCGCTGCTTGCCCTTGAAGTCCTTCATGCCCGGATAATCCGGCATGTTCGGCACACCGGCCTGGCCGGTCGCGAGCACGAGCTGCTTCGGGCGCAAGGTCACCGGCTTGCCGTCGCGCACGACCTCGACGGTCCATTCCTTCTTCGCCTCGTCGTATTCGGCGTGTTTACACTCGGTCTTGGCCCAGTAGTTGAGCTCCATGATCTTGGCATAGGCCTCGAGCCAGTCGCCGATCTTGTCCTTGGGCGAGAAGACCGGCCAGTCGTCCGGGAACGGCAGGTAGGGCATGTGGTCGTACCAGACCGGATCGTGCAGGCAGAGCGACTTGTAGCGCTTGCGCCAGGCATCGCCCGGCCGCTCGTGCTTATCGACGATAATGGTCGGCACGCCCAAGCGCTTCAGCCGCGCTCCCAGCGCGAGCCCACCCTGGCCGCCGCCAACGATCACGACATAGGGCTGCTTTGCATAGCCGAGCGTCGCCTCGTCTTCCTGCTTCAGCTCGAGCCAGGTCTTGCGATCGCGATGCACACCATGCTCGGCGCCGTTCCAGCGCCGGCGGCCCTTCTTCTCCTCGAAGCCTTTGAGCTCCTGTGCGGTAGTGAGCAGGGTCCAGGCCCTTTGGGCGCCCTTGGGGTCTCCTTTCAGCCGCACGTGGCCACGGCCACGCGCGACAGCCGTCTCGAAATCGAACCAGGCGTCGGTGATCCCGTCTTTCTCATTCGCCGCGCCGTCGATCTTCCAGTTGCTCGGCTTCGTGGAACCCAGGGTGGCTTTCAGCATGGCTTCGATCGCCGCACGACCCTCGACCGTCTTGATGTTCCAGCTGAAGGCGATCAGGTCGCGCCAGTGGCTGTCGGTCTCGAACAGGGCCGCGGCACCGCCTGCGTCGTTGCGCGCCAGCGCGGCGGAAAAGGCCGAAAGCCATTGGGTCGCTCGCTCGGTCGGAGTGCTCATGCGTGTTCCTGCCCTATCGCTGATTTTCGTTTTTGGAAGCGGAACGAAAGCTAAGACGGAAACAGCGCGTGATTCAACCGCGAACCACCTCAGACCAAGCCGCGCAGCACCGTTTCCAGCGTCGTGCTGCCCTGCACAACGCGCGCGGGGTCTTCAAAAGTCAGCCAGCCTTCGTTGAAGCCGTCGAGCATCTGGATCCTTGGCACCGGGTCGCGCATGCCCTGTCCCTTGAACAAGGTGCCCCAGGTTTCGCGCGACACCGCACGCGCCGTCACGTCGCGCCCGAGGATCTTTGCGAAAGTCGCAGCGGCAGACCTGGGTGAAACCGCTGCACTCATCAGCTCGACAACCCCGTCCTTGCTCTGCATCAACAGCGCCGCGGCGGTGCCCGCGATGTCTGCGGTCGCGGCCATTGGGATCGCGCGATCGAGCGGCTGCAGGAAGCTCGGCAGCACGCCTTCTTCCCGCGCACTCGCCATGTCCCAGGCGAAATTCTCCATGAACCAGGCCGGGCGCAGGCTGCTGACCGGCAGGGGCAGCGCAAGCAGCGCCTGCTCCACCAGGCCTTGCTGGCTCAAGAGATTGGGCTGGGTCGCCTGGGCGCCGACGGTCGAGAGATGCACCACCCGCGCCGGCCGTGCCGCCGCGAGTGCCGCGGTCACCGCGGCGATGACGGTGCGGATCTCCGGAAAGCCCGGCGCCGGATCGAAGATCGGCGGCGGCAGGATGAACACCGCCTCGGCCCCATTAAAGGCAGCGGTCAGCGCCGCGGCATCGGTCATCTCGGCTAAGGCGATGTCGCATCCTTGATCGGCCCAGCCTTTGGCTTTGTTGGCGTCGCGCAGCACCGCGCGGACCGGCCGGCCGGCCGCCAGCAGGGTGCGGGCGACGGCGCCGCCGACTTTGCCGGTCACTCCAGTGATAGCGTACATGGGAAGCGCTCCTCTCGTTTCTGCTGCGGAAGAGGTATGCCCCGGACGCTCTTGACTGAAGTGCGGTTCGGTCAGCAGATTGGTGACTTCAACGCAGCAATGGGTGACCCATGCCCTTCGATGGACGGTTGGTCGCGAATGTCGGCGTGCTCGCCGCGATCGTGGAAAGCGGCAGCTTCGCCAAGGCCGCCGAAGCGCTCGGCCTCTCGCCCTCGGGGGTCAGCCGCGCCTTGGGCCGCTTGGAGCAGCGGGTCGGCGTGCGGCTGCTCGATCGCACCACGCGGTCGGTGGCGCTGACCGATGAAGGGCGGCGGCTCTATGGCGAGATCGGGCCGCTGCTCTCGGGCATCGAAGACGCGTTCACGGCGACCGCGGGGGCGCGGGCCGTGGTCAAGGGTCGGCTCCGGGTCAATGTCGATGCCTTCTTCTCGCGCTTCCTGCTGGGGCCGGAGATCGGGAAGTTTCTCGCCCGCTATCCCGAGATCCAGCTTGAGCTCATCGCCCGTGACGGGCTCGGCGATCTGGTCGGCGAGGGCTTCGACATCGCGCTCCGCTTCGGCCAGCCGCCGGATTCGACTTTGGTCGCGAAGCCGCTGCTCGAGACCCACACGCTCACCGTCGCAGCGCCCTCCTATGTGAAGCGGCGCGGCATGCCACGGGCACCGGCCGAACTCGGCCGCCATGACTGCATCCTGATGAAGAACACCCTCACCGGCGAGACCTTGAGCGAATGGTCGTATCGCAAGGGGCGGCGCGAGGAGCGGGTCACGGTTTCAGGCCGGCTGCTGGTCTCCGAGTTCGGCACCCTGCTGAGCGCCTGCCTGGCCGGGATCGGCGTCGCGCGGATCAAGGGCATCGGCGTCGCCGAGCTGATCGAGAAGGGCAAGCTCGTCGAGCTTCTGCCCGATTGGCAGGGCGAGGGCTTTCCGCTCTACGCGCTCTATCCCTCGCGGCATCTGCCGGCCGCCAAGGTCCGTGCCTTCATCGACTTCGTCGGGGAGATCATCGCCTAACCGCCGAGCGCGCGATCGACGGCGGCGATGAGATCGGCGCGGTCGAACGGCTTGCTCAAAACCGCGACCGCGCCCAGATGCTGCGCGATCACCGCCGGATCAAAATTCCGATCGGCATCGCCCGCGGCGGAGACCACCAGCACCGGCACGTCCGCTGCGTGGTTGCGCATCCAGTTCAAAAGCTCGAACCCGTCGGCGACCGGCATGAAGATGTCGGAGACGACGAGGTCGGGCCGCTGCCGCTCGATCAAGCCGATCGCCTCCTCGGCGTGCTGCGCCTCGATGATGCGATACGCATCGCCGCGCGTCAGCATGCGGCGCAGATTGAGGCGGAAGAGTGGATCGTCATCGACGATCAGGATCCTCAGCGGATCTGTTTTCTTCGGCGTCGCGGGCGCATCCCCACGCCCCGGCGCCATCATCGTTTCATGTGTCATCGCGATCCTCGCTGTTAACACCCCGTTAACGAGAAATCGAACCCCAGTACGGGATTAGCGACAGTCCCTGAAGTGTAAGAGCAAGAATGCAAGAGCGTTCCGGAAAATGCAGACGCGCGTGTGATGCCCGCACGATTTAGGATCACGCTCTCACAAAGGCGCGCGCGATTAGGTCGGCGTGCGCAGCCCTAGGACCCGAGGCAGGCGTAGCAAGCGTCGATGAGGGATTTGCGCCGCGGGTCGATGCCGTCGTCGAAGCCGAGCATGCGGTTGGTGACATAGGCGAAACCGAGCTTCGCCTCCGGATCGGCGAAGCCGTAACTGCCGCCCCAGCCGCTGTGACCGAATGCAGCCTTGCCGGTGAATGGATTGTCGATCTGGAAGCCGGCGGCGAAAGCGGTCGGTGTGCCGAAGCTCTCGTCGATGCCGTGCACCCGCGGTCGCGCGGCTTCGGCGATTGTCTCGCGGCCGATCAGGCCCGCACCACCCGCCGCCATCGCGCCGTAGACCTTCGCGAGGCCGGCGGCGGTCGATTGACCGTTGCCGCCAGGGACCTCGGCGGCGCGCCAGGCGCGATGATTGGGCGCGAGCGCCATCGGTGTCGGATTGGCGCAGGAATGCGGGAACGGCGAAGCAAGCACGGTGGCGACCCAATCGGAGGCCTTCGGCCCTTCGATCATCTCGGCGACGCGGTGCTCCGCGCGCTGCGGCAAGCCGATGAAGAAATCGGCGTCCAAGGGTCCGGCGATCTCCTCGGCGACGAAGCGGCCGATGCTGCGGCCATCGACGCGGCGCAAAGGCTCGCCGGCGAGATGGCCGTAGCTGAGCGCGTGATAGATGGAACGGCTGCCGGGCGCCCAGAGCGGCGCCATCGCCGCCAGCGCCGCGACATAAGGGTCCCAGGCGAGCAGCCCGGCCTCATCCATCGGCACCGAAAGGCCGTTCAATCCGGCTTGATGTGACAGCGCCAGATCGAGCGTGACCTGCTCCTTGCCGCCGGCCGCAAATTCCGGCCACCAGCGCGCTACCGGTGCGGCGTAGTCGAGCTTGCCGCGCTCGACCAGCATCGCCACGGCGAGCGCCACCACGCCCTTGGTGCAGGACCAGACGTTGATCAGCGTGTCCTGCTGCCACGCTCTCGTCTTCGCCGCATCGGCATGCCCGCCCCAAAGCTCCACCACCGGCTTGCCATCGAGCACCACCGCGACCCCGCCGCCATGCTCCAGGCCCATGCCGAAGTTGGACGCGAAGGCTTCGCGCACCCGTGCGAACTTTGCGTCATTGGTCCCGGCAATCATGCGAGCGTCTGGCTCCAGCTGGTGACATGGTCGGCGAGGGTCTTCAGGTGATCGGCGGTGCTGAAGCCGGAGATCTTCTTCCGAGGCTTCAGGTCGTGGTCGCCGTCTTCAAGCCAGAGAATTTCGATCGCCTTCGAGAGCTTGTAGCCCGCGACTTCATCCCGCGCGCCGAAGGGATCGCGGGTGCCCTGGACGATCAGGGTCGGCGTCTTCAAGCCGGCGAGATGCGCGGTGCGGAGCTGCTGCGGCTTTTCCGGCGGATGGAAGGGATAGCCGAGACAGAGCAACCCGGCGATCTTGCCCTGACCGTGCATCGCGTCGGCGATCATGCTGGCGACCCGCCCGCCCATCGACTTGCCGCCGATGACGAGCTTGCCCTTTGCTCCGAGCGCGTCGATCGCGGCGTTGTATTCCGGCTGGACGCTCTCGGCGCGCGGCGGCGGCTTGCGCTGACCCGATCTGCGCGCGGCCATGTAGCCGAACTCGAAGCGCGCCACCCGAAAGCCAGCGGCGGCCAGCGCCTGGGCGGTCGCGGTCATCGATGGCGAATCCATCGGGGCGCCGGCGCCATGCGCGAGCAGGATGGTGGTGGGCGATTTCTCAGGACCGTCGAACAAGAAGTCGGTCATACGCTGCGGATCTTCTGCCAGACCCCTTCCGTGCCACTCGCGCGATCGGCTGCGAGCGTCAGCCCGCCTTGGCGGCTTTCTTCGTTTTCTTGACGGCGGCGGGCTTCTCGACCACCACCGCGGCGGCCGCGGCGTCGCGGGCGAGGCGGAGCGCTTTCAGCTTCGCGGTCTTCTGCGATTGCGCTTCGAAGGCCTTCTCGCGTTCCTTGACGGCTTCGGCATCCTTGGCACGGTCACGCTGGAACAGGTCATGGGCCTTCTTACGGGCTTCCTCGGCCTTGGCTTCGGTCGGTCTCAGCATGATCGCTCCCAGTCTTGTTGTTGTTGGTTGTGACGACGGGCGGCGGTACGGCGCCACGCGAAGCGACACCGGTCATCATTTCGGCGGGCAAATGGCGGCGCGGCCGGAGCCGCGCCGCGGGCGATGCGATCGGAACGCCTAGAGCAGCTTCAGATTGGCGGCAGCAGCCTTGCCGCGATCCTGCTGGACGTCGTAGCTGACGGCCTGGCCATCCTTCAGCCCGGTGAGGCCGGCGCGCTCGACGGCGCTGATATGGACGAAGACATCCTTGCCGCCGTCATCGGGCTGGATGAAGCCGAAGCCCTTTTGCGAATTGAACCACTTCACTTTTCCGGAAGCCATAGCGAGCTGAACCTTCATGCATGGACGGATGCCACAAGTGCGGTTCACAAAGCGGCGCGGCTAGGCCGGGAGCTTGGAAAACCGGCAGCTCCTCGAGGGGAGAGAGAGCGCGCAGCCGACGGCCCCGTTTCCGGGGCGGGTCCCGGCATGATGGGGGGTTTTGCCGCAGATTACAAGCAACGGTAATGCCGGGGCAGCCGCCCGCCAGCGGAGCGGGCCGGACCGAACCCCCTGGCGTGGCGCCCCTGGGGGATTCCCTCAGTTTAGCTTCAGGGCGGCGACCTTGTCCTTGGCCTGGGTGCGTTCCTGGGGCGTCATGTGGTCCCAGGCGTCCTTCCGATTGCCGGCCGCCCAATCGGCAAAGGTCGACCCGCTGCCCTCACCCTTGATCACCGCGCTGTACCAGACATAGGCCATGACGCGATCCCGGTTCACACCCCAGCCCTCGCTGTAGCAGACCGCGAGATGGAACATGGCGCCGGTATGGCCGAGTGCCGCCGCCTTCTGATAGAGCCGCGCCATCTCGTCGAGATCGCGTTCGACGCCTTCGCCCATGAAGATGGCGCCGCCCAGCGCGTCCATCGCGCTCGCATTGCCCTGGTCGGCGGCGCGGCGATACCACAGTGCCGCCGTCTCGTAATCCTGCGGGACGGCTTTGCCGTCGGCATAGAGCTGGCCCAACTGATATTGCGCGCGGGGCACGCCCTGCTCGGCCAGGGTCGTGTAGATCTTGAAGGCCTTGGGATAGTCCTCGTTGCGCCACGCGAGCGCGGCCTCGCCCTCTCTGAGCATGTCGGCGATCTGCGTCTTCGACAGGGTCGGGCGCGGCGGCGCCTCGGGCTTCAGCGCCATGAGGGTGGGACTGGCGAGGACCAGGCCGACGATCACCGCGATGCTCAAGGCCAGCACCGCCGCCGCCACGCTTACGATCTTCCGCTCGGCACTCGCCTGCATCGCCCTGCCCTGACCGCCTGCGCCGTATTCTATCACGGGGGCCACGGAGGCTTGCAACGGGCGGTTGATCCCAACGTCAGGGGATAGCCCTCAGGGGATTTTGGGCAGGCTCAAAAGCCGGATGTCGTTGTCGCCGCGCCGCGACACCGCCGGCGAGTCCAAGGGGTATTCGTAGTGGTAGGGTTGATAGAGCTCGATCTGGCCCTGGAGCTGCAATGCGGTCTCGGCGTTCCAGTTCATCTTCTTCTGGAAATAGAGCTGCCGCAGCTGCGCTTGTTCCGGTGTTTCGAAGCAGCTCGGCACCGGCGACATCGCCGAGAGCGCCAGAGCCAGCGGGATCCATCCGATCGCCGCACGGCAAACCCGCCGGATACGCTCAATCACCATGATCCACCTCGTGGTGCTGTGCACCGTCCCCGAGGGGGAAGTGAAGGCTCGCGGTCGCGGCGGCGCAATAATCCGAACGGACTATGTCCATCCGTGATGGGAGACTTGCCAGGAAGGTGCCAGACGCGCCATCCGTGCGGCGTGCTGTGTCGATTGTCACTACTGCATGCGGGCGATCTCAGTCAGTGTCCGCCGCAGCCCAGCCGCGTGCTGGCGCGAAGATTAGATCGCAATGCAAGGAGAGTGAGATGGCGGACAAGCATACGGGCAAGTGTTTCTGCGGCGCGGTGGAGATCGAGGCGACGGGCGCGCCCGAGGCGATGGGCTATTGCCATTGCAGCTCCTGCCGCTCCTGGTCGGCGGGACCGGTCAACGCCTTCACCCTGTGGAAGCCGGATGCCGTGAAGGTGACCAAGGGCAAGGAGTTCATCGGCAAGTTCATGAAGACCGAGGTCAGCGACCGGCAGTTCTGCACCAAATGCGGCGGCCACGTCATGACCGACCATCCGCCGCTGGGGCTGATCGACGTCTATGCGGCGACCATCCCGAGCCTCGCCTTCAAGCCGGGCGTGCATGTGAACTACGCCGAGACCGTGCTGCGCATGAAGGACGGCTTGCCGAAGCTCAAGGACTTCCCGAAGGAGTTCGGCGGCTCGGGCGAGATGGTGGCGGAGTAACGCTGCGCTCGTTGTTGAAGTATGGCGGCGGGGTCGGAGACAGGCACTCCGGCCCCGATCGCGCGGCTATCCGGGGGAAACTAAATTACCTTTACGGCCCCAAAGCTCAAAAGTTGATCAAGCCGCTGAGGATGAACGCCTTTATCCCATTCGTGCGAATCGCTGAATCTTCGTTCTGTAAGGGCTGGGTAAAGGTTGTGCGATTCTGTCCGGGTCCGGTCCGGGTTGCGCCGTTCCGTCAAGGCCCGATCAAACTGCCTCTCCGCCGGAAGCATTTTCGACGCGACTGCACGATGTCAAACAGCCAACCGACTATACCACAAGCGGCGCTTCATGTCCTCTGTGCCGCCGCGTGAACGCGGGTTGCTGGTTCGCAAGCCGTACTATCTCGGCGCGACGCCTTTCAGTTCCTGCACGAAGCGCAGGAACTCGGCCTCTGCTTTGCCGTAGACGTCGTGGCCGGTCGGCACGGTCTTCACGATCCAGGCGGGATCGGCGCGGAGGCGTTCATAGAGCGCGGTGAACGGCGTCTCGCTCCAGCCGCTGGCGTAGATGTACATCTTCTCCGGCACGTCACGCCATCGCCCGGTGAGGCGGATGGCCTGGCGGAACGAGGCCAGCGGATGCGGCACGCGCCGCGGATCGGGGCCGGGCGTCGGCGTCACGCTGAAGCCGTCCGCCGCCGATCCGTCGATCGCGACTTTCCGAAAATAGTCGCCCGCCAGATCCCACCAGGCCTCGCCATCCTCGGGCACGAAGGCGTCGACATAGACCAAAGCGGCGATGCGCTCCGGCATTCGATCGGCCACGCCGCTCACCACCATGCCGGCGTAAGAGTGGCCGCAGAGGATCACATCCTGGAGATCCTCATAGGCCAGCACATTGGCGACATCGGTGATGTGCGTCTCGAGGTTGGGACGCGCCGAGGCGAGATGCACGCGCTCGCCGAGGCCGGTCAGGGTCGGCGTGAAGACCTCATGCCCCAGGCCGCGCAACACGCGCGCCAGCGGCGTCACCGTCCAGCCGCCGCGCCAGCCGCCGTGGATGATGACGAAGGTGCTCATCGGCCGTGGCCGCTCAAGGCAGGGCGTTGTAGCAGCGGTCGGGATCGGGGCCGGCATTGTCGTCGAGAAAGAAGGCCACGGAGTCACGGGTGATCACGCTGTGGTGGATGGGCTTGAAGAACATCATCCCGAGATGGCGCTCGCCGAGCTCGACCGTGTGGGCGGGATTGTAGGTGAGCGTGACACCGCCGTCCGCCCCGAAGGCGTAGCGACCCTTGACCAGCGGCGGCATGCGCACCCAGGTCGGGTCGGCGGCGAACTCACCCTCGACCTCGATCTTCGCGCCCTCGTTGGTATAGTCGCCGCCGGCGTCATCCTGCCGCTTCAGATTCACGGTCACCCGATCGTCCAACGCCTTCCTGTCGTCGGGGGTCTTGTAGCTGAAGCCGAAGAAGACATCGGTCAGCGGCAAAGTCCCCTGCCCCGCCGCCTGCGCCGCCGTAAGCTCGTCCAGGAACCGCGCGATCTCGGGCCGAATGCCGGGCACGTCCTTGCACTTGGTCTCGGCGTGGGCCGGGAGGGCGGCTGGGAGGAGAAGGGTGAGGAGGAGGGTGAAAAGGGGAGCGGTGCAGTAACGAAAGCGCATGCGGACTCGCAGGTCGTTGGACGAATCGAGTCTAGCATAATCCACCGGCTTGGGGTGCCGTCGGCACCCCCGCTGGACGCCAGACGGGGGCGGGCAAAGCGCCTCGACGCCGGGCGGTCGCGCGGCCTAAGGCGTGATCGCGACCGTCTTTTCTATGTTTTCGGTGACCTTAAAGCCGCGGGCGGCGGCTTCCTTCTTCAGGCGCTTGCTGGAGCGACCTGTGGTCCAGACGTCGAACTTGGTGCTCAGGCCCAGCTTCTTGAACTCCTTCACCGCGTAATCCAGGCGCTGCGCCACCGCCTTCTCGTAGACACCGTAATCCCAAGACAACGGCACCAGAATGCGGCCGTTGGCGGCGGTCGCCGCGGCGATCCCCAGCATCGGCACGATCTCCTTCAGCTTGGCGACCTTGGTGTGATAGCCGACCATGATCTCGGCGATGTTCTGGAAGTAGTTGGCGCCGACCTCGTCCTCGGCGCGCAGGCAGAGCTCGATGAAACGGTCACGGCCCTTTACCCCGTCGAGCCGCGACAGCGCGGCGACGATCACCGTGTCGTGGCGAGGCGTGAAGGCGGGATGATCGAGGAACTTCTGAATCAGCGGCGCCGAGACTCCCATCGCCTGCAGTTTCTCCGTGTTGATGATGCGCAGCCGGGCGGGCGGCTCGGAGCCCAGCACCTCGGTCAGTTGCTGGGCGGTGCGCCCCATGCTGAACACCGCAACGGCCCCGCCGGAGGCAACCGTGGTGGCGCCGGAAACCGTGAGCCCGCCGATGGCCGCCGCCCAACCGATCCGGTTCAGCTCCTCTTGCAGCACCTTGTTGCTGGAATAGACGTCGCAGCCGAGGGGCGCGCAGTATTGGCGCTTCCAGGATGAAACGAACAGCGCCTGCTTGGCGCGGCTATCCTCGCTGGGATCGCCCTCCTCGGTCGCTGACTCCCCCACGTTCTCGAAGATGGCGAAGAGGCCCTTGGGAACGCCGCTGATCGTGTCCACCGGATCGGTGAGGAGGCTGCCGGCGAAGCGAAGCGGCGACTTCGCGGCCTCGCCGACCGCGTTGGCGAATGCCTTGCTCCGGCTGATCTCCTTCAGCTGGGCGATCACCTGGATTTCGTTCAGCAGCTTCTGCAGCGCGTAGTCCCCGGTGACCGTGAAGACGCCGTAATCGGAATCGACCGCGTAGGTGAGCATGAAGCCGTCGCTGCGGACCTGGTCGCGAATCGCGTAATGCGGACCCTTGAGCGCTTTAGCCGGCAAGACGTCGGCGGCATGATGGTCGCCGCCGTATTCATAGTCGTCCGCCAGGGCGGCCGGAGCGAAGGCACCGAATTGCAGGGCAAGCAGCAACAGCGGCGGCAACAGGATCGCCGCGGCGAAGGCCGGCAGGCTCGGCAAGGCACGCATCGGAAGCTCCCCCCAAAGGCCGGCCGTGCACGACTCAGCACAGCGACATGCTCGACGATGGCGCCGAGCCGGTGGGAGAATCAATGACCCCAAAGGGCCGGTTTCCGGTCCCCACGCAACGGATGCGCATTCTCGCAGTCGGCATCGATCCCGGTGATGCCGAACAGCACGTCCCGCAGCGGCAACGTCCCCTGCCCCGCCTTCTGCGCCGCCGCGACCTGGTGCAGGAACTTGGCGATCTGCGGGCCAATGCCGGGCACCGACTTGCAGGCGGTGGCGGCGATTTGAGGCTTGGTTCCTGCGTCGCTGGCAGCAGATGCCCGGCTCAAGGCCGGACATGACGTGTCAGGGGAGCGTCACTCCGCCTCCACCAGCTTGACCTTTTCCCCCGCCTTCACCTCATCCCCCGCGGCCATTCCGTTCAGCACGCGGAACCATTCGAGCTTCTTTTCCGGGACGGCCATGCGGTCGGCGAGGGTCTTCGCGGTGTCGCCTTTGGCGACGGTGACGATCTTGAGGTGCGCGGCGGGCTTCGGCTTGGCTTCGGTGCCGGCGAGGGGGCGGAAGCTTTTCAGGGAGTCGAGGAAGCCGCTGTCCTGGTCACTGAATTCGCGGCGGGTGGTCACGTACATCAGCTGGTAGATGCGGTTGCCGCTGTCGTGGACCGCGCCGACGCGGATGATGAAGGGATCGATGTCGACGGTGCCGGCGGCGCCGCGATAGCCGTCGATCTCGAGCGGGCGGACGTTGTCGACCGTCATCTCCTTGGTGATCGACGACTGCACATAGGTCACCATGGATTGTCCGGCATATTTGTCGGTGGCCTCGAGCACCAGCACCGCGTTGTGGCCGACGCCGAAGGCGCCGCCATGGCTGGTCCAGAGATCGAAATCCTCCGGCGCTTCGAAGCTGAAGCCGAGGGTGGGGTTCACCAGGCGGTGGCCCTCGACCATGCCCTCGCTGGGATCGGCGCCGAAGACCATGCCGTCGATCGCCGCGAGAAAGGCGTCGCGGTCGGTTTTCGCACGCACCCCCGGCGCCGACGCGGCGTTCTTCGCAGCCGCCTCCTTTGCCGCTTGCACGGCGCGCGCCTCGCGTTCCGGCGTGGCCGGATGGGAATCGTCGAGCGCGAAGATGTCGTGGGCGATCGGATTGCCTTTCATGCCGTCGTCGAGCTGCGTCTTCGCGTGCTCGGTGCGAAAAGCCTGCACCATGCCCTGCGCGTCGTAGCCGGCGAGCGTCATGTAGTGGATGCCGAGCGCGTCCGCCTCGAATTCCTGCGGCTTCGAGAAGCCGGTGGATTTGGTCGCCTTGTCGGCCAGGCTGCGCGCCATGGCAAGGTCGTCGGGGTTTTTGCTGGCGTGCTGCAACAGGACGCTGAGCACGCCGCTCATCGTGTCGCGCTCGCCGTCGGCGTGGAAATGGAAGGCGTCGACATGGCCGATCTCGTGGCCGAGGATCGCGGCCAGTTCCGCCTCGCTGTTGGCGAAGTTCAGGGCGCCGCGGGTGATGTAGACATAGCCGCCGGGCAGCGCGAAGGCGTTGTTGTCGTCGTCTTCCAGAATGGTGAAGGTGTAGTGGATGTCCTTGCGGACCACGTTCTTCGCCAGCGCCTGACCGACGCGATCGACATAGGCGGTCAACGCGGCGTTATCGTAGACGCCATAGGCGGCGAGCATCTCGTCGTTGAGCTTCCGGCCGTAATAGACCTCGTTCGCGCTCGAGACCCGCGTGTAGATCGGGTTGCCGGTGACCGGGTTGATGTTCGGCGTCTCGCAGCCGCCGAGCAACGCCACCAGGAGCAGCGCCGCCGCGCTGTTCCGGAACCGCATGTGCATGATCTTGGCTCGCCCCTTCCCCACCCTGGTCCGAAATATTCACCTGGGGGTAGAAGCCGGAGCAAGCGGTTTTCGCGGAATGGCGCGTGCCTTAACCACGCTCAGCGTGCGTGTGAAGTTCCACAATCGGGCCCGAAGAAATACTTTAACCAGAAATTGTTTGGTCCTCCGCGCGTCGATGTGCAAAATGGAACTCAGTGCAATGCAAGGAGACGCGGGGAAATGAAGTTCATCGGGGCGTTGGCGTTCACCATGATCGCGGCGTGGCTGGCGGCGG
>JADMIO010838902.1_pt1 | contig 55300 bp, 59 predicted proteins | sample 8958161 | NCBI WGS metagenome assembly JADMIO01 (sample SAMN16585339, study PRJNA669376) | soil metagenome | isolation source: Crop rotation soil | place: USA: Cullars Rotation, Alabama | collected 2011
GCCGCGACTTCAAGTCACGTGAATTCCAAGCTTCGGATCCCACTGTGCTGGAAAGATCGAGAAATTCCGCGGTCGGCTTTCCCGGACGCACGCCCGGAATGTAGCCGCCGTATTTTTTCAAGTCGTCCGCGATCTGTGACGGCTGGAACTGGGTCGCGACCCAGAAGTAACTGAAAAAGAAAATCATCGCCGCGAGGATGAGGTAATGCGGCCAGCCGTTGTTGAGCGCGCCGACGATCCGCTGCGCCGTCTGGCTGTTCGGAATGTAGCTGACGATCGTGGCCGGGAATAACAAAAGCGCGAACGCAAAGATGATCGGCATCACGCCCGCGTAATTCACTTTCAAAGGCATGTACTGCGTTTGTCCGCCGTACATCTTCCGGCCCACGACGCGCTTGGCGTATTGGACGGTGATCTTGCGCACGCCCTGCGTCACCGCAATGACCGCCGCGATGACGATGAACAGGAACGCGATCATCATTACCAGGATCGCCGGGTTCACCTGGCTGGAGCCGGTCGCCGCCGACGGCACAAAGGTCTTCCACGCTTGCGCCAAAGCTGCGGGCAGGCGCGCCACGATACCGACCGTGATGATAATCGAAATGCCGTTGCCGATGCCGCGTTCGGTGATCTGATCACCGAGCCACATCAGGAAGAGCGTGCCGACCGTGAGCGTCAACGCCGTGATGATGTTGAAGCTGATGCCCATGTTATCCACGAGCGGAATTCCGAGCCGGGTGATCGTCTCGTTGATTCCCGGCAAGAACGTCTGGTAGGACTCCGGATGCTGGAACGACACGGACAACAGCCAGCCCTGGACGAGGCAAAGGATCACGGTCGCGTACCGCGTGTATTGCATGATCTTCTGCCGGCCGCCGTCTTCTTTCGCGAGCCGGCCGAGTTGCGGGACCACCGCGGTCAACAACTGCATCAGAATCGACGCGCTGATATACGGCATGATGCCGAGGGAAAACACCGCGCAGTTTTCGAGCGCGCCACCGCTGAAAAGGTTGAAGAGCGCCGCAATATTGCCGCCCTGCTTTTCCGTGAGCGCGGTCCGGAACCATTCCTGGATCACCGCCTGGTTTACGCCCGGACTCGTGATCGCAGCGCCGAGACGCACGATCACAATGATCGCCAGCGTGAATAGAATCCGCCGCCGCAGTTCCGGTATCTTGACCGTGTTTAAGAACGCCGAAACCATCGACTACCTTTTGCCGGTTAAGCGCAAGGCGCTAGCTCTTCGCCTTCTTCTTGGCGGCGGTTTTCGCCGGTGACTTCTTTTTCGCCGCCGGCTTTTTCGCCTTCGGCGCTTCGGGCGTCTCCGCTGTTTCCGCAGCGGCAGCGGGTTGCTCCGCCTCCCGCGGGCCTTGCGCCGGCTTCTGCCGCAGCGTCACTGTGCCGCCCGCCTTCTCGATTTTCTCGCGCGCCGACGCGCTGACCTTATCGGCCTCGATTGTGACCGCGTGCTTCAATTCGCCGTCGCCGAGAATCTTCAAACCGTCGCCATTCCCGCGAAGCATCTTCTTCTCGCGCAGCAGCTGCTCGTTGATGACCGTGCCTTCCTTGAACGACGCCAGGTCGCTCAGATTCACGATGGCGTAATTCTTGTGGAACGCGGCGTTGTTGAACCCGCGCTTCGGCAAACGCCGGATCAGCGGCATCTGGCCGCCTTCGAACCCGAGCCGGATGCTGCCGCCCGAGCGCGCCTTCTGGCCCTTGTGGCCCTTGCCGCTCGTCTTGCCGTGGCCGGAGCTCTCGCCACAGCCGAGTCGCTTGACCCGATGCTTCGAGCCGGGCCGCGTCCGCATGTTATGAAGCCGGATCATGACTGGACAGCTTCCTTCGGTTCAGGTTGCGTCACGCGGATGCCGCGCGATTTCAAAATTTCATCCCGCCGGCGCAATGCCCGCAGGGCCGCGATCGTCGCCTTCACCACGTTGGCGTGATTGCTCGAGCCTAACGACTTCGCCAGCACGTCGCGAATGCCGACCGCTTCCACGACCGCACGCACGCCCCCACCAGCAATGACGCCAGTTCCCGGCGAGGCTGGACGCAGCAAAACGCGGCCGCCGCCGAATTCGCCAATCGTCTCGTGCGGAATCGTGTTTTCGTGGAGCGACATTTTCTCCATCGACTTCCGGGCCGCTTCCGAAGCTTTCCGGATCGCTTCCGCCACTTCGTTCGCTTTGCCGAAACCGACGCCCACCTGGCCGTCGTGATCGCCCGCAACGATCAAGGCGCTGAAGCTGAAACGCCGGCCGCCTTTCACGACCTTCGCGCACCGATTGATGAACACGACTTTCTCCGTCGTGTCGCCCTTCGCCGCCGAGCTCTTGTCTGTCTGGCGTTCCTGTCGTCGTCCGCCGCCGCTGTGTTGTTGTGCCATGATGTTCTAAAATTTGAGTCCGCCTTCGCGGGCCGCGTCTGCCAGGGCTTTCACTTTGCCGTGATAAATGTGGCCGCCGCGGTCGAACACGACGTTCTCGACTTTTTTCGAGAGCAACCGCTCCGCGATCGCCTTGCCCACCGCTTCAGCCGAAGCGCGGTTCGCACCGCCCTTGCCCACGAGCTTTTCTTCGGTCGTCGCCGCCGAAACGAGCGTCTTGCCCGCGTCGTCATCGATGACCTGCGCGTAAACATGCTTGCCGGAGAAATGGACCGCCAGGCGCGGCCGTTCCGCCGTGCCGCTGACACGCTTCCGGATCCGCTTGTGGATCCGCGTCCGGGTAATTTTACGATCGAGCAGCGCCATAACTATTGAACCGTCTTGCCTTCCTTGCGCCGGATCACTTCGCCCGCGTACTTCACGCCCTTGCCCTTGTAAGGCTCCGGCGGGTAATACCGGCGAATGTCCGCCGCGACCTGGCCGACAACTTTCTTGTCGATGCCGCTGATCGCGATCTTCGTGTTGTCCGCCACCGTGATCTTAATGTCTTTGGGAATCGGGAACAAAATCGGGTGCGACTTGCCGAGGCTGAGATTCAGGTTTTGTCCTTGGACGGCCGCCTTGAAACCAACTCCTTCGATCTCGAGGTTCTTGGTGAACCCCTCGCTCACGCCCTGGACCATGTTGTTGACCAGGCTGCGCGATAACCCGTGCAACGCTTTCACGCTCCGCGTCTCGGCCTCGCGCACGAGCGAGATCTGGTTGTCCTTCACGCTTCCCTTAATGGCGCGCGGCAGCGTCCATTCCAGCTTTCCCTTCGGTCCTTCCACGGCAACGGCGCCATCGTTTCCGATGTTCACCTTCACCTTGTCGGGAATCGCGACCGCTTTATTTCCAATTCGTGACATAACTCGTTAGGCGCTTACCAGACGTAAGCCAGCAGCTCGCCTCCCACGTTTTGTTTCTTCGCTTCCCGGCCGGACAAAATACCGCGTGGCGTCGAGAGGATCGAAATTCCCATCCCGCCCAGAACGCGCGGAATCTCCTTGGCGCCGACGTAACGCCGCAATCCCGGGCGGCTCACCCGCTTCAGTCCGGTGATCGCGCTCGTCCGGTTCGCCAGCTTGTTCGTGATCTTGATCCGCGGATGCGCGGCTTCCGTGTCCACGCTGAAATCGGTGATGTAGCCTTCGTCCTTCAAAATGCGGGTCACTTCCGCCTTGATCTTGGAATAGGGCACGAAGAGCTCAGGCTTCTGCGCGGCCGCGGCGTTGCGCACCCGCGCGAGAAGGTCGGAAATAGGATCGGTAACTGTGCTCATTGGTTAGGCGGCTGGCGCAGCGGCGGCGGGTTCCTCTTTCGAGGCAGTCGCCGTGGCGACCTTTTTGGCCCGGTCGCTGAACGGCATTCCCATTTCGCTCAACAGCGATTTGGCTTCCTCGTTCGTCTGCGCGGTGGTGACGATAGTAACATCAAATCCGATGTTGCGCTTGATTTTATCGAGCTCGACCTCGGGGAAAATCGACTGGTCCGAAACGCCGAGCGTGTAATTGCCGTGCCCGTCGAAAGCCTTCGGCGAAACTCCGCGAAAGTCGCGAATCCGCGGCAGCGCTGCCTTGATCAGGCGCTCCAGAAATTCATACATGTGCGCGCCACGAAGCGTGACCTTCGCGCCGATCGCCTGTTCTTTGCGGAGCTTGAAATTCGCGATGCTCTTCTTCGCGCGGGTCTCGGACGGCTTCTGCCCGGTGATGAGCGCCAGCTCGGCCTTCGCGTCTTCCAACGCCTGCTTTACGTCCTGCTGCGAACCGACGGACGTGTTGACCACGACCTTCTCCACCTTCGGGACCTGGTGCGGATTCTTGTAGCCGTGCTGCTTTTGCAGCGCCGGAATCACCCGCTCTTTGTAATGATCGTAAAACTCGTTCTTCACTGACTATTCCTCTTTCGCCTTCTTCGAAGACTTCTCCTTGGGCGCTTTCTCTTTCTTCGCCTTCACGGTCTTGCCCTTCGCCACGCGTTCGCCGCGCTCCAGCACCCGCACGTTCGAGATGTGGATCGGACCCTCGCGCTCCGCGATTTTTCCCTGCGGATTGTCCTGCGACTTCTTCAAATGCTTCTTGATCATCCGGACGCCTTCGATCAGCACCCGCTGCTTTTTCGCCATGACCTCGAGCACCTTCCCGGACGAGCCGCGGAAATTACCCGTGATCACCTCGACGTTGTCGCCCTTTCGGACGTGTAAGCGAACGCGGTTCATAGAACTTCCGGAGCGAGCGAGACGATCTTCATGAAATTCCGTTCCCGCAGTTCGCGCGCGACCGGCCCGAAGATACGGGTGCCGCGCGGATTCAAATCCTTGTCGATCACTACGATCGCGTTGTTATCGAAACGAAGCACGGAACCGTCGCTGCGCTTGATCGGCTGCCGCGTGCGCACGATCACCGCGCGAATCACTTCGCCCTTCTTCACCGTGCCGGTGGCGCTCGCCTCTTTGACGTTCGCCGTAATCACGTCACCGATCGCAGCCGACTGCGCGTTGCCCTTGCCAATGACGCCAATCATCGTCGCCATGCGCGCGCCGCTGTTATCTGCCACGTCGAGTCTGCTTCGGATGTAAACCATAACAATCTCCCTACTTCTGGACGACCTCCACCAGCCGCCAGCGCTTCAGCTTGCTCATCGGCCGCGTCTCCATGATCCGCACCGTGTCGCCCGGCTTCGCCGCGTTCTCTTCGTCGTGCGCGTAAAACTTTTTCATCTGCTTCACGATCTTGCCGAACTTGGCGTGCGGAACCCGCGTCACCGTCCGCACCACGATCGTCTTGTTCATCCCGCTCGAAATCACTTCGCCGGTCCGCGTCTTTCGCGTTCCGCGCGCTGTCGTGCTCGTGCTCGAATCTGTTGTCTCTTCGGCCATAACTATTTCTTCTCCGTCTTCGCCGCTTCAGCCTTCTTCGCCCGCTGCGACAACACCGTTTCAATCTTCGCCACGTCCCGGCGCAGCAAGCGCAGCCGGCTCGGCTGCTCGAGCTGCCCGCTCTGCTGCTGCAAACGCAGATGCAGGCTCTCCTGCCGCAGGTCGCGCTTCTTCGTCTGCAGCTCTTCGCTGCTCATTTCGGCTAGTTCCTTGAATTTCATCGCTCGTTAGGCGGCAGCCACGTGATGTCGCGTCAAAAACTTGGTCCGCACCGGCAGCTTGTCCGCCGCCAGGCGCAATGATTCCCGCGCCACCGATTCCGGCACGCCGTCCAGTTCAAACAAAATGTTTCCCGGCCGCACCGTCGCCACCCAATATTCCGGCTGGCCCTTACCTTTACCCATTCGGGTTTCCGGCGGACGCGCCGTGACCGACTTGTCCGGGAAAATCCGAATCCAAAGCTTGCCTTTGCGCTTCATGCTGCGGGTCAGCGCGACACGGGCCGCCTCGATCTGCGTGTTCGTGATCCAGGCGCGCTCGAGCGTCTGAAGCCCGAATTCACCGAAATCGATCCGCAGATTGCGCGACGCCGTTCCCTTGCGGCTTCCCCGCTGGGTCTTCCGGTACTTCACGCGTTTTGGCATCAATGGCATGTCAGTGTCCTCTTAAAATTCTTCTGTCGGTCCTACGCCTCCACCGGCTCTGGCGGCGGCGGTAATGTCGCGGGCTGGGCCTCGGCCGCCGGCGCTTCTTCCTTCTTACAAATCCAGCATTTCACACCGATCTTCCCGTAAACCGTGTTCGCTTCCGCGAACCCATAATCGATCGGCGTCCGCAGCGTGTGGAGCGGCACTTTCCCCTCGCGATACCATTCCGAGCGCGAAATTTCCGCGCCGTTCAGGCGTCCCGAGCTGCGCAACCGGATTCCCTGCGCTCCGAAATCCATCGCCACCTGCACCGCCTTTTTCATCGCGCGGCGATAAGCGATGCGACGCTCGATTTGCAGCGCCACGTTCTCGGCCACCAACTGCGCGTCGAGCTCCGGCGTCTTGATCTCCTGGATGTCGATCTTGATCTGTTTGCCCTGCGCCATCTTCGAGATTTCCTCGGTCATCTTCTCGATCTCCGCGCCCTTCCGGCCGATCACGATCCCCGGCCGTGCCGTGAAAATTGTCACGCGAATCGAGTTCCACGCCCGCTCGATCACGATCTTCGAGACCGCCGCGAACTGGAGCTTCTTCTTCACGTAATCCCGAATCTCCAGATCGCTGTGCAAAAACGCCGGCATCTCTTGCGGCGACGCGTACCACTTCGACCGCCAATCGCGGTTCACCCCGAGACGAAACCCAACTGGATTAACTTTCTGTCCCATAAACTATTCCTTCGCCTCCGACGTGTCAGTCTTCTCCGGCTCGGTCTTCTTGGTTTCCTTCGTCTCCTTCACAGCTTTCGCCTGGGTCTTCTTCTTCGACGCTCCGGATTTCTTTCCGCCCTTCTTCTTGTCGCGCGTCTTGATCTCGATTTCGTCCGTCAAAATGATCCGGATATGCGCGCTCCGTTTCAAAATCCGGGAGCCGCTTCCGCGCGCGCGGGTCATCATCCGCTTCATCGTCGGGCCTTCGCCAACCGTCGCTTCTTTCACGACCAACCCGTCCACCCGCAGGTTCGCGTTGTTCTCCGCGTTCGCGACCGCGCTCTTCAGCGTCTTCGCGATCAATCCCGCCGCTTTTTTCGGGCTGAACGCCACCAAATCCAGCGCGGCCGAAACCGGCAGGCCTTGAATAGCGCGAGTGACTTCGCGCACCTTGAAGGGCGAAATCTTCGCGTACCGATATGTCGATCTAACTTGCATTATTTTAAACTCACATCCTTGCGAGCGTCCGCCTGGAGGCGATCGCCCACTCTTATCTTCTCTTTCTCAGAATCCATTTTTTGAATGACCGCGCCGCAAATCCGCTGGCGCACATCCACCACCCGCAACGTCGCGATCTGCTTGTCGCCTCGCATCACCCGCATCGGCATTCCCATCTTCACGCCCTGTTTCTCCCCGATGTTGCCGACCACCAGCGACCATTCGTCCTTCACGCTGATCACGTTTCCGTCCATCAGCGTCGCTGTTTCGGCCGGCGGGTTGTTCACCTTCGCGATCAACTCGTTCAGGCTTCGCAGTTGCGTTTCCACGTCCATCCGCGCCTGTGCGTCGCCGCCCGTTGAAGTCTTGAGCAGATGCAAAATCGCTTCGCTCAACCGCAAACTCTGGTCGCGATACTGTTCGCGCTCCTTCTGCAATAATTGCAGATCCGAAACCGCGCTCAGCAATCGCTGCTCGAGTTTCGCCCTGTTCTTGTCGGCTGACTCCAACCCGAGCGCTTCCATGCGCAGCTCGAGATCGGAATATTTCCGGCGAAAAACTTCTGCCTGCAGATTCGATTCCGCCAGGCTCTCCGTCAACGTCCGGACTGATTCGCGCAACGTCGAGAGCTCCTTCCTGAGCTCTTCGTTTTGCGAAAGCAATTCAGCCGCGGTGACCTTCGTCTCCGCGTTCTCTTTCCTGGATTCTGTCAAAGAACTATTCCCCTGCGCCGCCAGCGTTCCCGCCCAGCAAACGCATCCCAAAAAACCGATCAACGATTTCCGACCCACGACCGCCGTTGCCAGCAGTCGCAAATCGAAAATCGAAAATCGAAAATTCACATCACTTCGTCACCTTCGCGGTGTGCGAACCGTGTTTCTTAAAGACTCGCGTCGGCGAAAATTCGCCGAGCTTGTGGCCGACCATGTTTTCCGTCACGAACACGGAAACGAACGTTTTCCCGTTGTGGACCATGAAGGTGTGACCGACGAAATCCGGCGTCACCATCGAGCGGCGCGCCCAGGTCTTCACCGGCTTCTTCACGCCCGACGCATTCATCTTGTCGATCTTTTCGAGCAGATGTCCGGGAACAAACGGTCCTTTTTTCAGTGATCTGGCCATAACTAAAAATTATTTCTTCCGGCGTCGCTCCATGATGAACCGGTCGCTCGGCTTGTGTTTCGCGCGGGTCTTAAATCCTTTCGCGAGCTGGCCCCATGGGCTCACTGGGTGATGCCGTCCGCCGCCGCCCTTCGATTTGCCCTGGCCGCCACCCATCGGGTGATCGATCGGGTTCATCACCATGCCGCGCACGTGCGGCCGGCGTCCCTGCCAGCGCGTCCGACCGGCTTTGCCGCTCGAGACGTTCATGTGATCGACGTTGCCGACCTGGCCGATCGTCGCGAAACAGGTCTCGTGAATCCGGCGAATCTCGCCTGAAGGCATTTTCACCAGCGCGTAACCGGCTTCGCGGTTATTCAGGATCGCCTGCTGACCAGCGCTCCGCGCAATCTGGCCGCCGCGTCCCGGCGCGATCTCGATGTTGTGAATGTTCGCGCCCAGCGGAATGACGCTCAGCGGGAGCGAATTTCCGAGCTCCGGCGCCGCTTCCGGCCCCGACATGACTTTCGCGCCAACGCCCAGGCCATCCGGCGCCAGGATGTAACTCATCTCGCCGTCGCTGTACTTAATAAGAGCAATACGCGCCGAGCGGTTCGGATCGTATTCGATCGCGACCACCTCCGCCGCGACGCCGTGCTTCCGGCGTTTAAAATCAACCTTGCGGTATTTCTGCTTGTGCCCGCCGCCAATGTGGCGCGCCGTCAGCCGGCCGTTGTTGTTCCGCCCGCCGCTCCGCGTCTTGATCTCCGTCAGCCCCTTGTGCGGCTTCGACTTCGTGATCTCCGTGAACGCCGGCAGGCTCTTGAACCGCAGCGTCGGCGTTAATGGTCTGAAACTTTTGAGCGCCATAAACTAGACGAGATCGATCTTCTCGCCCTCCTTCAACGTCACGATCGCCTTCTTCCAATGCGCCTTGCGCCCGAAATCCGCCCGGCGTTCGCGCTTCTTCTTCCCGGCGTAATTGCAGGTGTTCACGCTCACGACCTTCTTGTTGAAGAGCCGTTCGATCGCCTGCTTGATCTGGAGCTTGTTGGCGCGCGGCGAAACGCGGAACACATACTTGTTCTGCTTCTCGCTCAACAGCGACGCCTTCTCGGTCAGCCGGACCGTCTGGATCAAATCGTAGGGCTCGTTCATTTCGAAGTCCTTTCGGCCAGATGTTCCAACGCCGCCGGGGTCACCAAAATCTTGTCGAACGCGAGCAACTGCTCAGCATTCACGTCCGCGGCGATGGCCAACTGGACCGGCTTCACGTTCCGCGCGGACTTGTAAGTGTTTTCGTCGAACGAATCGGAAACCACGAGGACCTTCCGCGCGTCCGTCTGCTTCTTCACCAGGGCGACAAACGATTTCGTCTTCAGCTCGCCGACTTCAAACTTGCCGATCGTCAGAACGTCGCCCGCCTTGATCCGCTCGCTCAACGCTTTTTGAAACGCGAGACGGCGCACCGTCTTCGAAGTCTTCTTGGAATAATCCCGCGGATGCGGACCGAACACGACACCGCCACCGCGCCAGACCGGCGACGACTTGTAACCAGCGCGCGCGCGACCCGTGCCCTTTTGCCGCCACGGTTTCGCGCCGGAAAGATTCACGGTCGCTTTCGTCTTCGTGCTCGCAGTTCCGGAACGGCGCGCCGCTCGCATCGCCACGACCACGTCATGAAGCGCCTGCGTTCCGCGACCGGTCTCGATCAACTCGATCTTCGCTTCCTTCGCGGCTTCAGCTGTCAAAACTTTCGCGCTCATTTATTTCTTCGCGCCTTCCTTCGCCGGTCGCTTGATCGCCGGGCGAACAACGACATAGCTGCCGTTCGGTCCCGGCACCGCGCCGCTGATCAAAATCACTTTCTCGGTCTCGCGCACCTGCATTACCTGGAGGTTCTGCACGGTCACGCGCTCGTCGCCCATGTGACCCGGCATGCCCATGTTCTTCCAGATCCGTCCCGGCGTGGAACGATTGCCGATGGCGCCGTTCCGCCGATGCGTCTTCGAACCGTGGGCCGCGCCCTGGCCGGCGAAGTTGTGCTTCTTCATCACGCCCTGGAACCCTTTGCCCTTCGAGCGGCCGATCACGTCCACGAAATCGCCCGGCTGAAATTGCGTGACGCTCAAATTGATTTCCTCGCCGGCATCGCCATCGAGGCGAAACTCGCGCACGAACTTCTTCGGCTCCGCGTTCGCTTTCTTGAACGCGCCCAGTTCCGCCTTGTTCAGCCGCGATTCCTTCTGCGTGCCGAACCCGACCTGGATCGCCGAATATCCGTCGTTCTCCGCCGTGATCCGGCGCACGAGCACGTTATCGCCCGCGGCGATCACGGTCACAGGACGCATCCGACCATTCGCGTCGTAAACGCTGGTCATCCCGATCTTCTGTCCTAGTAACCCGATGCTCATTGTTATGCCCGCGCTTCAAACTTAAATCTTGATGGTGATGTCGACGCCCGCCGGGAGGTTGAGCTTCTTCAACTCATCGACCGTCTTCGCGGTCGGCTCGATAATGTCGAGCAGGCGTTTGTGCGTCCGAATCTCAAACTGGTCCATCGACTTTTTGTCGACGTGCGGGGAACGGTTCACCGTGAATTTCTCGATCAAGGTCGGGAGCGGAATCGGTCCCGCCACGCGCGCGCCGGTGCGTTTCGCGGTCTCGACAATGTCGATCGCGGATTGATCGAGCATCCGATGATCGAATGCTTTCAGACGAATGCGAATGCGTTGTCCGTTCGTCATTTCGTCTCCTTCTGATCGAGAATCGCGCTCACCAAATTCGAGGGCACCTGTTCGAAGTGCGACGGCTCCATCGAATAACTCGAACGGCCTTTCGACAACGAACGAATTGCGGTGGCGTAACCGAACATTTCGGCGAGCGGCGCTTCGGCATTCACAATCGTGAGGTTACCGCGCGCTTCGATGCTGTTGATCTTGGCGCGGCGCCGGTTCAAATCGCCGATGATGTCGCCCTGGAACTCTTCCGGGGTCGAGTTCTCAACCTTCATGATAGGCTCGAGCAGGATCGGTTTCGCTTTCTTGAACGCGTCTTTCACCGCGAAAATTGCCGCGAGCTTGAACGCCATTTCGTTCGAGTCGACGTCGTGCGACGAGCCGTCCACGATATCGACGTGCGCGTCGATGACCTGATAGCCGCCGACGACGCCGTTAAGCATCGCTTCTTCGATGCCCTTCTTGCAGGCGCCGATGTATTCCTTCGGGATGTTTCCGCCGACGACTTTGTTGTCGATCGTGATTCCTTTGCCACGCTCGTTCGGCTGCACTTTGATAATGACGTGACCGTATTGACCGCGGCCGCCTGACTGTTTGATCAGCTTGCCTTCGCCGTCGGCGTTCGACGTGATCGTTTCGCGATACGCGATCTGCGGCTTGCCGGCGTTCGCGTCCACTTTGAACTCGCGGAACATGCGGTCGCGAATGATTTCGAGGTGAAGCTCACCCATGCCGGCGATGATCGTCTGGCCGGTGTCTTCGTGCGTGAACACGCGGAAAGTCGGATCTTCTTCGGCGAGACGCTGCAGCGCGGTCGCCATTTTCTCCTGGTCCTGCTTCGTCTTCGGCTCGATCGCCATCGAGATAACGGGCTCTGGGAACGACGGCGGCTCGAGCAGGATCGGATGATCTTCGTCGCAGAGCGTATCGCCGGTGGTGATGTTCTTAATTCCGACGATGGCCGCGATGTCGCCCGAGTAACAGGTCTCGATGTCTTCGCGCTTGTCCGCCTGAATCTGGATCAAACGAGAGATGCGTTCGCGCTTGTTCGTGCGCGGATTGTAAACCGTGTCGCCCTTCGAAAGGGTGCCGCTGTAGACGCGGAAGAAAACGAGCTTGCCGACAAACGGATCGCTCCAAAGCTTAAACGCGAGCGAGCAGAACGTGCCACTGTCGTCGGTCGGCGCTTCCATCGCTTCGTGCGTGTCCGGCTCCATTCCTTTGGCCGGCGGAATGTCGAGCGGGCTCGGGAGGTAATCGATCACGGCGTCGACGAGATACTGAACGCCCTTGTTCTTGAACGCGCTGCCGCCTACGACCGGGACGAACTTGTTCGCGATCGTCTGGCGACGAATTCCCGCCTTCAGCAATTCAGGCGTGATCTCTTTTTCTTCGAGAACGGCTTCCGCGACTTCGTCGTCGAGATTGGAAATTTGTTCGACGAGATCGTTGAAAGCCTTTTCGACCTTCGCCTTCTCCTCGGCCGGAACGTCCGTGACTTCGTAGGTCGAACCCATCACGTCGTTATCCAAATAGAGAACGGCCTTCTTGTTAATAACGTCGAGCTGGCCCTTCAGGTAATCTTCTTTGCCGAGGGGAATAAGGATCGGCCATGCATTCGCGGCCAATTTGTCACGCATCGACTTGATCGACATTTCGAAGTCGGCGCCGACGCGGTCCATCTTATTGATGAACGCGATCCGCGGAACGCCGTACTTGTTCGCCTGGCGCCAGACCGTTTCCGATTGCGGCTGCACCCCGGCCACCGCGTCGAACACCGCGATCGCGCCGTCCAGCACGCGCAGGGAACGCTCGACCTCGGCCGTGAAATCCACGTGGCCGGGAGTGTCGATGATGTTCACCCGCATCTTGATGCCTTCAAAAGTCTTGTAGACGCCTTCCTCTTTCTTCTGCATCCAGGCACAGGTCGTCGCGGCGGAAGTAATCGTGATGCCGCGCTCGCGTTCCTGCTCCATCCAGTCCGTCACGGTGGTGCCTTCGTGCACTTCACCGATCTTGTGGATCATGCCGGTATAAAAAAGGATGCGTTCGGTCAGCGTCGTCTTTCCCGCGTCAATGTGCGCGGCGATGCCGATGTTCCGCGTCCGCTCGAGCGGGAACTTCCGGTTGGGCGAATTCGGATTCTTCGCGCCGGCCGGTGATTGTTTCTCGAGAGTTGCAGTCGCCATAACGTTTACCAGCGGAAATGAGCAAAGGCGCGGTTGGCCTGCGCCATCTTGTGAGTGTCGTCGCGCTTCTTGATCGCGTTGCCCTGGCCGGAAGCGGCGTCCTTGAGCTCCGCTGCGAGCGCGTCGGCCATGGTCATGCCGCGACGGCCGTCCGCGTATTGGACGATCCAGCGCATGGCGAGAGAAACTTGGCGAGCCGGGGTTACTTCCATCGGCACCTGGTAAGTCGCGCCACCGACGCGGCGTGATTTTACTTCGAGACGCGGCCGGACATTTTCCAGCGCCTTGTTGACGATCTCGAGCGGATCGACTGCGTCCGAACCCTCGCGCGATTTATCGATCGCGGTATAAACGATCCGTTCCGCGAGCGACTTCTTGCCCCGCTTCATCACGGTGGAAATAAGGCGGGCGACCGCAGGACTGCCGTAACGCGAGTCGAGCTTCTCCTCCTTTTTGTAAACTTTCCGCCTGCGAGACATATGATCCGGTTTTCAGTTTCCTAAAAAATTACTTCTTGGCCTTGGCATCGGCGCCACCGCCCGCCTTCGGACGCTTGGCTCCATATTTCGATCGGCTCCGGCGGCGGCCATCCACCCCGAGGCTGTCGAGCGTTCCCCGCACAATGTGGTAACGCACGCCCGGCAAATCCTTCACCCGTCCGCCCCGCACCAGCACGATCGAGTGCTCCTGCAGGTTGTGCCCTTCGCCGGGAATGTAGGCAATCACTTCCTGGCCATTCGTCAACCGCACTTTCGCGACTTTCCGCAGGGCGGAATTCGGCTTCTTCGGCGTGCGGGTCATGACCTGCGTGCAAACGCCGCGGCGCTGGGGACAATTTTTCAGGGCCGGTGATTTGGATTTCACCGAGACCTTCTTTCGTCCCTTGCGAATTAGCTGATTGATTGTTGGCATCTTCGTTAAATTAAAAGCCGCCCGATCTTCGAAACCGGACGACAAAAAAACCGCACAGGCCGACGGGATTTTCCCTATCCAGACTTCCCACGCACCTGCTGCGGAGAGCGGGCAATATAGGAACGAATCCTGAGCCCGCAACAATATTTTCGAGAGATTTTCCGTAAAGACACGAGCGCAGACATTTTGCTTGCGGTCCGCAAAACTTTCCCTCATTTCTGTCTAGACAGAAAAGACGGAAACAATGAAAGACCTGCCGCTAGTCGCTCAAAAATTCATCCTTCACTGGGGCGAAATGGGGACCCGCTGGGGCATCAATCGCACCGTCGCCCAGGTCCACGCTCTCCTCTTCATCTCCGAGAAGCCACTTCCAGCCGAGGAGATCGCCAAAACGCTCGGGGTCGCCCGTTCCAACATCAGCACCAGCCTTCGCGAGCTCCAAAACTGGGGAATCGTCCGCGTCGTCCACGTCATCGGCGACCGCCGCGATCATTTCGAATCGATGAAGGACGTCTTCGCCATGTTCCGGATCATCGCCCGCGAGCGGAAACGGCGGGAGATCGAGCCGACGCTGCGGGTCCTGCGCGATTGCATCGCCGAATCGAGCAAACCGAAGGCCGCCTCGCCCCATACCCGCGAGCGCTTGACCGACCTGGTGAACTTCTTCGAGATCGCCACCAACGCTTACGAGCAGATGGAGAAACTGCCGACGCCGGCCGTTCTTAAACTCGCCAAGCTCGGTGACAAGGCCTTCAAACTTCTGGGAATAGGAGCCGCCGCCTAAAAAAATTTGCATTATGATTTCTGAGCTGACAGAAACAACAGAAGCCGCGGAAGGGGTTCGATCCGGCGGCTGGATTTTCTTCGACGAGGATTGCAGCTCCTGTCGCGACGCGGCCCTGCAATTCGAGCCGGTCTTCGCGAAGCGCGGGTTCCAGTTCGAACCTCTGCAGCGCACCTGGGTCCATGAACGATTGAACCTGACCCGCGATGAAGCGCTCACGGAAATGCGTGTGCTGACTTCGGCGGGACAAGTCTTCGGCGGCGCCGATGCCGTAATCTTTCTCGCTCGCCAGCTCTGGTGGGCGGCGCCTTTCGCATTCATCGCGCGGTCACCCTTCATTCATCGCTGGCTCGACCGTATCTATAAATGGATCGCGGCGCATCGCACTTGCGCGCTCCGAAACGCGGCAAGGACATCGGTCCCGGCGCGGACGCGCTGGCTTGGCCTCGTTGTTCTTCCGTTGCTGGCAATCGCGTCCAAGCCATTCGTGCCGCCGTGGGTTTTCATGTGGATCATGGCTTTCGCCATTTTCTTCGGATGCAAATGGCTCACGCTCGGCCTCGCCATGCTGCGATCGGACCGCGTCTGCCCGTTCCGTGCGACTGCCTACCTGTTCGCCTGGCCAGGCATGGACGCCTCCCGATTTCTCGCGCCTGATCTCGCCCCTCCGGTTCCAGCTTCGCAGTTGTCAACCAGCGCCGGCTTCGCTAGCGCGAGAATTTCGCTCGGCGCCTTCCTGCTTTTCGCTGTCGCGCACCGGATCCACGAACCGATCTTCGCAGCGTGGGTCGGAATGACCGGCATGATCCTGACGCTTCACTTCGGGTTGTTCGCGCTCGTGAGCGTCGCGTGGCGCGCGTTACGGGTCGACGCCGCCCCAATCATGAACGCGCCGCTGCGCGCGACTTCCGTCGCGGAATTCTGGGGCCGCCGCTGGAATGGCGCGTTCAACGATCTCGCGCTCGGCCTTGTTTTCCGGCCCTTGGTGCGACGAACAGGAACGTCGGTCGCGACGCTGTCCGCCTTCGCGGTTTCCGGCCTCATCCACGAAGCCGTGATCTCGCTGCCGGCCGGTGCCGGCTTCGGATTGCCCACAGCGTATTTCCTGATCCAAGGCCTCGCCGTCCTGCTCCAGCGCAACGCATCCGCGTTGCGCGGCAACATCTCCGGCTGGGTTTTCACGATGATCGTCGTCGCCGGTCCGGCGTTTTGGCTCTTCCATCCGCCCTTCATCCGCCGTGTCATCCTGCCATTCATGCAAGCGATCGGAGCTTTATGAAAACGCTGCTGATCATCGGCGGTCTCCTTCATTTCCTGATCCTGATCGCCAGCGCGCTCACTCCCTGCCTTCTGGACTGGCGCGGCAACCTCGCCACCCTCCATCCGTTTCTCCGGCGACTCTTCTGGGTTTACGGCGCCTTCATCGTCCTGATGATCGTTTCGTTTGGAACCCTGACGCTGCTGCAAGCCGACGCACTCGCCTCCGCCGCTCCCCTCGCCCGTTCCGTCTGCGCGATGGTCGCGATCTTCTGGCTGGCGCGGCTCGCCGTGCAATTCTTCGTCTTCGACGCGCGTCCATTTCTCACTAACGCATTCCGGCGCGTCGGTTATCACGGGCTCACGTTTCTTTTCAGCGCGCTGGTCTTTATTTACGGCTGCGCGGCGCTCAACCTCCACCCGATATGAAACGCGTCATTCTTGCAGGCGGCAGCGGTTTCGTCGGGAGCGCGCTCGCGCCGGCGCTGCGAACGAAAGGTTACCAAGCGCTGATGCTCGGCCGCGCCGGAACCGATTTGATCTGGGACGGCAAAACCCTCGGCCCCTGGGCGAGCGCGCTCGATGGCGCGGAAGCCGTTGTTAATCTGACCGGGAAGAACATCAACTGCCGACATACTAAAGAGAATCGGCACGAGATTCTGCGCTCGCGCGTCGATTCGGTTCGCGTCCTCGGCGACGCTATCGCGCGCTGCGCAGTGCCTCCGAAGGTTTTCGTCCAAGCCAGCGGCGTCGGCTACTACGGCGAAACGGGCGATCGAGTGGCCGACGAGTCTGCGCCGCTGGGCCACGATTTTCCGGCGGAAGTTTGCCGGCAATGGGAAAACGCGTTCAACGCCCTGGAGCTGCCGGCCACGCGCAAAGTCCTCCTCCGACTCGGAGTCGTTCTTGGTCGCAACGGTGGCGCTTTGCCGATGTTGGAAAAGCTGACCCGCTGGTTTCTCGGCGGCGCGGTTGGAAGCGGGCGGCAATTCGTCAGCTGGATTGACGTCGCGGATTTGGTCGCGATGTTCGAAGCAGCGATCGAGCAGCCGGAACTCAGCAGCGTGTTCAACGCGACGTCGCCCGAGCCCGTGACGAACGCCGAGTTGATGCGCGAGCTGCGTCACGCTTTGCATCGCCCGTGGAGTCCGCCGGTGCCGGCGCTGTTCGCGCGGGCGGGCGCGTGGCTCATGGGAACCGACGGCCAGCTTGCCTTGAGCAGCTGCCGCTGCGTGCCGCGTCGGTTTCTCGAACACGGATTCGATTTTCAGTTCCCAATTCTGCGGGCCGCCTTTGCTAACCTCTATCCGAACCATGAAACTACTCACCGATAATCTTGAACTTTTCCTTCGCGTGGCCGCGCTCGCCCAGCTCGGCGTCGTGTTTCTCAATCTGTTCCTGATTCGCATCATGAACTGGCGGCCCGATCTCAACGCCATGCCGCTTCTTCTCCGCGAAGTGTTCCAAATCCACCTCTACTTCATCTCCATCACGCTCGCCATTTTCGGCGCGCTCACCTGGCGATTCGCCCGCGAGCTCGCGGCCGCTGCGCAACCTTTGTGCGTCTGGCTCGCGATCGGCATCGGCGTTTTCTGGGCGATTCGTTCCGTCATGCAATGGTCGCATTACAGCACCGTCCATTGGCGCGGCGACCGCGTCCGGACCGTGATCCACTGGATGCTCTTTGTCGGTTACGGAACTTTTGCCGCTGTTTACTTCAGCGCCGCCAGCCGCGGCTTCCATTAAATGAAAAACGCTATTCTGATCTCGCGCCTTTCTCTCGGGCTCGTCTGGTTCTACGAAGGCCTGGTTCCGAAACTCCTTTTTGTTCGGCCGGATCAGGTCGAATTGGTCCGGCGCTCCGGCCTCTACTTCGGCACCCCGGAATTTTTTCTTCAACTTCTCGGCGCCGCCCAAGTCGTGTTCGCGATCTGGCTGCTCCTCGGCATTCGCGAAAGGCTCGCCGTCGCGATCGCCACGCTCGGCATGTGGATTTTGATCGTGCTCGTGGCGATGGCGAATCCGTCCATGCTCACCGATCCCTACGGCGCGCTGATCAAAGATCTTTGCCTGACGGCGTGCGCTTACACAGTCTGGTCGCTGGCGCCGTTGACCGCGCGACAAACGCGTTGATCCGATGCAACGCACCGTCGCCCGCAGCTCCGCGTTCAGCGAAGCGGCGCGGCGTCGAATGCTCGCTGTTCGCGGCGAACCGATGTTTTACGCGCGCTGGGATCGCGCCGTCTTCATTCATTACGCGGCGGACCCGGCGACATTGCAGCGCGACGTTCCGTTTGAACTGGATCTTCACGAAGGCCGCGCGTTCGTGAGCCTGGTCGCGTTCAGCCTTGTGCAAATGCGGCCGCGGCTTGGCGGCCGGCTCGGCGAATGGCTGCTGAAGCCGATCGCCACTCACGAATTCCTGAATGTGCGCACCTACGTCCGGCACGCCGGCGAACCCGGCATCTTCTTCCTCGCGGAATGGTTGAACAACCGCGCCGCCGTTCTGCTTGGGCCGCGCAGTTTTGGTTTGCCGTATCGTTTTGGACACCTCGCCTACCAACATGCGGCCGCGGGCGATCCGCTTTGCGGAACGGCGACGGCGCGTGGTGGCCAACTCATTTACAAAGGGAGAGCGCACGCCGGCGAATTCCAGCCATGTGAATCCGGATCGCTCACCGAATTCCTTCTCGAGCGCTACACGGCCTTCACTCAACATCGTAAACAGAAACGCTTCTTCCGCGTCTGGCACTCGCCCTGGCCGCAAAGTCCGGCCGAAATCGACGTCGCGAACGGCACGCTGATCGCCTGCACAGGCACGTGGTGGCAGACGGCGGAATTCGTCGGCGCGAATTACTCGCCCGGCGCCGAAGTCTGGATGGGCCGTCCCCATCGAATACGCGATTAGTTCGCGGAAGCGAGTCGGCCCAATTCTTCCCAACGCGAATAGAGCCGCGCGACTTCATGCCGAGCGTGGGCCAACTCACTCTCGAGCCGGGGCAGGTCGGCAGCGTGTTTCGTGTAGAAATCCGGATCGGCAAATAGAGCTTCGATCCGCGCGACTTCGTTTTCGGCCGCGAGGATCGCCGCTTCCATTCCCTCGAGTTCGCGCTCCTCCTTGTATTTCAGTTTGCGCGCTTTCGGCTTCTTGTCGCCGGGGTCGCTGACCGCCGTCGCAGATCGCCTGGCCGGGCCGGGATCAGCGATCGCTGCGGCGGTGCTCTTCTCTAGATAGTAATCGTAATTGCCGACATGGTATCGCACGACGCGTTCGCCTTCGAAGGCCAGAATCGAAGTGCAGACGCGGTTCAAAAAATACCGATCGTGACTGACCACGATCACGCTGCCGCCAAAGGCGACGAGCGCTTCCTCCAACAACCGCAGCGTCCCCAGATCGAGATCGTTCGTCGGCTCATCGAGAATCAGGACGTTCCCGCCGCGTTTCAGGATCTTCGCGAGCAAGACCCGGCTGCGCTCGCCGCCGCTCAGCTGATTGATCTTCGTGTTGATGCGTTCCTCGGTGAAAAGAAATCGCCGAAGATATCCGCGCAACGTCACGCTCTCCTCGCCGAGCCGCACGTGTTCGCCACCCTCGCCCACTTCTTCCCAGACCGTCTTCGCGTCATCCAGCAACAGCCGATTCTGGTCGACGTAGTTGATCTCAGTCCGCGCGCCGATCTCGACTTCGCCGCTGGTTGGCTCCAGTTCCTTCAACATGATTTTCAGCAGCGTCGATTTTCCGAGACCGTTTCGTCCGACAATCCCGAGCCGCTCGCCCGCCGCGAGATTCAGGGAAACATCCTCGAACAAGGTGCGGCCGCCGAGTTCCATTCCGACTTCGCGCAGCTCGATGACGCGATTCGCCAGCTTCGGCGCCGTCGGAATAATCAGGTCGACGTCCAGCTCGGCTTCCGGCGCCTCCTGCCCTGCCATCTCAAAATAGCGTTCGACTCGATCCACGGATTTCGTCCGGCGCGCCCGCGGCGCTTTCCGCACCCAGGCCAGCTCGCGTTTCAGGAATTTCTGGCGCTTGTGTTCCTGCATCTCTTCCACCGCCTGCCGCTCAGCGCGCGCGATGAGGTAATCGGTGTAGTTGCCGTCGTAACTGTGGAATTTTCCGCGCGAAAGTTCGAGGACGCGAGTCGCGACACGATCGAGGAAATAACGGTCGTGGGTAACGAAGAGGCAGGTGCCGGAATAACGCGCCAGGAAATCCTCGAGCCATTCGATCGAGCCGGTGTCGAGATGGTTCGTCGGTTCGTCGAGAATCAGAAAATCCGGTCGCGCGAGCAACGCGCGGCAAAGTGCGACGCGGCGTTTTTCTCCTCCGGAAAGCGAGCTCACGATCCGGTCCGGGTCGGGCGCATGCAGGTTTGTGATCAGGCTCTTGATCCGATGCTCCAGGTTCCAGCCGTCGAAGTGCGAGATTTGGTCGAGCAGGATTCCACTCCGCGCGCTCTCGGCCGAAACCGATTCGTATTCCGCGATCAGATCGAGAACGCGTTGCGCGCCCGAGAGAATATTGGCGTGGACCGATGCCTCCTCATTCAGTTCGAACATCTGCGGCATGTACCCGACCACGAGGTCGCGCCGTTGATTGAACTCGCCCGCGTCAGGTTTCATCACGCCCGCCGCGATTTGCAGGAACGTCGACTTCCCCGAGCCGTTGCGACCGACCAGGCCGACTCGTTCGCCTTCCAGAATCGCGGCGGTCGCCCGATCGAGGACGACCTGGTTGCCGAAGCGCACGACGAGTTCCGAGGCGCTCGCGATGGCATTTGAAATGGGCTCCGCCATCGCCCTACATAACACATCGCGCGCCTTCGCTCAGGAGGCGCACCCTCGAATCCGGAAACGCGTTCGGGCCGTGGCCGCAAACAGCGCTTCGACCAACAGCCGGAGCGCGAGAAATTCTGCGAGCACCGTGACGTAGAACTGGATCGTCGCGTATCGCGGCATGTCGAACGAATGCAGAACCGCGACCTCGAAGCAGGCGGACGCGTTGTAGGCGAAAACAAACAAAGTCAGTGCCGTGAACCATCGCAGCCGGCGGGCATTCTCGCCCACGATCCAAATCGCGACCGCCATCAGGATCGCCATTCCGAGCAAAGGCAGGTCAGCGACGGCAAGAAAAACGACCGAACGCCGGATGACTTTGTTTTGTTCGATCACCGGCGCGCTCTCGATCACTGCGGCTGTCCGTCCCAACATCGCCGCCGCTGGCGGATATTTTTTCCAAGCCTCCTGCTGCGCAGAAAATTTGAGGGCGTCGACGGACTTTTCGTAGAAAGGACCCAGGCGAATGTATTTCTGTCGATCGAACACCGGGGAGACCGGCGCGTAAAACAGGCCGATCTGGCGCGCGACTTTTCGCGCCATCGGACCTGGTCGATTTCGCCATGTCCGCCAGTAATAAAACCGGTAGAAGTCCTCGACGGCCAGCATGTCACCGTGAAATTCCGCCGCGACCGCCGTCGCGATCGAGCTCTCCCGATACATGAGGTAATCCGGCGAAAACCCGAAGGACGGGTACGGCGAATCGTCTTCCATCGACTTTCGGATTTCAACCGCGAGCCGATCGTGAATCCGCGTCAGCCGCTCGCGCGCGTAAGGTACGGACGCCTGCCGCTCCAGGTCGTCCGCCATCTGGTCGCGAATCATGTCCGCGTGGATCGTGAACAGCGTGGTCGGAAGAAAAGCGCGCGCGAATTCGTCGTCGCGGCTGAGGAGATATTCCGGGAGAAACAACCCCAGCGCTGAAACAACCAGCGCAAGACCGAGACAAACCTTTTCGCGGAGCGAGTTCGGGCGAATGAAGAACCAGCCGAGCGGCAGCAGCGGAACAAGCGCCAGCAGGATGAAGCTCGGCTTCAGCGACGCGAGCAGAAACGCCGTCAGACCAGTCCCGATTCCAGCAGCCAAATCGGACTTCTCTTTGAGCACAAACGCGCGGGCGACGAACTCGGTCGCCAAATAAAGGTTGAGGCTGAGAACGAATGCGCAAACTCCTTCCGGCCGGAGTTGCATCTCCGCTCGGATCGGTTCGCCCGCCAGAACAACGACGCCGACAAAAAAGAGTCCGAGCGTTTCGTGGATCGCGCGCGGCACGATCGATTGCGAAAGGAACGCCGTTGTCCGGCGCCACGTCAGGATTGAAATCGCGCCCGCCGCGAGCCCGAGCACGTGCTGGAAAATTGTGATCGCGCGAAAGTCTCCGAACACGCCCAGGATCGAGAGGAGAAACGCCGGGTAAACAAAGTTCCGCGATTGCATGTGGCTGAACTGGCCGCCGGTCAGTTTTTGGAGCGCGGGCCCCAGGTAGCCCCACAGGTCCGCGTCCGAGATCGGCTCGAGCGGAAGTGCAAACCGCCGCCAGATCGCCCACCCGAAAATTGCGGCCAGCGCGATCCAATACAGAGCTTTGCCGATCGATTTGCCGCTTGCGGGCGTTTGCATCATTTCACAAGGTGCCGCCGATGTTCGAACTTCGGGGGCGCGATCAAAACACAAAAGCCCGTCGCGGTCGCCTGCAAACTGGCCACGGCGCGATCGAGACGCCGGCGTTCATGCCCGTGGGCACGCAGGGAAGCGTGAAGGGCGTCAGTCCGCGCGAGCTGCACGAGCTCGAAGCGCAGATCATTCTCGGCAACACCTACCACCTGTTCGTTAGGCCCGGGCTCGACGTCATCCGCACCGTCGGCGGCCTGCATCCCTTCATGAACTGGGACGGGCCGATCCTGACGGACAGCGGCGGTTACCAGATTTTCTCGCTGGCCAAGCTGCGCAAGATCACCGAGGAGGGCGTCCATTTTCAAAATCACGTCGACGGAACACCGGCCTTCATTTCGCCGGAGACGGCGATGGAGATACAGGCAACGCTCGGCAGCGACATCGCGATGGTGCTCGACGAGTGTCCGCCGTGGCCGTGCGAATATGATTACGCGGCGCGGAGTCTCGAGATGACGCATCGCTGGGCAAAGCGCTGCAAGACCGACGTTGAGGATCGCAGATCCAAAACCGCAAATTCGCAGCAGCTGGTGTTCGGCATCGTCCAAGGCGCGACGTTTGAAGAGTTGCGGAGCACGAGCGCGCAAACGCTCGCCGCGATGGATTTCGATGGCTATGCGATCGGCGGCGTGAGCGTGGGCGAACCGGAGCCGGAGATGATGAGCGCGGTCGAATGGAGCGAGCCGCATCTGCCGGAAAATAAACCGCGCTACGCCATGGGGCTCGGGACGCCGCCGCAGTTACTCGAGCTGGTCGCGCGCGGCGTCGACATGTTCGACTGCGTGCTGCCGACGCGGCTGGCGCGAAACGGGACGGCGTTCACGGCGACGGGGACGATGAACTTCAAGAACGCGGAGTTCACTTCGCAGACCGGGCCGCTGGAAGAAGGCTGCACCTGCGAAGCCTGCCGCGGCTTCTCGCGCGCCTACATCCGCCACCTGATCAAGGCGGAAGAGATCCTGGGGTTGCGGCTCCTCAGCCTTCACAACCTGCATTTCTATCTCGACCTGATGAAGCGCGCCCGCGCCGCGATCGACGACGGAAGCTTCGCTGAATTCCGCCGGCAATTCGTCGCCGGCTATCAGACGCGGGAAGCGTCCGATTAATTCCCGGTCGATTCGTCGCGCGAGAAGCTGCTGAGCTTGTTCTCGCGACGGGTGAGCGCGATCTTGATGTCGAGGTCGCGCTGGATCGCGCGAGCCCAGGCCTCCGACGACTCGCTATTATAATGGATGCCGTCGCCGCCGGTTTTTCCCATCACGTAGTGGGTCACGTTGCGGGAATCGATCACGTCGAATTTTTTTCGCGCCGCCGCGCGCCGGATAACCTGGTGAATGCGGCCCTGCGTTTTCCGCAGGCGCGACGAATCCGGCGGCGCGATCCAGACAATTTTCTCCACCGGTCCGCGGCGCGCTTCGTCGACCATTCGGTTCAGGTATTCACCCATCTGGTCGTCGGACAGGTTCCGGTCCATCCAGTTAGTCCCGAGCTGTACGACGAGAACCGTCGGCTTATGTTTGCGAATCAGATCCGCCAGCTTCGGCGTGCGCGTGGGGCGCGGGGCCCGGCCGTTCACCCAATCCGTGAAAATGTCCGAGTCGCTCGTCCGCTGGCGGTAGCCGCACTTCGTGACGAAATCCGGTTCGCCCGAAAGCCAATGTTCCGGTGACGAACCGCAGGAGGCATAAGCAGCCACGCGATGCTTCAGCGCGAGATGGCTCTGCACGACTTCGCCGAATTTCCCGACCGAAAGCGAATCGCCAATCATCAGGATGCTCGGCGGCGGCGCGTCCGGCGGCGGCTTCGTGTTCTTCTTCGTCTTGCCGTCCGCCACTAAAATGAAACTCCCGATGCCGACCACGAAGGCCAGCGGCAAAAGGAGCGGCTGAAAAAGTTTCGACCAGTCTTTTCTAACGACGGGCATGGTCCGGATGCCTCCTTTCGTCCTGCACCCGAATGTAGGGCTCAAGATTGATCAAGCCGGAATCATCCTTCGATTTCGCCGTTTTCCAAACCGTCTTTTCCAGTTCGTGCAATTGCATCCGGTAAACTTTTCCAATCTTCCAGCGCCCGAGCCGTTGTTCCTGCAGCTTGATGTAGGCCGGATGCATCACCAGGATTTGTTTTTCCGAATACTGGCCCTCGATGACTTGGGTGACTTCGTACAGATAACCGACAAGAAATTCCTGATAGGGTAGCAATTCGTTTAGCGGGATGGGCGCTGTTTTCGCAATCAATTTCGCGCGGATGTGCAGCGGCTTTTCGTTGCGCGGCGGTTCGGCCGGCGGCGGCGGCGTGGCTTCGGGCGCGGGCACTTCGGGAGGAGTCGCAGTTTCGGCGAGCGGCTTCAGGGACGCGATCGATTGCGCGGAGATGTCGCGCTCGACGATGTCGAAAACGCGATCGGCCCACTGGTCCATGTCCGCGCCGATGAAATGTTCCTTGTCCGGTTCCATGTGATGGTACGGATACGAAACAAGCGTGCGGCTATCGATCACGTTGGCGACGTGGCCAATGTCGTTGCGCGTTTGTTGGAGAACGAAATCCTGAATTTCCTTCGAAACGCGGCCCGAGGTCGGCGACGCGACCCAGTAAATCTTGCGAAGATTCGACGGCGTCCGCACCGCCTTGTTGATGAACGGGACCAGGTAGCTGCGCAGTTCGGGACCGTGTCGATTCGGGTTCACGCTTTTCTTGTCGGGAAACAAATCGAAAAGGTTCGTGCCCGTCTGCATGATCAGAATGTCCGGCTGCAAAGTGGCGAGCAGGTCCTCGAGCTTCGGCACCGCGTGCGAACCCGGCGTATGGCCGCGCGGCAGACCGTAAACGTCCTGCGATTCGCGCACCTTGCCCGACGGATTCGATTCGATGCTCACGAAGCCGCAATGCGTTTGGATCCGCGTATACGGCCGGTCCTTCAACCAGCTCAGCGGGTTCGTCCCGCAGGCGAGATAGGTGTAAGTCGCCTTCACCTCCGGACTCTGGCGGAAACGTTGGTCGAGCCGTTTGCCGAACCCGCAGAGCGCGAGCGAATCGCCCAAGATGAGAACGCGAACACCGGCGGATGATGGTTGCGGCGGAGGGTTTTGTTGCGGTGGCGATTGCAGTTCGGCGGCAGGGGAAGTGAGCACGCCCAAGAGCGAACAAATGAAAGCGATGGTTGCCTGCCGGGCGCGATTCCGCACGGCAACGCTTTTCTCGCGAATCATGCGTTGCGTCAAGCGACAGCGCGGCGCGTGAAGCAAGCGCCGCCAGCTATTTGCCGACCGGCACTTTTTGCCAGCCTTCCGGTGCTTCGCTGAATTCGCGGGCGGCAAAACACCAGACCACAATTTTTTTCTTGGCGAGGTAACCAGGGTCCTTCGCGCTCCGCCGATAAAGATTGATCCGGACCGGCGTCGCGCCCGACCCGCTCGTGCCGATGAGATCGGGCGCGAATCCGAGCTGCAGCGCGAGTTGATCCACGAGTCCTGCGCGCACCGGCAGGAAATCGGCGTCGTGATAAATCAGCGTGTGACTGTCGCCGAGCAATAGAAGGGGGCTGTTCGCATCATCGCGGACCGCGGCGCCGCTCCCCTTCTCGCTCACGCTTTGAACGGCAATCTTTTCCGGGGGCGACTTGCGGCCCCCGGCGACGAGCGAGGCGAGATCGCCTTCGCGTTCGGCTTCCTTCCATTCCGCGACGTACTCTTTCGCGCCTCCCGGTTTCGGAATCTTCCCGCGCACTTTCTCGGCAATCGCTTGCGCGGCCAACACGCAACCGATGCCCGACCAATGACTGTCTGTCTTACAAAAGACCGGGCCCTTCGCATGATCGCGGTTCTGGACAAAGATCGGCGTCAGATCGAGCACATCGACTCCGGCCGCGCTCAACTCCTGATAAAAACGATGCAGCATCGGCGCCGCGTCGTTCCCCGACGCCTGGTAACCGGCGACAATTTTCTCGGGATACACCGCGGCCTTTGGCGGAACAGGAACGACGAGCAACTCGATCCCCCGCGCCTTCAATTGCTGATGAAAATCGACGATCGCCGGCAGCGGATCGGCCAGCTCCGGCTTGTGGGCGCGGCTCACTTTCCGCGCTTCGTCGCCCCAGAATTTCCCGAGCGCGAGCAAGCGCAATTCACCGCCGAAGAAGAGCCAGCCGTCGTTCCCCGCAACGGCGGCGGCTTTCGTCTTCTCCAGGTTCTGCACGATTTTGCCGAGCTCGGCGGAGAACTCTTCCGCGGCAAGCAGGCCGGCGCTCAGCACGAAAACCAGCAGGGCAGACAAAAATCTCATTGGAGTTCAAAGCCGGTAGCGCTAATACGCATTCTTTCAACTGCGCTCGCTGTTTTTATTCACAGTGAGCGGTTAGCTCCGGAACGGCCGCGTGGTTTTTAGCTCTCACATTTTCGTTTATTATTTCCTGCCGATCGCGCTGCTCGGCTACTACGCGCTCGCTCGGGCGAGCCAGCGCTGGCGCAACGCCTGGCTCATCCTGACCGGCTACTTTTTTTACGGGTGGGCGGAGCCGCGCTTCATGCCGCTCATGTTCGCGACCACGTTCGTGGACTGGCTCGTGAGCCTGATCATCGCGCACGATACCTGGCAGTTTTGGCGCGTCTGGCACAAGCCGGTGAAACAATTGCCGCTCCGTGGTTCGCGCAGCCGCACTCAAAAGCGCGCGATCCTCATCTCCGTCGTCCTCAACCTCGCGACGCTCGGATTTTTCAAATACTTCAACTTCGGGATCGAGAGTTACAACGGCCTCGTCCAGGCGCTCGGTCTCGAGCACGCGCAGTTCGACACGTTCTTCCGCGTTGTGCTGCCGCTCGGGATTAGCTTCTACACGTTCCAGGCGCTCAGCTACACGATCGACGTTTATCGCGGCGAAGCCGAGGCGATGTCGAACTTCATCGATTTCTCCTGCTTCGTGTCGATGTTCCCGCATCTCGTCGCGGGACCGATTCTCAAGTTCTCGTTCCTCGCCGAGCAACTGAAGTTTCGCCGGCTCACGTCCGACAAGTTCGCGCGCGGCGCCGCCTTCTTCATGCTCGGGTTGGCAAAAAAGATCCTGCTCGCGAATCCGTGCGGAAAAATCGCGGACGTCGCATTCAACGCCGGCTCGGTGAACACGCTCGACGCCTGGTTCGGCGCGCTCGGCTATTCGTTCCAAATCTATTTCGATTTCAGCGGCTACTCCGACATGGCGATCGGACTCGGCCTCATCTTCGGGTTCGTGTTCGCCAAGAATTTCGATTCACCTTACCGCTCCGAATCGATCACCGATTTCTGGCGCCGCTGGCACATCTCGCTTTCGACGTGGCTGCGCGAATACCTCTACGTCCCGCTCGGCGGTAATCGGAAAGGCAAACGCCGCACTTATATTAACCTGACGTTGACGATGCTGCTCGGCGGTTTGTGGCACGGCGCGTCATGGAATTTCGTGATCTGGGGCGGACTCCATGGCGGGATGCTGGCGTTCGAACGCAGCCAGGGCCGCGAGGGTTTCTATCACAATCTGCCGCGGCCATTCCGGGTCGCGCTCACGTTCCTGATCGTCCTGCTCGGCTGGGTTTTTTTCCGCGCCGCCGACTTGCCGCGCGCGCTCAGTTACTTCGCCAGCATGTTTGGGTTCGGTCACGCGCAGCCCAGCGCGGCGCTCTTGAGCGGCATTCTTTACAAACCGTATTACCTGCTCTCGATCGCGATCGCGGCGCTCGTGGTCTGGGCCGGAAAACAAACCTGGGATTGGACGCAGAGCATGACCGTGCCCAAGACGGCGATCTGTTTCGGGCTGGGCTGGCTGGCCCTCGTCGTCCTCGCGACCCAGGAATACAACCCGTTTATCTACTTCATTTTTTAAAACGCGATCGTGACGAACGAACCTGACATTCCGGTAGGACACGATGAGCCGTTGAAGCCGGTCCATTCGCTGCCGCGCTACAGCGAGCCGACGCCGGAAACGCATCGGAAGGTCACGCGCGAGGAAGAAGCCGAGATGGCGCTGAAAAATTCCGCGTTCGGCAGTGGCGCGCGCCTGCTCTTGATCCTTCTCTTTCTCGTCACGATCCTCTCGGTCCCGACGATCCAGTTTGCCTACGAAATGCGGACGCCGCGGACGACCGAGCGGTCCGGCACGTTCAACCTCTACCAAGCCTATCCCGCGTGGAAAAAAATTCAGTCCGTTCACGGTCCACGCGATGTCTGGCGGCTGCTCCCGCGCGGCGCTGAATTGAAAGCGGCGGAAAAGGAACTGGAAACGGAATCGATCGTTTCCGAATGGCTGCTGCCGCGCGTTCAGCTCGCCCTGGTCAAACTCGGCGCCGGCAACGAACAGGTTTACCTCGGCAACAACGGCTGGCTCTTTTACCGGCCCGACGTCGATTACATCACCGGCCCGCCGTTCCTCCAACCGAAACTCCTGGCTCACAAAACCCACGCGAATTCGCTCCAGGCCGATCCGGTCAAAGCGATCGTGCAGTTTCGCGACCAACTCGCGGCGCGCGGAATCGATCTGATCGTTCTGCCGATTCCGATGAAGCCGGGCGTCGAGGCGCGGAATCTTTTCGGCCGCGCGCAACCGCGTCGCATTTTGCAGAACGCGTCCTTCGGTGATTTCAAGACGCAGCTGGAGAAGGCGAAGGTCCGCGTTTTTGATCCAGCGACGGCGATGCCGCCCGGCGACGCTCCGCTCTATTTAGCGACTGACACTCATTGGCGACCGGAGACGATGGAATTTGTCGCCGGGAAACTCGCGGCTGAGATCGACTCGCAGTCCGCGCCACCGCCGCTGTCGGCCGCGCAGTCGGTGAGGGGCATAGGCGACATCGCCCGAATGCTGAAGCTCGAACAGGCGAACAATCTCTATCCGCCCGAGACGGTGCCGGTTCACGAGATCGCGTCCTGGCGCGCATCGAAAGAGGCCGACATCCTTCTGCTCGGCGACAGTTTCTCAAACATCTTCTCGCTCTCCGCGCTCGGCTGGGGCGAATCGGCCGGCTTCGCGGAACACCTCAGCCGCGCGCTCGGTGATCGTCCGCTGGACACGATTCTCCGCAACAGCGACGGCGCGTTTGCTACCCGTGAAATCCTGAGCCGCGAACTCGCGCGCGGCAAGGACCGGCTGGCGGGAAAGAAACTCGTGATCTGGGAATTTGCCGCGCGCGAGCTGGCCTTCGGCGATTGGAAAATGCTCGAGATGAAACTCGGCCAGCCAATGCCGGCGAAATTTTTCGTTCCCAAAGCCGGCGAGACCGTGGTCGCGCACGGAACGGTCGAATCGATTTCCGCCGTGCCGCGCCCGGGAACAGTTCCCTACAAAGACCACGTTCTGTCCCTCCACCTCACCGATCTGGCGATCGAAGGCCGTGAAGAGACCGCTGGATTGGAAGCGATCGTCTATACCGAGAGCATGCGCGACAACGTCCTCACCGCCGCGGCTCGGTTTCGTCCTGGCGATCGCGTCACGCTGCGCTTGCGTCCGTGGTCCGACGTCTCCGATCGCCACGAAAAAACCAACCGCAGCGAAATCGACGACCCCGCCGTTCAACTCGAAGAGCCCTGCTGGGGCGAACCGAAATAGTTCCGCACCTTGCAAAGTTCCTTCGCCCGTGCTCTCTAAGAATCCGCTCGTCCGGTCTTAGGCGCCTTTTGATTGCCAGGGCCACGAACCCACAACGTTCAACGCCATGCTTTCTTTATTTCTCGCACAAACGCCGGCGCCATCATCGGCTCCCGGCGGCGGCCTGTTCGGCACGATGCTGCCGATGCTTTTCATCATCGTCATCATGTACTACCTGATGATTCGCCCGCAGATGCGGCGGCAAAAGGAGGCGGCTAAAATGGTCGCGGCCTTGAAGACGGGCGACCAGGTCGTCACGGCTTCCGGTATTCACGGCCTGATCACGAACGTCAAAGACACGACCGTGATCGTGAAGGTGGCCGACAACGTGAAGATCGAGATGGAAAAATCCGCCGTCTCCAATGTTGTCAAACCGAGCCAGGGCTAACCGCGTGGCCGCCATGAGCAAACCGCAAATCGCAGATCGAAAGTCGCAAATCCGATGAGTCCCGGAGTAATGTTTGTCATCGAGCTGGTTTGGCTCGCGCTTTTTGGTTGGTACTTCGCCACCGATTTCGGAACGCGGAAACGCGTCCTCGCGCTGGTCCTCGTCGTCATCGCGGTCGGGCTGAGCATTGTCATGATTTATCCGCCCGGCGACGTGAAAGACGCGCAGGGGAAAGTGATCAAGCCGGGCAAGATCACGCTCGGCCTCGATATCAAGGGCGGCACGTCGTTCCTGATCAAGCTTCAGGGAACTGAAGGCAAGGACGTCACACCGCAGATGCTCGACCAGGCGGTCGAAGTGATTCGGAAGCGCGTCGACAAGTTTGGCGCGAGCGAACCGATCATCAGCCCGGTCGGAAAGGACCGGATCCTTGTCCAGATCCCGGGATTGAGCACGGAACGAATCCAGGAAGCGCGCCAGCAGCTTTCGCAAGTCGCGAAGCTCGAGTTCGCCCTTGTCCATCCGCAAACCGCGGAGCTGGTCCCGCAGATCGAATCCGGCCAGGGGATTCTGCCGCCCGATTATAAGCTCGTCGTTTATTCTTTTGAGGGGCGCGATCACAAGAAGCAGGAAGAAAAGTTACTCATCCACAAGCGCCCTGATCTGACCGGCGATCACATCACGCGCGCGATCGCGACTTTCCAAAATGAATGGCAGGTCAGCCTCGAACTGGACGGGGAAGGCGCGAAGCAATTCGATGAGCTCGCCGCCGCGCATTACGGCGAACGATTCGCCATCCTGCTCGATGGCGCGGTCCAGTCAGCGCCTTCGATCAACGCAAAATACTTTGGCGGTCGCGCCCAGATCAGCGGCGGCCGTATGGGCGAAACTGAGTCGCGCAATCTGGCCAGCGTCCTGGAGAACCCGTTGCAGACGCCAGTGAGCATCGAGGAAGAACGCAGCGTCTCCCCCACCCTCGGTCTCGATTCGATCCGCGCCAGCATCCTCGCCGGTCTCATCGGCCTCGCGATCACGCTCGTGTGCGTGCTGATTTATTACCAGTTCGCCGGCATCATCGCGTGCGTCGCGTTGCTGGTGAACATCGTCCTGCTGGTCGGCTCGTTCCAGCTCATCCCGGGCGGCGTCGTGCTCACGCTGCCAGGTATTGCGGGCATCATCCTGACGATCGGCCTCGCGGTCGACGCAAGCGTCCTGATTTACGAGCGGTTGCGGGAAGAACTCGCGCTCGGCAAGTCGTTGCAGGTCGCCATGCAGGCCGCGTATCAAAAAGCGTTCAGCTCCATCTTCGACGCGAACGTCACGACGCTGATCACGGCGACGATCCTTTTCTGGAAAGCCTCGGGACCGGTGCGCGGTTTCGCGATTGCGCTCACGCTCGGCATTCTCGCTTCGCTTTTCACGGCGTTGATCGTCGGCCGGAACATCTTCAGCTGGTTCGTCGATAACGGCTGGGTGAAGAAGGTCCGGATGCTGCACCTGATTTCGTCGCAGCACATCAACTTCCTCGGCAAAGGCCTGGTCGCGGTGCTCGCTTCGGTCGCGTTGATGATCGCCGGCATGACGTCGTTCTATCTGAAGGGCGAAAAGAATTTCGGCGTTGATTTCAAAGGCGGCGACCTGCTGACGTTGAGCTCGCCCAAGGAGATCGATGTGGGTAAGGTCCGGACTTCCCTTACGAATCTCAACATCCACGAGGCCTCGATCCAGGAATCGGCACAGGGCGGCAAGTATTACATCACGGTTCGCACGCCGCTGAACACGAGCGACCAGATTAAAACGCAGCTTCCGCAATCGATGCCGGACGCGCAGCTGAAAGTCGAAGGGTCTGAACGCGTCGGCGCGCTTGTCGGCGGCGAGCTTGCGAAAAATTCGCTGATTGCTCTCGGGCTCGGCATTCTCGGCATCCTGATTTTCGTTACGTTCCGCTTCGAATTGTCATTCGCCGTCGGCGCGATCATCGCCGTGCTGCACGACGTGATCATCACGGTCGGCGTGTTCTCACTCCTCGGCCGCGAACTTTCGCTGACGCTTGTGGGCGCGATTCTCACCATAGCCGGTTACTCGATTAACGACACGATCGTCGTTTACGACCGGATCCGTGAAGGCCTCGCGAGCAGCAAACGCGGCTCGATCGAGCAGATCATGAATGACAGCATTAACCAAACGCTGAGCCGGACGATCCTGACCAGCACGGTGACGTTGATCCCGATCCTTTGTCTGTTCTTTTTTGGCGGCTCGGTGCTGCGCGACTTCGCGCTCGCGATTATCATCGGTGTGGCCGTGGGAACCTATTCGTCGATCTTCATTGCTTCGCCGATCGTTTTATGGTGGACCCGCGCCCGGGGCGGGGGCGAATCCAGCCTGCGTCGCGAGATTAGCGAGAAATCGACATCGACCACGGGCAGAACGCCTTAGAACGGCTGTCCGTTCAGTGGCCGTTGCGTCCGCCGGGGCCTCCGGACGGCGTTTTTTCGCTGGAAAACACGAAAGTTATTCACAGTAGTTGACGCCCGCCAGCCTCCCGCGTAGGCTCGGCTGCGCCGGTTCCGAAAACCGGACATTTTTAGAAACGAGGATGACACATGCCTGAAGTGATTGTTCGTAAAGGTGAACCCGTCGACAGAGCGTTGAAGCGCTTGAAGAACAAGCTCGACGCCGAGGGGATCCTGGAGGAAGTGCGCCGGCTCCGTGCGTTTGAGACGCCGAATCAAAAGAGCCGCCGTAAAGCCAAGGCGAACGCGAAACGCGGCCGGACGAAGTTCCGCTTCAATCCCTCGTAAACGCGGTTTCGACGCGTAGATTTTCAGAGGCGGTCGCGCACGCGGCCGCCTTTTTGTTGTACGTCACTCGCACTCGCAGACGATCCGAAAGCCCAGATCGTTGCAGGAGTAATTGGGAACGTTCGAGTTCCGGCACGTCGCGCGCAGGCTGCCGAAACGCGATTTCCAGCTGCCGCCACGCATGACGCGTTTCGCGCCCGAGGTCGGCCCATGCGGATTCACCTTGGCGACGCCGCGGTAGGGTTCGAAGTAATCAAGACACCATTCCCAGACGTTGCCGGCGAGGTCTTCAATTCCGAACGGACTGGCCCCGAACGGGAACGCCCCCACAGGCGAGCTCTCCGGGTAGCCATCGTCAATATCGCGATCGCTCCAGGCGAAGACGGTGTTCCGATCCGCGAAATTCGCCAGGTCGCCGCGATGCTCGTGATTCCCCCACGGATACTTGCGGCCGTCAGTGCCGCGGGCGGCATATTCCCATTCCGCTTCGCTCGGGAGACGGTACTTCTTGCGCTCGCGAGTCGAGAGCCAGAGGCAATATTTGACGGCGTCTAGATGGCTGACGTAAACGACCGGATGGCGATCGGTCGCGCCGGGGGCGCGTTTTCGGGCATGCCCAGGATCGTATTGCTCAAATTCAGCGTTCGTCACCAAGTGACGGGACATGTAAAATTTGCTGAGCGTCACTTTCGTCAATGGACGCTCGGTGGGGCCGGCATCCGGCGCTTCGCTCCCCATGACGAATTCGCCGGAGGGAACGAAAAGCATCTGGCCGCCAACTGAATTGACGTAGTTGTCGAAGCGTTGGGCATGAGGCTCCGAAGCTGCGGGCGCGGGCGCAGGCGCGACGTTGCTATTGACGGCGGGGCGCGCAGGCTGGCGAATCGGCGCCGACCGCGGTGCGATTGCCGGCTCCGGGTCGGCGAGCTTGTCGGCTTCCTCAAGGTAGAGATCGACGAGGTCTTCCGCTTCGTCGGCCGCGATCCCGAGGTTCTCCGCCATGCTTACGAAGGTGTCCCGGGTTTCATCCGACATGCCTTCGGAATCGAGCCCGCTGAGCCGCAGCATCCGCATGAAATCCTCTCTCGGATCGACGGACTTCTGGCGGCGGGACCTTGCTTCGCGCGGAACGGCGACTGGAGGCGGCGCGGCTGCCGCCGGCGTTGCGCGCGTTGCGCCGCTGTCCTTCAATTCCGCCTCAATATATTCCTCGATCTGCTCTGCGCTGAGGCCGTGTTCCGCCCCAAACTTGTGTAAACTCTTTTCCTCTTCCGGAGTTAAAACCCCGTCTCCAAGCGCAAACGTGAGATACTTATGGAATTCAATCACCGCCTGTTCGTTCGCCTGGGCGGCCAATTCGGAATCCACCTGGCGCCGCCGGACCGGGTCCAGCAATTCGACACGCGCCTGCGTTAGATATCGTGAAGATTCGTCCAATCCGGGCCGCAAAATCTGGGCGAGCGGATTGCTCGGCTGGTTCTTGAGCGGGAGCTTTTTTTGCCACCAGCGCATCAGCTCGCGGCAATGCTGTTCGATCAGCTCGTTGCTCGGGTTGGCGCGCGCATCGAGGCACAGGCGCTCGTATAAGTTGGGCGACTTATATTTGCTCCAGCCATCCCACTTGTAGGGATCGTCTGGCAAGGGAACGGGAAAGCTTCCCTCCAGTTGCATCATGTTACACCACGGAAATCGCGCCCAATCCCTTGGCCGCGCGACCCACTTCGTCCGGCGCCAGCCCGGTGTTGCGTTCGATCCTGACCTTGGCCTGGTTGCCGGACGCGTTGACCGCGACTTCCAGCACCTGGTTGGCGTTGTATTCGTAGGTCAGCTCAACCGGCGAGCCTTTCGGCAGGAACGCCGGCAACTCCACGTCGCATAACCCAAGTGGCGTGCACTCAGCCGGCAGCGTGCTTTCGCCTTCCACGATGCGGACCACCGCGCGTTGCATGTTTGCGCTCGCCGTGCCGAAGGAATTGCGCGCCGTCGCCGGAATCGCCGTCATCTTGCGGATCATCGGGAAAACGTATTCCTCCAGGTGCGCTTCATCCCAAAGCACCACGCCAAGCGTGTGCGAAGTGATGTTCGTGACTTGGATCAGCCCGCCTTCGCGCGAGGAAAATTGCTGGCGGGTATCTTCGGGCAACGTCCGTTCGCCGGTAACGTCCTCTTCTTTGAGGAGCGACAAAATTCCCTGGATCGCTGCGCCGACCGCTACCGCTTCGTCCGGATTAACGTCGTCCACCAACGGCACTGAGGAAAGGCTGCCGACCATTTCGCGCACCATTGGCATCCGGGTCATACCGCCGACGAGCAGGACCTTGTCGATGTCGCTCCATTGCATCTGCGCTTCCTGGAGAACCATTTCGCAGATCGTTTTGCACTTCTCGACCAGGTGCCGGGTCTTGAGCTCGAATTCTTCGCGGCTGAGTTCCACTTTAACGCTCTTGCCGTTGTGGCTGTGCACGATCGCCGTGCGAGGCCGACTCGACAGCTGGATCTTCGCCGCCAGCGCCCGGCTTTGCAGGTCCTGGTAACTTTCCAAATCGAGGAGCGGATTCTCGCCATGTGCGCGATCGAATTCCTCTGCGACATGATTGACGATAACGTCGTCCCAATCCTTGCCGCCGAGACGATGATCGCCGTTCGTCGCAATCATTTGAATCCCCTGGCCTTGGATGCGCATGATCGTGACGTCGAACGTGCCGCCGCCGAGGTCGAACACGAACACCGTCTGATCTTCGTCGAGCTTATCGAGCCCGTAGGCGACAGCCGCCGCCGTCGGTTCGTTGATAATCTGAAGAACATTTAGGCCGGCGAGTTGTCCGGCGGTGATCGTCGCCGTCCGTTCCGCGTCGTTGAAATAAGCCGGCACCGTGATCACCGCGTCGGTCACCGGTTCCTTGAGATATTTTTCCGCATCGGCTTTGAGCTTGCGGAGGATCAACGCTGAAAGCTCTTCGGCGGAGTAAACCTTGCCGTTGAATTCCCGCTGGAATTGCTCCTTCGGTTTGCCCATCTCACGCTTCACGAAATCGACGATCCGCTCCGCTTCGGCGACCGCGTTGTTTTTCGCCAACGTGCCGACGATGACGTTCGAACCGTCGAACAGGATCACGGACGGCGTCAGGCGTTCGCTTTCGAGATTCGGAATGATCTGCGGCTTCCCGTACGGATCGATGTGGGCCACGGCGCAGAACGTCGTTCCGAGGTCGATTCCAACTACTTTTCGTCGAGTCTTGGGCTGAGTCATTTTCGGCAGAGCGGAGAAGCTGTGTGCAAGCACCCTGCACAGTTGCAATTTCCATGCCCCCCGACGAGCGGCATGCCGGGTATTTTTTACGGCGAAAACAGCCGCAGTTTCGGCGCTTAACCGAACCGTTTAGCCACGACTTCTTCGGGCCGCAACACCTGGTCGCGCCAGAGGAAGCCGCGTTTCACCCGCATCACGATCTGGCCGTCTTCTTCGGCAAAATCGGCGGGCTCAAAGCTGATCACCTTGTGCAAGGCGCGGTCGACCGTCTCTTTCGGCTCGATCTCGCTCACTTCCATCCGGTGCAGAATTTCCGTCAACGAATGAATCGCGTTCTCGAGGTTATCGCGCCAACGGCCGAGCGCGCTGCGTTTGCTTTCGTTGGATTCCACGGCGGTTTGCAGCTGCGACAGGATTCCGCTCAGGTCGTCGAACAGAATCACGAGATCGCGGATGAACGGTTTCTGGAGCGATTCGTGCAGGAAATTATCCCGATACTTGATCATCTCGTCGTGGAGCGAATCGAACAGCCGCTGGTTGACCGACTCGGTGTTGCGGAGCGCGGCCATGTGCTCGTCCATCTTGCGGAATTGCTCCGCGAAATCGTCCTTCTCGGTATTCTCGAGTTTTTCCAGCCGGCGAAGAACCGTTTGCTCGAAACTCGACATCCGGCCGTTCAATCTTCGAAATTCCTCCAGGATCTGGGCGAACTGCTTCTCGCTGTCGCCCTGGTCCCAATGACCATTCGGCAGCGTCTTCTCCGCCTCCGCGCTCAACTGCTGCATCGCGGACGCAAATTCGTCGGTGATCTTGATCTCCATCGGGCTCTTCATTTCGTGGTGAAAAATTTGCGGATCGCCTCGACCAATCCGGGAATGTCATGACGCCGCGCTTCGGTTGCGACTTCGAGTCCGCGATCGCGCGCCGTTTTTGAGGTAATCGGGCCGATGCTCGCGACCTGCATTTGCGCCGGCCACGGCAATCCCAGCGCCAGGAAATTTTCGACTGTGGATGAACTGGTAAACGTGATCAAATCTGCGCCTTCCTCCAATAAGCGGCGCCGCGCGCCGACATCGTCGCGCGTCTCGGGCACCGTGCGGTAGGCGAAACCTTCGTCCACAATAGCTCCCAAAGCCGACAGCTCCCGAGGTAGCAAATCGCGCGCCTTCTCCGCTCGCGCGATAAGTATCCGCAGATTTTCCACATCGCCCTGTTTTCGAAATTCTCGCGCGAGTGATTCCGCCACAAATTCTTCCGGTTGCAGGTCGACTTTCAGGTGAAAATCGCGAACCCGCTGCGCGGTCGCCGGACCAATTGCAGCGATGCGAGCGCCCCCGATTTCCCGGGCGTCATCGTATAGTTTGTAGAAGAGTTCGAAGAACGCGCTCACGCCGTTCGGACTGGTAAAGACGATCCAGTCATACGCGTGCGCGTCCTGGACCAATTCGGCGAAAGCGCGCAAATCCGTCGGCGGCTCAATCTTGATCGTCGGCAGCTCGATCACGTCGGCGCCGAGCTCGCGCAATTGTTCGGTGAGAACACCGGCCTGTTTTCGCGTGCGCGTGACGACAATGCGTTTGCCGGAAAGCGGCCGGTCTTCGAACCAATTCAGCTCCTCGCGCAGATCGACCACATCGCCAAAGACCGCGATCGCCGGCGCCGTGAATTTCTCCGCCGCGACTTTCTGCGCGATGTTCTCGAGCGTTCCGATCAACGCTTGCTGCCGGCCGGTCGTCGCCCATCGAATCAGCGCAACCGGCAAATCCTTCCGCATTCCGTTCGCCATCATCTCGTTCGCAATCGCTCCGATCCGCTCGACGCCCATGAGCATCACCTGCGTGCCGCCAAGTTTCGCCAGGGCGCCGAAGTCGATCGCGCTTTCGTTTTTCTCCGGGTCTTCGTGCCCTGTAAAAAAGGTGACGTGGGAATTCTTGCCACGATGGGTGACCGGAATTCCCGCGTAAGCCGGCCCGGCAATCGCGGAGCTGACGCCAGGAACGATCGTGAATTCCAAGCCGGCCGCGGCCAATGCCTGCGCTTCTTCTCCGCCGCGTCCGAACAGAAACGGATCGCCGCCCTTGAGCCGCACAACGTTCTTTCCGTCCCGCGTTTTTTCGACGAGCAACGCGTTGATCTCGTCCTGCGAAAGCGTGTGCGCGCCTGCCTTTTTCCCGGCGAAAATCAACTCCGCTGCTTCCGGCGCCCAGCGCAACATTTCCGGGTTGCAGAGGTAATCGTAAACAATCACGTCCGCGCGCTCGATGCACTCTTTCGCTCGCAACGTGACGAGCCCGAGATCGCCCGGCCCGGCGCCGACCAGGAAGCAGTGTCCCTTTTTGTTAGCCATTAATTGCTTCCCATAATTCGCGCGCCAATTCCTTCGGCGACGCGGCGTCACCATCCACTCGCGCGGCGCGAGGTTCAACGGCAGGAGGTTCGAAAACCTGGGCGCGAATCGTCATTCTCCCGCCGGCAATTGTCGCCAGGACTCCCACCGGCGAACCGCAGTCGCCTTCGAGCAGCCGCAGAAATTCCCGTTCCGCTTCGAGGCACGACAGCGTTTCGCGATCATTGATCGTTTCGACAAACCGCCGGCCCGCGCTGTCATCATTGCGAAGTTGGAGCGCGATAATCCCCTGCCCTCCCGCCGAAAGGAAATCGTCCAACGGGAGTGCGTCAGCGCGAAGCGTTGCGCCTTCGAATTCAAACGATCCTGCGGCGACATCGTAGCCAAGTCGCTCCAACCCAGCTCGCGCCAGGACAATCCCGCGCCAGTCACTCTCGACGAGCTTGCGCAAACGCGTCGGCACGTTGCCACGAAGATCTGCGACCTCGATATCCGAAAATTTCCAGCGCAACTGATACTGCCGCCGCACACTTCCCGTCGCAATAATTCCACGGTCGTTTTTGCTGACAAGGACGTCGCCGACGGCGGCGCGCGGCAGGACTGCGCCAATCTCCAACCCCTCGGTCATCACACTCGGCAAATCTTTCGCGCTATGAACCGCGACGTCGATCTCGCGGGCAACGAGCGCTTCCTCGATTTCGCCGGTGAACAAACCCTTTCGTCCGGCGCGCGGGTCGATCGGCTCCGCGGAGCGGACATCGCCGCGGGTCGAGATGATCCGGGTTGCGATCTCCAACTGCGGCCACGCATTTCGCAATGCCGCCTCCACCATTGCCGTCTGCGTGCGAGCTAACACGCTGCCGCGCGAGCCAAGGACGATCCGTTGGGATTCAGGCGCGCTCATCGAGCGCTAAAACTCCGACGCCAACCGCCTCGAATTCAGAGGCGGAACGTCCGCGCTTCCCGCACCGAAACGCGCCGCGAAATCAGCCACATGCTCGGCGATGATCTTTTCCGCAGTCGACATTTGCTGGCGGCGCAGGGCGAGCGACTGGTCGGCGATCGACTGGAGCGAATCGATGTCATACAGATAGACGCCCTCCATTTCATTCACTTCCGGCGCGACATCACGGGGCACGGCGATGTCGATAATGAAGAGCGGCCGGTCGGCTCGCCCGTGAAGCATCGGAGCGAGAACCTCGGGCGTGAGCAGCGGTTCCGGCGCGGACGTCGAGGAAATCAGGATGTCGATCTCGCGGCATTGGCGGGTCCAATCCTCGAATGGCACCGCTCTTCCCTGCACCACAGCGGCGAGCTGTTGAGCGCGGTCCAGCGAGCGGTTGCTCACCCGCAGATCGCTCACGCCGCGCGAGCTCAGGGCCCGCGCCGTTCGCTCGCTCGTTTCGCCGGCGCCGAGGATCAGCACGCTGCGATTGCTCAGGTCTCCAAAAATTTTCCCGGCCAGTTCAACCGCCACCGAGCCGACAGAAACCGCGCCGCGCGTGATGTCGGTGCTGCTCCGCACTTGTTTGGCCACCCGGAACGCGCGTTGGAAAAGGCGATGCAACATCGGCCCGGCCCGGCCCGAGGCGCGCGCCGCTTCGTACGCCTTCTTCACCTGGCCCAGGATTTCCGTTTCGCCGATCACCATCGAGTCCAGGCCCGCAACGACGCGGAACAAATGCTGAGCGCACTCCTCTCCGTCATGGCGATAGAAAACGTCGGCACCGGTTTCGACATTCGCCTGCCAAAGCGCCGGCAGGATTTCCTCCGTCGCAACCGGCCGTTCGGCGGTGCCGTAAATCTCGACTCGATTGCAGGTCGAAAGCACGAGCGCTTCCTTCCAAATGCCGGGCGCCACCCATTCGCTCGTGCCCTCAGCGTAACGCTCGCGCGTTTCCACATTCGCGGTGTGATGACTGAGGCCGACGCAGAACAGGTTCATGACGTCCGTTCCGAAACAAAGTTGATCGCCCACAGGACCGAGACCGCAGCGGTGAACGCCAGGATGCAAAGCGTCGCGATCCGCTTGGGCGCGAGATGCCCGAGATGTCGGACCTGCAGAATCGTTCCGTAGAAAATCCAAACCGCGATGGCGCAAATCATTTTCACTCGTGGCAGCGGCTCGCCCGTGAAGAAACCGCTGACGAGCCCCACCGTGTAGAGCGCGAAGCCGAACCAGAGAAGGCGCGTGATCGCGGCGAAGAGATTCGTGAGGGGCGGGAGATGATAAAAAATCGAATGGAGCTGATGCGTCTTCAGCTGGCGTTCCTGGACGAGATACATCACGCCGGCAACGCAGGAGAGCGCGAACGCGCCGTAAGCCATCATCGAGATCGACGCGTGGAATTCCAGCCACGGATTTACCGCGACGCGCATTCGATGCGGAATATCGACCGGCGCAAGAAGCGCGAAGCCCTGGATGAACAGGACCAGCGGCGCCGTAAATGCGCCCATGAGTGAAAGTCGATAGGCCGGGCCGACGGCGAGATAAATAAGCGCGACCGACCATCCGAGAAAGGTGAACACTTCAAACAGATTGGTGATCGGGCACCGGCCGATGGCGTGGCCGCGCGCGTAAAGAAACGCGCTCTGCAAAAGGAAGCCCAGCGCGATCGCGACAAAATTGAAACGGCGCGGTCGGAACGCGCCGTCACGCAGCGTCGCCACGGTATGCGTGACGGCGACGGCGTAGCAGAGCGTTGAAAGGAGGATGAGCTGTCGGTCCACGAACCAAAAATGTAGAGCGCGTTGCGCTCGCGGCAAAGCAGCTTCTACCTGGCCTCTAGTCCGATCACTCCGCTCCCTGGACCTTGTCGACCTTCCAGGCGCCGCTCTCTTTCACCAAATGAACGACGAGCTTCTTCTGCATTCCCTTGGAACCATTGAGCAGAACGTGCGCGCTGCTCCTGGTCCCCTCAGTTTTCACGTTCGAGATCGAAATGTTCTTCGCCCAAAGCGGATCGAAGTCCTGGGCGTCGGTAAAATAATCGCCGTCCAACCCGTCCGGCCCCGTCTTCATTTTTGCGATCTCCTTCAGCAAACGTTCGGTCGCGTATCGCCGCAGTTCAGCGCGTTGCTTCATCGGATCGCGGTTCGCCACGAGATTGGTCACATACCATTTGTAAAAACCGCGAATGCAATCTTCGGGCGCGGCCGCCGGCTCCGCCGCGCGACCCGTGACGAGAGCGGCCACAAAAACAAGAAGCGTAACGATTCGTTTCATGCGCCCAGACTACGCGCGAACGGCAACGTCCGCTATCACGCCGTTGACGTTTCCGGGCGAGCCGTTAGCGTCCCGCCGCCATGTCTTCCGATTCCATCGAACAACTGCGCGCCGCCGTCCGCGACGTTCCTGATTTCCCGAAAAAGGGGATCATTTTCAAAGACATCACGCCGATCCTCGGGAGCGGAAAACTTTTCCGCGCGGCGATCGAAGCCTTCCTCGAGCAATGCCAGGGCAAGAAGATCGACAAGGTCGTGGGGATCGATGCGCGCGGGTTCCTTTTCGGCTCGGCCGTCGCCTACGATCTCGGGATCGGCTTTGTCCCGCTGCGGAAGAAAGGCCGACTGCCTTACAAAACCGAGAGCGCGAAGTATTCGCTCGAGTACGGCGAAGCGGAGATGGAACTGCATATAGACGCGATCGAGCGCGGGGAAAAAATCGTGCTCATCGACGACCTGCTCGCGACCGGCGGCACGTCCGCATCAGCCGCGGCGTTGATCAAAAAGGTCGGCGGCGATTTGCTCGAGGCGCAGTTCCTCATCGAGCTGGAATTCTTGCACGGGCGCCAGAAGCTGGAGTCGACGCCGGTTGTTTCGTTCCTGAAATACTGACGCGGCTTTTAGTGCCCGTGGCAGGTGCAGGCATCGCCGCAGCCCCGGTCGCGGACTACCACTTCCATCTTGATGTCCTGGAGCGCGAGCTGGTCGTGGATCAGGTTGAGCAAGCCGAGCGCGCGTTCGTCCGGCATGTGTTCGCAGCGTAACTCGATCCGCGCCGGTTTTCCCTCGAGCTCGGGATGGGCGGTGATCATTTCGCCATCGAGCAGGAACGAGACGTAAGCATTGAATTTTTCCTGGAGCTCATGGAGCCGTTCGTCGGAACCGTCCCACGGCCGTGGCTCGTTCATGGCCAACAGAACTTCGCCGGTCCTTTGATCGACGCCGAACAGGTCGATCACCGCCGGGTTCGCGACCCCGGTTGTTGCCGCCTGCTCTTCCTCTTGCTCGCGCGCCATTGGGCAGAATAGTGGCACACGATGGTTCGTTCGCCACTTCTCTACCTGCTCTTCATCGCCGGTCCGGCCTTCGCGCAATTCTCCCCGGCCCTGATCCAAAACGAAAGCTACTGGGGCGACGGCAAAGCCGAGTTCAACATTTACGACGCGCAGATCGTGCGTGATGGCGCGCCGCGGCCGTGCGAAGTGCTCCACATTTTCGTGCGCGAGCCGGCGGATCAGAAGCAGCAGCCGGCGGTTCCTGTGCTGAAGCTGAACCAGATCACGCATCTGCCGGTTGGGCTCTACGTTCACCAGCAAATGCATTCGAGCTTCTGGCGGATCGATAATGCGCAGCTGCTCAAGTTTTCCCTCACGAGCAGCGACAGCTTCGCGAACATCTACAAGGAGGCGCGGCGGGAAGGAGACGCGTTCACTTACGAAATCCGCGGCGACGCGGTGGCTGGCGGAAACGAAAATGTTGCTCTCCCGGCGAACGGCTTTTTTTACGACGAGCTGCCGTGGCTCGTCCGAACGCTCGATTTTCAAAAGCCGTCGACGCCGTTCGAAATCCAGCTCGCCGCGAGCACGATCAATTCGAAGAAGGACGCCATCGTTTTCAAACCGGCGAAGGTTTCCTTTAAATCGACCGAGCGCGAGATCGACGTCGCGGTGGAACACCCCGGCGGCACCGATCATTTCATCCTCGACCGCGGTTTCCCCTACTTGCTTCGCCAATGGAACGCGGCTGACGGAAGCCAGTTGAAAATGAAGCGCAGCCTCAAGGTCGCATACTGGAATTACAACAAGCCGGGCGACCGCGAAAAGGCGCTAAAAGATCCGATGCTTCGCCATCCGGATTAGCGCTTCACGCGCGCGTTCCGTGCGGCTGCTCGTGATGGAAAGCAATTGAACGGTCGCTCTCAGCCGCGTTTAATGACGCCGTGGCAAAACGAAATAAATCCGCCGGCCTGACCTTGCTCGGGCGAAGCGAAGCAACGCTGCCGGCTTCGCCCGCCGACGCGCACCTGGAAACGTTTCCCAATCCGGCGAAGCGTCCCTATCGGATTCGTTTCGAGACGGCGGATTTCACCTCTCTTTGTCCCGTCACCGGCCAGATGGATTTCGCGCAGATCACGATCGAATACGTTCCTGCCAAATTGTGCGTCGAAAGCAAATCGCTGAAGTTTTATCTCGCTTCTTTTCGGAACGAGCGCGCCTTCAACGAAGCCGTCACGAACCGCATCCTCGATGATTTCGTCCGGGCGTGTGCGCCGCGGCAAGCGAGCGTGACGGCGCAGTTTTCGGCGCGCGGCGGGATTGCGCTCACGATTCGCGCCGAATATCCCGACGCAAAATGAAACGAGCGGTCGTGCTGCTGAGCGGCGGCCTCGATTCAGCCACGACTCTCGCGATCTGCGCGCGCGACGGGTTCGAAGCGCACGCTCTCTCCTTCGACTACGGTCAGCGGCACAAACTCGAACTGGATGCGGCGAAACGCGTCGCTGCTTCTCTTGGCGCGCGCGAACACCGGATCGCCGTGATCGACCTTCGCGTCTTCGGCGGCTCGGCTTTGACTGACGACCTCGCCGTTCCGAAAAACCGCGAGATGAAGAACGAGATCCCGATCACCTACGTGCCGGCGCGGAACACGATCTTTCTTTCCTACGCGCTGGCGTGGTGCGAGGTCCTCGGCGCGGCGGCGGACATTTTCATTGGCGCGAACGCAATCGACTACAGCGGCTATCCCGATTGCCGCCCGGAATTCATTTCCGCGTTCGAAAAGCTGGCGGCCGTCGCGACGAAAGCCGGCGTGGAAGGAACGCAGTTTCGCATCCACGCCCCGCTCCTCGCCATGTCCAAAGCGGACATCATCCGGAAGGGAACGGACCTTGGCGTTGATTATTCGCTCACGCATAGCTGCTACGATCCGACCCCTGAAGGCGTCGCGTGCGGTGAATGCGATTCCTGTCTGCTGCGCCTCGCCGGGTTTCGCGAAGCCGGTTTGGCCGATCCGATCCGTTACGTGAAACAGTGAAACGATCCCTGTTCCTCCTCACCCCGCCGGAACAGCGGGTGATCATCATCCTCATTCTGCTGCTACTCGCCGCGGCGTGGTTCAAACACCATCGCGATTTGCAGAACACCGCGCTGCCGCCGCCTGCGCCGAGCGCGTCGCCTACAGCCCCGGAATTTTCCCGTAACCGATAAACGACGGCGTGGTCCGTCCTTCATCCGTTTTCGTCCGGGCGCGCGGCATTTTGAAATCGAACACGCTGACTCCGTAACGCGATTCACCCTCGTACGTCCGGCCATCGCTCGCGCCCACCATGATGCGCTGGTTCCCGTCTTTTTTGCGGCCGAGATAAATCATCGCATGCGTGATTGGCGGATCGCGCTCGATGCTGTAAGTGCCGGTCCAGAAAAGCAGGTCGCCGGGTTTAAGCTCGTCCAGCTCGAACGTGTCCTCCTGCCGGCTGTTGACCGCCTTGAACGTGCCCGCTTTCCGCAGCCAGACGTATTGCTGGCTCGAATCGCGCGGCACGTCGCGGACGCCGTTTTGGGTGAGGACGTAGAAGACGAACCCGGAACAATCCATCCCGCCGCTCGCCGGATCGGCCGAGCCGTATTTGTAATCGAGATTGCGGGTCGTGAGTTCGAGCGCCGTGTCGATAATCCTGCGAATTGGTTCCGGGTAATTGTCGTAGCCCGAGATCTCGCTCGCTGAAATCGTCGCGGGCGCGCCCTTCTTTTTCGGCGAAGGCGACTCGGAAGGCTTTGGCGTCTCGCTCGGCTCCGCGCTCGCGCTCGGACTGGCGGAAGCGGATTCCTCCGGGGACGGACTTGGCGTCGGCGAACTTTTCTTTTTCTTCTTTTTGCCGGGACTCGGCGATTCCTCGGGCGTCGGCGTCGGCGAGCTCTTCTTCTTTTTCTTCGACGAAGACGAAGCGCTCGGCTCGGGTGTTTCGGACGGAGTCGGAGTCGCGCTCGCTTTCTTCTTTTTGGGGGTCGACGACTTTTCCGGAGTCGCGCTCGGCTTTGGAGTCGGCGCCTTCTCCGCGCTCGCCTTCTTCTTTTTGCGCGGCGTCGGAGTTGGCGTCGGCGCGAACACCTTCTTCAGCTTGTTCGCAAACGATTCTTCCGCCGGCGCGCGCTGAACGACGGTCGCGAGCAACGCCACGACAATGAGCGCGACGGCGATCTTGAACGAGCGTCGCATCGAACCTTTTCTCGAACCTACTTTTTGGCGAGCTCGGCCAGGACGGCTTTGTTCAACCGGATCCCGCCTTCCAAGTTTTCGAGCGGGAAGTTTTCGTTAGGCGAATGTGCGCGGCAATCGGGCAGCGCCAGTCCCAATAACAAGGTTTCCACTCCGAGGATGGTGCGGAACTGCGACACAATCGGGATCGCGCCACCCTCGCGGATAACGGCGGGCTCTTTTCCAAAAACCGTCTTCAATGCCCGCAGCGCCGCTTCGCCGAATTCCGAATGCGGATCGGTCAAATACCACGGCCCGCTGTGACCGCGCGTGATTTCCATCGTCACTCCCGGCGGCAGATGTTTCTTCAAATGCTTCTCGGCCAGCGTGAGAATTTCGTCGCCGTCCTGGTCGGGCACGAGGCGGAACGTGAGCTTCGCCATCGCGTGGCTGGCGATAACGGTCTTGGTCCCCTGCCCCTGGTAACCGCCGCCAATGCCGTTGATCTCCGCGGTCGGCCGACCCCAAAGCCGCTCGAGCGTGCTGTAATCCTTTTCGCCAAAAAGATCGGGCGAGCCGGTCTCTTCGAGGATCGCCTTGTCGCCGTCGATCGGCAGTGCGCGCCAGGCTTTGCGCTCCCAATCTTCCAGCGGCTTCACCTTGTCGTAGAAGCCTTCGATGGCGATGTGCCCGTTCTCGTCATGCAACGTGGCGAGGAGGCGCGCGAGCGCCGTGATAGGGTTCGCGACAGCGCCGCCGAACACGCCCGAATGCAGATCCATTTTCGCGCCCGTGATTTTTATTTCGAGCGCCGTCACGCCGCGCAGGCCGTAGCTCAGCGTCGGCACGCCTTTCGCCACCATCCCGGTGTCGGAAACAACCGCGACGTCGCACTTCAACTCGTTCTTATGCTCGGACAGAAACGGACCGAGATTGCCGCTGCCGATTTCTTCTTCGCCTTCGATCACGAAATGGACGTTCACCGGCAGATCGCCATCCTTCTCCATCGCTTCCTGGACGCCGAGAATGTGGGCCAGGATCTGGCCTTTGTTGTCGGTCGCGCCGCGGGCAAACACGTAGCCGTTTTTCAAGACCGGCTCGAACGGCGGCGAATCCCAAAGCTCGAGCGGATCGGGCGGCTGGACATCGTAATGCCCGTAGATCATCACGGTACGGCGTCCCGGCTGAAGTTTGTTGTGCGCCCAGACGACGGGATGGCCTTTCGTCGGCACAAGCCGCGTCTCCAGTCCAATGCCCTCCAGCTTTTTCACCAGCCAATCGGCGCAGGCTGCGACCTTGTCGCGGTATTGCTCGTCCGTGGAAACGCTGGCGAACCGGAGGAACGAAAGATAATCCTGGTAATGACTGTCGCGCATGGTGGCAGATTAAACTGACTTCAGCAGGTTTGGCTAACTGTTCCTACGGAGAATTCGGACGCTTGTGTGGCGCGGTCGGAACGATCACTGTTTGCGCATGTCGGCCGAGCCAACTGCGAATGCGGACGCGCAATTGGAGCGCGCCATCGGCGTTCCCGGCCTCGCCGCGAACATCATCAACACCACGATCGGCGCGAGCATCTTCACTTTGCCCGCGCTCGTCGCGCAGTCGTTAGGCGCGGCGGCGCCGATCGCGTTCGTCGCCTGCGGGCTCGCGATGACGTTGTTCGTTACCTGTTTCGCCCTGGCCGGCAGCCGCGTCTCGCTGACGGGCGGACTTTACGCGTATGCCGAAGTCGCGTTCGGACGCTACGTCGGTTTCATCACCGGCCTATTTTTCTGCACAACGGCGCTGCTCAGCGTCGCCGCGGTCGTCAATTTTTTTGTTGGGACGGTCGTGGCGCTGGTCCCTTGGTTGGACGGCCGGATCGCTCGCGGCGTCCTCATGTTTCTGGTCTACGCGGTCCTGGGAGCGATCAACATTCGCGGGGTCCGGAGCGGCACCGGCGCGGTCGGACTGGTGACGATCGCGAAACTGGTCCCGCTTTTCGTGTTCGTCGTTGCCGGCGTCTTTTTCGTCGACCCGGCGGCGTTTCCCTGGCCGGGCTGGCCGCCGGCCCACACGCTGGGCGATTCGGTGCTCCTACTTTTGTTCGCGTTCTTCGGAATCGAAGTGGCCCTCATTCCAAGTGGTGAAGTGAAAACGCCGGCGCGAACTGTGCCGCGGGCTATCTACACCGCGCTCGCGCTCACCACCGCGCTTTACATTCTGATTCAGCTCGTCGCGCAGGGAACGCTCGGCCAAAACCTTGCCCTGCATCGCAACACGCCCCTCGCTGAGGCGGCGAACGTGTTCCTCGGCAAACCCGGACGGCTCCTGCTCCTCGCGGGCGCGACGATCTCCGGTTTCGGTTTCATTGCCAGCGACATCCTCAGCTCGCCGCGCATCCTATTCGCCTTCGGGCGCGACGGCATTCTTCCTCGCTTGCTCGCGCACGTGCATCCGCGCTGGCGCTCGCCCGATGTCGCGATCCTCGTTTACTGCGCGCTGGCTTTTGTCCTCTCGGTCAACTCGACCTTCGCCGAGCTCGCGATCATGGCCAACGTCGCGGCGCTTCTTCTCTATATCATTTGCTGCGCCGCTGCCTTTGAGCTCATGCGACGGAAGGTTCGGACCGAGGCCGCACCACTGAGTTTCCCGGGAGCATGGTTGGTCCCGATCCTCTCGATCGTGGCGATTGTCTGGATCCTCTCCCACGCCAAGTGGGAAGAATGGCGGCCGAACGTCTGGGTGTTCGTCATCGGGTCGGCCTTGTACATTATCCAGATGCTCTGGCAACGGAGCCGTCCCATCCGCGACTGACTAGCGCGATATCTTGTGGTCGGGGGTTCTACGGCCTCCTTTATTTGGTATTATTTGCTTGCTCTGGGCCGGTGAAACCCTCTTATTAGGGCCGGGCCTGCCCGCCCGCTGCATGCATCTTCATTCGCTCGAGCTTCTCGGTTTCAAATCATTCGCGGATAAAACCCTTTTCGAGTTCCACGAAGGGGTCACCGCCATCGTCGGCCCCAACGGGTGCGGCAAGTCCAACGTCCTCGACGCCGTTCGCTGGGTGCTCGGCGAGCAATCGGCCAAGGCGCTTCGCGGCGGAGAAATGGCGGACGTCATTTTCAACGGCACCGACAACCGGAAACCGGTCGGATACGCCGAGGTCTCGCTTACCTTCACCAATTGCGGGAGCGAACTGGGCGTCGACTGGCACGACGTCCGCGTCACGCGCCGAGTCTACAAGGACGGCAACTCCGAGTACCTGCTGAACAAAACGGTCTGCCGGCTGCGCGATATCCAGGCGCTCTTCGCCGACACCGGCGTCGGCCGCAGCGCCTACTCGATCATGGAGCAGGGCAAGATCGATCTCATCCTGAGCTCGCGCCCGGAAGATCGGCGGACGGTGTTCGAAGAAGCCGCCGGGATCACGAAATACAAAACGCAAAAGAAAGAGGCGCTGCGCAAACTGGAAGCGACCGAGGCGAACCTTTTGCGGATCGGCGACATCATCAAGGAAGTGAAACGCCAGATCGGCTCGCTCCAGCGGCAGGCGGGCAAGGCGCGCCGCTACCAGGCGTTGCACGCGGATCTCGAGGTGCTCGACACCCATCATTCGCGCCGGCAGCTCGACGAGTTGGAAGCGCAATCCGCGGCGGCCGCGAACGAGATTCGCCGACTCCAGGAAGCGGAACAGGAAGCGCACGCGCAGATCGAAGCGGGCGAGAACGACCTCGCGACGCGGCGACGCAGTCTGGACGAAGCCGATCGCGAGATCAGCGATGCGCGCGCCGAAGTGCAACGGCTGCAAAATGAGATGGCGACGTTCCGGAGCCAGATCGAATTCAATCGTCAGCGCGCCCAGGAAATCGGCGAGCTGATCGAACGTTACACCACTGACATTGCCGCGGCGGAAACCAAGCGAAGCGAGCAGGCCACTCAGCTTCAGGAAGCCGACGCGCTGATCGAGCGGACGAATCAATTGCTGGCGTCGAAGCAACAGGAAGTCGAGCAGCTTACCGATGCGTTGCAAAGGGCGCGGCAGGAGCGCGCCGCCAAGGATGAAGAACTGCATTCGCTGCAGGCGTCGCTTTCGAAGCTGGAAGGACGCATTAGCGGTTTGCAGGGCGATCTCGCCGGCATGACCGCGCGGCGCGAGGCGACCGCGGTTCGGATCACCGAACTGACCGGCGCGCTCGAAGAAGCGAATCGCAATCTCAGTTCATCGCGCTCGACGCTCGGAGCCGCGCGCACCGCGCTGGAAACCGAACGGCAGACGGCCGAAGAACGGAAACAGAATTTGCACGCGGCCGAGCAACGACTGCGCGAAAACGAGGCCGCGGTCGCCCATTCCGGAAAGGAAATCGCGCGGCTGGAACGGCTGGTCGCGGAAAAGCAGGCGCGGCTCGAAGTGCTCCGGCAAATGACCGAGGAAGGGCACGGCCTGGAAAAAGGTTCGCAAGCGGTTCTGAAAGGGCTCGACGATCCGGAACGGATCCGGCCGGCGATTGTCGGCGCGCTGGTCGCGAATCTGATCGTCGAATCGAAATTCGTTCCTGCCCTCGAAGCAGCTCTCGGCCGAAACGTTCACGCGGTTGTATTGCGCGATCCAAATCTGGCCGCGGACATTTTTCAAAATCTTGCGGACCAGAAACTCGGCCAGGCCGCGCTGGCGATCGATGGCCTCGCGCCGGCGAAAGAGATCACGCCGCTTCCACTTCCGGACGGCGCGCTTGCCTGGGCGAACGAGAAGCTGGAGGCGCCGCAAGAATTGCTAAGCCTCGTCCGGAGTCTCCTCGACCGCGTCGCGGTCGTTTCCGATTTACAGAGCGCCCTCGAACTGAAACGGCGGGAACCGCAACTTCAATTCGCGACGTTGCGCGGCGAGTTCATTTCCGCCGAAGGAATTGTTTTCGGCGGCGCGGCTATGGCGGCGAGCGATTCGATGCTCGGACGGAAAGCGGTCATCACCGGTCTCGAACAGGAAACCCGCGAATTGGAAGAACAGCGCGAAGCTGCCGTGCGGTCGCAAACCCAAACGCAGGAGCAGCTCGACGCGGCGATGCATGCGGTCGACGAAGCCCGACAGATGCACGAAGCCGCTCGCGAGAAATCGTCGCAGAGCGGGGTCGATATTGTTTCGGCGGAACGCGCGGTCGCCGAAGAAGAGCGAAAATTTGCTCAGCTTGAGAACGAGAAGAGCACGCTCGAGCAACAAATCCGCAGCGCCGATGAGCGGGTTGAAAGTTTGCAGCGCGAGCTGGATGCCGACCGAAAGAACCTTGAGAACGACCAGCGTCTCCAGACCGCGGCCGAGCAGGCGCGAGAAAGTGCGCAGCTGCGCGAGGAAGAAGCAGCAGAAAAATTGAATGAACTGCGATTGGCGGTCGCGACCGAACGGCAGCGCCACGAAAGCCTCGTCCATCATCGGGCGCCGATGGCGGCTCGCGAAGCGGAGCTGGCCGATCTCGTCACCGCGCGCCGGAGCGACATCGAAAGATATCGCGAACGGCTCAGCCGGCAGGCGCAGGAATCCGAGGAGGCCGAAGCGAGAATCAGCGCGCACGCCGCCGAGCTCGAGCTCGCCGAGCAAAATGCCGCGACGCTCGCCGAACAGCGCAGCACGCGATTGAGCACGGTGACGGAACAGGAAGGCAGGCTGCGCAGCTTGCGGGATTCTCTGAACGACCTGCGCGACGCGCGCGGCAAGGAGGAAGTCCGGCAGACTCAATTGCAGCTGCGGCTCGAGAATCTCGTCGAGCATGTGACGCGGCGATACCAGATCAATCTCCGCGAATTCAACGCCGACAACTTCGCGTTCCAAAAAACGCTGAGCGTGATCACGAAGAAGCGCGCGAAGCCCGACGACGCTGAAGCGAGCGAGCCGTCCAGCGATTTTGGCAGCGTTGACGAAGCATCGCACCAGGAAGCGAATCTCGAGCAGATCATCGCGGACCTCACCCGCCAGCTCGACAACATGGGCCCGGTCAACCTCGACGCGGTCCACGAATACGACGAGCTCGAGGAGCGGTACCGTTTCCTGGAAACCCAGAACAACGATCTCACTGCGGCCCGCCGCGAAGTGCTCGACGTCATCGCGCGCATTAACAGCACGACGCAGAAACTGTTCGCGGACACTTTCGCGCAGGTCCGGATCAATTTCGGCGAAATGTTCCAGGAAATGTTCGGCGGCGGCCGGGCCGACCTTGCGTTGCTCGACGAAAACGATCCGTTGAATTGCGGCATTGAGATCACCGCGAAGCCGCCGGGAAAACAACTGCAGACCGTGTCGCTCCTGTCAGGCGGTGAACGCACGATGACCGCGGTCGCGCTCCTGTTTGCGATCTACATGGTGCGGCCGAGCCCGTTCTGCATCCTGGACGAAATGGACGCGCCGTTGGACGAAAGCAACATCAACCGGTTCATCAAAGTCCTCGATCGTTTCGTGAACCAAAGCCAATTCATCATCATCACGCACAACAAGCGGACCATCGCCAAGGCCGACGTTCTTTACGGCGTGACTATGGAAGAGCGCGGGGTGAGCAAACTCGTGGGAATGAAACTGGAAGCCGATCGCGGCAGCGACGGACAGTTGATCCACGGCCGCTCCACTAACGGCAACGGAAACGGGACGACGCACGAGCAACCGCGCCAGGCCCACTTCGCCATCGCCGGGGAAGCGGACGAGAAACGCCACGCCGCGCGAAGGTAGTTCCCGGACAGTTCGCGCTTGCGTCGTGCGCTCAATTGCGGATCGCCGCGCGCAAAATGTCATTTGCCGCCCCATACCCTTGCTGCCAAAATCGGAAATGCTTCAGACCGCCGAACGCGGCGCTTCCACTTCCAAGAAATTGCCGCACGAGCGTTATCTCGAAGCATTTCGCTGGATGCTTCTCGCCCGGATTTTTGAGGAGAAGCTGGCTGCGATGTATCGCGGCGGGATGATCGTCGGCGGCGTTTATCTTGGCCGCGGACAGGAGGCGGTCAGCGCGGCTTGCGGAATGTTTTTGGACAAGAGCAAGGGCGATGTGTTCGCGCCGCTGATTCGCGATCAGGCCGGCCGCTCCGCCTTTGGCGAACCGCTGCTCGACGTCGCGCGGACTTATCTCGGGTCAAAGGCTGGACCGATGCGCGGCCGCGACGGCAACATTCATCGCGGGCGTCCGTTGGAAAACCAGCTCGCGATGATCAGTCATCTCGGCGCGATGATGTCGGTCATCACCGGCAAGTTGCTGGCGAAACGAATGAAGGGCGAAAAAGGGTTCGTTGGGCTGACGACGATCGGTGACGGCGGGATGCAGACCGGCGCCACCCACGAAGGGATGAACATCGCCGCGGTCGAGCGCGTGCCGCTGGTCGTGGTCGCGACCAACAATCATTATTCCTACTCGACGCCGAACGATCGCACGTTCGCCTGCGCCGATCTCGTCGATCGCGCGAAAGGTTACGGCTACGAAGGGCATTCGGTCGATGGCACCGACCTGGCCGCGTGCCTGAATGTCATCGAGACCGCCGTGAAACGCGCCCGGGCCGGCCGGCCGCCTCAGCTCGTGGTCGCGTCGACGTTGCGCCTCGCCGGCCACGGCGAACATGATGACGCGAGTTACGTGAGCGACGAAATCAAACGCGAGCCGTTCGCGCAGGACGCGTTGCAACGCACGGAAAAATTCATCCTCGACGAGGGGCTCCTCGATCGCGCGGCCATCCAGCAGATGCGCGCTGAGATCGCGACGGAAGTCGAAGAGGCGGTCGCGATCGCCCAGCAGGAAGATCCGCCGCAGGCGAGCGACGAAGACTGGACCGCGCTGACTACTCGCCAACTCGTCGATCAACCAGCGTTGTGAGCGTTACCTACCTCGAAGCCATTCGCGAGGCGCAGGCCCATCTTCTCGAGAAAGATGAGCGCGTTTTCATTTACGGGCAGGACATCGCCGGCAAATTCGGGGGCGCATTCAAAGCGACGAAGGGACTCGCGGAAAGATTTCCGGGGCGCGTGCTGAACACGCCGATCAGCGAGGACGCAATGGTCGGCACCGCCATCGGCGCGGCGCTCGAAGGCATGCGGCCAATCGTCGAGATGCAGTTCGCCGATTTTTCCAGCATCGCGTTGAACCAGATCCTGAATAACGCCGGCACGCATTTCTATCGGACGAATGTGCCGGTGCCGATAACGGTGCGGCTGCCGTCCGGCGGAACGAAAGGCAGCGGCCCGTTCCACAGCCAGAGCATGGAAGGGCTCTACTCGCATTATCCGGGAGTGATCGTTATGACGCCGGCGACCGTCGAGGATGCTTACACGATGCTGATCGACGCCGTCGCGATCGACGACCCGGTCGTCTATTGCGAGCACAAATATCTTTATTACCACCTCAAGGCGGACGCGCTGCCTAACGACCGGATGCCGATCGGCCAGGCGCGGATCGTCCGGCCGGGCCGCGATCTCACGATCGTGAGTTACAGCGCGATGCTGCACGAAGCGCTCGCCGTCGCGAAGCAATTCAGCGCCGAAGGTTACGAAATCGAAGTCGTCGATCTTCGGACGGTGAAGCCGCTCGATACGAAGACCGTCCTCGCGTCCGTCGCCCGAACCGGCCGGCTGCTTTGCGTCGGTGAAGCGTTTCCGTGGGGCGGCGTCACCGCAGAAGTCATCGCGCGAGTCGCGAGCGAGGGTTTTCATTTGCTCGACGCCGCGCCGGGCCGGGTGAACGCGAAGGACACGCCGATCCCTTACCATCCGAATATCTGGAGCGAGCATCGCCCGAACGCGAAAACGATCGCCGAGAAAGCGCGCCAGATTTTAGCTCTTTCCAGCACATTGGGATCCTAAGCTTAGAATTCCACGTGGACAAGTTGTCGCG
>JADMIO010983850.1_pt1 | contig 55292 bp, 55 predicted proteins | sample 8958161 | NCBI WGS metagenome assembly JADMIO01 (sample SAMN16585339, study PRJNA669376) | soil metagenome | isolation source: Crop rotation soil | place: USA: Cullars Rotation, Alabama | collected 2011
ACGAAAGGCCCAGTCTTTCGACTGAGCCTTTCGTTTTATTTGACCATGTTGGTATGATTTAAATTAATACGACTCACTATAGGGTCAGTGCGGCCGCGACTTCAAGTCACGTGAATTCCAAGCTTCGGATCCCACTGTGCTGGAAAGGGCAAGCATCCCGGCGACGAGCGCGAACACCGCAACTCGCGCCAGGAGGCGCATGCGTGGAGCAATGGGCGCGGGTCGCCCGTGACCCGCGTTACGATCTGACACGTTCGTTGGCATGCCTATCCCTGCACCGGCCTCTGTGCGGCGGTCATTTGACGCGGAGGTCTGCGACCGGCAGCGGCGGCTCGAAGCCGCCGCCGAGCGCGCGGACCAGGTTGATATCGATCTCGAGCGCACGCGCGTCGAGGTCCGCTTCCAGGCTGCGCTGGACGAGCAGCGGCTGCTCGGCCGACAGCACCTGGAGGTAGTTGCCGAGACCCTCCCGATAGCGGAGGACCGCCAGGTCGTAGGCTTCGCGCGCCGTGCCGATCGCCGCACGCAACTCGTTGCGCTGTTCGTCGACGCTTCGCGCGGAGACGAGCTGGTCGACGACGTCCCGCATCGCGTCGGCGACCATCTGGTTGTACTGCTCGACGGCAATGTCGTATTCCGCATCGCGCCCTGCAAGGTTCGCGCGGAGCCTTCCGGCATCGAAGATTGGCAGCGTCACCGCCGGTCCCGCGCCGGCCACGCGGCTCGCCGCGGACAGCAGGTTCGCTGCCCCCAGGCTCTGCAGCCCGATGAACGCCACCAGGTTCACGTTGGGATAGAACTCGGCCTTCGCCGATGCGATCTCGCGTGACGCTGCTTCGATCCTCCAGCGCGCGGCCGCGATGTCGGGACGACGACCGATCAGCTCGGCGGGAAGCGTGGAGGGCAACGCGATTCGCGGCAGCGCCATGGTGGTCGGGCGCGCAATGGCTGCGCCGCGATCGGGTCCTGCGCCGAGCAGCGCCGACAGAGCGTTTTGCAGCAATCCGATGCGCTCGTTCAGCGCCGCGATCTGCTCGCGCGTGGCGGGTATGGCCGACTCCGCCTGCTTGACCTCGAGCCGCGAGTCGAGCCCCGCAGTGTTTCGATCGCGCGTCAGACCCAGGATCTGTTCACGCTCCTCGAGCGTTGCGTCCGCGACGTCGCGCTGGAGGTACGTGCGCTGCAGCTGCACATACGTCAGCGCGATATTCGACGAGAGGGCGAGGCGCGCCGCGTAAGCGTCCACGTCCGCAGCGCGCGCGGTGCCGACCGCCGCTTCATAGGCCGCGCGATTGCGCCCCCAGAAGTCGATTTCCCATGCAAGCGTTGCCTGGAGCTGGTTCAACGTCTGGGTGCTGCCTCCGAGCGGAGGAGGCACGAGGCCGTGCTCCGAGAAGCGTTCGCGGGTGCTGGACGCGCTCGCATCGACCCGCGGGGCAAGCGACGCACGCGCCGCTTGCGCGGCAGCGAGCGCCTGCCGTGTGCGCGCGGCGGCGATGTTGAGAGTCGGACTCGAACCGAGCGCTTGATCCATCAGCCCATCGAGCTGCGGGTCGTTGAACGCTTTCCACCAATCCTCGCGCGGCCACGGGGCGTTCGCGGGCGCTCCGGCAAGGGCATGCTCAGCCGCAAGCGCCGCGGGGTCGCGCGCGGTCGCTTTCGGCGCGACGCCTTCCATGCTCGCGCAGCCGGCTACGAGGAACAGGACGATCAACGACGGCAGCACGAAAGGTCGATGTCGGATAACGCGGCGCATGTCTGTCGGCGAATGGAACGGGGTTTTGTAAACATTGCCCAAGCTGATTATGCCTAGGCAACTATTACTTCAAAAAAAGGGTCAGCGGTTGTCGAGCATCCGGTTGAGGAGCGCTTCGAGCGTTTGCACTTCGGCCTTGCCGAACCCGCGCAGGAACTGCGCCTGGACCGTTTCCTTTGCCTGCAGTAACTGCGGATACAGCGCCTTGCCCGCGCTTGTCAGCTCGAGATTCATCGCCCGGCGATCGTCGGGATTGGGTACGCGCCGCACGAGCCCCTTCTGTTCGAGGCGATCGATCATCCGCGTCATCGCGCCCGGGTCATACGAAATGCTCTTGCAAAGGCCCGCCGCCGAATCGGCCTCCTTGTTCGCGACCGACGCAAGCACGATCAACTGCGGCGCCGTGATGTCGAACCTCGAGAGTTCCCGGTCCATCGCATCGATGAGTTCGACCCGAACGCGGTTGATCAGGCGGATGATCCCGTGCGGCTGCCGCGCCGAGGAGCGCTCGGCGACGGCGGCGTCGGCGGTTCGAGGAGGAGTCATGGGGGGATTATGGGTGCCTAGGCAACTATTGTCAAGGCCAGCATCGGGGCCGGGTAAACTGGAACGCTCGAGATTCGACGGGACGCCCATGGCACATTTGACGGATCGGGAACTGACTTCGGACGCGGCCAACCCGCTCGAGATGGACGGCATCGAGTTCGTCGAGTACGCGACGTCGCGGCCGCAGTCGCTCGGACAGGTCCTCGAGATGATGGGTTTTCGGCCCATCGCCCGCCATCGCTCGCGTGAGGTCCTGCTCTACCGGCAAGGGGAGATGAACGTCGTCATCAATGCCCACCAGGACGACGCGCGACGGGGAACGCCGCTTTCGGAGACCCCCGTGATTTCGGCGCTGGCCTTGCGCGTGCGCGACGCGGGAAGCGCGTGCCGCTACGCGGTTGCGCACGGTGCATGGTCGGTGCCGTCGCACGTGGACGCCATGGAGCTCAACATTCCGGCGATCCATGGCGTCGGCGCCACGCGCATCTACTTCGTCGACCGTTATCGCAATTTCTCGATCTACGACGTGGATTTCACCCTCAACCCGGGCGTCGATCCGCATCCGCCGGCGCTGACGGGTCTCCGCTGGTTCGGGATCGTCCAGTATGTCGGAACCTCCCGCATGGCCGACTGGACCGCCTATTACGAAGAGATGTTCGGCTTCCAGGTCCTTCCGGAAGAGCAGCGGTACGGGGTCCTGCCGAAGGGTCGCATCCTGCGAAGTCCGTGCGAGCGGTTCTTCCTGCAACTCGTCGAGCCGAATCCGGACACATTCGACCTCGACCACGAGGAGATGCTGCAGCGCGTGGGGCTCGGCACGCCCGACGTGTTGCGCACCGTAGCGGCGTTGCGGGAGCGGGGCGTGGCGTTCGTCGAGTCGAAGGGCGTGCATTCCGAGGCGCGCGGCGCGTTGACGCAAAGCTATCTCGGCGGCGTGATGTTCGAGCTGGTGCACGATGAACGCCAGTGACGCGGCGGCGCAGGCGGCGATGACCGCGCCGCTCCCGAATATCGCCGAATTCGGGATGGACACGATCTCGCTCGCCGGCGCGCTGCCCGCCAAGCTTACGGCCGTGAGAAACGCCGGCTTCTCGCAGATCATGCTTTCCGCGCGCGACGTGGTCGGCCACGCCGAAGGTCTCGACGATGCGGTGCAGGCGGTGCGGACGAGCGGCCTCCGCGTGACCGGCTTCCAGGTGCTGCGCGATTTCGAGGGACTCTCGGGGCACCTGCACGAGTACAAGGTGGACGTCGCCAAGTCGATGCTCGAGATGTGTCACGCACTGGGCTCGAAGGTCCTCCTTGTGTGCTCGTCGACGTCGACGCACGCGAGCAACGATCCCGACGTGCTGGCGCGCGACTTGCGCAAGCTCGCCATGCTGGCGCTGCCGCTCGGCATCAAGGTCGCGTACGAAGGCCTCTCGTGGGGGCGAACGATCAACGAGTTCACGACGGCGTGGGACATCGTGAGCCGGGCGGACGCGCCGAATCTCGGCATCGGCATCGACTCGTACCACATTCTTGCCACGCAGACGCTGCTCGATGACCTCGATCTCCTCGATCCCGGCAAGATCTACCTGGTGCAGCTCGCCGATTTCATGTGGCAGGAAGTGCGCACCGTCGAGGAACGGGTCACGACCGCGCGGCACTTCCGCGTCTTTCCCGGAGAAGGCGTGCACAGCGCCGCGATCATCGACCTCGTGCGCCGGCTGGATCGGCTCGGTTACGGCGGCGATTACAGCTTCGAGGTATTCAACGACGATTACCAGCAGATGCCGCTGCCGACCGTCGCTGCCCGCGCCCGCCGCTCGGCGATGTGGCTTTGCGAGGACGTGCTTCAGCGTGCCGCGCCGATCCCGATGCGCCTGCGTCGACGCTCCGGCGAGCGCGAGTGAGCCTTGGGCGCGTTCGTCCGTAGGTGACGCGCCTCGCTCACGGCCCGCATGCGGATCGAACGTGACCCGCCTTCGCTCACGGCCCGCATGCATATCCATGAGGCGTCCCCGTCTGTCGGAGATCAAATGCTGATGCGAATCGAAAGTGATAGCATCCCGCCCGGCAAACGGAGTCGGTAATGGATCGAAGGACTGACTGGATCGTACGTAACGGCGCCCTCGCCGTCGCACTGTATTTCGCCCTCGTGCACCAGGTAAGCTGGCTGCCCTACCTGATAGCGGTGTTTGCGTGGTCGACGCTCGGCATCACCGTCTGGGCGATCTCCACCCCGGTGCGCCGGCTTGCATTCGTCCCGGTCTCGGAAGCTGCGACGATGACGTTCGATCTGGCGGTCCTCGGATCGATGTTCGTCGCACACTGGTACTGGACGGCCTGCGCCTATGCGATGGCGCGCGGCTGCGCGGCGATCATCCGCTCGAGGACCCCGAGCAAACCGTAGCGCCTGTAACACCGCAGCCTCGCAAACCGGAAGCCCGAAACCCGGCAGCTCCTAACCCGGCAGCCTCGCAAACCGGCAGCTTCGCAAACCGGCAGCCCGGCCCGCCGCGAACGTCCATCACGCTGTTCCTCGCTCAGGCTGTCCGCTCGGCGACGAGCAGCACGTTCTTGCCGAGAAGGTGCTTCGCGGCAACGTCGAGCAGGCGGCTCGCAGGAAATACCCAGCGGTCGTACGTGCGAAGCGCCGCGCGGTTGATGTCGCCGGCACCGGAGCCGAACACGCGGTAGGCGAGCGTTGCGAAGAATCCGAGTGAATCCACGTACTCGGCTTCGCGCACCGCAAGGCCGGCTTCCCGAACCTTGTCTCCGAGCTCACGCTTGCGATAACGGCGCAGGTGGCCGACCTTGCGATCCATGCTCGTGTAGAGAATCGAAAACGCGGGAACGTAGACCAGCACACTGCCGCCTCGACGAATCTTGCGCGCCAGGTGCCGAAGGGCGCCGCGGTCGTCGTCGATGTGCTCGAGCACGTTGAACGTGTACGCGAAGTCGATGCTCTCGTCCTCGATCGACGTAAGGTCGGCATGGGTGGGCAAGCCCGCGGTGGAGAGTATCTCCCGCTGGTTTGCATCCGGCTCGACGCATTCGACTCGATATCCATCACGCGCCAGCTCGAGCGCGAGCGTTCCAACGCCCGCGCCGAAGTCCAGGAGTCTGTTTCCCTTTCGTGCGCGGTCCCGAACGAGCTGGACGAGCCAGCGGTTGTAGTTGACCGCCTCCTTCATCATTTCGAGGTTGTCGGTGCCGCTGTAGCGAGCGTCGGGCATCAGTTCGGCCGCGGTTTGTGACGGAAGACCCACCATGCAGAGCCGCCATAGTTGACGAAGGCTCCGAGGACGGCACCCGCGGCGAGCGGCACGACCGGCGTTGCGGCGAGCCGGGGCACGGCCTCGATCAGCGCCGCGAACACCGCCAGGTTGCAGAACGCAGCGATCACCTGCGTGACCAGGTAACGGCCGTATTCGCCGACGAGCGGTGCGCCGCGGCCCGCGTTGCCGAACACGAACGTCCGATTGAGGAGCCACGTCGCAAATACGGCGACGCTGAATGACAGCGCGCGCGCCGGGTAGACCGAAGCGCCGAAAACCCGGACGGCGAGCGTCAGAACGCCCGCGTCGACGAGAAAGCCGATGCCGCCGACGGCGATGAATTTGGCGAACCGCCGCGATGCTTTCGTTTCGCGCATCAGCAGCAGCGATGCCGGTTTTTCACCCGGGCGTTGCCGTACTGCTGCGAGATGTGCTTTCGCATGGGGTGGGACCTGTTAACCAAGGCGCCGACAGGCCCTAGATTAGCAGCACGATGCAGACGCTTCACCGACCGCAATGCCGGCAGCTGCAATCGCTCCTTCACCACGATGAAAGGCCCGGCCCGCTACAATCATGTCGAATCGGTGGCGAAGGGCATCGCACGCTGAGGGGCGCGCACGAGCGTCTGCGTCACTTTCGTGCATTGCGGGTGAAGACGAATGCGGATGACCGTTCATAGCAGGATGGTGCGCTTCGCGCTGCTGCTCGCGTTGCTGGCGGCCGGCCCCGCGTGCGCGCAGATGCCGTCTCCGTACGCGATCGACATTCCGCACTGGTTCGCGAACACCTTTCTCGACTTCCGCGAAGACGTGCAGGATGCGGCGCGCGACGGCAAGCGCCTCCTCGTCTACTTCGGACAGGACGGCTGCCCGTATTGCACGAAGCTCATGACGGTCAATTTCTCCCGTCCCGCGATCGTCGACAAGACGCGCAAGCATTTCGTGGCGACCGCGCTCAACATCTGGGGTGATCGGGAAGTGACGTGGACCGACGGCAGGACGATGCGCGAAAAGGACCTGGCGCGCGCGCTCGACGTCCAGTTCACGCCGACGATCCTCATCTTCGACGAGTCGGCGAAGGTGATCGCGCGCATGGACGGCTATTACCCGCCGGGCGAGTTCGAGGCGGTGCTCGATTACGCGGGCGAAAGGCTCGAACGGAAGCAGGCGCTCGGCGATTACGTGCGGGCACACGCCAGGGAGCGCGCAAGCCCGACGCTGCACGACGAGCCGTTCTTCCTGCGCCCGCCGTACAACCTGCGCAGGGCCCTGGACAGCCGCCCGTTGGCCGTCATCTTCGAGACGGTCGATTGCCCGCCCTGTGACGAGTTGCATCGCGAAGCATTTCAACGTGACGACGTGCTGCGCGAAGTCGGGCGGGTCGACGTCGCGCGGCTATCGCTCGGGTCGGCCGCCGCCGTGACGACGCCTGCGGGGCAGGCGACGAGCGCGGGAGCCTGGGTGCGCGACCTGGGCGTCGCGTTCACCCCGGCGATCGTCTTTTTCGATTCGTCAGGCGCGGAAGTCTTTCGCGTTGGCGGTTATCTGCGCCCGTTCCATCTGGCGGGCGCATTCGCGTATGTCGCCGACGGCGCGTATCGGAGCGAGCCGTCGTTCCAGCGCTATCTGCAGGCTCGCGCGGATCGACTGAGTGCCGGCGGGCAGCGGGTCGAACTGTGGAAATGAGACGCGGCGCGCACGGTCGGACGAGCCAGTCGCGCTGTTTGCCGTGTGTTGCAGCACCCAATTCAAACGACGAGTAACGAGATGATCTACGCAGGAAAATTGCTTTGGGCACGCACGATAGTCGCAGCCGCATCACTCGGTTGCGCGTTCTTTGCCGGAGCGACGGGGGCACAGTCGATCATCGACGAATGGAGCACCGTGAAAACGCCGCCGGCACCGGCGCTTGCGAACGTGACGCTCGACCGCAAGACCACCGCTTTGCTGTTGCTCGATTTGAACGAGCAGACCTGCAATCAGGAGCGTCGGCCGCGTTGCGTTGCATCGATCCCCCGAGTCAAGAAGCTGTTGGCCAACGCGCGCGAGGCGGGCGTGCCCGTCGCCTTCAGCGTGGGTGGCGGAGGCAAGGCGTCGGACATCAACAAGGAGCTCACCCCCACCAAGGATGAGCCGGTCGTGTCGTCGGGACTCGACAAGTTCGTCGGAACGGATCTCGAGTCGTTCCTGAAGCAGCGAGGCGTCAAGACGGTCGTCGTGGCCGGCGTTGCCGCGAACGGCGCCGTTCTCTACACCGTCACGACCGCCGCCGAACGGGGGCTGCGGGTCGTCGTGCCCGTGGACGGCATCTCGGCGGACGCACTGTATCCGGAGCAGTACACGACGTGGCATCTCGTCAACGCACCGAGGATCGGCACGTCGGTGACGCTCACGAAGATCGACGATGTGAAGTTCTGACGAGCGCCGTCGCCCGCAAGGCGCTCAAGCGCTCCTCAGTGATGCACCGCTCGTCCGAGACAGTGTGAAAATCTTCCTCGCTTGCGCTTGAGCGAGCGCACAATCGCCGCGTCGAGCGGATTCGATTCATCGATGGATAGCGCAGCGCAGCCAACGCCACGAGCGACTTCGATCCGGCGGCTGGGCGTCGTGGCGGCGCTCGCCGCCGTGTATTTCGTCGTTGCGAAGGCTTCGCTGGCGACCGCGATCCCGCCGGGTTACGCCACTTCCGCATGGCCGCCCTCGGGTCTCGCGCTTGCTGCGGTTCTGCTCCTCGGCAATCGTGTCTGGCCGGCCATCTGGCTGGGTGCCGCTGCCGTCAACCTGACCGTCCAGTCGTCGGTCATCGCGGCGATTTTCATCGGCAGCGGCAATGCCCTCGAGGCGATCGTCGGCGCCACGCTGATTCGACGGTTCATTGGCGTTCCGCGGCGCTTCGAGCGCGGTGAAGACGTGTTCGTGTTCGTTGCCATCGCCGCGGCAGCCGCCACCGTCGCGGCGACCATCGGCGCTTCGTCGATCGCGGCGTCCGGCGCGATCGGCATCCGCGACTTTCCGGTCAACTGGTGGACGTGGTGGCAGGGCGACACGTCGGGGATGATCGTCGTCACCCCGTTGCTGCTCGCATTTTCCGCGCCCCCGCGCGAGCCTGGACACGGGCGCGCAATGTCGAGGTGGCCGGCTTCGCCGCGGTGGTCGCGCTTGCCGGGTTCCTGTCGTTCAGCGGCGGCGTGCATTGGCTCGCCTCCTCGCCGCTGCTGCTCGTGCTGACGCTGCCCCCCGTCATCTGGGCGGCGTTTCGCTTCGAACAGCGCGAGGTCACCGCGACCATTGCAGCGCTTTGCGCGATCGCCGTCGGCTTTACCGTCTCGGGACGCGGACCGCTGGCCTCCGAGTCGGTCGACGTTTCGCTCGTTCGGCTCCTGATCTTCATCAGCTTCGTCGCGATGACGGGCCTTGCGATCAGCGCCGTCGTCGACGAGCGCAGGCGCGCGATGGATGCGCTGCATCGCAGTCGTGACGAGCTCGAGCGACGCGTCGCAGAGCGCACCGCCGAACTCCAGCGCAGCGAGCATGGCGAGCGCCGGATGAACGAGTTCCTCGCGATGCTCGCGCACGAGCTCCGCAATCCGCTTGCGCCCATTCGCAACGCGCTGCATCTGATGCGGATGAAGGGCGCCAGCGAATCGACGGTCGAATGGTCGCGCAACGTCATCGACCGGCAGGTGACGCAGCTCACGCGGCTGGTCGACGATCTGCTCGACGTGGGCCGGATAACGAGCGGCAAGGTCGTGCTGAAGCGCGAACAGGTCGAGCTCAACGCCGCGGTGCTTCGCGCAGTCGAGACGTGCGAGCCGCTCGCCCGGGCGAGACGGCAGACGCTCGACGTCGCGCCGGCGCCCGAGCGAGTCGTGATCGACGGCGATCTCATTCGAATGTCGCAGATCGTCCAGAATCTACTCAATAACGCCATCAAGTACACACCGGACGGCGGAAGGATAAGCGTAGCCATCGAGCGCGACGGTGACTGGGCCGTGATCCGCGTCGTCGATACCGGCATCGGCATTTCGCCGGAACTTCTGCCGCACGTGTTCGAACTCTTCGTCCAGGGAGAACGCTCGCTGGCGCGCACGGAAGGCGGGCTCGGCATCGGCCTCACGATCGTCCGGCAACTCGTCGCGCTGCACGGGGGAACGGTCGTCGCGCGGAGCGCGGGTCCCGGCAATGGAAGCGAATTCGTCGTGCGACTGCCTGCGCTCGCCGCGGAGCCGGATGCGATCGCGCCCGGCTCCATCGATCAGTCGGCCCGACGCTCGCCGAGCCGCCGGGTGCTGGTCGTCGACGACAATCGCGATGCAGCCGACATCACGCATGCTCTTGTCGAAGCGTGGGGTCACGAGGTACGGGTCGCGTACGACGGTCGGTCGGCACTCGAGATTGCCGCCGAATTCCGTCCCGACGTCGTGCTCCTCGATATCGGCCTGCCGGGAATGGACGGCTATGAAGTTGCTGCAAGGCTGCGCAGCGAGGCCGGTTGCGCGACGACCGTGCTGGTCGCGTTCACCGGCTACGGCCAGGAAGAGGATCGGCGACGGGTGCGCAACGCGGGATTCGACGAGCACCTCGTCAAGCCCGTCGATCCGACGACACTCGAAACACTGCTGCAATCGAAGGCACCTGCGCGCGGCGCCCATCCGACAACCGACCAGAAGGAGGGTCCGACATCATGACGAGCGGCGGTCCGGGCAGCGGCGCACCCGTTACCGCCCGCGGCGGTTGCCTCTGCGCGGGTGTCCGTTACGAGGTGGCCGGACCGCTGCGCGACGTCGTCGTGTGTCATTGCGCGATGTGCCGGAAGACGCACGGCCACGTCGGCGCGTACACGGCGACGCCCAAGGATGCGCTTCGGATGGTCGAGACGCGCACGCTGCGATGGTACGCATCGTCCGACTTTGCGCGGCGCGGCTTTTGCTGCGAATGTGGCGCCTCGCTCTTCTGGGACGCCGGCGGGCGCGAGACGATGTCGATCGCGGCCGGAACGCTCGATGGTCCGACCGGCCTCAAGACGACGCTGCAGATCCACGTCGACGATGCGGGCGACTACTACGATGTCGATCCGCGAACGCCGACGCGTTCACCATGAGCAGGATCGCGCGAGGCCGCGGAAAGGCGGCTCCCGTCCGAGGGACGCGCCGTCGCTCGCCGAGCGGTCGCGCGCAGGTTCCGTCGGTCGCACCGCCGATGCGTGCGGCGCGGCCGCCCTACGTCGTCGGTTTCTACCTGGTTCCGCAGTTTCCGATGATGGCGTTCGCCTCCGCGATCGAGCCGCTGCGCTCGGCAAACCGGTTGCGCGCCGAGCGCCTTTTCGACTGGCGCCTGTATTCGCGTGACGGCGCGCCGGTCCGCGCGAGCAATGGCGTCGACATCGCCGTGCATGCGGCCCTCGATGACGGAGCGGCGCTCGATCTGCTGCTGGTGTGCGCCGGCACCCGGGACGCCGGCGCGGACGATCCGCAGTTGGCGAAGTGGTTGCGCGCGCTTGCGCGGCGCGGCACGGCGCTCGGCGGCATCAGCCTCGGACCTTACGTCGTCGCGCGCGCGGGACTGCTCGATGGGCGCCGCTGCGCGCTGCACTGGGAGAGCCTCGCGGCATTCGCGGAACAGTTCCCGCGCATCCGCACGACGTCCGACATCTTCGTCGTCGATGGCAACCGCCGGACGTGTTCGGGCGGGACCGCCGCGCTCGACATGATGCTGCACCTGATCGCCGAACGCGATGGGCGCACGCTGGCCAACGACGTGTCCGAGCAGTTCATTCACCCGCGTATTCGGGGGACGCAAGATCCGCAGCGCATGGCGCTCCATGCACGGCTGGGGGTGGCGAACGAGAAACTGATCGCCGCCATCGGCATGATGGAAGGCGCGAGCGACGAGCCGCGCGCCGTGCACGAGATCGCGGCCGACGTGCAGCTTTCCCCGCGCCAGCTCGAACGGCTCTTCGCCAAGTACCTGCGCGCAAGCCCCAGCCGGTATTACCTGAAGCTTCGTCTCGACCGCGCCCGTACGATGCTGCTGCAGACGACGAAGCCGATCCTGGACGTCGCCGTCGCGTGCGGATTCGCGTCCGCGTCGCACTTCAGCCGGTGCTACCGCGAAGTCTATGGGCACCGGCCAAGCGACGAGCGCGGAGCCGTCGCGGTGAGACGCCGGCCTGGCGAACGTGCCGCGCCCGATACCTTGCGAGCGCCTTCGCGGCTGCGCCGCGCATGAAAGCTCAAAGCTTGTCGGCGTATTCCTTCTGCACCTGCCGGATCCGCTCGTGGGAGCCTAAGAACGCGTGCTTCGACATGTCGGGCGAGTACCTGCTCGCGGGCGGATGCTTGCCGACCGCCTCGGCGAGCGCGCGAATATGGTGCGGACCTGCGCCGCAACACACGCCGAGATAGTGGATCCCCAGCGCACACGCGTCGCGACCGAATTCCGCGATCTCGAATCGGTTGCAGGTGAACGGGTCGAGCGCGACGGGGAACGGGCGACTCCCGGGTGGGCCCTGCCAATGCGGATCGCGCAACGACTGGAACGACGGCTCGTGCTCGTGCGTCCGAAAGGGCACGGGCAGCGCGGCGACGTGCGTCTTGACGGCGGCACGCACTTCGCGCAACAGCGGCATCATCGTTCCGGGGCCGCGAATGCAGTTGAGACCGACCACATCCGCGCCGGCATCGGCGAGACGTTTGCATGCGTCGGCGACCGTCCAGTTCTCGCGCGTGACATCCGCCTGATGCATGGCGAGCGTGATGACGGCCACCTGACCGGCGGCCTTGACGACATCGAGCGCGATCAGCGCCTCCTGCGCATAGCTGAACGTCTCGCCGATGACGAAGTCGACGCCGGCATCCACCGCCCAGCCGACCTGCTCCTCGAACATCGCCCGCACGGCCTTGTGGGAAGCGGGATCGGAAGGGTCGTAAACGTTCGTGTTGCAGATGTCGCCGGCGAAGAACGCGCCGCTTTCGCGGGCGACGGTGCGCGCGAGTTCGAGCGCGCGCCGGTTGATCGGCTCGAGATCCTGCTCGCGACCGATGACGCGCAGCTTTTCGCGGTGCGCGTAATACGTGAGCGCTTCGACGACGTCCGATCCTGCATGGACGAAGTCGCGATGCAGCTGCGTGACCGCCTCCGGGTGCTCGAGCACGACCTCCGGCACGAACGCGCCCGCCTGCAGGTAGCCGCGGCGCTCGAGCTCGAAGACGTACCCTTCGGCACAGATCACGGGGCCCGCGTCGAGGCGCTCGCGCAATGTCATCGTGGACGAACTGGATGTCGCCATGGTGGGCAGGTCCTCGGTGGAAATCGACGGCGCGACTATCGCATCTTCGCCCGCATGCGACGCGTCGCCATGCGACGTGATCTGTCCCGCCTGCGACATGCGTGCCGCGCTTCGGCTTCCCATTCGCTCATGCGCTCTCCCGATGCGGGCCCGTCCGGGGGGAGCCAATCGATGTCGCATCTGGAACATTTTTCGCCCGCGCGAACGTTTATGCTTCGCGTGGGCGAGGGCAGCCGCTTCGACCCCGGTCAGTGATGGAAACGCTCAAGTTCATCCTCGAGAATCTGCCGGCGATCGGCCAGCGCACGCTCCAGCACATCTCCATCGTCGGCGTGGCGGTGGGACTCGCGATCCTGACCGGCGTGCCGATCGGCATCCTCATTACGCAAAGCAAGCGCGCCGCGGACATCGTGCTCTACATCGCGTCGATGATCATGACGATTCCCTCGATCGCGCTGTTCGGCGTGATGATCCCGGTGCTCTCGCTGATCGGCCAGGGGATCGGCTACCTGCCCGCCGTGATCGCCGTGCTCCTCTATTCGCAGCTGCCCATCATCCGCAACACGTACACGGCGATCAGCAACGTCGATCCCGCCCTGCGCGAAGCCGCGCGCGGGATGGGCATGTCGGCGCTCGAGCGGTTGCGGCATGTCGAGATTCCGCTCGCGATCCCGGTGATCATGGCCGGCGTGCGCATCGCCGTCGTGATGAACATCGGGATTACGGCGATCGCGACGTACATCGGGGCGGGAGGACTGGGTGCGTTCATCAGTCGCGGCATCTCGCAGACCGATTCGCGGCAGCTGATCACCGGCGCGCTCGCCGTCAGCCTGCTCGCCATCGCCGCGGACTATCTGCTCCTCTGGGCGCAGCATCGGCTGACGCCGGTTGGCATTCGCACGTCGCGCACGCCGAAGCATCGCTCCGTCGTCGCGGCCGCCTCCGCTGCCGCCTCCGCATGATCAAGCTGGAGAACCTGACCAAGGCTTTCGACACGCCGTCGGGTACGGTAATCGCCGCCGACCGCATCAACATGGACGTCGCGGACGGCGAGATCTGCGTGCTGCTCGGTCCGTCGGGATGCGGCAAGACGACGACGCTCAAGATGATCAACCGGCTGATCGAGCCCACGTCGGGCAAGATCTACATCGACGGCAAGGACACCGACCGCATCGATCCCGTCGAGCTGCGACGAACCATCGGCTACGTGATCCAGCAGATCGGCCTCTTTCCGAACATGACCGTCGAGGAGAACATCTGCGTGGTGCCGAAGCTCCTCGGCTGGGATATGGGAAAGGCGCGAGCGCGCGCGAGCGATCTGCTTGCAACGATCAACCTCGACCCGGCGCTCTACCTGAAGCGTTATCCGAAGGAGCTCTCGGGCGGGCAGCAGCAGCGCGTGGGCGTGGCGCGTGCGCTTGCCGCCGATCCGCCGGTGCTCCTCATGGACGAGCCGTTCGGCGCGATCGATCCGATCAACCGTGAAGTGATCCAGGACGAGTTCCTGAAGATGCACCGCCGGCTTCGCAAGACGGTGATGTTCGTGAGCCACGACATCGACGAAGCCGTCAAGATGGCTGACAAGATCGCGATCTTCCGCGCAGGCAAGCTCGAGCAGTTCGACAGCCCGGACAACCTGCTCGCGCATCCGGCCAGCAGCTTCATCGCCGATTTCGTCGGCACCGACCGCACGCTGAAGCGGCTGCGTCTCATCAAGGTTCGCGATGCGATGCACGCGAAGTCTCCGCGTGTCGTTCATACCGAGGCCGTCGAGGAGGCAGTCGCGCGCATGAACGAGCAGGGCTATGAGTTCATCGTCGTCGTCGACGCCGAGGGTCGGCCGCACGGTTACGTCGAGATGCAGGCGGTGCGCGAGCGCACAGGCCCGGTGGGCGAACATCGCGCGGCGCTGCCCGCGACGGTTCGTCTCGACGAAGACCTGCGTGCGGCGGTTTCGACGATGTTCATGCACGACGTGCGCTGGCTCGCCTGCGTGGACGAGCAGGGCATGTTCGCGGGGTTCGTGACGCAGCGCGGGATCACGCGTCTTCTCGGGCAGACGTATCGCGGAGCGGGCGGGCCGCATTGAATGGCGATCCGCGCGGTCATGTCCGGGAAGTGGCTGCCGGCGATTTCGCTGGTTGCCGCCTTCGCGCTCGGTGTGGCGGCGCAACGCGGAGGCCTGATCGACGCCATCGCGAAGTACCGTGGCGACATCGCGTTCCTTTCGCAGCAGCATATGAAGCTCGTCGCCATCTCGGGCGGGCTGGCCATCGCGGTCGGCGTGCCGCTCGGCCTGTGGCTCAGCCGTCCGGCAATGCGCCGCTCGGCCGAGACGATCATGCAGGCGCTGAATCTCGGCAGCACGATACCCACGCTCGCGGTCCTCGCGCTCGCGATGAGCCTGCTCGGTATCGGCACCGTTCCGGCGATCTTCGGCTTGTGGGTGGCATCGATGCTGCCGATCGTTCGCAACACGTACGCCGGAATGCTCGGCGTGCCGGCGCATTTCGTCGAGGCGGCCACGGGCATGGGGATGCGCCCCGCGCAGATCCTGTCCGGCGTCGAATTTCCGAACGCGCTCTACGTGACGTTCGCGGGGATTCGCACGGCGCTCGCGATCAACGTCGGCACGGCGCCGCTTGCGTTCCTGATCGGCGGCGGCGGCCTGGGCGAGCTGATCTTCACGGGCATCGACCTGAACGAGCCGGGCATGATGCTCGCCGGCGCGATTCCGACGGCGCTCCTTGCGGTGCTCGTCGACTTCGCCGTCGGCGCGCTTGCATATTGGGTGGTTCCACGCGGTGTCAATCCGCTTCGCTGAAGACGCACGATCGCAGCGGGCACAGTACGTCAACCTAGGAGGGGCTTATGAAGATCATCAAGACCGTGGCGCTGATGGCGGGAGCGGTGCTTTGCCTGAACTTGGCGGCAGGCGCCGCGGCGCAGAACATCGTCGTCGGCGGGAAGAATTTCACCGAACAGCAGATCATGTCGCAGATGACCGCGCAACTGCTGCAGGCGAAGGGCTTCAAGCCCGACGTCAAGGCGGGCATGGGCAGCGCAGTCGTGCGCCAGGCCCAGGAAAGCGGCCAGATCGACGTGTACTGGGAATACACCGGCACGTCGCTCATCACCTACAACAAGATCAACGAGCGGATGGGTCCCGCCGAGACCTACGCCAAGGTGAAGGAGCTCGACGCACAGAAGGGCCTCGTTTGGCTCAATCCGTCGAAGGCCAACAACACGTACGCGCTCGCGATGAACTCGGACGAGGCGAAGAAGATGGGCATCGCGTCGATCAGCGACCTTGCGGCCAAGGTCAAGGGCGGGGGAAAACTCACGTTCGCGAGCAACGCCGAGTTCTATGCGCGGCCCGATGGACTGAAGCCGCTCGAGGAGAAGTACGGCTTCGAGTTCGCGCGCGACAACGTGAAGCGGATGGACACGGGCCTCGTCTATCAGGCGCTGAAGGAGAAGCAGGTCGACGTGGGCCTCGTATTCGCGACGGACGGCCGCGTGCCCGCGTTCAACTTCGTCGTGCTGAAGGATGACAAGGGATTCTTCCCGAACTATGCGCTGACGCCCGTCGTGCGCAAGCAGGTGCTCGACGCGAATCCCAAGCTCGCCGACTACCTGAATGCGCTGTCGGCGAAGCTCGACGACGCGACGATGGCCCGTCTCAACGCGAGCGTCGACGTCGACAAGAAGACCGTCGAAGATGTCGCCCGCACGTTCCTCAAGGAGCAGGGGCTGGTGTAGCGACCGGGAGGCGCGATTCCGTTCCGACCCCGCGCAATCTGCGCTACCTTGCGACGACGCCTTCGATGAGAAACGCGAGGCCGCTCGCGGTCGCTGCCGCGCAGATCGCGTCGGTTCCCGGCGACCTTCCGGCAAACCGGCGCAAGCACCTCGACACGATCGACGCCGCGCGCGCCGCCGGCGTCGATGTGCTGGTCTTCCCGGAGCTCTCTCTCGTCGGACATGGTGCCGGCGCCGAGACGCTCCGCCTCGCGATGTCTCGCGACGATCCGCTGCTCGGCGAGATCGCGGAGGCTTGCGGATCGATGTGCGCGGTCGTGGGAGTGATCGAAGAGGCTCCGGGGGCGCAGTACTACAACAGCGCGATCGCGCTTCGTGATGGGGCCGTGGTCGCGGTCCATCGCAAGATCAATCTCGCCACCTACGGGCGCCTCGAGGACGGCAAGCACTTCGCCCCCGGGCGCTCGGTCGAGCCCGTTGCGCTCGTCGGCGGCTGGCGCGCCGGCATCCTGATCTGCGCGGACCTGTGGAACCCGCCGCTCGTGCATCTCGCCGCGCTCCAGGGCGTCACCGTGGTGCTCGCGCCCGTGAGCTCCGCCATCGAGGCCGTCGGCGACGGATTCGACAACCCCAGTGGCTGGGACGTCAATCTTCGCTTTCACGCGCTGACGTACGGGCTGCCCGTGGCAATGGCGAATCGCGTCGGCCGCGAGGACGGACTCACGTTCTGGGGCGGATCGCGTGTGCTCGATGCCTTCGGTCGCGCCGTAGCGAAGGCGGACGGTCCCGGCGAGGCGCTCGTGCAGGCCCGCATCGACTATGGCGACGTTCGTCGCGCACGCTATCTGCTGCCGACGATTCGCGATGCGAACCCGACGTTGCTCCGCCGCGAATTGGCACGGATCGCACGCTTGCCGCACGATCAGGATGGCGATGCGGCAGCGAGTCGTCCGCAAGCGCTGGAAGGGCGCTCGACAACGCGCGGGGAGTGCGACCCGCGTGCGTGATTTTCTGCTCGCTCCCGAGGATCGCGCGTTTCGCGACGAGGTGCGCGGCTTTCTCGCCCGCGAGCTCGCACCGCGCGCGAGTGCGATCGAGGAGCGTGACGACTGGGAGGCGATCAGGAGCGTCGTCGCGGCCCTCGGCGACGCCGGCTATCTGCGGCTCATGTTCGCGGACCTGTACCACGGATCACTTGCAAGACCCGGTCTCACGCACGCGACGATCCTCTCGGAAGAGGCGTCCGCGATCAACTATGCATTCGAGACGACCATCGCAACGGCGCTCTCTTGCGCGTACCCGTTGCATCGACACGCGAGCGAAGCGGTGCGCGGACGGTATCTCGAGGGAATCGTCGACGGGCGGATCGTGGGCGCGATCTGCGTCACGGAGCCGGACGCGGGCTCCGACACGTCGCGCATCGCGACCCGCATCGCGTTCGACGAGGTGCGCAACGAATGGGTGGTCAACGGGCAGAAGCGCTACATTTCGAATGCCGGCGTCGCCGATGCATACATCGTGTATGGCGTCAGCGATCCTGCCGCGCCCCCCGGCAAGGGACTCGGCGCCGTCGTCGTCCCGAGCGGCACGCCGGGATTGTCGTTTCCGCGCCGCTACACGTTCATGGGACGCCGTGGCTGCGTCGTCGGCGAGGTGACGCTCGACGATTGCCGCGTGCCGGCCGACCATCTGCTGGGCAACCGGACCAGCGGCATGCGCATCATGGTCGAGATGTTCAACTTCGAGCGCGTCATCCTCGGTGGATCCGCGCTGGGCGTCGCCCGCAGCGCGTTCGAGATCGCAACGGCACACGCGCAGCGGCGTACGGCGTTCGGCGGCGAGCTTGCGACGAAGCAGCTGATCTGGAACGACGTCGCGGAGATGAGCTGGCGCATCGACGCCGCGGAACTGCTCACGTATCGGGCGGCGAAGCTTTACGACGGCGGCACGAAATCGCGCGAACTGATGAAGCCCGCGGCGATGGCAAAGCTCGTGGCAACGGAGACGGCGACGTTCTGCGCCGACCGCACCGTGCAGATCCTCGGCGGCGATGGGCTGACGAAGGAATACGGCCGTGCCGAGCAGATCTACCGCGACGCACGCGCGTTGCCGATCGTCGGCGGTACCTCGGAAATCGTTCGCTATCTCATTGCCGTTGCCGATCTCCCCGACAGCAAGCCGCTGCTCTGACGAGGCGCCATGGACATCGCATCGATCTTCGTGCAGGCGGCCGAACGCTATCCGAACCACACGGCGCTGATCTTCGAGAACCGGCGGTGGACGTATCGCGAGTGGCAAGCGCGTGTGCGGCGCTTCGCGCAGGGCCTTGCCGACCTCGGCGTGCGGCCGAGCGATCGCGTCGCGTTCTACGTGACGACGTCCGAGAACTCGGTCACGACCTACTTCGCCTGCCAGATTCTCGGCGCGGTCGCCGTGCCGCTCAACTTCCGCGCGGCTGCGGGCGAGGCGGCGTACGTGCTGCAGGACTCGGGTGCGCGCATCCTCGTGTACGGACGCTATCTGACGCCGAACGTGCTCGAGGTGCAGAAGCGCGTGCGGAGCGTCCACGACTTCATCTCGTGCGCCTACGACCCGGCCAACGTTCCTTCCGGCCATCACCACTTCGACACGATCGCCGAGCAGACGGTGGATGCCGACGTGGCCCGTCCGATTCCATCGTCCAGTCACCTGTCGGCGCTCGTCTACACGTCGGGCACCACCGGCCGGCCGAAGGGCGTGATGCACAACCACATCAACGACGTCGCCATCGCGATGAACTGCGTGATGGAGTACGGCCTTCGCCATACGGACGTCGCGCTGCACATCGCGCCGCTCTATCACGTCGGCGGCATGCAGGCGTTCTTCATTCCGCACATGATGGTCGGCGGCACCAACGTCGTTCTCGGCTATTACGACCCCGTGAAGACGCTCGAGGCGATCGACGGAGAAGGGGTGACGACGCTCTTCGCGGTGCCCACGCAGATCCAGGAGATGCTGCACCATCCCGAGTTCGCGAAGCACGACGTGTCGAGCCTGCGGATGATCACGACCGGCGGGGCTGCCATCGCTGCGGCGACGATGGAGCGCGTCATTCGCGATTTCTGCCCGAACATTTTCAACGGTTACGGGATGACCGAGGCGAGTCTCGCCCTGCTGCTGCATCCGGAGCAGGCGCTGTCGCATCTCGGCTCATGCGGCAAGCCGACGCTGATCACGACGTGTCGGGTCGTCGAGCAGCGTGCGGAGGACGATGCGACGCCCGACGACATCGCACCGCCGAACGCGATCGGCCAGCTGATCGTCCGCGGTCCCCAAGTCATGTGGGGCTATTGGAACAATCCGGTGGAGACGGCGAAAAAGCTGCGCGACGGCTGGCTGTACACCGGGGACCTGGTGAGTCGCGACGATGAAGGATTCTTCTATTTTCGCGGGCGCGTCGACGACCTCATCGTCTCGGGCGGCGAGAACATCTATCCGCGCGAAGTCGAGGAGGTGCTGTATCGCTGCCCCGGCGTGCAGGAGGCGGCCGTCGTCGGCCTGCCCGACCCGAAATGGGGAAGTGTGGTCACCGCGTTCATCGTGGCGAAGAAGGAAGGTGTCGAGGCTGCGACGATCGACGCGTTCTGCAAGTCGAGCCCCGACCTCGCTTCGTACAAGCGGCCGCGGCGAATTCATTTCCTCGAGCGGCTGCCGACGAACCCGAGCGGCAAGGTGCTGAAGCGCGAGCTGATCGCGACGTACGGGGTCGAGGTGACTGCATGACGCTCGATACGTCGGAGCATGACGTCGCTGCGCCTGCTGCGTCGATCGTCCCTGTCGATGTCCCCGCGTACGTGCGTGCGCTCTCGTTCGCGGATCTGCCGCCGGACGTCGTGCGCCAGGCATCGCGGTGTCTGCTCGACCTGATCGGCGTCGCAGCGGGCGGCGCACGCACACCCGCCGCCACGCTCGTCAATCGATTCGCCAGCCGGGAAATGGCGAGCGCCGACTGTGACGCGCGGCTGCTGTTCGACGGCCGGCGGGCGAGTCGTGCGGGTGCGGCGTTCGCCGGCGCTTCGACGATCGATGCGCTCGACGCGCACGACGGCCATGTGCTGACGAAGGGGCACGCGGGCGTCGCCGTGCTGCCCGCGCTGCTGGCGGCCATCGACGCCGGCGCCCCATGCAATGGCCGCGAGTTCATCACGTGCCTCGTCCTCGGCTACGAAATCGGCACGCGCGCGGGGATCGCGCTGCACGACAGCGTGCCGGACTACCACTGCTCGGGCGCGTGGAACGCGCTCGCGTGCGCAGCGATCGTGGGCCGGCTGCTGCGTCTCGGCGACGCGAAGCTGCGCGAGGCGCTCGGCGTCGCTGAATATCTGGGACCCCGCGGCCAGATCCTGCGCGTCTGCTCGTATCCATCGATGCTGAAGGACGGCTCCGGCTGGGGAGCCCATACTGGCGTCACCGCTGCGCTGCTCGCGGAGCAGGGCTTCACCGGCGCACCCGCCGTTACCATCGAGAGCGATGCCTCCCACGCGCTTTGGTCGGATCTTGGAAGGCGCTGGCGCATCCGCGAGCAGTATTTCAAGCCGTATCCGGTGTGCCGCTGGGCGCAGCCGGCGATCGAAGCCGCACTTGCGCTCGCGCGTGCGCACCGCTTCGACGCGAGCGACATCGTCCGCGTCGAGATCGAAAGCTTTCGCGAGGCCATCGACCTCGGGTCGCGATGCCGTTATCCGGCGACGACCGACGACGCGCAATACAGCCTGCCTTACGCGGCAGCCGCCGCGCTGGCGTTCGGCCGCGTCGGCGCGGAGGAGGTCGACGTCGATGCGCTTCGTGACCCGCGCGTCAGGCGGCTGCTCGACGTGATTGCGCTTGCCGAGGACGAAGACTTTTCGCGTCGCTTCCCGAAGGAGCGGTGGGCTCGCGTGCGCGTCACGCTTGCGGACGGCCGCCTGCTGGCATCCGAACCCGCACGCGCTCGGGGCAATCCCGAGAATCCGCTCGACGACGCCGAGCTCGTCGGCAAGTTCCGCGCTTTGGCGGGATCCGCGCTCGGCATGCCGCGCGCGCTCCGCATCGAGGCGCTCGTCGCTTCGATCGTCGAGGACCCCGCTGCGCTTGCCGCGCTGATCGACGATCTCATGTCCCCCGTTTCTCCACCGTCCTAGAGGCACGCATGCCATCGCTTCCAACTGCCGGCCACTACGTGATCATCGGCGCGGGTGTTCACGGTTTGTCCACGTCGATGCACATCGCCGAGCAGCTCCGCGCGCGCGGCAAGACGATCGGTGCAAACGGCACGCGCATCGTCGTCGTCGACAAGACCGACGTCGGCGCGGGCGCATCGGGCATCGCATGCGGCGTCGTCCGGAACAACTATTTCCAGCCGGCAATGCGCGAGCTGATGGCGCATTCGGTATCCGTATGGGAGCGCGACCCGGAAGCCTACAGCTATCACCCGGTCGGCTACATGCAGATCAGCCCGGAAGTCATGCACGCGCAGGTCGCGACGATCTACGCGCAGCAGCGGGGCATCGGCTACGAGTCGGTCTTCATCGAAGGCGAGCGCGAGTCGATGAGCTACATGCAGGGCCTCTTCAGCGACTGGCAGGCGCGCAACGTCACGTCGGTACTGCACGAGAAGCGCGGCGGATACGCGAACAACCTGGCCGCGATGCGCGGCCTCGCGAACAAGGCGCGTGCCCTCGGAGTCGAAATCCTTGGCGGCGTCGAGGTGACCGGTTTCCGGTCGGGCAACGGCGGCACGGCGGTCTCCGCCGTGGAGACGTCGGCGGGCACGGTCGCGTGCGAACAGGTCGTTGTCGGCGTGGGGCCCTGGATCAACTCGATCTGGAACATGCTCGGGCTGCCGAAGACGATTCGCGTCAAGGGGCGCGACGGACGAATGCACGACGGCGTGCGGATGTGGCGCTACATGGCGCTGCAGGAAGGCACGCTCGGCGTCGATCCGGAGTTCCAGAAGACGAACGACGGACGCATGCCGCCCGTGATTCATGTCGACACCGACGCGCCGCTCCATTCCGACCGTGACGGCAAGCTGATCACCGACAAGCTGTGGGGCCTCTACTACAAGCCGGATTTCCATTTCAACGGCGTGCAGGGGGGTGCGATGCCTGCCGTGGTCGAGCTCGACGCGGACGATGTGCGCGTCGACCCGTACGGGCCGAAATCACCGGAGTTCGTCGTCACCGACAACTTCGCGGACATGTGGACGTCCGCGCTCGCGTTCTGCCAGAAGCGCTTCGAGGGCAAGCACGGCGTCTATCGCGACGAGCCCTCGGGAGGAATCGGCTGCTTCACGCCGGACAGCTTTCCCGTGTTCGACCGCTTCCGCGACAACGTGTACGTGATCGCCGATTCGAACCATGGTTTCAAGATGATCGGCGTCGGCGAGCTCGTTGCGCGCGACCTGCTCGGCGACGAATCCGATCTGCTCCGGCCTTTTCGGTTCTCGCGTTATGCGGAAGGGAAGCTGCATCCGGTGTCGAACAGTCCGTTCCCATGGAGTTAGGGTCTGCCAACTGTCCGGTGCAAGATTGCCGCCCGCGAGCCCATCCGTTGGCATCCGCGTTCATCGCGTTCGACAGGCTGAACGGGGCGCTAAGCGGCGAGCGGGTCCTCGTTGCTTGCGAAGCGTTGCATCGCTGCGACGAACATCCGGTACTTGGCACTCGTCAGCATCGCGTCCTGAAACCAGTTGACGAGATCGGACCAGGGCTCGCGCACGTTGCCGAGCCCTGACACGAACGCGACGACCGTACCGATGTCCGTGCGGCCGCGAACGACGAACCAGCCGCCGACGCACAGGACGATCACCCTGCCGAGGTTGTGCGTGAGGTTCATCAGGAATTTCATCGTGAACCGGAGCTTGATCACCCCGAGGTTCAGCTCGAACACTTCAGCGAATCGCGCCTTCTGCCGCCACGCCTTCTCGGCTTCGTCCGTTCCGGCCTGCAATACGGCGGTGCTCACGTGCCGAAGCACGCTGATCCGCGACTGCACGCGCCGATTGATCGCGCGTTGCATCAGTGGCACGAAGACAAGCTGCGGCGAGAAGATCGCGAGACACACGAGCGCAAGCATGGGCTGCACGAAGAACATGTAGCCGAAGACGCTGAGGAGTATGCCCGCCTGCAGGACGAGCTCGCAGATCGCGATGCCGACGAATCCGCCGATCGCTTCGGGCTCCGCCAGCACCATGGCGATTTCGACGCCTCGCACGCTCGCGCTTTGACGCTCAGGCGGCATGACGTGGACGAGTGCGTTTGCCGCAAGTCGCAGCACGCGCACGGTGTTTTCGCCGATCCAGCCGCCATAGATGTTCATGAGGAGCTTGACGAGTCCCTCGACCAGGACAATGCAGGCGTAGACCGCAGCGAGCACGACGACGAGGCCGGTGTCGCGATCGAGTGTCGCTGCATTGAGGATGCGCCGCTGCATTTCGAGCGGGGCCGTGTTGAATACGAACACGACGGTTGCGAGCATCGCAATTGCGATCTGGTTCCGGCCGCTGACCCGCCACAGAAACCCGAACAGCGACGCGGGCATGCCGCCGCGCGCCAGGGACGCAGCAACGCGATCGGCGGGCCTCCGCCACCACCGAGCGATTTTTTCCCGGGTCACGCCGCCAAGGGGGCGCTTTCCCGCTCGATGGCGTCTCGCACCAGGCGGCGCAGGATCTTGCCCACCGGACTTTTCGGCAGCGGCTCGTTCGACCAGCGGATATGTTTGGGAATCTTGTAACGCGTCAGTCGCTTGTGGCACCAGGCGAGGAGCTCGTCGGCGGCGAGCGCAGGATCCTTGCGGTAAACGACGAGCGTGACCGCCTGGCCCGTATGCTCGTCGTCGGTGCCTATGCAAGCCGCCTCGCGCACCGAAGGATGCGACATCACGACCTCCTCGATCTCGCTCGGGAACACCTTGAAGCCCGACACGATGATCATGTCCTTCTTGCGATCGGTGAGCTTGACGTAGCCGCGCTCATCCATGTAGCCCATGTCGCCGGTGCGGAGCCAACCGTCGGCGGTCATCGTCCTGGCTGTTTCCTCGGGCCGCTGCCAGTACCCCTTCATCACCTGCGGACCGCGGACGCACAGCTCGCCGATTTCCCCGAGCTGAAGCTCCGCGCCCGCTTCGTCGCGGATGCTTACGTCCGTGGATGGCAAAGGCAGGCCGATCGAGCCCGTGTAGCCGACGCTCAAGACGGGATTGGCCGTGACGATCGGCGATGTCTCGGTAAGACCGTAACCCTCGATCAGCGGCTTGCGTGTGATCGCCTGCCACTTCTCCGCGACGACGCGCTGCACGGGCATCCCGCCGCCGATGGCGACCTTCAGCGCCGTCATGTCGATCTCCGCGAATTCGGGCAGCTCGACCAGCGCATGGAACAGCGTGTTCACGCCGGTGATCACGCTGAAGCGCTGCGACTTCAGTTCCTTGACGAGTTGCGGCAGGTCCCGCGGATTCGCGATCAGCACGTTGTGCCCGCCCCACTTGACGAACGTGAGCAGATTCACCGTCAACGCAAACACGTGATAGAGAGGAAGCGGCGTGACGACGACTTCCTCCGCCTCGATGAAATCCTTGCCCATCCATGCGGACACCTGCTGCAGGTTGGCCAGCATGTTGCCGTGCGTCAGCATCGCGCCCTTCGGCACACCGGTCGTGCCGCCCGTGTATTGCAGGAAGGCGATGTCGTCACCGCCTATCTGCACAGGCCGCAGTTCGAGCTTGCGTCCGGCGGCAAGCGCGGAGCGGAGACTGACTGCGCCGTCGATATGCCAGTCTGGGATCATCTTCTTCGCGTACCTGACGACGAGATTCGTCACCAGCGCCTTCATCGGCGGAAAGAAGTCCCCGAGCTCGGTCGTGACGACGGTGCAGGCGAGCCCGTTCCCGACGACCGCTTCCACGGTCTTCGCAAAGTTCTCGAGAACCACGATCACCTTCGCTCCGGAGTCCTCGAGCTGGTAGGCGAGCTCCCGGGGCGTGTAGAGCGGATTGCAGTTCACCACGACGAGGCCCGCTCGCAGCGCTCCGAAGAGCGCGACCGGGTACTGCAGCACGTTCGGCATCATCAGCGCGACGCGATCTCCGCGTGCGAGCCGGCATTCGTGCTGAAGATACGCCGCGAAGTCGCGGGTCTTCTGGTCGATCTCCGCATACGTGAGCGTCGTGCCCATGCTGCTGAACGCAGGTCTTGCGGCGAACCGCGCACAGCTTGCTTCGAACAGGTGAGCGAGCGACGTGTACGTCCCCGGGTCTATTTCATGCGGGACGCCTGCCGGGTAATGCTCGAGCCAGATCTTGTCCATCTTCTTGTTTCGCAGTATTCGTTCGCTTGGCACACGGTCGCCTCGCCAGCGAAGAAGCTTCGGCACCGCGCACCCGGAAGCCGGATTCGGCGGCTCCTGCCCGATTGAACGCGCAACCGATCACCGAAACCTAGATCGCGGTCAAGGATCGGTTACATTTATCCCCTTTCCGAGAGGCCGCCCGACGATGGACATCGCTGCATTCCTCGCGCAGCACGGCATCGAGGCACGGCGCCACGAACATCCGCCGGTCATGACCGTCGAGGAGTCCGAGCGGCTGGTTCCAAGTCTGCCCGGCGCCAAGACCAAGAACCTGTTCCTCCGGGACAAGAAGGGAACGCGCCATTTTCTCGTCACCGTTCCTCACGATGTGGCCGTCGACCTCAACGCGCTGGGTGCGCGCATCGGCGCCGGGCGGCTGGGCTTCGCGTCGGCTACGCGCCTGCAGCGTCATCTCGGTATCACGCCAGGCTCCGTGAGTCTGCTTGCGCTCATCAACGACATTTCGCATGCCGTCGAATTCGTCATCGATCGAACGTTGTGGGACGCCGGTGCCGTCCATGCGCATCCGCTCGTCAACACCGCGACACTCGTGATCCCGCACGCCGCGCTCGAACGCTTTCTCGCTGCGACCGGCCATTCGCCGCAGATCGTCGACATACCGACCGCCGGAGCGGCCTGATGCGACTCGAGGGTTCGTGCCACTGCGGCGGCGTGAGCTTCAGCGTCACTTCCCATACGCCGTATCCGTACATGCGGTGCTATTGCACGATCTGCCGCAAGACGGCAGGCGGCGGGGGCTACGCGATCAACATCATGGGCGAAGCCGATACGCTCGAGGTTCGAGGGCGCAAGTTCGTCGGCGTCTACCACGCGAGGATCGACACCGGGTCGAAGCGGCGCAGGCGTTCGCCCGCGCGGCGCCACTTCTGCGCAAAGTGTGCGAGCGCGCTGTGGGTGTGGGATCCTCGATGGCCCGAGTGGGTCTATCCGTTCGCGTCCGCGATCGATACGCCGCTGCCGAAGCCGCCGGAACACGTGGAACTGATGCTGGACTACGCCGCGCCGTGGGCCGACGTTCCTTCGGGTCCGACGCACATCCACTTCGGCGAGTATCCGGAAGAGTCGATCGCCGACTGGCATCGCAAACGCAACCTGACCGTTCGCTAGCGGTGCGAACCTTGCGCAGAATCCATCGCGAGTTCCATCGCTCGGACCGGGTCGGCTGGCTGCGCGCCGCGGTACTGGGCGCGAACGACGGCATCGTCTCCACGGCGAGCCTGATTCTCGGCGTTGCAGCCGCGCACGGCTCGCGCACGGAAGTGCTCGTTGCGGGTGTCGCCGGACTGGTCGCCGGTGCCATGTCGATGGCTGCCGGGGAATACGTTTCGGTTCGCTCGCAGGCCGACACGGAAGCGGCGGATCTCGCGCGGGAGCGGCACGAACTTGCAACGGACGTTGCCGCGGAAGAGCGCGAGCTCGCGTCGATCTACGTTCATCGCGGGCTCGAACCGCAGCTCGCGAAGCAGGTGGCGCTGCAACTGATGGCTCACGATGCGATGGGCGCGCACGCCCGCGACGAGCTCGGCATCACCGAAGCGTTCACGGCGCGGCCGGTGCAGGCGGCGCTCGCCTCAGCCGCGAGCTTTACGGCCGGCGCCGCATTGCCGCTGCTCGTCTCCGCCGTGAGCCCCGTCGCATACGTCATCCTCGCCGTCTCCGCGAGCTCCCTCGTCTTCCTGGCGAGCCTCGGTGCGCTGGCCGCTCGCACGGGCGGCGCTCCGATCACCGCCGGCGCCGCGCGCGTGACGTTCTGGGGCGCGCTTGCCATGGCGCTGACCGCCGGCGTCGGTGCGCTGTTCGGCACGGCGGTCGGGTGATTGCGACCGTGCCCTCACCGGAATTCGGACCGCCTCATACTGTCCCAGCAAGGCAGGCGGTAACCGCGGCACAGGCGTGGAGGAATGCATTCGATGAGCGTTCAGGACGAAGCGGGCGCGGATTTTCGCGCGCATCTGATCCGCTACGGCGGCGACACGTATCCGGAGATCGTCGAGAAGGCGCAGGGCTCGTACGTCGTTGATGCGCGCGGCAAGCGCATCCTGGACTTCACGTCCGGCCAGATGTGCGCAACGGTCGGCCACAATCATCCGAACATCGTCGCGGCGATTCGACGAAGCTGCGACACCGCGCTGCATCTGTTCTCGGGTATGATTCCGCGCAGTGTCGTCAAGCTCGCCGACGCCATTGCGAGGATCGTTCCGCGACCGTTGCGGAAATCGCTGTTCGTCAACACCGGCAGCGAGAGCAACGAGGCCGCGATCAAGATGGCGAAGCTCTACACGGGCGGGTTCGAGGTCGTCGGCCTCGGCGGCTCGTGGCACGGCGTCACCGGCAACGCCGGCAGCGTATCGTTCGCGAGCGACCGCAAAGGCTACGGCCCGGGAATGCCGGGAACGTTCGTCATTCCCGAGCCCAATGCGTATCGCTGTCCGATCCGGCATTGCCGCGACCGATGCGATCGCACGTGCATGAAGGTCGGCTTCGAGCTGTACGACATGCAGTCGACCGGCGCGCGCGCGGCCGTCGTCGCGGAACCGGTGATCAGCGCGGGCGGGGTCATCGTTCCGCCCGACGGTTACTTCGACGCGCTGCAGCAGGAGGCACGCAAGCGCAACATGCTGCTGATCTTCGACGAGGCGCAGACGGCATTCGGCCGGCTGGGTCACTGGTTCGCGGCGTCGTACCTCGAGGTCACGCCGGACCTGATGACCGTTTCCAAGACGCTCGGCGGCGGCATTCCCCTCGCCGCCGTGATCACCACGGATGCGATCGAAGCGAAATGCCACGAACGGGGTTTCGCGTTCTACACGTCGCACGTATCGGATCCCCTGCCTGCAACGGTCGGACTGGCGGTGCTCGAAACGATCGAGCAGGAGCGCCTGCTTGCGCGCAGCACGGAAATGGGTGAGTACCTTGCCGCGCGGCTCCGCGAGCTTCAAGGACGCCACGAGGAGATCGGGGACGTGCGGGGCATGGGTCTCCTGCGCGGCATCGAGCTCGTCAAGGATCGCGAGACGCGGGAGCCGTTCCACGAGCTGGGCGCGCTGACGACGGAACGCTGCCTTGCGCTCGGTCTCAGCATGAACATCCGCCGGCGCCCCGAGCGCGGCTCCGTGTGGCGGATCGCCCCGCCGTTGACGGTCGCGCGCGAGGACATCGATCTCGCCGTCACGATCTTCGACCAGGCGCTCGTCGAGATGAAGGACGTGCTTTCGAAACGCACGGCCGGTTCGATCGCCTCGCGCGCGGCATCCGGCCAATCCGACGCAGCAGCGGCCCCCGGCCCGCGACGTTCGTCCATGTAAAAGTCACGGCCGTCGGCCTTCGGGCATCATTGCAAAATCCGGTCTCGAACGAAGGGAACCGGTGATCGGTTCGATCCATAACAGGTAAGGAGGACGACAGTGCGCAACAAATGGCTTGTAGTCATTGCATCGGTGCTCGCGCTCGCCGCGTTCGGCGTCACAGCGGCAAGGGCCGACGCGCTCGACGACATCAAGAAGCGCGGCACGCTCATCGTCGGCACCAAGGCCGACTATCGACCCTTCGGCTACCTCGATCCCTCGGGGAAGATCATCGGATTCGAGCCCGACCTCGCCGCCGACGTCGCGAAACGCCTTGGCGTGAAGCTCGAGCTCGTTCCAGTAGTGGCATCGAACCGGATCCAGTTCCTGCAACAAGGGAAGATCGACCTGATGATCGCGACGATGAGCGACACGCCGGAGCGTCGCAAGATCGTCGACATCGTCGAGCCCGACTATTACGCCTCGGGCACGAACGTGCTCGCGAAGAAGTCGGAGAAGCTCAAGAGCTGGGACCAGCTTCGCGGCAAGAAGGTGTGCCTGATCCAGGGCTCGTTCTACAACAAGGAGCTGCAGGAGAAATACGGGATCGAAGGCGTCGCCTTTCCGGGAACCGCCGAAGCTTACGCGGCGCTGCGTAACGGCAACTGCGTCGCGTTTGCCTACGATGACACGGCGATCGTCGGCGAGATGCTGAAGCCCGAATGGGCCGACTACGAGATGCCGCTCGAGTCGATCCTGCCGCAACCGTGGGGTCTTGCCGTCAAGCAGGGCGAGAAGGGCTTCGCCGACTTCATGTCGAAGACCGTGACCGACTGGCACAAATCCGGTCTGGTCCAGCAGCTCGAGAAGAAGTACGACATCAAGCCGACGAAGTTCGCGCAGGAGATGCACGACAAGGCGAAGTAACGCCGGTGACGATCGCCCGCGTGGCGGTCGTCGTGCCGCCTGTCGCGGGGCGCCGCCGTCGCGCGACGCCCCATCCTCGGCGCGGCCGCGCGCCGCGCTGAGATTCGCGCAGGAGAGGCCGTGCAAGCCGTCTGGGACTGGTTCCGGTGGTTGAACGAGACCACCGGCATCAATCTCACGATCTTCTACGACGCTTTCGATCGAGGCCGCTTCGCGAGCGGCTTCCTCCTGACCATCAAGCTGTCCGTCGTCTGCATCGTCGGCAGCCTCGTCATCGGCGTGATCGGCGCGTGGATCCAGGGGTCCCGCGTACGCGTCGCGCGGACCGTCGTGCATTGGTACATACAGGCCTTCCGCAACACGCCGCCGCTCGTGCAGCTTTATTTCTTCTACTTCGGCCTCGGCAGCCTGCTCAAGGCCGCGGGCGGCGGACCGCTCGTCAGCAACGTCACGTGGGCGATCATCTCGCTTTCGTTCTTCGCGGGCGCCTTCAACGTGGAGATCTTCCGTTCAGGGGTGGAAGCGGTGCCCCGCACGACGATCGAGGCGGCCGAATCACTCGGATTCAGCCGTCTGCAAACGTACATGCGCATCGTGCTACCGCTCGCGTTTCGCATTACGCTGCCCGCGCTCAACAACAACCTCGTCAACCTGGTGAAGACGACGACGCTCGCATACGCGATCGCGGTTCCCGAAATGCTCTACGTGTCGAGCCAGATCTGGTCGGACGAGCTCAACGTTCCGGTGATGATGAACGTGCTGCTCGTCGCATACTTTCTGCTCGTCGGAGTCCTCGTTTACGGCATGCACCGGTGGGAACGCGCGCTCCGCGTTCCGGGATTCGGGCAATGAGCGGGGTGTCGTCGCCAAGCGTGGTCGAGCGGTTCGCGGGGACGCATCAGCCGCGACGTGGCGCTTCGGACGCGTCCACGAAGCACGTACCCCATGCGCTGCCCGTGCTGCTGCCCTCCGCGCTGCATCTCGCGCGCCACGCGCGGGACGAGCGCCGGGTCGGGGCTCCGTGGCGTCTGCAGCGAGCGCATGGCCTCGCGCTCGTCGCGGCATTCCTGCTCGCCTGCAGCGTCGCCCAGGCACAGGCGCAGGCGAACGATCCCTTGATCTTCGCGACGCTCTGGCGCTGGACGCCGCTTCTCGCGCGGGGCTTCGTGTTCAATCTCGCGATCAGCTTTCTCGCGATGTCGATCGGCACACTCGCCGGATTCTTCCTCGGCTTTGCGCAGATCTCGCTCATGCCGCCGGTTCGCAAGGGCGCATCGTTCGTGACGCATTTCTTCCGCAATGCCCCGTGGCTCGTCCTGCTTTTCTACTGCATGTTCCTGCTGCCGTTCCAGGTCACGCTGTTCGGATACACGATTCCCATCCCGGACTGGACCAAGGCGACGCTCGGTCTCGCCCTGCCGGTCATGGCGAATGTCTCGGAGATCGTGCGTGGCGCGGTCCAGTCGATCCCGACGACGCAATGGGAAGCATCCGCGTCGCTCGCGTTCAGCCGGCGCCAGACGCTCTGGATGATCATCTTTCCCCAGTGCATCAAGCGAATGCTTCCGCCGTGGATGAACCTGTATGCGATCCTGACGATGGCCACCGTGCTCGCGTCGATCGTCGGAGTTGCCGAGATGATGACGTTGACGCAGCGCGCGCTCGCGGCCGAGAACCGTCCGGGACTGCTTCTCGCGTTCTACAGCTACGTGCTGCTCTGGTTCTTCGCGTACTGCTATCCGATCGCCCGCTGGACGGTGCGCCTCGAGGCGCGTTACGCGGTGAACCAGTGAACGCAGCCGTGCGCGACCGGCGGATCGCCGTTCACCTTTGCGGCCATCGCCTGCGGTTCGCCCAACCATGATCGACGCGAAACCGCCGAGCGACCCGATCGTCGTCCTCGCCGACGTGCATCAGTCGTTTGGTGATGCCGAGGTGCTGAAAGGCGTATCGATGAACGTCCGGAAGGGCGGGGTCGCGTGCATCATCGGCCCGTCCGGCTCCGGGAAGTCGACGCTTTTGCGATGCATCAACGGGCTCGTCCCGATCAAGAGCGGCACGATCCGCGTTGCGCAGTTCGAAGTGCACAAGCTTCGCTCGGACGAGGAAAAGATCGCGCTCCGCAAGGAAGTGTCGATGGTCTTCCAGCAATACAACCTGTTTCCCCACAAGACGGCGCTGCAGAACGTGATGATGGCGCCCATTCACGTGCTGCGCGAGAACGAGCGGGAGGTTCGCGAGCGTTCGATCGCACTGCTCACCAAGGTCGGGCTCGCGGAAAAGCAGGACGCGTATCCGGGTGAGCTTTCGGGAGGACAGCAGCAGCGCGTTGCGATCGCGCGCTCGCTCGCGATGCGCCCCGAAGTGATGCTCTTCGACGAGGTGACCGCGGCGCTCGATCCCGAGACGGTGAAGGAAGTGCTGAACACGATACGCGAGCTTGCGCGCGAAGGCATGACGTGCATCATCGTCACGCATGAAATGCGGTTCGCGCGCGAAATCGCCGACGAGGTGCACTTCACCGACGGTGGCAAGATTGTCGAGTCCGGATCGCCCGCGGAGCTCTTCGACCGGCCGAAGATCGAACGCACGCGCGCGTTCCTCTCGCAGATCCTCTGACGCGCGCCTATGAAGCGTTACTCGATCTTCTCGCTCGCCGCGAATGCGCTTCGCGGCCGGGACGACTGGCCGCCCGCATGGCGCAATCCCGCTCCGAAAGGACGCTACGACGCGGTGATCATCGGCGCCGGCGGACATGGCCTCGCCACCGCCTATTACCTCGCCAAATTGCACGGCATGCGGGATGTCGCCGTGCTGGAGAAGGGCTGGCTCGGCGGAGGCAACACGGGGCGCAATACGACGATCGTGCGCTCCAACTACCACCTCGACGCGAACGCGCATTTCTACGAGTTCTCGCTGAAGCTGTGGGAGGGCCTGTCGCAGGAGCTCAACTTCAACGTCATGTACAGCCCGCGCGGCGTTCTCAATCTCGTGCATACGCCCGCCGATATCGACTCCGCCATGCGGCGCGGCAACGCGATGCGATTGAACGGCATCGACGCGAAGTTCCTTTCGCGGGACGAGATCGCGGCGTGGATCCCGAACCTGGATTGCTCGCCCGACGCGCGCTTCCCGATTCTCGGGGGCCTGCTGCAGCCGCGCGGAGGAACCGTGCGGCATGACGCCGTGGCGTGGGGATACGCCCGCGCCGCGGATGCGCTGGGCGTCGACATCATCCAGCAGTGCGAAGTCATCGGCATTCACGTCGACAACGGCGCGATTGCCGGCGTTCGAACGACGCGCGGCGACATCGACACGCCAAGGATCGGCATCGCCGTTGCCGGCAATTCCAGTCGCGTCGCCGCGATGGCCGGCATCCGGCTGCCCATCGAGTCGCATGTGCTGCAGGCGATGGTGTCGGAGCCTCTCAAGCCCGTGCTCGACACGGTCGTCACCTCGGGCGCCGTGCATTTCTACGTCAGCCAGTCGGACAAGGGGGAGCTCGTGATGGGCGGCGACCTGGACTTCTACAACTCGTACGCGCAGCGCGGGAACCTGCCGAAGATCGAGGAAGTGGTCGCTGCGTGCACGGCGCTCTTTCCGAGCTTCGGGCGCCTTCGGCTCATGCGGACGTGGGGAGGCATCATGGACATGACGATGGATGGCAGCCCGATCATCGCCAAGCTTCCCGTGCGGGGCCTGTACATGACGGGAGGCTGGTGCTACGGCGGCTTCAAGGCAACGCCCGCGTCCGGATACGTGCACGCGTGGACGATCGCCCGCGACGAGCCGCATCCGCTCAACGCGCCTTTCACGCTCGAGCGCTTCGCGGAGGGCCGGTTGCTGGACGAGAAGGGCGCGGGGCCGTATCCATGGGCGCATTGACGATCGGGTTTCGGCGCTCGCCAGTGTTCGGTGGTGCGCGGCGTTCGCGAGGTCGAGCGCGATGATGCTGATTCCATGCCCGTGGTGCGGACCGCGGAACCAGATCGAGTTCACGTACGGCGGTGACGCCACCGTTACGCGTCCGGCGCCGGATGCGCCCGAAGCGGCATGGGTCGATTACGTCTACCTGCGCGACAACCCCAGCGGTCCGCACGACGAGCTGTGGTACCACGGTGCAGGCTGTCGCGCGTGGTTCGCCGTTCGACGCGACACCCGCACGCACGCGATCCTCGAAAGCAGGCCGATGGACCGGCCCCTGGAAGGCGGCGCTGCGGTCGTTGGCGCACCCGCCGACAAGGGGCCGGCATGACGCAGCGCTGCCGTCTTCCCGAGGGCGGCATCGTGGACCGCTCGCGTCCGCTTGCATTCGATTTCGACGGCGTGCGTTACGAGGGATACGCAGGCGACACGCTCGCGTCTGCGCTGCTCGCGAACGACGTTCATCTCGTGGGGCGGAGCTTCAAGTATCACCGGGCGCGCGGCATCTACAGCGCAGGTGTCGAGGAGCCGAACGCGCTCGTGCAACTCGCCCGGGGCGCTCGCACCGAACCGAATACGCGCGCAACGACGCTCGAGCTGTACGAGGGGCTCACCGCAACCAGCCAGAACCGCTGGCCGTCGGTGCGTTTCGACGTCGGAGCGATCGCAAACGCGCTCTCGCCGCTGCTGCCGGCAGGCTTCTACTACAAGACGTTCATGTGGCCGCCAACGCCGAAGTGGTGGCTGCGTTACGAGCATTTCATTCGTCGCGCGGCCGGCATGGGACGTGCCGCGAATGCCCCGGACCCCGATCACTATGCGCATCGATACGCGCACTGCGATGTGCTCGTCATCGGTGGCGGACCCGCGGGACTTGCCGCGGCGCGGACCGCGGCGGAGTCCGGTGCCCGCGTGATCGTATGTCAGCAATCGGCGGACTTCGGCGGGAAGCTCGCCGCCAAACGCGCATTCGGCGCAGATTCCGTCGAGAAGGGATCGTCGGGCGGACAGCATGCGGCCGACTGGCTCGATGCAACGCTTGCGGCGCTTGCGGCGCGGGGTGACGTAACGCTGCTGTCGCGCACGACTGCGTTCGGCTATTACGACGACGATCTCGTCGGCGCGGTCGAGCGCGTCACCGATCACCTGTCGCAACCGTCCGCGCATTTGCCCCGGCATCGGATGTGGCTGATCCGCGCGAAGAGCGTCGTGCTCGCGAGCGGCGCGATCGAGCGCGGCATTGCATACGCGCAAAACGACTTGCCGGGCACGCTGCTTTCGGGCGCTGCCGGCATCTACGTGGAGCGCTACGCGGTACGGCCCGGCGCGCGCGCGGTCGTTTTCACGAACAACGATTCGGCGTATCCGGCGGCGCTCGCGCTGCAACGGTCGGGAATATCGGTGGCGGCGATCGTCGACTCGCGCGCTTCTGCACGGGTTGCCGGCGACTGGCCCGGCCGGGCGCGCGACGCGGGCCTCGTTGTGATGCCCGACTCGCAGGTGTCGCATGCGTACGGCCGCCTGCGTGTTGCGAGTGTCGACGTGGTGTCGCGTGCGGGCGGTTCACCGGCGCGCATCGAGTGCGACATGGTCGCGCTTTCCGGCGGATACAACCCGACCGTGCACCTGTTCTCCCAGGCGCGCGGAACGCTGCGCTACGACGAGACCGTCGCGGGTTTCGTTCCCGATGCTTCGCCAATGGCCATCGTGCCCGCGGGTGCGGTACGGGGTGTGTTCGATCCGGCAACCGCGATCGCCGACGGCCGGGCCGCCGCAATGGCGGCCCTCGCACGGGTCTCCGCGCGCGGGGCGTCCCCTCGCATCACCCAGCAAACGTCCGCCGCGCTCGAAGCACCGGCTGCACCAGGTTCCCCGCCGCCGGTCTCACCGCCAGCGGCGCAACAACCTGACGCGTCGGCGCTCCACGTGGAGCCGCTGTGGGCGGTTGCCGCGGACAACGGCGCGAAGTCGTTCATCGACCTGCAGGACGACGTCACGCTGCGCGACGTCGCACTCGCCGCGCGCGAGGGTTATCAGTCGGTCGAGCACCTCAAGCGCTACACGACGCTCGGCATGGGGACGGACCAGGGCAAGACGAGCAACGTCATCGGGCTTGCGGTGCTAGGCAATGCACTCGACGTCGCGATTCCGCGCGTCGGCACGACGACGTTCCGGGCGCCCTACACACCGGTGACGCTGGGCGCGCTCCCCGGGCACGCGCGCGGCAAGGAGGTCGAGCCGACGCGCTTCACGGCAATGCACGAATGGCACGCGGCGCGCGGCGCGCGCTTCGTCAATGCCGGTTTGTGGAAGCGGCCGCACTCCTATCCGCGTGCGAGGGAGTCCGAGGACGATGCGGCCGATCGCGAAGCGCGCAATGTGCGGCGCAACGTAGGCGTCGTCGACGTGTCGACGCTCGGCAAGATCGAGCTGCAGGGTGAAGACGTCGCCGTGTTCCTGAATCGGGTCTACATCAATCGCTGGGACAACCTGCAGGTGGGCCGCTGCCGGTACGGCGTGATGCTGCGCGACGACGGCTTTGTGCGCGACGACGGAACGACGTCGCGCCTCGATTCGACGCACTACCTGATGACGACGACGACCGCCAACGCGGTTGCCGTCATGCAGTACGTGGAGCGGCTGCTGCAGGTCGACTGGCCCGAGCTCGACGTTCATGCGGCGTCGGTGACGGAGAACTGGGCGGCGGCCGCGCTGTCGGGACCGAGGTCGCGCGAGGTCGTGGCGAGGCTCGTCGACATCGACGTTTCGAACGCCGCGTTTCCGTTCCTGGCAGCAGCCGCGTGCAACGTTCGCGCGTCCGCCGGTACCGTGCCCGCGCGGCTCTTCCGGATCAGCTACTCGGGTGAGCTCGCCTACGAGATCCACGTGCCGTCCAGCCATGGTCTCGCGATGTGGGAAGCGGTGATGGACGCCGGCAAGGCGTTCGACATCATGCCGTACGGGACCGAGGCGATGAACACGCTGCGCGTCGAGAAGGGACACGTCGTCATCGGCGCGGAAATCGACGGACGCACGACCGCCGCGGATCTCGGCATGGAGAAGCTCGTCAACGCCGGCAAGTGGTGCATCGGCAAGCCGCTGCTCGCCCGCCCCGCGCTCACGGCTGCGGATCGCTGGCAACTCGTGGGACTCACCGCAGAGCGTGGCGCGCAGATTCCCCGCGGGGGCAAGCTCGTAGCCGACCCGGATCTCGCACCACCCAATCCGATGCTCGGACACGTGACGTCGTGGTGCCAAAGTCCGCACGCCGGGGGATCCATTGCGCTCGCGCTGCTCGCTCGGGGGCGGGAACGACATGGCGAATCGCTGTGGGTCGTATCACCCCTTGCAAATGCAAAGGTGCGCGTGACGATCGGACCGCCGGTCTTCGTCGATGCCGAGGGAGTGCGGCTTCGTGCCTGATCGCCTGAACCTCGAAGCGGTGGAGATCGGCGTCGCGTGGAACCTGCGCGGAGATCCACGCCGCGCGGCGTTCGTCGCGGAAGCGGAACGCACGATCGGTCTCGCTTTGCCTGTCGGGCCGGGCGCAACCACGCGTTCTGCGCACGATGGCCTGGACGCTGTGCTCGGGTCGGTGCTGTGGTCGCTCGGTCCGACAACCTGGCTCTTCGTCGCCCAGGCGCATGCGTCGCCGCCGGCGTTCGAGCCCGCGCGAAAGGCGCTCAACGTCGCGCGCGGCGCGCTGTTCGATGTCTCGGCAAGTTACGTCGCGTGGTCGATCAGCGGGGACGATGCCGCGCGCGTGCTCAATTGCGTGTGCCCGCTCGACCTCGATCACCGCGCGTTCCCCGTGGGTCACTGCGCGCAAAGTCTGCTCGGACATGTCGGCGCATTGTTCTATCGGCCCGCGGCGTCGACGTTCATCGTCATGGCCGCGCGGAGCTTTGCGGCCGACGTGAAACGCGACTTGCGTGCTTTCGCGGATCAGTCGTCGACGATCACCCACGTCGGCGCGTGATCGCTCGGTCGGTCCCTGCCGCGATATTCCGCGTCGACACCCCCCGTCCGCAGCCTTGACGCGAGCGCACCGTTCAGCAGCAGGAAATCCATCCGGAAGCCCTGGTTGCGGCGAAACGCCTGCGTGTTGACCCAGTACGTGTAAATTCGCTCGCGCGGATGAAGATGCCGGGTCGCATCGGTCCAGCCCTGCGCCAGCAAGCTCCGATACGCGTCCCGGCTTTCGGGCTGCAGGACCGCGTCTTCGCGCCAAAGCCAGGCGTTGTAGATGTCGTCGTCGGTGGGCACGACGTTGAAGTCCCCGGCAAGCACGACAGGGGTCGCTGAGGGCTGCAGCGTCCCGGCGTGGCGGATCAGTCGCTCGAACCACGCGAGCTTGTAGTCGAAGCGCGGTCCGGGCTGCGGATTGCCGTTGGGCAAGTAGACGGAAGCGACGACGATCCCGCGCGTTTCCGCCTCGAGATAGCGGCTCTCGCGATCGGTGTCGTCACCCGGCAATCCGCGGCGCAGCTCGCGGATGCTCGTTCCGCGGGCCAGCACGGCCACCCCATGGTGGGAGCGCTGGCCGTGCCATATCGCAGCGTAGCCCGCTTCGTGGATGGCGCGCGCGGGAAAGGTCGCGTCACCGGTCTTGATCTCCTGCAGGCAGACGACGTCGGGAGCGGTTTCGGCGAGCCACTCGACAAGCCGAGGCAGGCGGCCATTCACGCCGTTGACGTTGTAGGTCGCGATCTTCACGCTGCCCGCAAAGGCGCGCCGCTACTTCCGGAAGAGCCACAGCAGCAGCGACAGGACGACCGAGATCACGAGACACGTGACGATCGGGAAGAAGAACCCGCCGTTCGCCGTCTCGACCCGGATGTCGCCGGGGAGGCGGCCGAGCGGAAGCCGGGCAAGCCACGGCCACAGGACCCCGACCCCGGTGATCACGAGCCCAATGACGATAAGTGCGCGTTGCATGTCGAAGGGACTCTCGGGGGCGCCGTTCGTTCAGGTGAAGCGTTAGAATGGCCGAAAACGCCTGCGTGCGCGATGCCTTTCGAAGCGAAGAACGTTCTCGGCGGTCCGCTTGCGTTGTGCTCGCACGCGCCGCGCACGGGCTTCTATCGCGACGGCTGCTGCAACACCGATTCGGACGATGTCGGCATCCATGTCATCTGCGCGCGGATGACGCGTGAGTTCCTCGACTTCGAACGCGCGCGCGGCAACGATCTCGTTACCCCGGTACCGGCCGCGCGTTTTCCCGGACTGAAGCCGGGCGACCGCTGGTGCGTGTGTGCCGGGCGTTGGCGGGAGGCGCTCGAGGCAGGGGTTGCGCCGCCGGTCGTCCTGCAGGCGACGCACGAGGAAGCGCTGGCCGTAGTCCCGCTCGCCGATCTTCGCCGCCATGCCGTCGACCTACATTGACCCTCGCCCGGGCCGAGCCTCATCGGAATGATCCTTCACCTACTTCGCGCAGCGCCAGGGAGGCGAGGTGCATGAAATTCTCCCCGACATCTTCACGTGGTCGTGGTTCTCGGAACCGCACCGCTACAACTTCAACGGATACCTCGTGCGCGATCCCGAGGGGAACCTCTGCATCGATCCGGTCCAGCCCGGCAACGACCTCGAAGCGATCGAGCGCGCAGGCGTCGCCAGGATCCTGCTCACCAACCGCAATCACTCGCGCGCGTCCAACGCCATCCGCGAGCGAACCGATGCGCCGATCTTCATTCATCCCGACGATGCCGCCCACGCGGTGGCACAGGGTACGGCCATCGATGGCGAGCTGCTGATCGGCGAGAAGATCGGGCCGCTCGTCATCGAACCCGCGCCCGGCAAGTCGGCGGGTGAGGTGGTCCTGCACTGGCCGGAGCGCCGTTTGCTCTTCGTCGGCGACGCGGTGATCGGCAATCCGCCCGGCGCATGTGGACTGTTGCGCGAGCAGGTCATCGACGATCTTCCGCGACTCGAGCGCAGCCTTCGCAACCTGCTCGAGCTGGATTTCGATGCGCTGCTGTTCGGCGACGGCACGCCGATCCTGCACGACGCGAAGGCCCGGCTCGCGGAACTCGTTGCGCGCTTCCCCGAGCGTTAGCAGGCGCTCTGCCGGCACGTGCCGCGACCGCTCGATGCGTGCGCTTTTCGAGGCTCGTCTCACGAATGCGGCGTTCGGCGACCCGGGCCTCCTCGTCGAGTTTCGCGACGAGCGACGCGCGCTGCTCTTCGACCTCGGCGACATCGGAGGGCTGCCGCCGCGCAAGCTGATGCGGCTTTCGCACGTTTTCGTCACGCACGCGCACATGGATCACTTCGCCGGATTCGACCACCTGCTCGCCGTCGTGCTCGGCAGGAAGCCGAAGCTCGCGCTGGTCGGCGGGCCGGGCTTCATCGACCAGGTCGAGCACAAGCTGCGCGCCTATACGTGGAACGTCGTCTATCGCTACGATGAGCTCGCGCTCGACGTCGTCGAAATCGGCATGAACGGGCGCGCGGATCGTGCGCGTTTCTCGAGCCGGACGAACTTCGTCCGCGAATCGACCGTCTCCCGCGAATTGCAGGGCGACGTGGTCCACGACGAGACGACGTTTCGCGTACGCGCCCGCTACGTGGATCACGACGTGCCGTGCCTTGCGTACGCGATCGAGGAGAAGGCGCACGTGAACGTTGCGAAGGACCGGCTCGCGGCACTCGGCGTCGGCACCGGCGCATGGCTCGCCGAGCTCAAGCATGCGGTGCTGCGCGGCGCACCCGACGACACGGCGATCGAGCTCCGCTGGCGCGATTCCGCGGGAGAGCATGCGGCGACGCGCGCGGTCGGCGAGCTTCGCCATCTGATCCTCGATACCGTGCGCGGGCAGCGCATCGGCTACGCGACTGACCTGCGCTACACGGAGGAGAACGTACGCACGCTGCGCGAACTCTTTGCCGATGTGGATGTGCTCTTCATCGAGAGCGTCTTTCTCGACGAGGATGCGGAGCACGGCGCGCGCAAGAACCATCTGACCGCAGGGCAGGCCGGCCGCATCGCGCATCTCGCGCATGCGAAGTCGGTGCAGCCGTTTCACTTCTCCCCGCGCTACGAAGGGCGGGAGAGCGAGCTCGTCGCAGAACTCGAGCGGGCATGGAGGGGATGATGAAGAAGCCGATGGAGCAGGGCACGACAATGCGGACGCCGGCGCTCACGATCGACCGGGTCGAAGCGCGGCCGGTCGTACTGAAGCTGCCGCGACCCGTCGTTGCGCGCATCGCGACGATCACCGACTGGCCGCTCGTGCTGATCGATCTCCATACGAAGGAGGGCATCGTCGGGCGCAGCTACCTCGAGCCTTATACCGTCAAGACGATGAAATACCTGGTGCCCGCGCTCGTGGACCTGGGCGAGATGCTGAAGGGCGGGCGCGTCGCACCGCTCGACATGTACACGGCCGCGCGCAAGTCGCTGCACTTCGTCGGCTACCAGGGAATGTCGCTGATCGCGGTGTCGGGACTCGACATGGCCGCGTGGGACGCGCACGCCCAGGCCGCCGGACTGCCGCTCTGTGAACTGCTCGGCGGATCCCTCGGCGCCGTGCCCGCGTACAACAGCAACGGATTGTGGCTGCACGAGCCGGCGGCGGTCGCGGCCGAGGCACTGGAGTTGCGGGACGAGGGCGGATTCTCCGGATTGAAGCTGCGGCTCGGTCGCGCGCGGCTCGCCGACGACATCGCGACGCTCGAGGCCGTTCGTTCGTCCGTGGGGAACGATGTGCGGTTGATGGTCGACTTCAATCAGGGGCTGCACCTCGGCGAGGCGCTGCAGCGCTGCCATGCGATCGACCATTTCGGACTCGAATGGATCGAGGAGCCGCTCGTCTACGATAACTTCGCGGGTCATGCGCAGCTCGCGGCCGAGCTCGATACGCCGATCCAGATCGGTGAGAACTTCTACGGTCCGCACGATCTTCAACGCGCGCTCGAGATGCGCGCATGCGACTTCGTCATGCCTGATTTCATGCGGATCGGCGGGGTGACGGGCTGGATGCGCGCGGCAGCCATCGCCGGCGCCGCCGGCGTGCCGATGTCGACGCATCTGTATCCGGAGGTCGCCGCACACGTGATGCGCGCAACGGAAACGGCGCACTGGCTCGAGTGGCAGGACTGGGCCGATCCGATCCTGGCGCGGCCATTCGAGGTTCGCGAAGGTCGGCTCGTCATTCCCGATGTGCCCGGCGTCGGTCTCGCCTGGAACGAGGACGCGGTTCGCGCGCACCGCGCGTGACTGCGTAAGGGGTCGTCGGCCGTGCAACGCGTTGCACCCCGACTTTAGGATCCTTCAGCCGCTCGCGCGGGGAACGAGCCGATAACCGGTGTCGACGACGCGCTGCTGCAACGTCCTGCCGGCGAGGCGATCGCAGATCATCGTGCCGGCACGGTGACCGAGCTCGTAGCGCGGCACACGCAGCGTGCTGAGCGATGGAACGACCTGCGCCGCGATCGGAATGTCGTCGAAGCCCGCGATGGCGATCCTCTGCGGTATCCGCAGGCCGCGGCGCTGACATTCGTAAAGCGCACCGACGGCGAGCGCGTCGGCCGAGCAGAACACGGCGCGAAGACGGGGTCGGCGCGTGAGCAGCGTTGCCATGGCGCGCGCGCCGGCGTCGATGTCGAGCGTCGTTTCGACGCAAAGCGATGGGTCGACCGTGCGTTTCGCCGCCTTGAGCGCCGCCTCGTAGCCGCGGCGGCGGTCCCGCGCACGGTCGTTGTCCTGAGGGTGGGCCCCGATATACCCGATCGACGCGTAGCCTTTCCTGATCAGGTGGCGCGTGACGGCCCGCGCCGCGCCTACGTTGTCGTAGCCAACGGCCATGTCGATCGGCTCCCCGCCCAGATTGCCACCTTCGACGACCGGGATGCCCGCATGCTTGAGCATCCGCGCAGTCTCGGCGGTATGGATCATCCCCGTGAGGTAGATCCCCTCCACGCGCCGCGACAGGAAGGCGCGAACGAGCGTTTCCTCCTCGACGGCCGAGAAGCCGCTGACGCCGAGCAGCAGGTGCACGCCGGCGGGTGCGAGCGCATCGGTCAGGCCCTGCACGATCTCGGCGATGAGCGAGTTGGTGAGCACCGGAATGATCGCGGCCACCATGCCCGTGCGGCTCGAGGCGAGGCCGCGCGCGAGGAGATCCGGCGTATAACCGGTTTCGGCGAGAACCTGCTCGACGCGTGCACGCGTTTCGAGCGCGACCTTCGCGGGTTCGCGCAGCACGCGCACGACGGTCATCGTGGATACGCCCGCGGCGCGGGCGACATCGAGGAGCCGCGGCCGGCCGGCGCGGATCTGCGCTGGATGTCCTTGGGTGCTCCTTCCGCGGACCGCGGGCGTCGTCGTTACGCGTTCAGCCACGTTGACATGCCGTTTCTGCGAGCGCTAACATGTAAGCGCTAACATTACACGAAGCCGTCCCCGAGCGCATCGGGCGATGCAGTCCCTGGAGGAGCGTTGACCGGAGACGGTCGAACATTCGCAGGCTACCGTCGGACCGACGGGCGCTACGGCATCCGCAACCACGTTCTCGTGCTCGGGGTGAACGGCCTCGTCGCGCGCGCGGCGGAGCGCGTTGCGCGGGCGGTTCCTCATTGCGTCCTCGTGGCCTCGCCGTACGGGCGAGGACAATATGGACACGACCACGACGTGCATCGCGCGCAACTCGTGGGCATCGCCCGCAACGCGAACGTTGCCGCGACGCTCGTGATCGGCGCCGACCGTCCTACGACCGATGCGATCGCCACGGCCATCGAGCGCGCGGGCAAGCCGGTCGCAACGCTCGCGCTCGACGACGTGGACGAGGACGCGCTCGCGCTGTCCGCCCGGGGCGTACGGATTGCGGCGACGCTCGCTCGCGATGCATCGCGCCAGGTGCGCGAGGCTGCGCCGATTGCGGCGCTCATCGTCGCTGCCGAGTGCGGTCACTCGGACGCTACGTCGGGGATCGTCGCCAATCCCGTGGTGGGCAAGGTCGTCGATCGGGTCGTCGATGCGGGCGGGACCGCCCTGTTCGGCGAGACCGTCGAGTGGCTCGGCGCCGAGCACCTGCTGGCGCGAAGAGGGGCAGGCGATGTGGCCGAAGCGATTCTCCAGGCGGTGCATCGCCGCGAAGCGGCAGTCGCCGCCACGGGCGTCGATCTCACCGGCAACAATCCGGGCGCCGAAAACATTCGCGGCGGCTTGAGCTCGATCGAGGAGAAGTCGCTCGGCGCAATCGCCAAGGGAGGTACACGTCCCGTTGCAGGGCTGCTGTCCATCGCGGAGCGACCAAACGCACCGGGGCTCTACGTGATGGATGCGCCCGGCTTTTCTCCGGAATCGATGACTGCGTTCGTGGCCGCCGGCGCACAGCTCGTGTTGTTCACGACAGGCGCCGGCAACAGCTACTGCAGCACGATCGCGCCCACGGTGAAGATCAGCGGGCGGCCGGGAACCGCCGCTCGGCTCGCGACGCAGATCGACTTCGACGCAAGCGACGTATTTTCCGGAGCCGAGGACGTCGACGCCGCGGCCGCGCGTCTCTTCCAAACGATGATCGACGTGTGCTCGGGTCTTCGCACCTGGGGCGAGCTGCTTGGCGAAGGCGCCGAGTCGATCGTGCGCACAGGCGAGTCGCTTTGATTGCGGCCGGCACGCGCTGCGCACGCTGCACGTCGGTGCCTCACGGGATTCAGCAGTGAGGACGCCATGACGGCGAAGGCGGAATCAAGGCTTCCGACGCCGCTCGTCTACCTCCGCACGATGGCCGCGTTCATCGTCGTATGGGCCCTTGTCGCCCGTTGGACGGGGAACGTCGCGCTGCTCCCTTCGCCGCTCGCGGTCATCGACGCGCTCGTCGATCTCGTGCGCGACATGGAGCTGTTCGTGCACGCCGGGATCAGCTTCGGCCGCATGCTCGTCAGCGTGACCCTCGCGTCGGTTCTCGCGATTCCGCTCGGCCTTCTGATGGGGCTGTCACGCACGCTCGACGCCGTTGTCGATCCGACGATCGAAGTGCTTCGTCCGATTTCGGGGATCGCCTGGATTCCCCTTGCGCTCTTCATCTTCGGGATCGGCAATGCGCTCCCCGTGTTCATCATGACGTACACGGCATTCTTCCCGATCGTGCTCGGCACCGTTGCGGGAGTTCGCGGCGTCGATCGGCGACTGATCGATGCTGCGCGAACGATGGGTGTCTCGTATCGGACGATCATCGCTCGCGTCGTTGTTCCAGCCGCGCTGCCCTCGCTGCTGGTGGCACTGCGTCTGGGATTGGCATCGTCATGGACGGCTGTCGTCGCCGCCGAGCTCATCGGTGCGCCGAGCGGACTCGGCTACGCGGTCGAGTGGTATCGCGAGCTGCTGATGACGCCGCAAGTGATGTCGTTCATCGCGGTCATCGGTCTGCTCGGGTATGTCTCCGACCGCGCCGTGCGCGCACTTGCAACGCGATTCACGCCGTGGGCGGTCGAGACGAGGGCGGACGCATGAGCGCCACGGCGATTCGCGACGTGCGAGTCCCCGGTGATGGAACGCCCGGACATGCGTGGCCGTGGCGAGGATTGCTGCTCCCGCTCGCGCTCCTCGTCCTGTGGCAGATCTGGGGCATGCTGAGCGGCAACGTGCGGACCCCGCTGCCCGCGCGCGTGGTCGCCGCCGCGGCTGCACTGATCGCATCCGGAGACTTGTTCTCGGGAATCACGCAAAGTCTTGGCCGCGTCTTCGCGGGATTCGCCGTCGCGTCGCTCATAGCAATTCCGCTCGGTCTCGCGATGGGTGCGTCGCGCGCCGTCGAACGGAATGTGGATCCGCTGGTGGAAAGCTTCCGGCCGATCGCGGCAATCGCGATTCTTCCGCTCGCGATCCTCTGGCTCGGCACAGGCACGGCCGCGGCCGTAATGATCGTCGCCTACGCCGCGTTCTTCCCCATCGTCATCAACACGATCGCCGGTGCGAAGCGCGTCGATCCCACCTTGCTGCGCGCTGCCGCAACGATGGGACTCGGCAAGCTGAAGACGTTGCGCACGGTCGTCGTGCCCGCGGCGTTGCCCGCGATCGGCGTGGGTTTGCGCATCGGCATGGGCGTCGCGTGGACGGCCATCGTGGCGGCGGAGCTCGCGGTCGGCGCCAAGGCTGGCGGCGGCGCGACGGGCGGCATCGGCCAGATGATGTTCGTCTATTACGCCTACAGCATCGAGCTCAACCGGATCGTCGTATGCATGATCGCCGTCGGCCTCGTCGCGCTGGCGCTCGATCGGCTGATCCGCCTCGGCATGCGGCTGCTGATGCCATGGCTGCCGCGATGAAGGGTGCGCAGATGCGTGGTCGGAGCGCGATGGATGCGCTGTCCGCGCAGCCGGTCAAGCTTCGTCTGGACGGCGTCGGCAAGCGCTTCGATACGGGCGCGGCGGCGACTGTCGCGGTCTCCGATTTCACGCTCGACGTTCGGCAGGGCGAGTTCCTCGTCATCGTCGGGCCATCGGGTTGCGGCAAGACGACGGTTCTGAACGTGCTCGCCGGACTCGAACAGCCGACGACGGGAAGCGTGACGATCGACGGGCGATCCATTGGCGGACCCGGTCCCGATCGGGGCGTCATGTTCCAGGATTACGCGCTGTTCCCCTGGCACACGGTGTGGGGCAACGTCGAATTCGGATTGCGGCACGGCCCCGCGGGCGAGGGCCTCGACGCGACGGCACGCCAGAAGCGCGTGCGCAGCTACGTCGATCTCGTCGGCCTCGGCGGCGCGGAAACGAAGTATCCGCACCAGCTTTCAGGCGGCATGCGTCAGCGCGTTGCGCTTGCGCGGCTGATGGCGAACGAGCCCGAAGTGCTGCTGATGGATGAACCGCTCGCCGCGCTCGACGCGCAGACCCGTCTCATCCTGCAGGACGAATTGCTGCGCATCTGGGGCCAGGATCGGCCGGCCAGGGAGCGCCGCACCGTCGTGTTCATCACGCACGCGATCGACGAAGCCGTGTTCCTTGCCGATCGCGTGGCCGTGATGACGACGCATCCGGGGCGATTGAAGGCGGTGATCGACGTAGACCTCGCGCGTCCGCGCGGCGATGCAACGCGCGCGCTGCCGCGGTTTCAATTCCTTTGCCAGCATATCTGGAGCCTGATTCGTGACGAAGCGTACCGCGCGACCGTCACCTGACCACGTAACCACGGAGGAAGAGCATGAGCATCGAGAACAATGGGAGCGGCGCATCCCGCAGGCGTTTCATCGTGACGACCGGCGCGGCGTCGCTTGCGCTTGCGGTGCCCGCGATCGTTCGCGGCCAGGGCCGCAAGCAGCTCAAGGTGTCCGTAGGGCGGCAGCCGTGGGCGGCCGGCAATTCGCCCGTCACCGCGTACATGCTGAACAACAGGACGTTCGAGCGCTTCGCCGCGGACGCGGGTTATGACCTCACCGTCGACTATCGCGACTACCCGTCGGCGCTGCCGATGGTCGAGGCATTCGTCTCCGGCAACCTCGACTTCGGGATGTGGGGCAACACGCCGATCGTCCGCCTGATTGCGCAGAATCAGCCGGTGCAGATCATCACGGTCGGCGAAGGCCATTTCCGCTTCGTGCTCGCGACGCGCAAGGACTCGCCGATTCGCAACATCGGCGACCTGAAGGGCAAGACGGTCGGCGCGCTGCTCGGCGGCGATCCCTACAACGTGCTGTCGCAGATGCTCCGCTACGAGCTCGGCAATGCCGACCCGAAGGCGTTCGACATCACCGTCGTCAACACGCCCACCCAGGCGCAGGCCGCCACGATTCCAACCGGCATGGACGCTGCCGTGCTCATCTATCCGGCCTTCCTCAAGGCCAATGCGGAGATCGGCACCGTCGGCATCATGAACTCGTTCGGCTACACCGAAGCCCACTACAAGGGACCGGCAGGCGAGGGCGCGGGCATCCTGCTGCCTTCCGTCAAGAAGTCCGCGTTTTATCCGGACGGCTATTACCTGCATCGCTCGTTCTGGATCGGCAGCCCGAAACTGATCCAGAGCGATCCGGCGATCGTCACCGCCTTCGTGCTTGCGCAGCAGGACGCGGTCGCCAAGCTGTCCGCGACGAAGCCGGGTGAAGTGTCGGAGCTGGCGCGCAAGTACTGGGAGCTGCCGCCCGAGCTTGGCGCGAAGGTCGTCGAGGACGACGTGCTGTTCAAGCGCGGCTGGGTCTGGCCCACCGAAGGCGATGCGGCGGCGCTGCTCGAGACATCGAAGTACATGGTCGACGGCAAGTTGATCCCGAAGCCGCTCGCATGGACGCAGGTCAAGGGCGCGTTCGCGCAGACGGCGGCGCTCGACAAGGCGGCGTACGACAAGAGCGGCGGCAAGCCGCAAGCCGGAGGCTTCAACGACAAGAACGCGCAGGACTTGCGGGGCGCTCCCGTCTGGGACGCGCAGAGCTGGACCGAGCGCACATGAGGTCGGCGATGGGACGCAACGTCCGGGAAGCAGCATGAACGTCGGTTTCATTGGTCTCGGCACGATGGGCGCGCCGATGGCGCAGAATGTGCTGAAGGGCGGGCATCGCGTCATCGTCGCGGACGTGCAGGCGGCGCCGGTCGACAGGCTCGTCGCGCTGGGCGCAACGAAGGGCACGTCCCCGGGAGAGGTCGCCGCCGCGAGCGAGATCGTCATCACGATGCTTCCCGATGCGCCAGACGTGGAGCGCGTCGCGTTCGGGCCGGACGGTGTCGTCGCCGGCATCCGAGCCGGATCGATCTACGTCGACATGAGCACGATCGATCCCGCGACGACGCGCAAGGTCGGCGCCGCGGTGGCAGCGAAGGGCGCGGCGATGATCGACAGTCCCGTCGGCAAGACGGCGGACGCTGCGGTCGCGGGAACGCTGACGCTGATGGTTGGTGGCGCGGTCGATGCCATCGCACGCTGCCGCCCGGTTCTCGACTGCATGGGGACCGACTTCTTTCATTGCGGTGAGCTCGGCGCGGGACAGACGATGAAGCTCATCAACAACCTGCTCGCGACCGCGGTGTCGGAGGCATCGATCGAGGCGCTGGTCGCGGGAACGAAGAGCGGCCTCGCACTCCAGACGATGATGAGCGTGCTCTCGACGACGATGGCGTGGAACAACGCGCTCGCGATCGCCTTGCCCAAGCGGCCGCTCGCCGGAGATTTCAGCCCGGGATTCATGTTGAAGCTCGCGCACAAGGACTGTCGGTTGGCTCTGCAGATGGTCGAGGGTCTCGGCGTTGCCGCACCCGTCGGACGCGCGGCGCTTGCGAGCGTGGAGGAGGCACTGCATCGCGGCCTGCAGGACCATGACGTGGGCGCCTTGCTGAAGCTCCGCGAGGAGGCCGTGAACGTCGAGGTTCGGCTGCCGAAGCCCTGAGGCGCCGGACAGGTGATGGCGATGACACGCGACGACCGCAGGGCGGCGCTCACGTTGCATCCCGACGACGATGTCGCCGTCGCGCTGCGTGATCTCGCGGCCGGCATCGAAGTCGACGTGCGGCGCGGCGATGCGGACGTCCACGTCGTCCTGAAGGAGTCGATCCCGCTCGGTCACAAGTTCGCACTCGGTCTGCTCACGCCCGGTCAGCGCGTTCGCAAGTACGGACAGGTGATCGGGGAGGCGACCGAGGCTATCGACGCGGGCGCGCACGTGCACGTGCACAACATCGCGAGCCTGCGCGGGCGGAGCGTGCGATGAGCTACGACCCCGCTGCGCAGCGGCGTTTCCCGCTTCGCGACGTCGCCGTCTCGCAGCTCGGCGTTGGAACGGCCCCGTTCGGAAGTCTTGCGGGAGCCGACACCGATGCGTCGATCGGCGAGGCGTTTGCATCGATGCGCGCAGGCGGCCTGCGCTATTTCGACACGGCGCCGTTTTACGGCCTGGGTCTCGCCGAGCATCGCCTTGGCGCATGCCTGCGCTCGATCGACCGACGGGCGGTCGTGCTGTCGACGAAGATCGGCCGGCTGCTGAAACCGCGGGCGGACGGTCCGGCGGAGGGGGCGCACGGCGGGCAGCCACCGTTCGAGGTCGCCTTCGACTACAGCTACGAAGGAGCGATGCGCTCGCTCGAGCACAGCCTGCAGCGGCTCGGTACGAATGCCGTCGACATCGTCTTGATTCACGATGTGAACCGGCGCTGGCAGGGCGACCTGGTCGAGCAGCGCTACGCCGAGGCGATGAACGGCGCGCATCGGGCGCTCGTGGAGCTGCGTGCAGCGGGCATCATCAAGGCCTTCGGCGTTGGCGTGAACGACTGGACGATCCTCGAGCGGTTCGCCGCCGACGGTGACTTCGACTGCTTCATGCTGGCCGGCCGCTACACGCTGCTCGATCACACGGCGCTTCCGACATTCATGCCGGACTGCGCGCGTCGCGGCATCGCCGTGCTGATGGCGGCGCCGTTCAACTCGGGCATCCTCGCCACCGGCGCGACGCCGGGGGCCACGTACTTCTATGTGCAGGCGGAGGCGGAAATCGCGGAACGCACCCGGCGCATCGAGGCCGTGTGTGCCCGACATGGCGTAGCGCTCGCCGCCGCCGCGCTGCAGTTCCCGCTCGCGCACCCTGCCGTGGCAAGCGTCGTGACCGGCATGCGCAGTGCCGCGGAAGCGCGGGCGAACATCGCGCATTGCGGCGCGCGGATTCCCGCCGCGTTCTGGGAGGAGCTCAAGCACGCGCGGCTGATCGCAGCGGAGGCGCCCGTTCCCAGCGCGGAGTAGCGCTCGGGTCGAGCACGCTCGAAGCACATCCGCGCGCGTGCCAATGCACGGGAACTGACTCAAAATGGGCTGCGGGGCGCGATTGATCGCGCCAGCGTTGCCACCGCAACCGAAGTCGGCATGTCGAACCCGCGGTCGAAGGGTCCGCGCCTGCGCACCCCGACGGATTGCATCAACGAACAGAGGAATACGGCATGGCACGAATCATCGGCGGAATCGCGGCTTCGCACACGCCCACGATCGGGTTCGCCTACGACCGCGACAAGCGCAACGATCCCGCCTGGGCACCGATCTTCGACAACTTCGCCCCGCTCGCCGCGTGGCTCGAGGCCAAGCGCCCGGATGTTCTGCTGATGATCTACAACGATCATGTAACGTCGTTCTTCTTCGATCACTACTCGGCGTTTGCGCTCGGCGTCGGACCGGAGTGGCACGTTGCCGACGAAGGCGGCGGCGCCCGCGACCTGCCGCCGATCGAAGGGCATCCGCAGCTTGCGTCCTGCATCGGGCAGTCGCTAATGGCGGACGAGTTCGACATGTCGTTCTTCCAGCACCGTGCGCTCGACCACGGCTGCTTCTCCCCGCTTTCGATGCTTTGTCCGCACGTGCCCGCGTGGCCCGTGAGGCTCGTGCCGCTCGGCATGGGTGTACTGCAGTTCCCGATTCCCAGCGCGCGCCGGTTCTACAGGCTTGGACAGGCGCTGCGCCGAGCGATCGAAAGCTACCCGGAGGATCTACGGGTTGCGATCGTCGCCACAGGCGGACTCTCCCATCAAGTGCATGGCGAGCGGGCGGGCTTCAACAATCCCGCCTGGGACGCACGCTTTCTCGATCTGTTCGAGCACGATCCGGATCAGCTGGCCGAAATGACGGTCGCCGAGTATGCCGAGCTCGGCGGATTGGAAGGCACGGAAGTCGTGATGTGGCTTGCGATGCGCGGCGCGCTCTCCGCAAACGTGGTGTGCAGGCATCGCAGCTACTATCTGCCGTCGATGACGGGAATTGCCACGGCGATCTACGAAGGCACGGACGAGCCGAACCCCGCGGTCGTCGAGCGGCATCGGCAACACGTTGCACGCCAGCTCGCGGGCATCGAGCGACTCCCGGGCACGTATCCCTTCACGCTCGAGCGCAGCGTGAAGGCGTTCCGCATCAACGATTACCTGCATCGAATGGTCGAGCCGAGCCATCGGGACGCCTTTCTTCGCGATCCGGAGGCAAGCTTCGCAGCCGCGGGGTTGAGCGAGGAAGAGCGTGACCTGATTCGCCGACGCGACTGGCGCGGCATGATTCACTATGGCGTGATCTTCTTCATGCTCGAGAAGCTCGGTGCCGTGACCGGCGTGTCGAACCTGCACATCTACGCGGCGATGCGCGGAGAGACGCTGGAAGCCTTCCAGCGCACGCGCAATGCGCCCGGGGCGCTGTACTCGGTGGCAGGCAAAGCCGGCCAAACGCTGGGATGGGATCAGCAGGCGGGCGCCGCGAGTGGAAGCTGACTTCGGTACGATCAGGTCACGACAGTCGGTCAGCATCGCGCCCGTACCCGGTGGCGCAACTCGACGGGGGTACCACAATGCGTCGCTCGCTCTTGCCTGAATTCGTGGAACGGTACGTATCCGACGAAATGCCCGTGCAGTCGGAGGTTGCACTGCGCCTGCGCAGGGAGACGAGCACGCTCCCTCTCGCGATCATGCAGATCGGCGCGGATCAGGGCGCCTTCCTGGCACTGCTCGTACGTGTGGTCGGCGCGCGGCGAGCGATCGAAATCGGCACGTTTACCGGGTATAGCGCGCTGATGATCGCGTCCGCACTGCCGTCGGACGGGTTGCTGATCTGCTGCGACGTCAACGACGAGTGGACGCGCATCGCGCGTCGCTACTGGCGCGAAGCGGGATTGTCGTCGCGCATCGATCTGCGACTCGCGCCCGCGCTCGATACGCTTGACGTGCTGATCCGCAACAACGGCGCGGGAACCTTCGACTTCGCCTTCATCGACGCGGACAAGTCCACTTACCCCGCGTATTACGAGGCGTGCCTGACCCTGCTTCGCAGTGGGGGCGTCGTGGCGCTGGACAACATGCTGCAGGACGGCGCGGTCGCCGATCCGAACGTGCATGATGCGCAATCGGACACGCTGCGCGCGCTCAATGCCAAGATACGCGAAGACGTCCGCGTCGATGCGTGCCTGCTTTCCATCGGGGATGGCGTGATGGTGGCGCGGAAGAGATAGCGTTGGCCGCGCGGGCACGGGACAGAGATGCAGTTCCACGCATGGGGACGCCGTCGGCTGTCGCGGTTGCGGCGATAAGGAAAGCGGTTGGGTTTCAGCTTAACCAGGGAGATGACGATGAGGGGTTTGATGTGGATAGCGTCATGGGCAATGACGTGGCTGTTTGCAGCGCCGATGGCGGTGGCGTTCGACGGTCCCGTCGAGAAGAAGGTCTTCACGCTCGCCACCTACACGACGGTGGGCGGCAAGACGATCAGGAATGTGCGCGTCGGCTACGAAACGTACGGCACGCTGAACGCTGCCGGTGACAACGCCATCTTCATCCCGCACTTCTTCACGGCCAACTCTCACGCCGCCGGGAAGTACAAGCCCACCGATGCGGCCCCGGGTTATTGGGATCCGATCATCGGCGCCGGCCGGCCGATCGACACCGACAAATATTTCGTCATCAGCGCGGACGCGCTCACCAATCTGAGCACGAAGGATCCGAACGTCACGACGACCGGGCCGGCGTCCGTCAATCCCGATACCGGCAAACCGTACGGCATGACGTTTCCAGTCGTCACTTATCGTGATTCCGTGCAGGTTCACAAGGCGCTGGTCGATTCGCTCGGCGTGAAGAAGCTGCACGCCGTGGTCGGCGCGTCGGGCGGATCGATCCAGGCGATGGAATGGGCGGCCGCCTATCCCGACTTCGTTCCGCGCGTCGTCCACGTGATCGGCCCCGGCTTCGACATTTCACCCTACGTGCTCGAAATGCTCGACGTCTGGGCGCTCCCGATTCGGCTCGACCCGCGCTGGAACAACGGGGACTACTACGGCAAGGAAGAGCCGGTGACGGGAACGGCGCAGGCGCTGAAGATCATCACGATCACCGCGCGCGCGCACGGCTGGGCGGAGAGGACGTTCGGCTACAAATGGGCCGATGCCGCCAGGAATCCTGGTGCGGAGGTGACGAACCTGTTCTCGATCGAGGATACGCTGAACAAGGCCGGCGCCGGGCGGGCCGCTTCGGTCGACGCCAATTCACTCATCTACACCGCCAAGGCGAATCAGCTGTACAACCTGGGTGACGACGTGAAGAAGATCAAGGCGAGGATTCTCTTCATCCCCGCCGAGAGCGACCTCATCTTTCCGCCCGAATTGTCGATGCGCGCAGCCGAGCGGTACAAGGCGCAGGGTGGAAGCGCGGAGGTCGCGATCATCGAGGGCGACGGCGGTCACCTCGACGGCGTGCTGAACGTTGCGAAACAGGGCGAGGTGATCCGGGCATTCCTGTCGAAGTAGGTTCCGGATGCCTGCGCGGCTGCGAAGGCGCGGCTGCTCGGGCTCACGCGTTCGGGCCGACGTCGCGGCAGTCTCGCCACCCGATGCGCGAGGGGGCCCGGTTGCATCAGCGGTCATCGTTAGCGTGCCGCGCATGCTGCGCGAGGACCGCGTGGCTGGCGCAAGGGCGACTCGCCAGGGAGCCGCGCACGCTGCGCGAGGCGCGCTTCGCCGCTCCAGCGGAGTCCCTGAGATATGACGCCGAGGGTCGCTTCGCCCCCCAGCGGTCACTCCCTGAAATGTGTCGCGCACGCGATGACGGCATCCGCCAGCCGCGCTCCCCGCTCGTAGCCTCTTCGCGCCGCTTCCGCATTCACGTGCGACAGCACCCCGTGCCGCCACATGTCGAGGGCGTCACCGATCCTCGCGCTCGTATGGGCGACGGTGGCGGCGGGGATGCCCTTTTCCTGCAATGCATCGAGCGCTGCGATGCCCGCGTTGTCCTTGCCCACGCCTGCGTCGTTGAAGAAGATCGCGGCAAGCGGGACGGTCACGGCGAACTCAGCCGAGCTGCGACCGCCATGCGACGCGGCGACGACGATGGCGCCTGCGTCCGCGGCGCTCACCTGGGTGATCGAGTCGACGAGGATCACGCGCACTCCGGGCGCGATGGCGATTTCCTGCCTCAGCAACGAAGCTTCGTGAAGCGTCATCGATTGTCCGCGGCGCTTTGCGCGCTGAGGGCCGCGCGTTCGAGCAGTTGCTGGCGCTCCCGCGCATTGCGTGTCAGCCCGGCGGCACGCTCGAACTCGGCGCGCGCTTCGTCGAACCGCGCCAGCTTGAAGAGCAGGTCGGCGCGCACGCTCGAAAGAAGGTGATAGGCCCGAAGCGACGGCTCGGACAGCAGCGCGTCGGCAAGCTCGAGGCCGGCTGCCGGCTTTCCAGCACATTGGGATCCTAAGCTTAGAATTCCACGTGGACAAGTTGTCGCG